>Ga0209550_10002921_pt1 | contig 16392 bp, 15 predicted proteins | sample LauGreSuBDMM15SN_2_FD_187567 | JGI IMG/M metagenome (GOLD analysis project Ga0209550, IMG submission 187567) | Freshwater lake microbial communities from Lake Michigan, USA - Su13.BD.MM15.SN (SPAdes) (version 5) | ecosystem: Environmental > Aquatic > Freshwater > Lake | place: Lake Michigan...
CACCGAGCGACGCGACCGCGGTGACAGCGCCCGTCTGTCCTGTGTTTCGTGTGGTAGTGGCTGGTCGGTACCTTGTGTGTCGATTCAACTGACCCTTTCTCAATGAACGTGACGAAACATCGAAAAGATGGCGACGAGAGGCGCGGGCGTCGAGTCCGACCCGATCGAGATCGATCTGGACGACTCTCTTGCTCCATTGACGAGCGCCGCAGGCAGCTGCCCGGCTGCCGCCGCACCCGTGGCACCAGCAGCCTCTGCAACCGCGCCGCCGAAGGGCAAGCGCATCCTGAAGCGAAAGCACGGGGCCGCACAGGCGCCGCCCACCGCACCTGGCGCACACGACGCCGGTATCGATTACGGCGAGATCGCTGCTGAGATCGCGGCAGATAACATGGCAGCTCACATTGCTGCCAAGGCGGACCAAGAGATGGCGCCCGCTCCCTCGACCTCGAAAGCGGGTGCAGCTCCGACGCTTGATCCCGCTGCCGACGATTTCGGCGACGACGAGGAGGGCCAATTCAGCGACATCGAACCACCCGCTCCCGCTCCAGTGGTCAGACCGTCACCAAACGGACCTGTGGACGATGCTGATTTTGACTTCTCTGGCAGCGTGGCGGCAGTTCGGCAGCGCTGCCCGCTGTGTGACAAGCCGCTGGCGCTGAGCTGGAACGAGCAGCGCGGCCGCTTGGAACACACCGTCGCGGCCAAGCTGCGCAGCACTGTCTACCACCTTGAATGCATACTGATTAGACGGGGTCCGGGCGAGGACCAGCCAGCGCAGATGCAGGGCTCCAGGCGGTCTTGCGCCACTGACGGGTGTTAGACGTGGGTGGCTCTTGGAGGGGCCCACCCGCACCCCAGGCTGCAGGTCGGCCACAGGTCGTACGATTACAGAGCATTATCCCTAGCAAAGAAAGAATGGGAGCTGTTGTATCAGCATGCGCTGTAGCCAGCATGCGCTACCTGAGACGTCAAATCACGCACACACCGTCGCACACACGCCGCACCGCGCGGGACGCCAGAGCGCCCGACGGCGCATACATCGCCGCCGCCCGCCCGGTGCTGCTCGGATCTTGCACGACCCATGCGGATGGCACGGGCACAGCTCAGACGGTCGAATGAGACCAGTTTGCGCGGGAGACCGAGACGGCCGGTGTCGCTCACGGCGTGATGTTGAGCGCGAGGCCGAACTTGTGGTCCGACGCCTGCAGGTTCACAGCGTTGATCTCCGCGGCAAGGGTCATGGTGGTGAGGGACGAGATCTTCTGCTTGTACGCGAGGGAGAGCTTGCCGTCGGCATCCACCTTGCTCTTGACGGTGGTGTCCTTGTCGAGCTTGTACTGGCAGCCGAAGTCGACGCCGAAGGCGGCGGCCGAGAGCGGCTTCTTAACGGCCACGCCCACCTGCATCAGCGGCGAGACTTTGTGGTAGAGCGAGCAAGAGACCGCGTCGCTCTTGGCCGGGTCCATCTCGTACTTGCCCGAGACTGTGTACTCGGGCAGCACGCACTGGAAGGCGAGGGCGCCCTTCTTGAGCTTGCCCGCCGGGCTGAGCGAGCAGTCCGCGCCGCACGTGAACGCGCCGTACACGGTGCTGCACGAGGCGAGAAGGTCCTTCTTGATGTAGTCGAAGCTCGTCTTGCATGTCATGAGATCGGTCTTGTACTCGAGGATCATGTTGGCCTTGGCGAAGAAACCCTTGGCGGGCTTGTCGCCATCGGCCATCGCCTTCTCGCACTCGGCCGTGATCAGCAGGCCCTTCATCAGCAAGTCCGTCGCCTTGAACTCACTGCTCATGCCGCCAGCCGTCGTGAAGGTGCCGATGCCCTCGAGCCACGGCAGGATCATGTACGCTGCCTTGAGCTCGCCGCTGACGACGGTCTTGCCCTTCTTGTCCTCCTTGTCAGCCTTTGGCGTGAAGGTCTGCGCACGAGGCGTGCGCGGGCGCGGCACACGCGTGAGGCCGAGTCCTCCGAGGCGCGCGCGCGCGCGCGGCACACGCGTGAGGCCGAGTCCTCCTGCGCGTGGATGGCTGCTGCTTCGGCGGGGGCAGCACGACGGCACTCACCACGCCGCTCGCCGTCTTCGACTCAATCTCGACGGTGGTCTTGCCAACCTGCTTGAAGTCCTTGGTGAGAAGGTCGTTGGCGAGCTTGCCAATGTCCTTGTACACAGTGCATGCCTTGCCCATGGTGCCTGTCTGAACGCAGATCAGCACAGCACGCACGCACATACGTCAGAAAGGGATCTTCCACGAAGAGCGGCTGCACGTCGAGCGGCGTCGCAGGCTGCGATGCAAGTGCTGCGGCCTCCAGGCGGCCACTGCTGCCTGTCGGTCCGCCGCCGCGCCAGTAACAGCCAGGCCGGGACGTCAGCCAAGAGAGAGTGAGGGCTTCGACGCACAAAAATGCAAAAAGTGATGACTGTGAGTCACGTCAGACCGAAGGCAACCTCGAACACGAGATCGCAAGTTTCGCGCGAAGCTCCCCGCGACCGAAGAGACCATCGGCGCTCGCCCTGCCGAAATGAATTCGCACAAACGAAATATTACACCGATTTCGTTTCGATGCGACCATGGCATGTGTGCATGCGTCTTCACTTTGGATCAGCTACTGAAGATCCAAAGTGAAGACGCTGACATGATCGTAACCACCATACACGTTCAGCCTGCCGCGTGAACACTCGATTCTCCTGACGCTGTTGATCTGAGTGGCCTCTGACCTGTCGGTTCTCCCGACGATTGAGGTGGCCCGATGAGTTTCCGATACTACTCGCCCTCTCCTTCAGAGGCACGGGCAAACGCGCCGCGACGGGTGGTAGCGATCCGGCACGCCGTGCATCGGCGTCGACGGCGTGCACACGCGCCGCAGCGCTGTCATCGACATTCTGGAGGCCCACACGGGCTGGGCAAAGGGCTGCGGGCACCACTGCAGCGGCTGCAGCGCCTGCGGGCCCAGCTTCATGCGCCGCTGCCGTGCGTGCTCGAGCGGCTTGTAGTGCTGCTGGAAGGCGTGGTCGAGCCGCGGGGGCTTCCACAGCGGCGCGTCCAAGGGGACGGCGCCGTGTTGTCTCCATGGGCCGGGGTCACCAAACGGAGATCGGCGCGTGGCCACGGAGACGGGCTCGCTCCTCGCGGAGATGGGCGCGAGTTGCATGCCGGCGTGCGTGCGCATCCCTGAACGCGAGGAGTAGGATCCCGACGGCGACGTGGATACTTCCCGCGGCTCCGGTCTGTGGCCTCCGTGTCGCCTCACGTCGAGCTCGTGCAAGAGCGGGTTAGTTCCGAAGAGGAGCTGCTGATCTGAGGGGCCGGGGGATTCCCATGATGAATTGTCATCGGTGACCGTCACAGTGGACTCCTTAGCGAATGCCGGCGTCTCGTCCATCACGAACCCAGCGACGAGTCGATTCTGCGGCACCGATCCATTCTGAGTCGTCGAACTAGCTCATGTACGGACCGTTCCGAAGATCGGTTACACTGCAGAACATATCAAAATAGGCAAGTTCAGTTTCGACTCGACGATTATTTACGAACCACAAGCACGTGCATATATCGCGAATGAACTGCCTACTGGCTGGGGCTCGCGTGTTTTCAAACTTGATCTTTCGAAGAAGGCTTCGTCACACGACTCGCTCACGACGTGGACAGTCTGCACCGCGCTGTCCCGTCCAGCTCATGAAGATCCTCGAGGTCCAGGCTAGCAAGGCGGCCAAGAAGGCCAAGAAGAAGCAGGCTGCCGCGGCTGATGACACACCCGTTGCCGCCGCTGAGCCGCTCGCTGAAGCCGAAGCCGAAGCCGATGCCGAGGCTGAGGCCGAGGCCACAGACACTGTGGTGACCGATGCCCCTCCCGGGACCTGCAACTCGGGCGCGACGTTCGCCTCGCTTGGGCTGTCGGACGCACTGTGCGAGGCGTGCGCGTCAATGAACTTTAAGGCGCCCTCTCCAATCCAGCGCGAGGCCATCCCATGGGCGCTGCAGGGCCGCGACATCATTGGGCTCGCAGAGACCGGCTCAGGCAAGACGGCGGCGTTCGCGCTGCCCGTGCTGCACAAGCTGCTCGAGGCGCCGCAGCCGCTCTTTGCGCTGGTCGTCGCGCCGACGCGCGAGCTCGCCTTCCAGATTGGCGAGCAGTTCGAGGCGCTCGGTTCGACGATCGGCGTCAAGTGCGCGGTCGCCGTGGGCGGTGTCGACATGGTCGCGCAGTCGATCATGCTGGCGAAGCGGCCGCATGTGGTGGTGGGCACGCCGGGCCGGCTGGTGGACCACCTGCAGAATACGAAGGGCTTTTCGGTGCGCGCCGTCAAGTTCCTCATCCTGGACGAGGCGGACAAGCTGCTCAACATGGACTTTGAAAAAGAACTCGACATCATCTTGGGTGCGGTGCCCAAGGAGCGCAACACGTTCCTCTTCTCTGCGACGATGACGTCGAAGGTGAAGAAGCTGCAGCGCGCGTCGCTCACCAATCCGGTCAAGGTCGAAGTCTCGAATAAGTACGGCACCGTCAAGTCGCTGCTCCAGCAGTACCTATTCGTCCCCGCCAAGCACAAGGACTGCTACCTCGCGTACGTGTGCAACGAGCTCGCGGGGCACTCGACGATCATCTTCGTGGCGACGTGCGCGACGGCGCAGCGGCTCGCGCTGCTGCTGCGCGCGCTCGGCTTCCCCGCCGTCCCCCTCCACGGCCAGCTCTCTCAGGCGAAACGCCTGGGCTCCCTCAACAAGTTCAAGAGCGGCGACCGCTCCTTGTTGATCGCGACCGACGTGGCCTCGCGTGGTCTGGACATCCCTTCCGTCGACCTCGTGCTCAACTACGAGCTGCCGGCGAACTCGAAGGACTACATCCATCGCGTGGGGCGCACCGCGCGTGCCGGCCGTGCAGGGCGCGCGGTCACCCTGATCACGCAGTACGACGTTGAGATCTACCAGCGCATTGAGCACATGCTGGGGCAGAAGCTCGAGGCATTCCCAGCGCCGAGTGAGGAGGTACTACTGCTCATGGAGCGCGTGGGTGAGGCGCAGCGGCTCGCGACCATGGAGATGCGCTCCTCAGAGCATAAGAAGCACCATACTGGTAAGCGCGCGCGCGGGGAGGGCGCCGAGGGCGGCGATGATGACCCCGAGATGTCGCGCATGATGGCGCAGGCGCAGCGCGCGGGTAAGAAGCAGCGCAGGTGAATGCTCGAGGAGGCAGATCGGCGTGTGGGGGATCAGCGCCCCCCGCTGTGCGAGCGTGTACATGTAGAGAGCTGGGGTAGAGAGGCGATAGACGAGTCCCGTACATGTAGTAACCTCGACGTCCCTCGTCCGCACGGATCCGTGCTGCGGTGTGCGTATGCGAGGAGAATAGTAGTTCCAAAGCGTGAGCTCAAGGTGCGCCTCGAGCGCTATTGCAGTTTTGTACGGAGGCGGCTGCGACCCGCGTGCATGCATTGAACGAAGTGAAGTCTTGTTTCGGCTTTCCGCACCGAGTCGTCCACTTTCTTTTCTTTTTGGTCCAGGGTTAAAGCGTGCATGAACGTGGGCAGCCAGCTTCCAGGGCCGCCGCCGCCGCCACCGCCGCCGCCCTCGCCAACGATTGTACCCACAGCGGCGCTCGAGCGAGCGGTCCAGATGCCCACGGCAGCGACAGGCACACCCAATCCACCGAGCGCATCGTCGAGCGTGGCAAGTGCAGTGGGTGCAGATCAGAGCAGCGCGCCGTCCTCAGCCACGGCGCGCCTCGAGCTGGCAAAGCTCCACTATGCTGCCCTTCCGGTCGAGGCGCGCCTCGCTCGGGTCTACGGCTCGTGTCCGCACCAACAAAAGGGTGTCGACTGGATGCAGTACCCCACGCAGAGGCGGCGCCGTCGGCAGCCCCCCTCCCAGGACGAGCCGACTCGTCCATTACAGAACTTGGCGGAGAGCGGTGCGCTGCCTGCGAAGATGCCGCTATCGGAGGGAGCTCGGTGGGCCGCGGGCGCGACAGGCGACCAGCTGGACAGTTTGCTCGCGGCGGCCGCGGCGCTGAAGACGCCGTACGAGACGCCCACTCCACGCGCGCTGGTGTGGACGCCGACCGGCGAGCCCTCTCCACGCGCGAAGCCGAGGGCGCGCTCCCTCGAGCCCGTCGTGCCTGCCGCGCTGCGCCTCGACAAGGGCCGCAGCAGGAACCCCGCCTACTGGGAGAAGGATCACATGGAGCGCACGCTCGTGCAGCCGTGGGGAGGGCCACCGTCAGATCTTTGACGTCGATCTCGATACTGCACAAGACAAGATACTGCACACCCTCCATCCATAGAGATGCGGCCCTGGCCCTCTCATACAAGTACTTGGGGGTCCGTTTTCGCGTCGTGTTGAGCAGCGGCAAGTTTCCTCACCCAGGAGAGAGGTCAGGGATCCATGAAGCCGACGCTACTGGCAATACTCGCGCTCTGCGTTTCCGACGCTCTTTGTGAACGGCCACAACCGCGCGTAGCGCTCGTCGTTCGAGGCGGCTCGACGCTACCACCACCCGCTAGCACTTCGTTGACGGCTGCGGCCCCCGCTCCTCCCGCACGCATCTCGAAGCAGACTGCGCGGCTCATGCTGGTCGCGAGCGCGGCCATCTATGGAACCCACTACGTGCTGCTGCGCGCCCTCAAATCAGTTGGCGGCGAGCCGCTACCCACGGTCTTCGTGACGTTTGTGCGCTACCAATTCCTGATGCTCTTTGCGGCGCTGCTCCGCGGCTACCGAGCCTTCCAGAGCTCCCGTGCGTCAGCGCCATTCGCGAGTACGCCCGCGGCCAAAGCGTCGGCGGCCTCCAAGGCATCGGCAGCCTCCAAAGCCGCACAGCTTCCCGCCGGCGGTCTCAAGTTCTGGCTCCACGCGACCGAGCTCGCCTTGTATACACTCGTCTCCGCCCTCTTGGGCATCTATGGATCCCAGCTGGTCCCGGCGCTCACGAGTGAGATCCTTGGTTCTACGATGCACCTGTTCGTGCCAGTGCTCACGCTCGTGCTCGTGCGCCGTGCGGACTTTGGCGCGCGCACCTGGGCGGGCTGCGCGCTCGCGTTTGGCGCTGCACTCGTCACCGCGTATGCCGGCGCCGACGGCAACGGAGGCAGCGCGGCCGGCGGCGGCGCGAACGGGGCGAGGATGCTGGGGCAGTTGGCGTTGATTGGCTACGCCTTCTTCTTCAGCCTTCAGCGCGTGCGCACGCAGGTGCACCTGCGCAGCTACGCCTCCGAGGCGCTCAACACGGCGCGCATGCTCTCGATGGGCGCGCTCTCCTTCGTACCCTTGCTGCTCGACACAGCGCTCGGAGGCGCGTCGCGCCGAACACTCAAGCGACTGGCGTATGTGCTGCCCGCGCAGTGGGGGCTGATGGCCCTCTCGGTCTTCCTCTCGGCCTTCGTCACCTCCTCACTCATGTTCAATGCGTACACGGTCATCTCCGCCGCCAACGCGCAGCCGTTCACCGCGCTCCAGATGCCCTTTGCGGCACTCTGGTCGCTGCTGCTCATCAAGGAGCCCATCTCGTTCAGCGCCATCGCGGGCGGCTCGCTCATGCTCGTCGCCACCTTGCTCGCCTGCACGGACAAGAAAACGGGCGCCAAGTGAGACCGGACGAGTGAGACGAGAGCGAGACTAGTGTGGTTCCACAACTCTTCAAGCGATAAAGTACACAATGTTTCTCTCGGCAGCAAGCATGCATCGGCGAACAAAGTTAGTCATGGTTTGTGGAATTCGTTCGCACGAGACGCTGCCCGCTGCAAAAAGCGACGCCCCGTCGTGCCCGGGTGGCTGTCGCCCATCCGAGATATGCTTTGCTTTCCTGTACTCGCTCTTCTGGGTTGGGCGGCCTCACCTCCGCCGCCACCAGCTCTGGCACACAAAGCGTCTGGCTGGCGCCCCCTGCCTTCGGCGTCCGGCGAGGTGATCGAATGGCGTGCGGTGAACGCGAGCATAGGCTTCGTCCGGCGCCGCCTGTCCACGCATCGCGTGCCGATGAACGGTGCGTGCGCCGTCGTCGCGCGCGAGAACGTGTACGTCAAGGACACAAAGAAGATGGTGATGAATCCGGTCACGGGCGAGATGGAGCCCAAGGGCGAAGTGCTCAGCAGTGCGCCGATGTGGGACTACCGGATCAAGGTGGATCCGTGGCAGGTCTTCGGCGAGGTGGAGCTGGACATCATGGGGCAGAACGTGGAGGTGGAGCACGTCTGGGCAGCGAGCGTGGTCAGCATGAGCACGCTCGGCTCCACCGGCCCGCATGGCGGCGTGCGCGTCAAGCTCGAACTCGACATGCAGCCGCAGGACGACCAGCAATTTGACATCGACGGCGTGGGCACGCCGTCGGCCAACCCGACGATCGTGCGCTGCCGCAACCTCGAGCCGCCCGTGTACGCGTGCAAGCTGAATGCCCGGTACACGATGCTCAACTCGTTCGAGACCCGCGTCTCGTCAAAGGTGTACCTCGAGACGTGGCAGCAAGGTGCGAAGGTGAAGATCGACTTTGGCACGACGGCGGTCAGGCTGTCCGAGGTGTGGGGAGCTCAGGTCATCGAGGATGACGATATGGAGCCAGCTGCTGTGCCAGCGGGCCGGCAGTTGAGAAGTCGAGAGGAGGCACCGGCGACGGCAAACGGGGCAGCTACGCCTGTGGCGGCATTAGCGGCGGCACGGGCAGGGGAAGCTGCGGCGGCGGCGGCTGGGCCGATGAAGACGCAGTTCACGTTCCGCCTCATGCCGTTCAACCATCACATGCCCACCGACCGTCGCTCGTGCTTCGGCTTCGACTCGTCGCCCATGTTCCATTCGATGCCGATGATCTCGTGCACGCCCATACTCCCCTTCCCTCCGCCGCCGCCGCCCTCGCCGCCCGCGCCGCCGCCCGCGCCGCCGCCTTACCTGCAGACAGAGCGTGGCGACTGCTTCTTGGGAGGCCGGGTCGAGTTCGTCACCACGCCGAGCAGCACGCCGGGCACTTTGTGGGAGGTCAGCGTGCACCTCGATCGTTGGCTGATGGGCTCGCAGCTCACTCTCGACTTTTTCGGCGAGCAGCTGCGCGCGCATCCTCTCCGCATCGCCTCGTTCCAACCCGACGGCACTGTGCTTCAGGTCGGCCTCACGTACCACTCGGTGATGCTCGAGCTGCGCAACGCGCCAGTCCACGAGTTCACCATGCAGGCGTACGGCTTGCCCGAGGGACTCGGGCGCCTCGCGTGCTGCTGTGCGGAGATGCCCTCGCCGCCGCCGCCTCCGCCCTCGCCTCCGCCCGACCCGCGCCCGCCGCCCGAGCTGCCCCACATGCCGCCTTCGCCTGTGGGGATGTCGGACAGCGAGTGGGGACGCGGTATCATCGGCGGGGAGAGCCGCCTGTTCCCCTCGCCACCGCCGATGCAGGTGGACATCGTGAAGCCGAGTGCGGTGAAGAATACGATGCACACGGCAGCCGTGGTCCTCGGGCTCGGGCTCGCTGGGTACTGCGCCATGAAAGTCAGGCAAGCCCACCAAAGGCGAGCGCGTCAGCCCCACAGGCTCAAGCTCATGGCGGGTGGGCGGCCGATGGCGATCCCAACGGCCGATGCGAGTGACGATGAGGAGCGCGCGACCACAAAGCTCCACATCGAGGTGAGCGCGACCGACCGGTGTGCGCTCAAGATCTCTATGGGCTCTATCAGCACGATGGAGGACCTGCAGGAGCTCGTCGCGGAGGTGCGTGAGGTGGCTGGCTACGTGGAGGGCCACTTGATTGCCCCTCATGGCCACTGAGAGCCTCTGAGTGTCTCCTACGGTCCTACCTCCCTCACCCTCCGAATGGGAATGCATGCATGCAGGTGTGCGAGGAGGCGGGCTACACGCATCTCGACAATCTCGTGATGGCGTACAAACGGCCCGACGGCGAGTTCGCGACGGTGACGAAAAGCGTCACGGTCGCGATGCTCAAAGAGTCGCCAGCGCTGCGCCTCGCGCCCACCTCAGCGCCCACGGGTCCATGTAAGAAGGGTGTCGGCGAGAGCAAGGGCAAGAGTGAGAGCAAGGCCAAGGGCACGAGGGAAAAGAAGACGGCGCGCAAGGAGCGGAATTCGTTTGTAGAAGTCCTTTAAATATGTTTCGACGTTCCGTCCAAACTTGACTGCTCACACTTGCCCAGGGGGGAACAGCGCTGCCCTTCAGTCGGAGATGCTCAGCGTCGTGCTCACAGCGGCCGCATACAATCACGGCCATCGCGAGGTGTCGCCATCGCCGAAGGCATCCATAATCAAGTCGCCACTTCCGCATACATACTTGAAGCCGTCTGACCTGCCCAAATCGTACGACATCCGCGATCTGAATGGCAAGTCTCTCGCGTTAAGAGCGCAGTTGATCTCGAACCACCAAACGCCTGCCCGCCACTGGTGATGCTGAGCCGCAAGCGTGACTGCTCACGCAGGACCGACAACCGCAACCAGCATATTCCTCAGTACTGCGGCTCGTGCTGGGCGCACGCCGCGACGAGTGCGCTCTCCGACCGGATCAACATCCTGCGAAACGGATCCACACCCTTCGTGCACCTAGCGCCACAGGTGCTCATCCACTGCGTGACTGCAGCGGACCCCAAGTCGGGTCTGAACCACTCTCACGGCTGCTCGGGCGGCGACACCACGGCGGCATTCGCGTACATCGCGGAGAAGGGCGTGCCAGACGAATCGTGCCAGAACTACATCGCTCAAGGCGTTGCAGCGCCGGGCGAGTGCACGGACATGCACATCTGCATGAACTGCGCGCCGGGCAAGGGCTGCTGGGCCGTGCAGGACCCTCCGCTGTGGTTTGCCGAGGAGCACGGCCAGGTCTTCGGCAGCGAGAACATGATGGCGGAGATTGCGGCTCGCGGTCCGATCACGTGCACGATCGCAGTGCCCGCCGCTCTTGAGGAATACACTGGCGGCGTATTCCATGATACGACGGGCGCCAAGGGGCTCGAGCACGACATCGAGGTCGCCGGGTATGGCACGACGGACGATGGAGTCGACTACTGGCTCATCCGCAACAGCTGGGGCGTCTACTGGGGCGAGCAGGGCTGGTTCCGGCTCGTACGTGGTATCGATAACCTCGGCATTGAGTCGCAGGAGTGCTCGTGGGCCACGCCGAAGGTCACGTGGTGAGCAGTCGCCGGATTTTGGGGAGAGCTTTGTCCTTCCTGACAGACAGAGTGGCGGTTTCAGTGTGGCGGTTTCAGATGCGAAAACGAACGAAACAAAACCGATCCACACTCCGCACGAGAAGACATGGCCTCCTTCGATGTGCCCAAGTCGCCTGGCGGCCCTGGCTCGTTTGGAGGCTCGAGCAAGCGACTCGAAAACCTGGCGGTTCACCGAATTGCATTCCACGCAAAGGATTCGTTCAAAGTGCCGGGCCCTGGCGATTACAATACGGAGGCTGTACTCGGCTTCGACCACTCCAACCTCAGCGGCGTCACAGCCTCCTTTTCGCGCATTCAGCCGATCATGTCTGGGCGTTATTCGACTGGGACCGCGAGCACACGCTCCTTCGGCGGCAGTACCGCGGGCGACGACACGCCCATCCGGCCCTCGGAGCTCGTCACGATGGCAGCTGCAGTCGGACCGCAGGTGGACAGCCGAAAGACCAACTCGGCCTCGTTCACGATCGCGAAGAAACACGCCCTCCGCCGCGAACGCACGCCCGGCACGCATGACTACGTCATACCCTCGCCCGTATCAAAGCGCGCTGCCTTAATGGGCACTGACGACCGCTTCGGCGACAGTGGCTCCGAAACGTCGCCGACGCGCCGTTACTGTCACACGCCGACGCCGACGCAGTACAATCATCACGACTCGTACAAGTCGCAGACGATAGCGCCGCCCCCCATGTACACCATGGCGCAACGGTACGTGCACAAGAAGTACGTAGCTTCGCCCGGCCCGCACGTGGCGGGAGAATATGAGCGTGCACATCTCGCCGTGCTGCCCAGTTCGCCGGCGATCACGATGGCTGCGAAACGACTCGAAAGGAGCGCATCCACGCCCGGCGTCGGACAATACGACGCCCGCGCCGTGTACTGGTCCAACAAAAAGCCGCTCGGCCGCTCGTACAACGACTATGGGCCGCTGCCCATCCGGCCGCCGCCGCGTGCCGGTCCCACGCTCCTCGAAACCGCGAAATTTTAGTAAAGATGTGTAGTTTCAAGTTTGATAGCAAGGTGATAGGTGATACCTTTGTGAACGGTAATTTCGTGTCTTGACATTACTACTTCTACGCAGAATATCGGTCCAAATCATATCGTCGGCGCGGCTTTGCTTGCGCGCTGGTCGGCGCCCCTAAACATCGACAGAGCGCACCGAACCAAGTTGCCTGCGTGCCGGCGTCGGCGTCGTCTGTCCCCGCCCACGCCGATTCCCACTTGAGCCGCTCGCGCGCCAATAGATGATCCGGGTCAATGTGCGGCGAAGCGCTCGCCGCTTCCCACTTGAGCCGCTCGCGCGCCAACAGATTATCCGGGTCGATGTGCGGCGAAGCGCCCTCCGCCGCCCACTTGAGCCGCTCGCGCGCCAACAGATTGTCCGGGTCAATGTGCGGCGAAGCGCCCTCCGCCGCCCACTTGAGCCGCTCGCGCGCCAATAGATTATCCGGGTCAATTTGTGGTCCCGCGGTGTCGTCGTCGCTCCAGGAGTGGACTCCCCACGCCCCGGGGCTGTAGTCCTGGGTGTACTCCTCCTCAGCTCTGAAGAGGAGCTCGGCCTCCAACTCAAGCCGCTGTGGACTTTTCTTCTTCGTGGAAAGGCCCGGCGATAGCACTCCGCCGTCGGGCAATCTTTCGAGCGGAGATTGGTGAGGTCGTTGCGGCGACGACGAAGTCGAAGGGCTGGGCTGCTGTGGCACCTCGAGCGGCGATGGCCGCTTTGGTGCACTGAAAACATCCATTCGCCTGGCAGAGAGTGACGGCTGCTTGGGTGGACTGGGCTGCTTGGCTGGACTGAAATAGTCCCACCTCCTGGCAGAGCTGCGAGGGGTGGGCCAGCCGTTCCGCGCACGTGCAGCAGACATGCGACTGGCGGCGATCCGGCGAGCATCGTCAAAATTTAACACCATGGCTGCACGGCCCTGGCTTCAAAGCCTACTACACGGTGAGAGCTTGTCCGTCTCGTCGAGGAGGTGGCACACCGCGCGTTGATGTCGTGTTCAATTTTGGGACCAGGGCCGCCGACCATTTATGAAAAAGGAAATTCTTGAGAAACCGACGTGCCCTTGATGTTGGTGATCATTGTCCTCGGGCTTGAACCGTGATGTTTCAAAAGTTGCTGCGCGGACTGAAACCGCTCGAGCCCTGGTTGGGCATCGATCTTCTTCTCTCTTCTCGCTGAGGCCGCCCGCGACGTCCGCCTCGTCGATCGCCGCGCAGCGGCTCCAGCGCAGCGATACGCGCTCGCCGCCGCTTCGGAGCGGCCAGCAGCCAGGGGGGTCGAAGGCCTTCAACGCCTCAGAGCTCGCCATGGACCCGGTTCGCCTCATCACGCAGGCCATCTCCATCGGGGTGCCCCTCTTCAACGGCGGCGATGCCGACGGGTGTGCTAGCGTATACGCAGACACCGTCGTGACGCTTTGCCAAAGCGTCCCATCCATGTCGCCTATGCTGCAAGCTTCACTCGACAAAGCCATGAGTACCCGGAGTTCTTCGGACAGGGCGTGGGTGCTGCGACATGCCCTCGATGCCGTGCTGCGTGAGCTCCAAAGCGGCAGATCGACCGCATCGAGGGGATTCACCGTGGACCCAGTTCCCACTACCGCTGCGGCTGTGGGCACTACTGGATCGATGATGAACATCGGCGACCGCACTCTGCAGTGGGCAACCGTAGACGACCGCGTGATGGGCGGCAGCAGCCGCTCCACACTTAGGAGCTACGACGACGGCGAGAGCTCTTTTGAGGGCACGCTGGTGGTCGCGAACGGCGGGTTTGCGAGCGTGCGAGCACTGCTGCCAGCCTCCGTGCCGCGCTCGTGGGCCTCCTCCTCGGGCTTGATGCTCACGTGCGCTAGCGATGGTCGATCGGGCTACAAGGTTTGCGTGAAGGCTGATGCGGGTATGGACGGCGTCATGTACCAGGCGAGCCTGCCAGTGGTCTCCACTGAAATGACGACCGTCCGGCTGCCCTGGAGCGCCTTCAAGCCCACCTTTCGAGGCATGCCGGTACGCGATGCGGCGCCGATTAGGGGCGACCAAGTGCAGCAGCTCGGCTTCATGCTCAGTCGATTCGAGAGCGCGTCGGGCGCAGTGATGGCGGACGTGCCGGCGGGCCGTTTCCAGCTGCGCCTTGGGCAAGTGGGTTCGTACTGAGGCGCCCGCCGTGAGCGCAAGTGGCGGCGGCGGCCGCGGAAGAGCCAGAGAGTGCGCAGCATGCAGTGTTCTAAATTATGTGTTGGGTCCCTGGCCCGGAAGCGACGAGTGACTGCTGTGCGTTGCGCCGGCGGAGCGTGGCCCGTGGTTCTAAGTCACGTGGCGTTCATGGTGTTGAGAAAGATGGCGCGCGGCAAAATGCTCCCAAATTTCGTGTTGCAACTCTCGGTCTTCACGCACCGATCAGCACAATCATCTTCATGGCACCGGCATGTCTTCGAATCGGATCCCTTGCACGTGCAGCCGCTCGCGGAGTGGTGCGCCGAGGGCGGTCGCGGGCGTCATGAAGCCCCCCCCTTGGCTCGGCGGCGCACTCTGCGTGGCCAGGCATACAGCGGCCTCCGCCACCATCTTCGCGGTCTCGTCATAGCCAGGATCTCCGCCCGAGATCTTGCCTGCGAGCTGGAGGGAGCCGTCCGCAGCCTCGGCGATGAGCGTGAATTGGAACCACGACTGGGAGCGGGTGGCCGCTGATGGGCCTTGGCCTGGGGTCGGGAGACGTCCCTTAGCGACGAGCTCCTTGATCTTCGTGGCCGGGGCGGAGGCGGCCTTCGCCATCTTGGCAGCCACCTCGGCGCTGGGAGCGAGGGCGAGCTCGCGGTAGCAAAAGTCACGGCTAAAGAGGGATGCGGCCCTCTTGGGATCGCTTGCTTCGAGCAACCCGACCGAGCGACGCACGATGCGCGTGTTGATGGGAGCCATGCCAAAGGGCGCCACAGCAGACCGGATCTGCTCATCGAAGCCTGCGCTCGTGAGGTCCATGTGCTCGTCACGCATCCGACCCGATTGCGGCATGCCGCCCAGGAGGAAGGGGTTGGCCAGATAGTCCGCCCCGAACTTCTCGTCGCTCAGGATGCTGGATGCAATCGTCCCACCAGAGAACTCGCCTTTGAGCGACACATAGCACGAGATGCGCCGCGTCGGTTGCCCGCAGCGCTCAAAGACACGTTCGGCCATCCACTGCGCACCGAGATCGCTCGGAATGGAGTCGAAGCCAGACGACGGCACCAACACGGAGCCGCTGGCTCGGGCGGTGGCATCGTACTTGTCGATCATTTGGCGGTGCCATCCAGTCTCGCCGTTGATGTCCACATAGCCGGTGCCATAGACGGCGCAAGCTTCAACGAGAGGAGAACCGTACAGTGCATAAGGACCGGCCGTGGAGAGCAGCACGCGCGTGTTGGAGGCGACGCGGGCCACGTCGTCTGGCGAGGTGGCGTCGGCGACTATGATCGGCGGTCCACCCAAGGAAGCCGCAAGCTTGAGAAGCTTGGCTTGGCTTCGGCCCGCAAGGGCCCACCGTAGCTCGGGCCATTGCGGAGCGACTGTCTGAGCAAAGTACCGGGCAACCAGGCTGCCAGTGAAGCCCGTGCATCCCCAGAGCACGATGTCGTGCGAGCGCATCAACTCGCCTTTCGTGCGTCGGCTCACATCCCTGTGGTGTGAACGTTAACACGCAGGTTGGAGTTGACAACAGTTCAGAAACGCACGTCGCGTTGTATCAGCCAGTTCTCCCAGGATGTAAGCAAGCAAGCAAGCAAGCTCCTGCTTCCAGGGTGAAGGGTGACACTAACCTATAGATGCGAGGATGTGACGTGCGGACGAGGTCGACGCTTAATGCTGGGATACGCGGCGGAACAGCGGAAGCGGAGATACCAGTTTGGCGTCGGGCGAGTTTTGTTTTTGACGCGATCGGATCCGATCGCAACATGGTACACCAGCACAGCCTCCGATGGGCCAGCTGCGGTGCAACCTCCAATCAGGTGCTGCACGCATGGCGGCCAACGTTCGCTTGTCCCTGACTCCGGGTCGTTGTCCTAAGATGTGAGCGCGCCGCTCGAACGGCACTAACTCCCCACAGGTGCCCCTTACCCTATCGACTCTGAGATGTCGGCATCAGATGCCGAGGTCGGCATGCGCAGCGTGACACCATTCCGCCCCGCCCAACCCTTTGCCCTGGATCGTGGCCCAACCCTTGGCAGTTCCGTGGCCGAGCTTTCGACCCTTGGGAAAGCTGACGCGCCACGACGCGC
>Ga0209550_10002922_pt1 | contig 16392 bp, 16 predicted proteins | sample LauGreSuBDMM15SN_2_FD_187567 | JGI IMG/M metagenome (GOLD analysis project Ga0209550, IMG submission 187567) | Freshwater lake microbial communities from Lake Michigan, USA - Su13.BD.MM15.SN (SPAdes) (version 5) | ecosystem: Environmental > Aquatic > Freshwater > Lake | place: Lake Michigan...
GAAAGTGAGCTGTGAGAAGATCGCCAAATAAAATCACTGGACCGAACGCGGGAGGGGTGCGTCAATTTCTAATTAGGACGCCGCTGACCGCACGCGTCGATCAGTTTTGGCGTTCGACAACACTATGACATTTTCCGAATTCACATCGATCGTAGAGCGAAATCCGAAAGGTGTGATTTTGCTCGAAGGGCGGAGAGCCATACCTGAGGCTTATGCTTCGGAAGCGGAGTCGCTTGCAAGGTGTATGGCGATCAGATTTTCGGAACTCCGATTTCGCTCAGGTAATGCCGAAGGATCGGATCAAGCATTTTCTGCGGGGATTGCTTCCGTGGATCCTCGCCGATTGCAAGTGGTTGCCCCCTATGCTTCACACAGAAAAAGTGTCCGCTATCTCGATGCAACCTATGATTCCCCTGAGTCTCTTTCCCGTGTTCGAGAGGATGAGATTGCCTACAAGACAGCTACGGCAAGTCCCAAAAACAAGGGACTTATTGCCAAGCGGAACCAAAAAAGTGCCCTAGCAGCAAAAGCAGCTTACTTGATTCGCGATACGATGAAGGTTACGGGGCATTCCGAAGATTTTCCTAAGCCAATAGCCGCTCTTTTTTACGTGGATCTCGAAGATCCGTCGGTAGGCGGAACTGGTCACACGATCCGAGTCTGCGAGCAGGAAGGAGTCCCCTATGCGTTTCAGGACTCATGGGAAAAGTGGCCAAAAGTCTGAATCGCACTCCAAAAAACCGGAAGGGGGACACGGAACCCTATGCCAAGGGGGGCTTACGATCGGGCGTATACCGAGAAAATGATGGGTGGTTTGGAGACTGCTGGTTTCAATACGCTGCGCGGCGCAGGAAACCTGTAATCATCTGCGAAGCACTCAACGGAACGCATGCGGTTGGAGAAGACTCCAGCAAAAGAGCGAAAAGCACAAAGGCTGACGCGGCATTTAAAGCCCCGATAAGATCATAGTTCGCCCAGCCAATATTGACATGGAAAGCCATGCAAATTCCTTAAAAACTCAGCTCAATGCTCGGTGGCTTTTTCGGAACCAAGACCGGTATTCGCGCGCACGGTCAGCTCGGTGAATTTCTCATCCGAAGGGATTTCAGAGGAGAGCAATGTCCCGATCCATGACGCCAAAAAGCCGAAGGGTATGCTCACCAGAGCGGGATTTTTGAGAGGAAAAAGTGGGGATTCTTTCATAAAATCGGGACTTACCAAAATCAGAAAGATGCTCGAAAGCAGTCCACCTATCAAACCGCACACCGCTCCGACCGTATTGAAACGTTTCCAGAATAGGGAGAATAGGATCACGGGAAGATTGGCGCTTGCTGCTACAGCAAAAGCGAGACCGACCAAAAAGGCCACATTCACTCCGGGTCCAAGGATGATCGCAATCAGTATGCCAAGTGCACCAACCACAAAAGCCGTGATGCGCGCCACGCGGACTTCATCTCCCGGTTTAGCTTCTTTACCGTGATGCATGACATTGGAGTAAAAGTCGTGGGCGAAACTGGTGCTCGCGCTAATCGTTAAGCCAGCCACCACGGCCAGAATAGTTGCAAAGGCAACCGCACTGATGAATGCAAAGAAAATCTCGCCACCCAAGAGTCTTGCCAACTCGGGTGCCGCCATATTCGTTCCTCCATGCTTTTCAAGATAGTCAGGCCCGAGTAAAGCCGCCGCTCCAAAACCAAAGAACGTTGTCATTATGTAAAACAACCCAATGATCAACATAGCCCAGACGACACTCGACCTCGCCGTCCGAGCATCAGGAACCGTATAAAAACGAATGAGAATGTGAGGCAAACCCGCCGTTCCAAAGAGCAGCGCCATACCAAGCGAAATCTGATCCCACGGATTTTTAAAGATCAATCCCGGTGTGAGAAAATTTCTCACTACGGTATCGCCATTCGCGGCGGTCGATTTAATAGCCGTCAGAGAGCTGAAAAATTTTCCCAGATCGAAATCAAACCGATTCAAGACAAGAACGCTTAAAAACAGGCTTCCAGTGATCAGGAGCACAGCCTTGATGATTTGCACCCACGTCGTGGCCAGCATACCTCCAAATACCACATACACTACCATCAATATACCTACTCCAATGACGGCAATCTCGTAACTCACCCCTGGAATAAGCTGCCGCACGAGCACACCTGCTCCGACCATTTGCGCAATCATATAAAAAATGGAGACAGTGAGAGTGCTAAGTGAGGCTGCTGCTCGCACAGGCCGCGGACTCAAGCGATAGGCCAGTACATCGGCCATCGTGTATTTGCCAGCATTCCTCAATGGCTCAGCCACGATGAAAAGCACTGTCAGATACGCCACAAGAAATCCGACTGAATACATAAATCCATCATAACCATTCATAGCGATCATGCCCGCTATGCCCAAAAAGCTTGCCGCACTCATGTAGTCACCCGCAACCGCGAGACCATTCTGCCACCCCGTGATGCTCCGTCCGGCAGCAAAATAAGCACTCGCACCTGTCGATTTTCTTGCACTGAAGTAAGTAATGACGAGCGTTCCGGCAACAAAGGCTAGGAACATCCAAAGAGAGATTTGGCTCGGGCCATCCACAGGTTGCGCGACTGTAGAAAGAAGGAGTGGGACATTCATGGTTAGTTCTTGGAAGTGTAGCCAAATTTAGCAAGTAGCGCGTTCTGACGACGATCCCAACCGGCAGCTGCGAACACGTAGACGAAGGCCAGTGCCCAAGACATAAAGAACTGAGAAAAAGCAAACGCGTAGGCCAAGTTCAAATCACCCCAGATCTTTTGCATCATGAAATCGGGGAACCAGCCAACCCCGATCGGCAGAGCAAAATAATAGATAATAAAAAATACCGTAGCTGGAATAATGAGATTTAATTTTCGCCGAATCAGAATAGAAAAATCTGGGTCTCTGGCAATCGCACCCCAGTCAATAATGGGACGATCTTCAGCGGTTTCATTATTGTTATTTTTGGGAGGCAAAGGGGAACTCATACAAACGATATTTATCATTTTGGGCGCTCCCATGTCCACATATAGAATGGGCCCCCATATAAAAAAGGCACTAGGGCGATAGCCTAGATCCAACAAATAACGCCATGCCCAGTGCTATGCTATCAAGGGAATTCAGAGGCTGATCTAGACCTAGACTGAAGAGCGATTCACACTTTTTCGGGGCAAGATCAATTGCAAAACGTATTGCCCCTTGTTTCAAACCCCGCTCCCATCCAACATGCGAGCCATGGAAAGTCACGAATGGTCGGAAAACACCGAAGCGGGAAAAGTCTTCTATCGCGCAAACCATCTAGGCCAGCGTTGGACTATCATGACAACAATGCAAAAACGGGATCCGACTTGGACGGATCTCAAGCCTGTTCCCCTGCCTATCTGGCGGGAGTTGAGGGATATTGTTTGGAAAAAATACCAACGCAAACGCTGCCCATGGGATCGCGTGTTGGAACTAGACAAAATTATCGGCGATTAAAGGAGTGATAGGGAGCAGGCCGCTTCGCCGCTCGTAGGTCAGGCACTCGTGGGCTATTTGCTATTTATTTACCTTCGAATAATTTTGTGAAAAAATAGAGATAGCAACCCGCCAAGACGATCAAGATGAAGAGGAGTAGCTGAAAAGCGGTGGCCACCCAGTCGAGGTCCGTCTCTCCCTTTAAAATAGGGATGGCTTTTTTGACCTTTGGCGATGATTCGCACTGGATAGCTTTTTCCAACGCAAAATTCAGGTGCTCGATCAACTCGGGATAGGACGCATATCGCTTCTCTGGAAGCTTTGCCATCATGCGGTTAATGACATAGGCCGTCTCGTTGGAAACAGAGGGGGCAAAACTTTGAAGACTCACGGGCCGACTCTTGAGCTGCTTGAGTGCGACGAGCGAGGGGCTCTTGGCATCGTAGGGCGGACGACCCGCGAGGGCATGGAAGAGGGTTCCTCCCAAGCTGTAGATGTCACTCCGGAAATCCTCCGGCTTTTCGTCCAGCTTCTCGGGTGCAATGTAATAGGGCGTGCCCCAGATTTCATCGCAGGAAACTGGAGAATCGTTCATTGCTGTGGCGAGACCAAAATCCACCAACTTGAATGTCTCTGAGTCCGAACACAAAATATTACCTGGTTTAATGTCACGATGGATGAGGCCCATTGCGAGCGCGGCATCGAGCCCTTGGGCGATCTGGATACCGATCTTTAATACCACCACTTCTGAGACTGTTTTTCTAACCTGGATGAGATCGTCCAACGATCCTCCGCTGATCAACTCCATCGCTAGATAGAATTGACCTTGTGCCTGACCAAAATCGAAAACCTTAACCACATGCGGATGGTTGATGAGGGCGGTCGTGCGCGCTTCCTTGGCGAGGTTCTCGCACTCAACAGGATTTTCTTGAAGCGAAATTCTAAGCGCTTTGAGGGCGACCGGACGATCTAGGTTGATATCGACGGCGGAGTAGACCGTTCCCATGCCGCCTTGCCCGAGGAATGAGATAACACGAAAGTGATTGAAGAGGGCTCGGGCTTTGAACGAAAACCCACAGTCTGGGCAACACACATCCGTGCAGGGAGGAGTTTGCGACATATTGATAGCGGATTGGCATGCGGGACAATTTTCCGTAACAAGATCAGCTATTGGCAATTCTTCAGATAACACAATTAAGGTGAGTGGCAAACTTCGGAGAAGTATTTACCCCGAACGTAGAGCGGAGTAGTAATACATCATGGTTCATTGTTTGTATGCGCCAGCCTGTGCAATTCAAATCAATTTATGGATACTATAGTCAATTTTACAGTCGGGATCGAAGATACCAACGAACGGCTAGACCGATTTCTGGGTCGCATGTGCAGCGATTTTTCCCGTGTGCGCTTACAGGATTTCATCCGTGAAAAGCATGTTTTAGTTAACGGAACCGCCGCCAAACCTTCGCAACCCATGCGTACCGGTGATGAGGTCTCTCTCATCGCACCAACGACCGTGGCCCCCTCACCTCTCGTCGCTCAAGATATCGCGCTCGATATCCTCTTCGAAGACGAGTCGATTCTCGTCATCAATAAACCACCAGGCTTGGTCGTGCACCCTGGAGCTGGCAACCACGAGGGAACGGTCGCCAATGCCCTTTTACACCACTGTGCAGGTATCGCCGTGGTCGGTGGCGTCGAGCGCCCAGGCATTGTCCATCGACTCGATAAGGAAACATCCGGTTGTCTCGTCGTGGCAAAGACCGAAAAGTCCCACAGGCTCATAGCAGCCGAATTCGCGTCGAGGGGAGTCGAAAAAGCCTACTTAGCACTTGTGGATGGAACTCCACGAATGCCACACGGCAAGATCGAAGCCGCCATCGGTCGTCACAAGATCCACCGCCAGAAAATGGCCGTCGATGAACGTGGTCGCGAAGCGCTCACCCACTACCGCGTCCTTGCCTCGAACGAAAGCAAGGCCCTTGTGGAATGCCGTCCGCGCACAGGTCGCACACACCAGATTCGAGTCCATCTGAAACATCTGGGACAACCCGTCACGGGGGATCCGGTCTACGGACGGAGAGGATCTCATGAACGCCACTTCCTACATGCTTGGAAGCTCACCTTCACACATCCAGAGAGTGGCGAAAGGGTCTCCTTCACCGCTCCCGTCGCCGAAGATTTTCCAGCTTGGGCAAAAGAAGCCGCCTTGAAATATGATGCGACCCTGACGAAAAAACAGTCCTTACAGAATGCCCCACATGACCATGATTAATCGTTTGGAAAAGTGGCTGGGGTCTTACGCCATTCAAGGGCTAATCCGATATGTGGTAGCGATGAATGCGCTCGTCTTCATCCTAATCACAATCAATCCTACTTACGTCGAGGCCCTGAAATTAGACCACTCGGCCGTTCTAAAGGGTGAGATTTGGCGCCTCGCCTCTTGGATTTTCATTCCCGAAACGACTGGGATGTTTTGGATCATTTTCTATCTCATGTTCACTTGGTGGATCGGCGACATGCTGGAAGAAGCTTGGGGCACATTTCGCCTGAATCTGTATTATTTCAGCGGCATGGTACTTTGTATTGCCTCCGCCTTCTTCTTTGGTGCATCCGGAGGAAACTTTTTCCTCAACTTATCGCTCTTCCTCGCCGTTGCGACCCTGATGCCAGATTTTGAGATTTCGCTTTTTCTGATTCTTCCCGTGAAGATCAAGTGGGTTGCCCTCTTCAGCCTCATTGGCCCTCTTGGGTATTTGGTATTCGGAGTGCTTTCACTCAAAATGATGGTGGTAATGTGCCTTGGAAACTACCTGCTTTTCTTCGGCCCCGGATTCCTGCGGGATCGGCTAGCGGGCCAGAAAAACTCACACCGCCAAGCGCAATATAAAAAGGCAAGCCTTTCGACGAGCGAACCGCTTCATCATTGTGAAACGTGTGGCACGACGGAGCAGAAAAACTCCAACACCGAATTCCGCGTCACTGCAGACGGCAAGGAATACTGCCTCGATCACCTGCCCTCTCGCCAAAGTCCAACCTGATATCACGAAAAAAATCAGACCAAGGCAGAAACAATAGCCGGGATTTCATGTAGTCCCCTCACCGTGTAGTGCGGTTTCACATCGGCGAGTTCCTCGGAGCCTGGAACTTGAATCCAAATTGCAGCTGCGAGTTTCGCATTGAGTGCCCCAGCAATGTCGCGTTCCAAGCTGTTACCCACCATCACAGCCCGATCAGGCTTGACCTGAAGCTCATCAAGAAGGATGTGGAAAATTTCCGCACGCGGTTTCCCTATTCCATGAACCCCAGAAATGGCGACGGCATCAAAAAATCCAGCTAACCCCGAGGCTGTAATTTTTTCACTTTGCAAGTCCGGCGCTCCGTTCGTCAGAAGAGCGATCTTGTAGGTGAGCTTGAGCCGCGTGAGCGTTTCAACCGCATCGGGCATGAGTCGCTGAAACCTCCGCCTGGATTGACTAAAATGCGCAGCGAGTATTTCCGCCGTATCGTCGTCGGTGATATTTTGAGACCTAAGGACTGCGTTAAAAACACTCACTCGGTAGGGATGCGCCCACTCCCGAAGCTTCACCAACTCGGGTTTGTCGCCATCAAACTTTCCCCACAGGCACTCATGGTAACTGATCCCGATGGAACGAACGTAGTCGTAACATGGCCCTTCCTTCCAGAGAGAGAAACCGAAACGCTTGCAGTCAGCAAGGAACGCGACCATTTCGAGCCCAGCCAGTTTCGCTGCGAGTTGGGCGGTGGATTGAAGTGCTTCCTTGGAAACAGCCTCATCCACAATGAGGGTGTCATCCAAATCAAAAAGAATTGCATCGATAGGCATACACTACCCCATTTCATAGGCGGGGCGATCTGTCGATAATGTAAAGCAAGCTGTAGGCAAAGGTATCGATCACTCATTCGCAGACCGACTCAAATATAATGGGCATTTGGGACAATAATTCGAACTCCTCAATGCCAAAAAAATACTGCCCGTCGCAGCGAATGCTACAACGGGCAGTTGTTCCCCCCAGAACAAATTTGAAGATATTGGGAATGACACAAAGGACAAGCCCTATTTTAAAAAATAAATAAGCGGGCTTGTTGATTACGAAGATGAGCGGGCTTGCGAAGGTCCCCACTGATGGCGATATTCCGCTCGATGTTTGCAAGAGTATTACCCGATCAGGCTGCTGGTCGATTGCTGGATTATCGAATTCCAGAATCGATGGCGTCCTCTATCGGTGTCGGATCCCGCGTCCGTGTACCGGTTCGCACTCGAATGCTCACCGGTACCGTTATTGAGGTCCTATTGGCCTGCGAATATGATTCCGTAAGAGATATCAGCCAGCTTATGGATGAGAAACCGATGATCCGACCGGCCCTGTTGGAACTCGCTCGATGGATGGCTGACTATTATTGCTGCCCCTTGGAAACGGCCGTTTGCAGTGTTCTTCCCGTTGCGGTACGCGATGGTCGCGTTTCTGTGAAAAAACAAAATTCGGTCCGCTTAGTTACAGCAATGAGCGACGAGCAACTCGCCACGCTAGCACACAAAGCACCACGTCAAGCGGCTGCCCTTCGTGTCCTTCTTAAGGCAGCGGGCCCACTACCCGTTTCCACGGCGGCCGACCAAGCCGGGGTGAGTGATAGCGTTTACCGCACTTTGGAAAAAAATGGATTGGTTATCATCGAAGCGGGTGTTGTGGCTCGCAACCCCTACTCCGAACGCTTCGTAGCTAATGCCGAACTGGTACTCAATCCAGAGCAGACCGAAGCCATGGTGGCCGTCCGCGAAGCGATGGAAATAACCAGCCAGCCAATATTGCTTTTCGGCGTCACGGGCTCGGGCAAAACAGAGATTTACCTTCGCGCGATTCGTGAAGCGATCAATCATGGTCGAACCGCTCTCGTCCTTGTTCCCGAGATCGCATTGACTCCGCAAACGGTGGAACGCTTCAAATCTCGATTTGCAGATATGCAGGACAATATCGCCGTTCTTCATAGTCACCTCTCCGAAGGTGAGCGCCACGACGAGTGGCATAAAATCCACGACGGTACCGCACGCATCGTGATCGGTGCACGAAGTTCGATTTTTGCCCCATTGGAAAATCTGGGCGTGATCATTGTTGATGAAGAGCACGAAGGATCCTACAAGCAAGATGAAGCCCCGCGCTATAATGCCCGCGACATGGCTGTTCTTCGTGCGTCACGCGAAAAAGCGGCGGTGATCCTAGGAAGCGCAACTCCTTGCCTCGAAAGTTGGCATAATGCCCAAACTGGTAAATATCGACTTGTCCGCCTCAACCAGCGAGTGGACGATAAAAGTATGCCGGTCGTGCGAGTGGTGGATTTGCGTCGTCAATCCCGCGCCACTCCAGAGGGTGGTATTTTAGCCCGCCCGCTTGCGGAGGCTATCGAAGGCAGGATGGCGAAGGGGGAACAATCCATTCTCTTTCTCAATCGCCGTGGATTTTCTACATCCATGATCTGCGAAGCATGTGGTCATGTCTGCCAGTGCCCAGACTGTAGTGTTTCTCTCACCTTCCATCGCGCCGCAGAACGTCTCATGTGCCACATTTGCGGGCACTCACGGAAGGCTCCAAAGTCTTGCCCGAAATGCTCCGATCCAAAAATCCGTTTCGCCGGGATGGGAACCCAGAAGGTTGAGGAAGCACTCAAAAAGATTTTTCCAAAAGCACGGATCGCCCGTATGGATGCTGACTCCATGACACGCAAGGATGCCTACCGCGATACACTTGGAGCATTCAAAGAGGGGAAAATTGATATCTTGATTGGCACGCAAATGATCGCCAAAGGTCTCCATTTCCCCAATGTGACACTCGTTGGGATCATCAATGCAGACCTAGGTCTCCACGTTCCAGATTTTCGCGCTGGGGAACGGACATTTCAGTTGCTCACGCAGGTCGCCGGACGAGCTGGACGCGGTGAAATGGAGGGGGAAGTTTTTGTGCAGACGTTCACCCCGTTCAGCCCATCGATCCAGTTCGCTCGCCACCATGACTTTCAAGGTTTCATGGAACAGGAAATGGAATTTCGCGAAAAGTTTGGATACCCCCCATTTGGAAAAATGGCAATGATCACGCTGCGCGGCACCGTCCGCGAGAGGGTGGAATTTTCTGCTCAGACACTCTCGCGTAAACTGAAGGCCTCTGCGATTGAGGGTATCACTATCGGAGAAGGAGTTCCCGCCCCCCTCGAAAAAGCCAAAACCTACCATCGATTCCAAGTCTCGATGCGCGGACATTCTTCCATTCTTTTATCCCGACTGGCTAAAGAAACATTGCAGAACTTGACCATGCCCGAGGACGTTTTTGTGGCCGTGGACATCGATCCGCTTCATCTTATGTGATCGATGATTGTACACCCTGTTATTTATCATTTTTTTAAGAATTTCATCCGACTTCTGTTGGTTGTGATTTTTGCAGGTGTTCCCGCCGCCGCCTATTACCTACGTGTACAGGGGATCGGATTCGGAGCAAAAGAAGCGCTTGGATCCGCACTGAGCAGCCCACAAATCAATGTTCAAATAGGCAAACTGGCCCTAGATCCCTTCAACGGTTTACTCGCAAGAAATGTGGTGTTGTGTGAAACGAAAGCACCCAAGCGCACAATTGCTTCGCTCGATAATATAGCCATCTCGATCAACTTAAGCCAACTCATGCGTCGAGCACTAATCATTGACAGATTGAGTCTCTTCAATGCAAGTGCCTCGATTCCTCTTTCAGAAAGCGACCCATCTGCCCTCTTGAAAATTCAGGACATTCATGGAGATATCGTGATACTCGGCGACCGTCTTCATTTGAGCCTGCTCGAGGGTGTCATCGCTGGCATACAAATCAAGATCAGCGGTGAAATCCTCAACCACCTTGCTTTCACCTTAGAACCTTCCGCAGGGAGTGCCGACAAAAAATCCCCTCTTGCCCTCTTAAATACCATCACCCGCACTTTGGCAGAACTGACATTTCCAGATGGCCCACCTATCCTTACGGCCGAGTTTGAAGTGGATGCCCTCCATCCAGAATCCCTTAACTTGCCCGATTTTTGTCTCTCCTCCTCCCGCATCATCCACAAAAAAGGAACTCTTGAGGCGATGGAAATCAAAGGTGAATTCACGAATGGAATCCTTCGTTTACCCATCATTCAATTGAAAGACAGTCAGGGATCCCTACAAGCCTCTGGTGAATGGAATCTTCATAAGTCCAAGGCTGTGGCGTCCCTGATATCCACACTCAATCCAACCACCATTCTGCATGGATCAATGCCGTCCAATACGGCAATCCAAAAACTCGAATTCACAGAACCCCCACGCCTAGATGCCGAAATGGAAATCCAATTCGGATCTCAAAAACCCCAGATTCACGTCACCGGAAGTTTTACGTCGCCACGTTTGCTTTTTGATAGAGTGGCTTTTACTGACGTCGGATGCAGCTTTGCTTGGAAGAATGGACATTTTTATGCCCGCGACATTCTCGTAAGGACCCAACGCGGCGCGCTTGAAGGGAATGTGTGGATCGCCAAGGACGACCTCCGCCTTGTCCTGCACAATACAATCCCGCCCACAGACCTCACCTCTCTTTTTGGAACGAAAGCGCAGGAAGTCCTGAATAGAACCGAATTCACTGATACTCCCGATATCACAGTGTCGTTGCAATCCACCAATCTGGCCTTTGCCAATATGCATGGAAAAGGCCATCTCAAGCTTGGGAGAACAGCCATGCGGGGGGCTTGGATGGATAGTGTGGAGTCGGATTTTGAAATTTCCAACGCTTGCGCCACGTTCAATAATATTCTTGTTGCATCTGGGGGCGGGCGAGGCACTGGCACTGTGGCCTACGATGTCGGCAAACAAGAGGTTCGACTCGATAAGATCCACTCCACCCTAGTCCCTGTTGACGTGATGACATGGATCGATCCCCGGATTGCAAAAACGATCACCCCCTACCGCTTCCATTCCCCTCCCAACCTCGACGTTCAAGGGAAGGCTCACATGCACGATCCGACAAAAAACAATCTCTCCATCAAGATCGAAGCCCCATACGGACTAGATTACGATCTGCTTAACAAGACGCTTTCATTCGGTCGCACGAGTGCAAAGGTAGAGGTTCTTAACAACAAGGTCGTCGCCAACATCAAGCGAGCCGACCTTATGGGCGGAAATGTGACGGTTTTAGCTGACGTTTCGATCAATCCGATGAATCCCGTTTTCAGTACCAACCTGACGCTATCGAGAGTCAACTTTTCAAAACTCACCAGCCTCTACTTTGGATACGACGACTCGAAAGGCGTTATCAGTGGGAACTTCCAATTCAATGCTCGCATGAAGGAGGAGTCCTTGATGATTGGAAAAGGGAGCATTCGAATCGAGGACGGCAATGTTTTTGCAATCCCCCTGCTCGGACCCTTTTCCTACATTCTGGGGACAGTTATTCCCGGCGTGGTCTACAATCATGCTCGCACAGCCACAGCGGACTTCACCGTCGCCAACGAAAAAGCCTTCACTGAAAACATCGAGATTCAGGGGCGGGGATTCAGCATGTATGGTGATGGAAATATCCATTTTCTGACAGGCGGATTGGATATGAGTATGCGTATTAATGCCCAGGGCATTCCGGGGTTGGTCTTTTTTCCAGTTAGCAAACTTTTTGAATACTACTCGAACGGTACCATGAACGATCCAAAATGGGGTCCGAAAATTATCCCGCGCATTCCTGCTCTTGGCGGAACTGCAAAAAAGCCAGCCAAGAACTAGCTAAACTCCATATCCGCTACCAAGGGGAAGTGATCAGACACACTGGACTGAATCACCTGAACCTTATTACGGACTAATTGGGCGTTGAAAAAAATGTGATCCACAATATAGGGATGTCGTTGCCAAGTGGCTTGCGTGTTTTGTGCGGTTTCAAATCCGACTTTACTTAATTGCTCCACAATACATTCACCGGGTGCGGAGTTCATATCGCCAGTCAAAATCGTGGGCCCATGGGAGTGATATTTGAGTCGTTGCTCGATGATATTGCGCTGCTCCAGATACGATTCACTCGAGCTTCCAATCATAAAAAATGCTTGGAGATGCGTGTTCATGAGTCGGATATCCCGGCCATCAATCGTGGTAGAGGCCTCTATTAGAAGACGGGATGAGGCATGCCGCCGTTTTCCACCAAACTCAAATTCGAGATCCGCCGCAGGCAAATCGAACTTTTGAAAATCATGCAACGGCGTCTTTGAAAAAATGGCCAATCCTAGGCCAAATGGGATCTCTGTGTCATTCTTAAGGGGATAAGAGAACACCGAATCATGGTTAGGGAAGTGGTTTTTTAGTATCTGATAATTCGGCGGCGGTTCCACCTGCATGCCCCCGTCGAAGCCGCGTTCGACTTCCTGCAAAATGAGCAGATCAGCGTCTAATCGTTGAAGGAACTGACAGGTGCCTATGATATCTTGATCAGAACAATTTGGGTTACTTTCGTCGAAAGGTTCCCCACTTTGAATGTTGAAAGTAACAACTCTAAAAGACATAAACTGCTGAAATTCCTACCACGCCCGTGTTAGAAATTAAAGCCACATATTTGATATATTTTCAAATCCCTACTGGCAGGATGGCCTTCGCAAATCCATCGGATCGTATTTACGGAAAATCCAAGCGGCAAGAAGTGCATAAAACACTAAAGCCAAAAAAGGCTTAAACCAGATGCGGGTCAACTTATAGATATCACCATAGCAATCAGCACCAAAGCCGATGCAAAGAAAAACAAGTATGCCAGCGAGAAGGCTCAAAGACTTCTTCTGACGAATCAGCAAAGCTGCACACACGGCCACAAAGGGCGCTATGATCACATAAGAAACAGTCTCCGTTCGAGGGTTGAATGCCATCAAATAGGCCGCCGACAATCCTGCAATTAAAAGAGGTCCAACTTCGGAAGAGTAGATTTTTTTGAGCCGCCAAGCGATTCCCAAAGTGAGGAAGGCAAATAAAGCTCGAACGGCAAACCAGATTTTATCTGATCCGTTGATCCCAAAAGTACGGAACATGCCCGCGATATCATCGAAACTATTATCTAGGGGCGTGCTCGCCGTTCGCATTTGTTCAATACACATTTGCCACTGGCCAACGACATATTTGGGGTCGTAGTGGATAAATGAGAGTGCCATAAAAAAGAACATTCCCAGCACCAATCGCCACCAAAGTGCTGGATAAATAACCCCAAATAAGAGAAGCGGAACAAGTCCGAGAGGCTTCACCAAAACACCTAGGACCAACCATGTCGCCGCCGCCGCCCATTTCTTATTGGTTACAGCGACAGTCGCCAAAATCATCGTAGCGGCGAGCAACAAGTTGAATTGCCCATTTCGACCAGCCGTAAGCGAAGCCGGAATGCTGAGGACAGTCACCAAACAAAAAAGACTCGAGCCCGGCGCATCAATTTTAAAAAGCTGACACAATCGCCAAACCGCCCAGCATAAAAGACCGAGAGAAAAAGCCCGATACAGCACCTCTGCAATCCTAAGTGGCAAGGTTGGGAGCAATGTTTCGCTGAGTGGTTGACTCTTAAATGCTGAAATGTTTTTGGGGAATTCCTGCCAAGCGAAGGGCGTGTAAATCAAGGCGGACTGCGGAAAGTAGAGGAAACCACTTCCCGTTAATGAATACATGTTTTCCGAGTTCCACCAGTGATAAGCCGCTCGGCTATAATGATGCGTGATATTTCTCTGAGTCGGCTGAAAGAAAGCCAGCAAGGCAACGATGGCAAAAAACAAAAGCCACAGTCGCTTCGCATAGATGTTCGAATTATCACTCCAGAATAGAGTATTCAGTTTACTAAATAAGAAGCGCATAAAAAAGACCCACCAATCTGTTTGCGCTACACACCCATGCAAAGCATATAAAATTGCCAATCCCAAGAGCAGGGTGCTAAAAATACGCCTTAATAATTTTTTACCGAATGTATAAACTTGTACTCATCCGCCACGGCGAAAGCACCTGGAACAAAGAAAACCGCTTCACCGGTTGGCACGACGTCGAACTCAGCGACAAAGGTTGCGCCGAAGCCAAAGCCGCTGGCGAGCTTCTCAAAAAAGAAGGTTTCAGCTTCGATATCGCCTACGTTTCCTTGCTTAAGCGCGCTCTCAACACACTCTGGGGGGTTCTCACAGAACTCGACCAACTCTGGATCCCAATGGAAAAAGACTGGCGCCTCAACGAACGCCATTACGGTGCCCTCCAAGGTCTCAACAAATCAGAAACCGCAGAAAAATTCGGCAACGAACAAGTCCTAGTATGGCGCCGCAGTTACGACATCCCTCCCCCTCCGCTGGATAAATCCGATGAGCGCTGGCCCGGACACGATCCACGTTACGCTGGCATACCCGAATCCCAGCTTCCCCTCACCGAATGCCTCAAAGATACCGTCGAGCGCTTTCTCCCGCTCTGGCACGAAAAAATTGCGCCCACGGTACTATCCGGCAAACGCGTCATCATTGCCGCCCACGGGAACAGCCTTCGCGCCCTAGTCATGTATCTCGACAACCTCACCGAGGAGCAAGTCCTCAAGCTCAACATCCCTACCGGCATTCCCCTCGTTTACGAGTTGGATGACAACCTCAAGCCGATCAAAAACTATTACCTCGGCGACCAAGAGGCAATCGCCGCAGCCATGAATGCCGTAGCCAGCCAAGGCAAATCGAAGGCCTAAGCAACTCGGTATATAAGCTCAGACACTCGCATCGCTTAGATTCGTTGATTTGAAAACCAGAAACTCATCACCGCAACCGAGCACTCGTCCAGTCATTGAGGCTCCAGGAGGAAACAAAAAAGTTCTCCTCCACTCATGTTGCGCCCCCTGTTCAGGCGAGGTGATGGAGGCGATGGCGGCCTCTGGGATTGACTACACGATTTATTTCTACAATCCGAATATCCACCCCCGCGAAGAATACGAACTCCGCAAGGCCGAGAATATCCGTTTCGCCGAAAAAGAAGGCGTCCCCTTCGTGGATGCAGATTACGATACGGACAACTGGTTCGCGCGCGCCAAAGGCTTGGAATGGGAACCCGAGAAAGGCGCTCGGTGCACGATGTGCTTCGACATGCGCTTCGACCGCACCGCCCTCTATGCCCATGAAAATGGATTTCCCGTTATCACGAGTTGCTTAGGGATTTCTCGCTGGAAAGACATGGACCAGATCAATGGCTGTGGTGTTCGAGCCGCCGCAAAATACCCCGATCTTTACTACTGGGAGTTCAACTGGCGCAAAAGCGGCGGCGCCCAACGCATGCTCGAGATTTCAAAGCGGGAGCAGTTCTACCAACAGGAATACTGCGGCTGCATTTATTCCCTCCGCGATTCCAATAAATGGCGCCTCGCCAATGGACGCGAAAAAATCGAAATGGGCGTGAAGTATTACGGGTTTGAGGAACCCAAGGAATAAAGCCGCAGAAATTCGACAGGATTTCAGGATCCACAGGAAAAAGTTTTGCCAGTGTAAAAGACGTCCGTCCCACATACTCACCTACTTTAGGCTTCAGTGACCCGTCATCCGCTGGAAACGTAACAGCATTCCGTCATTTAAAAAAAGTCCCTTCCGACAGAACTAACGGAAACCTCTGAAATAGACCGCAGATTTAAGCGACAGAACTATTGTTTAAGCTCTCTTGCGATTAAATGAGCTCAAGCCTCTCCAGATTTTTTGATATATGGTCTTATGGCAATAAGTCCATATATCATTAAGCGGTTTTCGCGGACACGTTGATGGTCTCCAGAGCGCTCCATCGTTTGCCGCCAGAGCCAAAGCGGAGAACTGAACATTCGGATAAGCTCCGACTGTCGAGTTGCTACCCCAAGTGGTATGGCAATTCCAAGCCCTGCGATCCCCCTCGCGTCTGATCTTGAACGACCTCTCTTGCTCAGGAGATCC
>Ga0209550_10002924_pt1 | contig 16385 bp, 8 predicted proteins | sample LauGreSuBDMM15SN_2_FD_187567 | JGI IMG/M metagenome (GOLD analysis project Ga0209550, IMG submission 187567) | Freshwater lake microbial communities from Lake Michigan, USA - Su13.BD.MM15.SN (SPAdes) (version 5) | ecosystem: Environmental > Aquatic > Freshwater > Lake | place: Lake Michigan, USA...
TGCGTCTCGGCTTCCTTCTCTGCTGCTTCTCTCTCAACACGTTGTTTCTCGGCTTCCTTCTCCGCTGCAACACGTTGTTTCTCGGCTTCATCTTTTTCCTTTTCATTTTCATTTCTACACTGGTTATTAGCTTTTATAATGACATCTATAAATTCGGGTAATATTTTTTTCTTATCTACTATCTCCAATTTGTATAAATAAATATTACCACCATTCGTTTTACTTGATACATTCAAAATATCCAATTTAACAATTCCACATTTTCGCACGGCTAATCCTTTTATCTTAAATTCGTATTTTTTATCTTCTGCTACAGTTTTCATAATATCGTTGAATATACGATTCAAATTTTCGTCTGTAGCCGCATCATCGGTAAATATAATCTTTGTTTCGTCGGAGTTAGTTATAAATGACGAAGACTCGTTTTTGTCAAATTCAATATTAATGGTATCGGGATTACCTGATTCTACGTTAAAACGACCTTTTAATTCGAATTTGTAAGTGGGGTAATGAACGTATTTACCACTGTTATTATAATATATTCCGGAATCTGACAATCGATGGTAGTCAAATGTAGTTATATCAATTGGGTCTGCTATATCATCTTTTACTTCACCTTCTTCTTTTTGTATAAAGTCAACTGGATTCCATTGAGCCTCATTATAAGAATCATTATAGTAATAAGTTTGACCATTACTTTCATGATCATCGCTTATATGTGGTTCCCATTCACTAATCATTATCTAAATCTACTATATCCAGATATATTTTAGACCCCTGAATGAATCAAAGATCGTGGTCGATTTGAATTGCGTCGAGATCCACCATTATGACCGCGGTATCTCAATCCATTCGAGAAATCCAATGCAAAATTCGATTTCAATATTAGAGAAGTAAAATGATGCAGACTGCTTTACATTAACATAACTTCCATGCGAACATGATGTTTGTTCCAATAAAACTAATATACGGAAATATTGACGAGGATTCCCTTGTTCGCTAAAGTGAACAATACCTAAACTGTTATTATTGGTGTCTTCGAGGTAATAGATCCCGACGCTGGTCAAGTCAAGAAGCCATAAGAAATATTGTATAAAATAGACTCGTTGTGATCGGCTTTATACCACGTAGGGGTCCATCCGCCAATCGTTTCCAAGAATGCCCAGAAATTCACTTCCCAGGTTAGTCTTTGATAGCTCTTTATGAAAAAAAGGGAACATTTGATGGACCAAATCGCAGAGTTCCAAGACGGAATCGTGATCGCCGATGTATTTGATCCAAGCCCTTTATTTTCATTGCGTCCCAACATCCCGGGATTGCGATAAAATTGGACGCCAAGTTACATTTCGAAACAAACGATAACTGGTTCTTAAATTACGCGACATCTTGGAATCGATCCATGAGAAATGGCTCGACGAAAATGGCTTGTCCTCTATCGCTAGGCGCATGAATTCTGTGTTGGAATTATGTAGAACCAAATACGCGTGATCGGAAGGCGACGCTTACAGACCTTCAAATATTTTTCGCATATGGAATGGACCCATAATTGGTCGATATTAATTGGCTCCATTATGGTAACGTTTTTATATCCCACAATAACCTCTTTGATACGGGCTACAGATACTTCGTCCGAAAACACACAGATTTGCACTCCAGAATCGACGATTTTCATGAAATATTCGATCGGATCAAATATCCAAATATGCAGTGACAAATGCTAAATTTATCCATCATATAACGACACCAGTATAAGTGTGATTATTCGGTTACAGTATCGATATTGTTTTCGGAAAAATACTCCGGGCGATACTCAATGGAGCTTCTTTGATACAATAGCTGCTTGGCTTGACTGAATTTCATGGATGGATGTATATACATTAGTCGCCTTATTTCAGATATCGCAGATTGGTGCGCCAAATATTTATCTTCATTTGTCCACCAAAGATCTTTATAGTTTTCTATTTCTGAACGTAGAGGGATTAGAAAAATAGTGGAGACTTTATGGAATCGAACCTTTTTCATGGACGGCTATAATAACCTGAGGAAAAAATTGAAATGAATTGGTTTTTTGTGGTTGCTTGTAAACCCTTCCCAAGTAAACTTTCCCCAAGTAAACTTTTGAACAATGACCACGCCAAACCGCATCCTCATTTTCGACACCGAGACCTCGGGTCTTATTCCGAAACATACGGTTCCGCTCGATGCGCAACCGTATGTTTTACAACTGGCATTCGTTGTTTATGATGCCGATATCAACCGAATAATAAAATCCATAGACTTGATGATTCGCGTGCCCGAGCATGTGATTATCCAGCCGCTCATCACGGAAATCACCGGAATCACGCGGGAGATCTGTGATACTCAGGGCGTGCCAATCGAAACGGCATTGCGTGAGTTTTACGAAGAATATATGAGATGCGATCTGATTGTTGCACATAACATAGAGTTTGATCAAGAAATGATGCGCATTGAGATCATGAGAAACACGGGACTAGAGAACTCGGGATTAGAGAACTCGGGGTGCCCCTTTATAAAGAGTTTGTTTGCTCTGGATAATAATTCCAAGCCTACCTATTGCACGATGACAAAAGGACGCGGGATATGTAACATTATAAGAACCGCAGCGTCAGGAAGGACATGGGTAAAGCCTCCTAGACTCGAGGAACTCTATGAGAAGTTGTTTGATAAGAAACCGAGGAATCTACACAACGCACTAGTGGATACGTATGTGTGCTTGAGATGTTTTGTCAAAATGCGATTCGATCGCGATTTGACAATGGATCAATCAGAAATTATTATGGTATAGAGTTATCTATTGGATCGTTTATTGGATCGCCTATTATGACGACGTTGACTATGTATTTTTTTCGACCCTCCCTTATGTTTGGGGGTATTAGTTTCTATTTCAATGGTTAACGTTCCGTTGATTGCTTCTTTTACACTCTTTACATTATAATTTTCAGTCTTCAGCATTTCAGGCGTTGATGCAGCAGTGGCAGAATTAGCTGCATTTGATAAAAGTTTGTCGATTTTATCTTCTAACGCATTTATTCTTTTGGACTCTGAAATTTCTGACGACGGTAAAGCAGCTGTCTGTAATACTGCCGCTGGTACTAGTGCCGCTGATTTTGCTACTGGCACTACTGCTGCTGACGCCGACGATGGTACTACTGATGTCGACGCTGATGTTGGCACGAGAGTTTCTGTTTTGTCATTGACGCAGTTCTTCAATTTTCCTTCTATTTCAGATCCAGGAACCACAAACCAAAATATATTAGTATCGTTATTAAAATTGTCTTTTGATTCTTTTGAATGACCAAAACAATATCCTTGATTGTCTTTTTTGAAAAGCACTGTATTCGTTCCTTTACATGTATAATCTTTTTCATCATACAAATCATAATCGATAGCGTCGCCTTTCATTTTAGTTATTTTCCCTATATCGTTACAACCGGATTCGTTTGATTCACATCCTTTTATACGCTTCATTATAAATACAGTTCCTACATTCAATTCTTTGTAACGTTCTATAGGAGAATTATTTTGAGATGCCGCGGCTGAAGATTGGTCTGATGCATTAGGCTTATTTTGGACCGCTCCGTTGGAATTTGCGTTTTCGGATATGGAATTTTTTCCAGTAACCGATAGTTGCTCTGGTTGTTGTTTCTCTTGCTCTTGCTCTTGCTCTTGTTTCAAATTGTTATCATAATCCATCAATATTTTCAAATAAGCAAGGTCGATGTTATCCTGCCGAACATCAGTAGCCCAGCGTTTTGTTATTACTTTATTTTCTTCTATCAATTTTGAAATATCACCTCCTAATTCTTTTGCTGATTTAATCCATTGAGGATGTTTTAATATATCATCTATATGTTTATAAATATTTGTAAACACCATACACACGGCGTTAAGCAATTTGCAATATACAATGAAGCTATTAACATCGTTTTTGTAACCTTGAATTATACTTTCGAGCCCGTCTGGTTTCAAGATTACTATTCTATGTCTTCCAGTTTCGTCGGAAGTACCGTGGCGTTCACTATAATTATATTTTTCCCCGTGTCCTATTTCAGAACCCGATGCACCCCATGAAAATTTGAACTGTTTTGAATAACATTTATTCAATGTATCCTGATCACACAATTGAAATTCACCACCTTGTTTACTTTTTAGAAAAGAGGGAGTCTTAAATGACGGTACCTTAAATGACGGTGCCTTAAATGACGGTACCTTAAATGACGGTACCTTAAATGACGGCATTGCATTTGCCACCCTACTCACACCTTTACTCGCTGAATTTATCATCTTACTTGCAGTAGTAAATATCCGTTGACCACCTGCAAATCCTAACGTATAATAATAAAAATTATCACTATCCACCGCAGTAACTAGTTGCAATTTCGTTCCCTTTAATCTATTGCTAAGGTCTCTAATTATAATCAAATCTCCCGGAATCAAAGCATAATTGCTTTTGGCTGTATTTTGGTTATGATCAATATTTATTTTTAAATAGGACTTTTTATCAAGTTCATTACTTTCATTATATGTTTTAAGTTCGGTCAATCTATCTTTTTTTGAAGCCAATGTGTTATAAAAATGTTTCTCTTCTTCTTCTTTCCCCCAGTAATAAATTGTTCCCCCTTCTTTCTGTAACGCCTTTCTTTTTCTACGAGTGTTCCTTCTTTGTTTTTTATTGTATCTTTTAGTATATTTCATATAATGTATATAAATATATTATATCAATTTATTGCTTCGCTTTCGGTCGCGAAACTTTAAGCTGAGCACATTTCACAGATTTCGTCTTCTTCTAAATTATTCGAACCCTGATCCAATTGTTCGCCCTTTTCGGGTTCAATGGTAAATTGTTGTGCCTGGTGTCGCGCCCTTCTACGCAAATAATAAATCCCGGTCTTCAGCCCCTTCGACCAGGAATAAAAGTGCATCGATGTCAAACTATTATAATTTGGATCTTCCAACCATAAATTCAAACTCTGGCTCTGGCATACATATGCACCTCGGTCTGCTGCCATATCAATAAGCGCCCGCATCGGAATCTCCCAGACCGTCTTATACAGATCTTTGATGTTCTGAGGCATCGCCTCGATTTGCTGTATCGATCCATGGTTAGCAATGATGTTATTTTTGATCTTATCGTTCCACATATCCAATTGAATCAAATCGTTCATCAAGTACTTGTTGGCTAAAATGAACTCCCCTGCTAGTGTACGACGGCTATAAATATTACTTGTAATGGGTTCGATGCACTCATTAAACCCGAGGATTTGTGATGTCGATGCAGTAGGCATGGGCGCAACCAGCAACGAATTGCGCATTCCGTATTTTATTACATCGGACTTCAGCGTAGCCCAATCATATCGCGTTTGACCGGGATCTATGTCCCATAGATCAAATTGGAGTCTTCCTTGTGACGCAGGTGATCCAACAAAAGTCTCATATGCTCCCTCCACGCGTGCTATGGCGCAAGACTCCTCGACCGCGGCATGGTAAATCGTCTCGAAAATCTGGCGATTGAGTTCGCGGGCTTCTTCTGAAGCGAAAGGTAGACCGAGGACCATAAATACATCCGCCAAACCCTGGATTCCGATGCCGATGGGGCGATGACGGACATTACTACGCCGGGTCTTTTCCGTGGGATAATAGTTCACATCGATCACGCGATTCAGGTTATACGTCACTGTGCGCGCGACCTGGTGAAGCTTCTCGAAATCGAAGGACCCTTTATTTTGAGCAAGACCCCCTCCTATGGACTTTACGAAGGTCGGAAGGGCGATGCTTGCCAGGTTACAAACAGCGGACTCCTGGTCGTCAGAATACTGCACTACTTCGCTGCATAAATTTGACGACTTAATTGTGCCCAGATTCTGCTGATTCGACTTCCGGTTACACGCGTCCTTATACAAAATATACGGCGTCCCGGTCTCCATCTGAGCATCGAGCATCTGAAACCAAAGTGCGCGAGCCTTGACGGTTTGCCTACCCTTACCTTCGGTTTCGTACCGCGTGTATAGTGCAACAAATTCGTCGCCGTAGACGTCGGCGAGACCGGGGCATTCATCGGGGCACATCAGAGTCCATCCGCCATCCGCCTTGACGCGCTCCATGAAGAGATCAGGAATCCAGAGCGCGTAAAACAAGTCGCGAGCCTTGAGTTCTTCATCACCGTGATTCTTTCGCATCTGAAGAAACGCCTCGATATCCGCATGCCAGGGCTCCAAATAAATCGCGAAGGATCCATTACGCTTCCCGCCGCCGTTATGTACCAACCCCGAATGAAGCTGGTAATTATGTTGGTTGGTCATTTGAAGATCGTAGACTAGACCTGCGTAGTGGTCTTTTTGAATATCGAGAACTGGACGCAGAACGAAATTGCTGTAATGATAAATCTTACCGATGTGATCTTTATACCAAAGGAAACTTCCTGAATTATCATACAACCTGAGTTCCATATACTCTATATCATATTGTAGACGCGTTCCGCGTTTCGATATGGCGTTGCGAATTACGCGAATCTTGTCTAGAGATAGATTCAACCACTTTGGATGTATACGTAGATCACCGGATTCCGAAAAGAAATCCGTGGTCTTAAAGGGGAAACTCGGTGATTTCTCCACAATGATAAGAGGATCTTCTCCGAGAATTTTGTATTGGATCGAATTACTTTCAAAGTACCCAATAAGTTTCTCACGTTGACTAGGTCGGGGCTGAAATGTGAAATTGGGTTCCGACGGGAGTTCGAATATACAATCCATCATCGTTCCATAGATTGCGCATGTCTCCAAACTCACCCGACTATCATCAGCCTCGTATCTGGGAATGGAATGTACGATATAATCATCCGTGTTTATTTCTTTGGCTTCCATCCACTCAAATTGAATATGCTTCTTTTCAAGGGCGGCGAATAAGGTCGATTCGGTATACTTAGCGGCGTCTCGGAGTACATAGACTGGGTGCTCTGGTGTAATAATAAGAGGAGTCGCGGAATCGGACTTGATATAAAGAATCTCGCCTTCATAGACGTGCTCCAGAACCGCCTGGATAACCTCGGGCTCGCCTAGGCGATTTAGGATCGCCGTCTCTCCGGCAACACAATGCTGGATTTGCTTCGGTCCACGCGTGGTCCAAATAACTGTTTCGGGATGGACACATTGGTCCACATACTTGGCGGTATTATTAAAGACACGGAGCATAGGGACAATACCATTCGACGAACCATTCGTTCCACGGATATGACTTCCCTTTGCACGGACATTATGAATATGAAGCCCGATTCCACCCGCCCACTTCGAAATCAGGGCGCAGTCACGGAGCGTCGAGTAAATCCCGTCGATACTATCGTTTTCCATGGCAAGCAAGAAACAAGACGATAGCTGAGGATGCGGTGTTCCGGCATTAAAAAGGGTCGGTGTGGCGTGCGTGAAATATTTTTGTGACATCAGGTCGTAAGTTTCCTTGACCCGATCAATATTTTGTCCATGGATTCCAACGGCAACGCGCATCCACATATGCTGAGGTCTTTCGATAATAACGCGGTCTACGCTCATCAAATACGCGCGCTCCAATGTCTTGAATCCGAAGTAATCGATCAAATAATCGCGGGAATAGTCGATCGCGGCTTCAATAGCGTCCGTGTTCATCAATATATGCGCCATGAAATCTTTGGTTACTAGGGGCGATGGTGCGCCGTGTTTATCAGTATAGTTATAGAGACGCGTCATAACGTCGAGGAATGAACTCGAAGTATTTTTTTGGTGAGAAGATACAGCAATACGCCCGGCGAGAATATTATAATCTGGATGAGTGGAAGCTAGGGAGGCACATTGCGCCGCAGTAAGCTCGTCGATTTTCGATGTGGAAATGCCGTCATATAACTGATCGATTACCTTGATAACGAGAGTAGTATAATTGATTTGGATACCGACTTCTTGACCGAGAGTTTTGATGCGTTTCAGAATCTTATCGAAACTGACAATTTCGCGTTGACCGTCGCGCTTGACGACGTACATTTCAGAATCAAAGGGGGCAGACATGGTGAGTCTATTCAGACGACTTGGTTAGAATAATATCAAGAGATATGTTTATATCATTTTGTGATTTAGGAAAAATATTTTGTTGATATATATTATAATTAATGTTGAGATCCCAATTCGAAATGTCTACTGCACATAGTCCAGAGGAGTTTCATCATCCAAATGAACTTGGAAAAGACTCACATTTATCTACTTATCCTTATGAAGGAAACCCTAGAAACCCTGGTTCTAAATTACAGCCAGTTAAATTTGTTATTGATGGTGACGATTATCGTGTCGAAGAACAACATCCTATAATACAAAAAGCTCAAAATGGGCAGACTGCTAATAAAAAGCTATTAGATGAAATATCTAAAAGCGATATCAACACGGAAGGGCGCCACTACGCTAGGGTGCACTGTCCACCGATTAATGAAGAAAAATCCTGTATAGAAAGAAAGGGAAAACATAACAAAACAAAAATTTGCAAGTGGAATGAAGAAGAAGATAGATGCTCGTCTAAACTAGATTTTAATATTGAAAAAGTCGAAAAAAATATAAAAAAGCGAGAGAAGGCAGTATCGGCTACAATTAAACTGATTATTGAATCTTACGAAAAAGCTAGAACAATAGACAAAGACCTTCCTGCTAATTACGAAAACGTTTTAAAAAAATATTCCGAATTAGTTATAGCAAATGGAAAGTTAACAGAAACACTTAAAACTCCCGCTATTCACGATGATATTAAAAAAGCGATTAAAAAAAATATAGATGACAACACTGAAGAGTTAAATAAATATAAACCTACAATAACTATATTCAGTGAAGTAAACGAAGAGGTAATTAATAAACAATTAGAAAAATTAGAAAAAATAACTTCTGAGTTAAACAAAAACTCGGAAGTTGAAAAGGATAATAAAGTGGAGGAAGAGGAAGAGGAAGAGGAAGTGGAAGTGGAAGTGGAGGAAGAGGAAGAGGAAGCGGAGGAAGAGGAAGTTGATGAAGAGGTTAAAAAAATTATTAAAAACCAGAAGGCAGATGAAGTCGTTTTAGCAAAGGGGTGGGGAGCGTGGTTTGTCAGCAAACCAAGAGTGCAACCAGAAAGCACGGATATATGGAAGAGTAAACAAGAAGAATATGATGCAAAGACAGCAGAAATGATTGGTAAAATAACTATGAAGAGGGATGAAATCATAGATTACAGTGAACTACCTGAGCAGCTGGAAAAGATTAGACAGATAGATATTTTTAAATTTAATCTCGAAAAATCCGGCACATTCACAATGTCCGAAAGCGAAAAGGGCGTATTACTACCAAAGTTGAACGCTTACCTGCGTCTTATTGAAAAATTAATTTCCGATGAGGATGATTTTATAAAGAAAAATGTTACGTGGGGGTTTCATCATCTTTATTATGTTCAAAACAAAAAATATTTGCCTTTAAAAACTTCAGTTGAAGAGGCGAAAAAATTCATTAGCAATTCAAAGGAGGGTCAACAAAAAATAATTGATGATATTGCCGAAGCCAAGAGAAAGGAAATAGCTGATAAGGAAGCGGCAAAAGCAGCTTATATAGCAAAAGCAAAACGAGAGGCGGCGGCTCGAAGTAAGCCACAAGCAGCAGCAGCAGCAGCAGCAGCAGCAGCAGCAGCAGCAGCAGCATCACCGAAAGCTGCAGAACAAGCGTCTTTTCTAGGTAATTTAATTAAGTCAGTAGCGCCAGCAGCAGCGCCAGCGAAAGACGCATCACCGACAGTAGCTACTGCAGCAGCTAATCCTAAAAAAGATCCACCTGCCGCGCCCGCGGCGAAGTCCGCCCGTATCAGGAAAGTAGACGCTCCACATGTACAACATCTTAAGGAACGATTATCAAATGCAAAAACCAAAACCGAAAAAAAAGAGATTCAGGGACAATTAGATAGTTTGCCTCGGGGGCATTTTAAGGGATACCCGTTTGAAGAAGTAGAAAGGGGCACTAATGGCGGAACTCGTCGATTCATGAAATCTAAAAAACGTAATACTAAAAAACAATTGAAAAGGCACAGAAAAACCCATAAATTGGTTTTCAGAAGAAAACAGTCTAGAAAACGTTAGAATAACGTCGATAATTTTATAAGAACAACTGGTATTTTCTTATAAAAACTTTTGTGATATAAATTTGCACTATTTACCTTTTTTTTATAGTTTTATTAAAATCTGTTTTTGATCTATTAAAAATATAACCCTTATCTTTAATTGTACGTTTATTCGAACTTCCGCCTGTAAAAAAAGTTTCATTTCCTTCTTCCCAGAGAGAGGTTTTGTCCTGTTTAAGTGATGTTTTAGTTGGTGTGTAAAAAAGAGACATCACATATCCCGTTATTCCTTTCATTTCGCCAGAATCAAAATTCTCAAACCAACCATTTTCACAAGCAAACTTAAAATCACTAGCACCGCCATCACCTCGCAATAAATTTACATAATTTTCATTATCAATGGAATCATGGGGAAGAAAAAATGGGTCAAGGACAAACACTTGATGCGGCGGTTTAATTATAAAAGTTTTTTTTTTATACGCCTCGAAATATCTCAATATGTTATCGTAACTTTGAATTGGCGGTGGCCATGATCCCGGTGTTGTCATTTGGTCTGGAAAAATAGCCTTTAATCTTTCTCTTACCTTATTATACCATGGCGCATTCATTACGATTGCTGTATTACCAATTATAAATGATAAAGTGTTATTAAAATTAACAACAACATCGGATATAGCGTCTTTAAGAGCTTCATTCCATTCCCATTGTGCAGTGGCTTTTAATATTGCGGAACAGTCACTAAAATATTTATCATCTTTTTTCCCAGCGTTTTCTTGTGGAGGTTTTTCGTTTGTTAATACTGCTGATTCAAAGACGATTTGTTGTCTGCTAAGATCGGCAATGCATTCTTCTAACTCGGCTTTATTTAATGTAGTTATCCCTGACTTTTCAAATTCCTCTACATTACTACCACAATTTTCGCGTCTTTTCTCATCTATTTCATTGCTAATTTTCTTAATCTTTTCCATTTGTGTTTCTATTAAAATATCTGTTGACTTAAGCAATCCCCGCGCACATAATCTTGCTACTAATTTGTGATAATTTTTAAAATCTTCCTTATCCTCCTCCCAAGTAGCTATATATCCATATTCGTTAGTGAGCGCAGTGTCCCCTGCTACAGCAGTCTGTTGAAACCTATTAACTTTTGTAATAGGTGGATTCCATTTAATTTTATTCCCATTTAACATCACATATATTTCAATCATTCCTCCATTTTCTTCCAATACAGTTATCAAACAATCTATGGGGCTTAACATTTTTATGAATTCTTTACCACCGCTTAACATTTGTTGAAACGCTATATATTCTTGCATGACCATTGGAAATGTTTTAGCTGCTGCTGCAAAAATCAAGGAAAACGTTGCTCCAAAATGAGGAATAGTATTAAAAACCCCTCCCACGAGGGTAAGATTAGCTAACCAACCTGATTGATTTGCGTTGCCTATTAACATAGTGCATATTCCTGTGAGCATTGACGAAGCTTTCGTGGTTTGTAGCCACATCCATTCTCGTGAGGTCATTCTATTAAATCCTTTAAATTTTAACCAATCCGGAAGCCATTTCCATCCTCTAGTTATGCTATTAAATTGTGTACCAAGCCACATACATATATTTTTTTTAAAGTGATTCCACGTCAAACCAATAACGAACATAAATTGTGGACGTTTAAGAATAAAAATAAAACCTCGAACTATTGCGTCGCTTACTCTTGATAAAAGCCACCCTACTTGATAGGACGCATTGGTCCACGAAAATGTAGAATCTGCAATGTGTTCGGCTTTCCAACTTAAATACTGATCTTCTGTTTTAGTAAAATTTGCTTCTATATAATCTGTAAGTTGTCCAACTATCATTATATATAGTTCTCCAACGACGGTGTTGTTACTATAAGCTCCCCCGCTGCGTATATTTTTTATAAGACTTTCTTTAACATTGCTTAATTTATCATTCACACCTTCAAGAATAGTTTTACTTTCTTTATCTATATTAGCGAACGCTGTGCTTAAAGCGCTATTAATTCCTTTATTAAATTCTTCAATGTCCTTGGATTCGGTTGGTTCTTTTTTATTATGGTCTTTATAATACTTTGATGTATAATCATGCATGACTTTATCAAAAGTGTTGTCACATTTCGCTTTATGGTCTTCTGATTCCGGGTTTGCTTTTTCGCAAGTGGTAATCAGATTTGATTTTACTTGCTCCGTGTTTCGCATTCCCAATGCATAAATTTTATCATACACATCTACGCACTCTTCAGACACAGAATTTACAACCCAACCTGTTTTGCAAGTTGTAAATCTTGAATCATTTCCGTAAACAGATACCCCCATTCCCACTCCTCCTAATTGATAATACGGACTTCCTAATATTTTTTTTTCTACGTCCGTTGGTTTAAAATCGTTTAAAGATTCTTTGACACAAGTTGTTAATTTTCTCGTGTAATTATGATCTAGGTTTAAATCTGTTAAGTTATTTACTCGATATGTGTAATCTTCTAATATTTCCTTTATTTTTCTATTTTTTTCCGTTTTAGAAATAGAATTATCATTTGATAACTTAATTATTTTATTTAATTCGATTGATCTACATATGTGTATATATTCATCTTGTAATATTTTTGAATAAACGTCACAGCTAATTTTTTTGTTTTTTTGTTTACGTTTTCCTCCACCTGTGGTAGAGGGCGATTCACTAGCGCTCGTGGTAGAGGGCGATTCATCTACACCCACCGGACTAAACCACACATCAAAAATAGATTGATGTTTATTTATTTCTTCCATAGCTTCGCCGGTTGGGTCGTTTTTTTTTAATATATCTAAATATTCCCTAGTTTCCGATGGTGTATTATGCAATAATTTAGCCAAAATTAAAGCCTTGTTTTTTATAATGACTTGGTTGTGAATTATATTTTTTTCAACATTTGATAAACAACACATAGAATCTTTATCTAATTTGAAAGTGGTTTCGCTATCATATCCATTAACATCGCATAATTTAGTCTTGTCGTTTTCTTTATTAAATCTAAATTCAGGGTTTACATTGGGTTCATTACACGTTATTTTTTTTAGAGACTCTATATCTTTGTCGTACAATTTTTTCAACTCTGTCTTCATTATAGATATCAACTCTTCCTCATTAGTATTAGCAATTGACTTAGAGTTGACCGCTAATAATTTATTCATAAATATTTTTAATTCTTCAAAAAAAGCAATTGGTAATATTATTTTTAAAGAATTAATACTGGTCTTTGGTCTTGTTATAAAATCTTGGCTTTTACAAATATGGTCTTTGTCGACATTTAATGTTTTCGGTAAAACATCTCTTAATGTATTAAATGATGGTATAGGACAAGGCGTTTTTTCTGTGCATTTTATTGTATCTTTCCATGTATTATTCTCAGGGTTAAATAAAAATACAATATAATAAATATATTCAGGGTTCAAGATATTGATAACGCCCTTAATTTTTTTAAAGTTATCATCCGCAATAAGTTGTGTTAATTGTTTTTCACATTCATTGAGTTTATCAATAAAGGAACTGGATACGGGAGTTGTTGATACGGGAATATTGGATGACGCCATTGGCTTCACTTCCGGTGCTAGTGGTGTTGGTGTTGGTGTTGGTGTTGGTGTTGGTGTTGGTGTTGGTGTTGGGTTCACTTCCGGTGATGCTACTGGCAAATTGGAAGGTTTGTCTTCAATACCATTCATTTGAATAAAATATATACTGTGTTCATATTTTTTATTCATGATCCAACTTCACTAAACATACCGAATTTGTAATCGGCATGTTCTTGATAAATTGTGATCCCGAAGTGCCCGTTCCATGAACAACTTCGGTCTTTAAGATCCGTTTTTTGGCGGCGCGATGTTCGAATCCGTCGACGCGTTCTCTCTCAATAATACTCCATGTCTCTTGGATTTTTAGTAAAGCCGCGGCAAACCATTCTTTATTTCGCGGCACAGTAATACAAGAATAATCATCTAAATACCAATAAATCGTTTGATAAAGCGACCAGTTTCGACGTAAACGAAGTCGAGTTTCCGCGATCCAAGTATCTATGGCGTCCTTGGTTAAAGAGGTATTCAAGGGCATATATTCATAATGCGGTGAGTCAACGACATTAGAAAGGCAAGATATTTCGCCCATGGAAATACGCTGCACAAAATATAATATAACTCCGCGATATTCGGGTTCTAAGTTATTATCAGAGTCCATTTGTTCCGTTTCCTGCACGGAAACCTTACAGTGACGGTCAGTTTCCGTTCCGGAAACCTTGCGGTCGGGAATCCTCTGGATTCCCTTGCGGTCGCAGTCGCTTTGCGATACATTTAGGTCGGTTTCCGTTCCGGAAACCTTTCGGTCGGGAATCCTCTGGATTCCCTTGTGGTCGCAATCGCTTTGCGATTGCTTGTAAAAAGCCTCTTCACTATCGTATTCTTTAAATACCGTTTCCAAGAAATCGCATTCGTCCAAATCGCATACTTCCATCTGTCCCTGCATTTGCACCCAATATTCCGGCTTTGGGACGCCCGTTAGTTCGCGGTTTACTGGATTTTTTATTTCGAGCATTCGACCATACCGTTCGGACTCTGGATCTACATTAACGCCATCAGGCGACGCGCCAATAAACGCATGGTCTCGGTGTCGAATACATCCGAATTCCTGAATCTTGGTATTATACATATGTTGATAAATCATTTGCGAAACAGGCTCGAATCGTTGACCCCAATGCATTGGTGAGCTAGTATTTGTGAACCCGGAATTACTATGATCAGACACCGGTTTGCATTTCTCATAAATTAAGCTATTTTGTTGGGCTTCAGTTGCGAAGCATTTCGATAAACTACTGGCGCTAATGAGTCCGTGGCGGAATTCATACCACGCCTGGGTTCTCTGTTCGGGTTGTTCTGCCGCTACTAGTCGCGCGATCTTTTCTGTGACCAACCCAATATCAGGCGGGTTTCTAACGGACGCCGTGGGATAGGATCTGACGACGGAGACACCGAGTTCGAAATAATCGTCGATACAATGTTCGATGAATTCACACATGATATCTAGTTCCTCGTTACTACAGTCGTCGTCGAGTTTCTGGACTAGTCCCGCGTCCGACCATTCTTCGATCAAGGTATCTAATACATCGTACGCCAATAGTTCGTGGAACTTGGGGTTTTGTAGTTGTAAGATATTCGCGCGATAATATTCGTCCGTGAGTTCGTATACACTGGTAACGATATCCGTATAATCGGAGTCTGTTAGTAATCCTATAAACCCATTATTTTTTGGCATTCGTTAGTTAACAATAATAAGATATCTTCTTATTGTTTTCTTAAATCAATTTTGGAGGGAACCTAGGTTCCCTTCCAAACCCTCCTTTATTAGGGCGCTTGCCTTTTATGAATATTTTTTATTCAGTCCCGGTGATTTGAAAATACATTTCCGGATTATTCGGGTCGGGTTTCCAAATATAGTATCCATTTTCCAAATCTAACAGTAATTCTTCCGGGACTTGGCGATTTCTAGATACTAAATATATGGCTTTATTATTGTATTCTCTCTCTTCCCATTCCCAATTTTCATCTCCGTGTGGATCGTCCCATATAATAGGCGTTGCGCCAATATCACGAGCCTTCATTGTTCCGTTAAAACCGTTTTCTCCTACATAATTAACCACAGACAAATGTTGATTCATTCCTTCTTTTCTCATCGATCTCAAACCAACATAAACCGCTAAACCTATTGCAACGATTGCGAAAATAATTATAATCCGGGATCTCTTATAGAATTTCATATTAATTATTACGCAGATATTTTTTGTATTATGTTGATTCTTCCGTATCCTCGTGGTTTTTCTCCGTAACACGTTTCGGCGTCAACGATTTCAGTGTCGAAACGCGTTTCGGATCCGTTACCTTAAGTGTAAAGCTACGTTTATCCGAATTGAAATGCAACGCCGGAATGCCCGTGATTTCCTGGGTTTCCTTATTATACGCCACATCCTTGGCTTTTTGTAGTTTCGCTTTCTCTAAACATTCTACAAAAAAGGATTTCAAGTTCTTGATTTCCTTGACCGGCAACCCATGTTCGCGACCGTATTTCTCGGCGAATGCATGAAGCTTCTGTATTTTCGCAGTCTTATCGATCTTATTCCACGCCTCAGTCTTATTATTGTTCTTCTCCTTTTCCAAGATCGAATCGATCGTAGAATAACTGATCGAATGTTGATCCGATGTGATATACTGATTACCAGGGAGATAAGGGACAGTGTTTGCTTTCTTTTGTTC
>Ga0209550_10002926_pt1 | contig 16383 bp, 10 predicted proteins | sample LauGreSuBDMM15SN_2_FD_187567 | JGI IMG/M metagenome (GOLD analysis project Ga0209550, IMG submission 187567) | Freshwater lake microbial communities from Lake Michigan, USA - Su13.BD.MM15.SN (SPAdes) (version 5) | ecosystem: Environmental > Aquatic > Freshwater > Lake | place: Lake Michigan...
TGCTACCTTCAATTTACCTCTTACATCACTAAGCACCATAGTATTGTCTATACTTAGTACTCGTGCTTGTGCATCTAGCGCATTTTCAAAACGTTTGTCATACTTTTTTCGAGCCCTATTTTTATAAAATAAAATACCTAGTACAAGCAAACTAGGTAAAACAAAGGCACTGAGCAACAAGACTAGGATTTGAAATTTGCTCATACAAGCTGCGTTTAAATATTATATAAAGGATACGCCTGCTTGTTAAAAATATTGCACAAAAAAAGCCCCGCTAAATTTAGCGGGGCTTTTTTTAAAAGTATAAACCTACTTAGTTAAACAAATATCTCACACCAAACTGGCCTGACCAAGTTGATGTTGATTGTAAATAACCGGTTCCGTTGGTAGGTGCTTTAAATGAAAAGCTACCACCAGAACTTGAAGTATACGAAATTAACGTATTTGCTTGGTTAGAGACGAAATAAGATTTACCCCATTTCTTGTTAATCATGTTACCTACGTTATAGATGTCAAAAGTTAACTGCAATTTGTTTTTAGTACCTTTTACGATACCGCCAAAATTTTGCGTTACACGTAAATCGAATTGATTTTCCCAAGGGGTCATGGCACCATTACGTTTTGCGTATTCACCTCTGTGTTTGCTCAAGTATGGATCGTTTTTAATGAACTGATCTAAATCATACCATTGGTTGGCTGCAGTAGCTGGAATGGATGACGATGGAGCTAATTTAATTTCACTTTGGAAACGAGGAATGTACATTAAATCGTTAGAAAATGCACCATCATTGTTTAAGTCACCATTATACAAATAGGTAAATGTTTGACCTGAACGACCGGTATAAAACAAGCTAAATGAAGTTGAAGATTCTTTTTGATCACCATAAGATAATTTATAATCTAATGAACCAATAATACGGTGCTTCATTTGAAAATTTGAAGTTGATAAATTCGGATTATTCGGATCATTTACCTGTTGAACAAACTCCCAATTTGATCTGGCAGTGCTGCTTGCTCCATCGTTAACCGAAGTAGCTCTACCACGGGTGTAAGCAACCATGGCTGACAAGCCAGAATCAAAAGTTTTTTGCAATTGACCTGTTATCGAAGCCGTATATCCTTTACTAGTATTGCTCAATAAAATAGCATTGGTAAAGTTAGTTCCGTCTACTTTTGTACTACTGTAAGCAGCACGATTATCTGCACCCGAAGAAAGTGTAGGGCTAATTACAGCAGTAGATGCTTTTAAGTTGATATCAGAATAGTTTACGTTATTCAAGGTTTTAGAGTAAATACCTTCAATAGTTGCATTAATACCGTATGGCAATTTAAAGTCAACTGCTAAGTTGTTTCTAAATACTTGAGGTACTTTAAAATCTGGGGTTACCAAATTAACCTCTGCTCTATTTGAGCCACCACCGTAAAGTGTAGCAGCAGAAGCTTGATTATTTGGATCAGCAATAAACGCTAATGTAGGAACAGTGGCTTTTAAAAGATTCACTGAACTAAACAACATACCGCTATTAGAATATTGGTTAGACAACCATACAAATGGCACACGGCCAGTAAAGATACCTGAACCACCACGTACTTGAACTGAACGATCGCCCGTTACATCCCAATTAAAGCCTAAACGTGGAGACCACAATGGCTGGGTGCTTGGAGTCGCATCCGTTTTATATCCAGGAAATGCGGTTTCAACCAAGGTATTACGCAATGGCTTGTCGCCAAATACCGGAATATCCATACGTAAACCAGCAGTTAACTTTAAGCCTTTTGCAGCTTCAAACTCATCTTGTACATAAAAACCCAATTGAGCAGCAGTAAACTTAGCTTCTGGCTGTGCAACACCAGGAATTCTAGAGTAAGTGGCTTGTAATTGGTTTGGCGAATTAGCTAAGAAATCAGCAACGTTATTAAAAGTCCAACGACCGTTGAAGTTGTTGATGAACAAGTTGCGGAATTTAAAAAATTCGTTGTGTGTACCCACAGTAATGTTGTGGTTACCCAAGTTGATTTTAAAGTTATCGGTTAACTCTATAACATCTTGATCCAATTGGTTGGCTACTGAACTACGCTCAGAACCTAAACTGGCAACATTAGATGAGAAACCATCAATAGATCTAATCTCAATGAATGGGAAAAGTGTACCAGCAGTTTGACGCTCATCGCGAATGATAGAGTATCCTAAAATTAAATTGTTAGAGAATTTATCGTTCAATTTAGTACGTAATTCTAATACAGAGTTATGTTGAGTATTAGCAAATTTGTATGCATTATTTCCGAAACGGAATGAAGTACCGCTTCTAGAAATATTATCGTCAAATGCATCGATATAGTTGTAACGTACAGTCAACTGATTACGTGGGTTGATGTTCCAATCGAATTTTGCAAATACTTTATTGTTTTGAGTTTGCACATCTTGTGGTCCATAAGAACCTACATCATAACCCATGGTTAATGCTTTAGCAGCAATTTGCTGAGCAGTTGCTAAAGATATAGAAGAACCAGTTTCACCAGCATTGTTAAACAATGGAGATTGAACACGCTGCAATTCCGCATTTACGAAGAAGAACAATTTGTCTTTAATAATTGGGCCACCAAAACGGAAACCGTATTGGTTGTTCATGAATTTTGTTGAACGAGCATTGGTTAATGCATTTCTACCAATGGTGTTTTGGTTACGACCAAATAAATAAGCCGAACCTTCAAATTTATTAGTACCTGAACGAGTAACGGCGTTTACACCACCACCGGTGAAGTTACCTAAGCTTACATCGTAAGGAGCCAATACCACTTGAATCTCTTGAATCGCATCCAAAGAAATTGGTTGTGTATTAGCTTGGCCACCCGGAGTACCAGAATTAGCTAAACCAAACACGTCATTATTTACAGCACCATCAATAGTAATGCTATTAAAACGGTTGTTAGAACCACCAAAAGAACTACCATTTGCTTGCGGAGTTAAACGAGTGAAATCTTGCAAACTTCTACTTAAAGTTGGCATTCTCTCAATTTGTTCTTTACTCACACGTGTTGCAGCACCTGTACGTTTGCTGTTAAATACATTGTCTTTAGTACCTACAACCACTACTTCAGCTAATTGCTGACCAGCTTTTTCAAGCACTGGGCTTAAGGTTAAGTTTTCACCTAACTGCAAAAACACATCAGTTACTTTGTAGCTACGATAGCCTAAATAAGTGATTTCAATAGTGTAAGGTCCACCTACACGTAAGTTTGAAATCGTAAATCTACCACCTGTATTGGTAGAAGCACCGTAAACCGTTCCGGTTGGGGTGTGAATAGCTTTTACAGAGGCACCAACTAACGTTTCTTGAGCGTCTTTGATAGTTCCTGATAAACTACTGGTAGTAACCTGTGCAAACACACTTACAGTGGCAAACACAAGAACTAATGAATAAAGTAATTTTTTCATCATAATTTTTTGGTTAATATTTTTTCATTTGGCCCAAACTCTTTAATGAGTTTGTATTTGGGTACAAATATAGAATGATTTATAATAACCAAGCATCACTTTTTTAATTTTATTTTATGAACTTGTTCTATAAGCTGTCATTTTTTTCAACAATTCGTAATTAACCCTCAAAAAATGGCTATTTCATTAAAAAATTGAACTTTTTAAGGTCAAAATTGTGGATAAGTTGGTATTTTAGATATCGGGTCCAAATGATTAGTTTTGGGCTTTAAGATTTAAAATATATGAATTACGATTTACTAGTAATTGGTAGTGGGCCGGGTGGCTATGTAGCCGCTATACGTGCAGCACAATTGGGCCTAAAAACAGCCATTGTGGAGAAAGAATCGCTTGGTGGGATTTGTTTAAACTGGGGCTGTATACCCACCAAAGCTTTAATTAAAAGTGCGCAAGTATTTGAATACATAAACCATGCTGCAGAGTATGGCTTGCACGTTTCTGATGCAAAAGTAGATTTTAATGCAGTAATAAAACGTAGCCGCGATGTAGCGGATGGAATGAGTAAAGGGATCCAATTCTTGCTAAAAAAGAATAAAATAGACGTAATTATGGGTACCGCCAAACTAAAAAGTGGCGTCAAAGTACAGGTATTAGGAGCCGACGGAACCAATGCCGAATACAGTGCCGAGCATATCATCTTAGCCACCGGCGGTCGTTCTAGAGAATTGCCCAACCTAAAACAAGATGGCAAAAAAATTATTGGCTACCGCCAAGCCATGGTACTGCCACAACAACCCAAAAGCTTAGTAGTGGTAGGTTCTGGTGCCATTGGCGTAGAGTTTGCCTATTTCTACAACAGCATTGGCACCCAAGTAACCATTGTAGAATATTTAGACAATATTGTTCCGGTAGAAGACGAAGACATTTCTAAACAACTGATACGTAGCTTTAAAAAAGCAGGCATTACAGTAATGACCGGAACCAATGTAGAATCGGTAGATACCAGCGGTGCTGGCTGCACAGTACAAGTTAAAACCGCTGCAGGCGTAGAAACCCTAGCATGCGATGTGGTGCTTTCTGCAGTAGGTTTTAGCCCAAATATTGAAAACATTGGCTTAGAAGAAGTAGGTGTAGAAATCGACAAAGGCCGTGTTTTGGTTGATGATTTCTACAAAACCAACATTGAAGGTGTATATGCCATTGGCGATATTGTTAAAGGACAAGCCCTGGCACACGTTGCTTCTGCCGAAGGTATTATTTGCGTAGAAAAAATTGCCGGTCACCATCCGGAGCCTTTAAACTATAACAACATACCTGGTTGCACCTATTGCTCTCCAGAAATTGCCTCTGTGGGCTATACCGAAAAAGCGGCCAAAGAAGCCGGATATGAGATTAAAGTAGGTAAATTCCCATTTTCAGCCTCGGGTAAAGCAAGTGCTTCCGGAGCCAAAGATGGCTTTGTAAAAGTAATTTTTGATGCTAAATACGGCGAATTTTTAGGCGCCCACTTGATTGGGGCCAATGTAACCGAAATGATTGCCGAAGTAGTAGTTGCTCGTAAATTGGAAACTACCGGTATGGACATTGTAAAAACCGTACACCCGCATCCAACCATGAGCGAAGCCATTATGGAAGCCGCAGCCGATGCATATGGTGAGGTAATTCACCTATAAAAAATAAATAACCTTAAAAACCCACTCCAATCCGAGTGGGTTTTTTTATTTTTAGTCAAAATTTTCATCCATGAAACTACATACCATAGATACCGGCTTTTTTAAATTAGATGGTGGCGCCATGTTTGGCGTAGTGCCCAAAACCATGTGGCAAAAATTAGTTCCACCCGATGAAAATAATTTATGTACCTGGGCCATGCGTTGTTTATTGATAGAAGACGACAATAAACTAACCTTAATAGATAACGGCATTGGCGATAAACAAGACGATAAATTTTTAAGTCATTACCATTTACATGGCGATGACACTTTGGATAAATCTTTGGCCAAACTGGGTTTTTCTAGAGCCGATATTACCGATGTATTTCTTACCCACTTACACTTCGATCATTGCGGAGGTTCCATTATTCGCGAAGGCGAAAAACTAAAACCAGCCTTCGAAAACGCACGTTATTGGAGCAACGAGCAGCATTGGCAATGGGCCGTAGCACCCAACGACCGCGAAAAGGCATCGTTCTTAAAAGAGAACATCCTACCTATTCAAGAAAGTGGACAACTGAACTTTGTAGAAACGAAAGATGGCGTTGATTTTGCAGAAAATGTGCGCATTCGCTTCGCTTTTGGGCATACTGATGCCATGATGTTACCCCAAATACAATACAAAGGCAGAACTATTGTATACATGGCCGATTTGTTACCCTCAGCGGCACACCTACCCCTACCTTATGTAATGGCTTACGACATGTTTCCGTTACAAACGCTTCATGAAAAAAAGGCTTTTTTAGAAGAAGCTCTAGCTGGAGATTATATTTTATATTTTGAGCACGATGCCCTAAACGAATGTGCCACCCTGCAACAAACAGATAAAGGTATTCGGGTAAAGGAAACCTTTAAATTGAGTGAATTGTAAAATTATTTGATTTAAAGGTGTTTAAATGCTATTTTAGTAGCCTTTCCGTAAACGATTAGATGCAGCTCACCCAATTAGAAATAAAAGGATTCAAAAGCTTCGGCGATAAAATTACCATCCACTTTAATGAGGGGGTAACGTCTATTGTTGGGCCTAATGGTTGCGGAAAATCGAACGTGGTGGATGCCATTCGTTGGGTACTGGGAGAGCAGAGCACCCGCATGCTGCGTTCCGAAAAAATGGAAAACATCATTTTCAACGGGACCAAAAGACGTAAACCCTCCAATTTAGCTGAGGTTTCTTTAAGTTTCGACAATACCAAAAACATCCTCCCTACCGAATATTCACAAGTAACCATTACCCGAAAACTTTACCGGACTGGCGAAAGCGAATACCGCTTAAATGACGTGCAATGTAGGTTAAAAGACATCACCGATTTATTTCTCGATACCGGAATTGGTTCCGACTCCTACTCTATTATTGAGTTAAAAATGATCGACGAGATTATTGCCAATAAAGAAAATTCGCGAAGGGCTTTGTTTGAAGAAGCTTCTGGCATTTCGAAATACAAACTGCGTAAAAAGCAAACCTTCTCTAAATTAAAAGATACCGAATCAGACCTGAGCCGAGTAGAAGATATTTTATTCGAGATTGATAAAAATTTAAAAACACTCGAAAATCAAGCTAAAAAAGCAGAGCGCTATTATAAACTAAAAGAGCAATACAAAGAATTAAGTGTGCAATTGGCCTCTTTTCGCATTGCAGGGTACCGAAACGCTTTAGAAACTCTTGATAAACAGGAGCAAGATCAAAATGCTGGCAAATCGGGCATAAGCAGCTCAATTGACACCTTGGAGGCTAACTTGCAACAACAAAAACTTGCACACCTTACCCAAGAAAAACACCTGAGTACCCAACAAAAAGCAACCAACGAGTTTATTGCCAAAATAAGAGCCTACGAAAGCGATAAAAAGGTAAAAAATGAGCAACTCCGCTTTTTGGAAGACAAGGAAGCTCGATTAAAGGAAGAACTAGAGAAAGACCGCCTGCAACTGAACCACGTTGACTATAACCAAAAACGCTTACACGAGGAGTTAAATCAAGAAAAAAGCATTATAAACAGCTTGCAAATAGACTTAGAAAAACAAAAAAGCAATGTAGATGTCTTGCGGGAGCAGCAGCAAAATTATAAAACTCAAGTAGATGCCTTTGCCAACGAAAACAGTCAAACGCAACAAGCCCTTCATGAACTAGAAAAAAATCTAGCCATTTTGCACATTCAGCGGGATGCTTTACAACAAGAAAGTACCCGAAATACAAGCGATGCACTATCGAAAGAAGTAGAATTAACCGAATTTAATAAAGTCATAGCCGATTTAGAGCATCGTTTACAAACCCAGCAGCAAGAATTAAGCCTGGCCAAAAAACTCGAAACCGAGTTACAAGAAAAGCTAAAAGTAGGTGAAGAAAAAATTCAAGAACAAAAGCAAGAAAGCCAAGATTTAAACAGAAAACTAGACGCCAAGCAAAACGAATACAACCTTACTAAATCTATGGTTGACAATTTGGAAGGTTTTCCCGAGTCTATTCGTTTCTTAAAAAAGAATACCAATTGGGCCAAACAAGCGCCTTTATTCTCGGATATTTTATTTTGCAAAGAGGACTACCGCATTGCTATTGAAAACTACTTAGAACCCGTAATGAACCATTACGTGGTTCAAACACAGCAGGAAGCTATACAAGCCATTAACTTATTAAGCGATTCGGCCCAAGGCAGAGCTAATTTCTTCATTCTCGATGCTTTAAAATCATCGGATAAGAAAACTGAAAAGCAAAAACAAAGCACGAATTTAATCGCTGCTCTAGACATTATAGAGGTAAATGCTCAATACCGTCCACTATGTGAACTGCTCTTAAAAAACGTATATGTAATTGAAAGCGGCGAAGAAGAAGAATTAGCCAAGACCCTACCTCAAGAAGGTCAAATTTTATTAAGCAGCAGCGGTAAATACAGCAAAAGTACCTATACCATGGCTGGCGGCTCGGTAGGCTTATTTGAGGGAAAGCGTATTGGTCGAGCTAAAAACTTAGAAAATTTAGCCAAAGAGATTTCGAGCTTAGAGCAGAAAATAAGTACGCTACAGCATAATATCGAAAAGGAAAGCCAAGGCTTAGAAACTTTAAAAGCGGCATCGCAAAAAGAACAAAACAGCCAAAAAGAACAAGCGGTACAAAGCCTTAACAACGAATACATCTCCATTAAAACCAAACAAGAGCAATACGTTGCCTTTATGGAAAATAGCAGAAACCGCAAGCAAGATATTGAAACGAAAATTGCAGGTATTCTAGCAGAAATTGAACGCTCGGAACCTAAAGTTATTGAACTAAAAACTGAGCAGGAAATTAAACAGCTAGCCTTGGTACAAGCCCAACAAGAATACCAAATCCTTTCCGACCGTTTAAATACTGAGGCCACTGCATATAACCAGGAAAATATCAAGTTTCATCAACAGCAAAACAAGGTATCGGGCTTAGAAAAAGATTTAGACTACCGTAATAGCCAACATGCCAACCTCTCGGAACGTATACAAAGTAACCACGCCATTTTTGAGCAAACGCAGTCAACTATTAAAGAAACGCTGAAACACGTAGATCACTCTGACGATGATCTTTTGGCTATGTACACCCAAAAAGAAGCCCTAGAAAAAGGAGTAGAAGAACTAGAGCAAGCCTATTATGCCGCTCGGGGTGCCATTACCGACACAGAAAATACCATCGCAGAGCAGCGTCGTAAAAAAGAACAAGCCGATTTCTTAGCCAATGAGCTAAAAGATCAAAAAACGAATTTAAAACTAGAATTAAACGGATTAAAAGAGCGTTTATCGGTAGAATTCTCCATCGATATAACTGATTTATTGGAGAATGACGTACCGGAAGGCGAAAATGAAGACGCCCTAAAAGAGAAAACCGAAAAACTAAAACGCCAACTCGAGGATTTTGGGGGCATTAACCCCATGGCTATGGAGGCCTACCAAGAAATGCAAGAGCGTTTTGTATTTATACAAACCCAGAAAAAAGATTTATTAGACGCTAAAGATTCGCTTTTAGCAACCATTAAAGAAATAGATGATACGGCTAAAGCCAAGTTTATGGAGGCCTTTATCCAAGTCCGTGAACACTTTATTGAGGTGTTTCGTTCTTTATTTAACGAGGAAGATTCTTGCGATTTAGTACTCTCCGACCCGGAAAATCCACTTGACTCGGATATTGACATTATGGCCCGCCCGAAAGGCAAGCGTCCACTTTCTATCAATCAACTATCGGGCGGAGAGAAAACGCTTACAGCCACGGCACTCCTATTTTCATTGTACCTGCTTAAGCCGGCACCTTTCTGCATTTTTGATGAAGTAGATGCTCCTTTAGATGATACCAACATCGATAAATTCAACAACATTATCCGCAAATTCTCCAATCAATCGCAATTTATTGTGGTATCGCACAACAAACGTACCATTGCCAGCACCGACATTATTTACGGCGTAACCATGGTAGAACAAGGCGTATCAAAAGTAGTGGCGGTAGATTTACGTGAAGTAGCTTAAGCAAAGGGCTGTGAAAACTGCGAAATCCTTCGTATTTTAGCACCTTATTCCGTTGAAAATTATGAAAAGAACCAAGATTAAAGCGCTATTAGCAACAACTGATTTCGGCAAAGAAGTAACCGTAATGGGATGGGTAAAAACCTTCCGTAACAATCAGTTTATAGCCATTAACGATGGTTCTAGCATTCACAACATACAAGCGGTAGTTGATTTTAACAGCACCGAAGAAAGCCTTTTAAAACGCCTCACTACCGGAGCCTCTGTTGCGGTAACGGGTACCTTAGTAGAATCGTTAGGAAAAGGACAGCGTGTAGAAATTAAAGTTAAAACCCTCGAAATTTTAGGCGATAGCGATGCGGAGAAATTCCCGCTACAACCCAAAAAACACAGTTTAGAGTTTTTACGAGAAATTGCCCATTTACGTTTCCGCACCAATACCTTTAATGCCGTATTCAAAGTGCGTCATGCCTTGGCTTTTGCGGTACACCATTTTTTCAACGAACGTGGCTTTGTGTATTTACACACGCCAATTATTACTGCATCTGATGCTGAAGGAGCCGGCGAAATGTTCCGCGTAAGCACCATCGATTTTGATAACATTCCTCGAAACGACGATGGAACGGTAAACTATAAAGAAGACTTTTTTGGCAAAATTACCAATCTGACTGTTTCCGGACAGCTAGAAGGCGAATTGGCTGCCATGGCCTTCGGCGATATTTACACCTTTGGCCCTACATTTAGAGCCGAAAATTCGAACACCACCCGCCACTTGGCCGAATTTTGGATGATTGAGCCCGAAATGGCTTTTTACGATTTAAACGGCAATATGGATTTGGCCGAAGAATTGTTAAAATATGTAATTGGCTATGCGCTATCAAACTGTGCCGATGAATTGGAATTTTTAACAGGCCGTTTAGAAGAAGAAGAAAAGCAAAAGCCTCAACAAGATCGTTCCGAATTGGATTTATTAAGCAAACTAAACTTCTGCTTAGAAAACAGTTTCGAACGCATCACCTATACCGAGGCTATTGAAATTTTAAAACAATCGAAACCAAACCAGAAAAAGCAATTTAAATACCTTATTGAAGAATGGGGTGCCGATTTACAGTCGGAACACGAACGCTATTTGGTAGAGAAACACTTTAAAAAACCAGTAATTTTAACCGATTACCCGAAAGATATTAAAGCATTTTACATGCGCCAAAACGAAGACGGAAAAACCGTAAGAGCTATGGATATATTATTCCCAGGTATTGGTGAAATTGTAGGCGGATCGCAACGAGAAGAGCGTTTAGAAAAATTGGAACAACGCATGAGCGAAATGCACGTGCCTACCGAAGAATTATCGTGGTATTTAGATACCCGCCGTTTTGGTTCGGCCCCACATGCCGGCTTTGGTTTGGGCTTCGAGCGTTTGGTATTATTCGTTACCGGAATGACCAATATCCGCGACGTGATTCCGTTCCCAAGAACGCCGAAAAACGCTGAGTTTTAGCGCATGGCTAAGCTCATTAACCTGAAGCCCTTTCGCGAATTCTTACAATCACAACAACTAGGAGGAATACTCTTATTGGCTGCTGCGATACTTTCTTTAGTATTAGCAAATTCTGCCTTCGCCAATACCTTTAACCGTATTTTAACAAGCACTTGGGGCATCCACATATCTAGTTTACACCTAGTTTACAATACCACAACCTGGATTAACGATGGCTTAATGGCCATCTTTTTTTTAGTAGTGGGCTTAGAAATTAAACGAGAATTGATAGAAGGCGAACTCTCTTCCATCAAAAAAGCCGCTATGCCAGTATTTGCGGCATTGGGAGGCATGTTGGTTCCTGCAGCAGTTTTTTTACTAATCAATTTAGGAAAACCTAGCCAGCATGGCTGGGGCATACCTATGGCTACCGACATTGCTTTTGCCTTAGCCATTGTAGCAGCATTAGGCAAACGGGTGCCTACTTCTATCAAAATATTTTTAGCCGCCCTAGCCATTGTTGACGATTTGGGTGCCATTTTAGTCATTGCCCTTTTTTATTCGAGCAAGTTAGACAATACGTATTTAGCTTATGCTGGAGGAATAGTAGCACTTTTAGCCACCCTAAATTATTTCGGGGTAAAACGCCTAATTTTTTACCTCATACCCGGAGTATTTTTGTGGTATGTGGTGCATCATTCGGGCATACATGCCACCATTGCAGGCGTATTATTAGCTTGTTTTATTCCTACCAATCCGGTAAAAGAAACTTCTCCCCTAGAAAAACTAGAACACCTTTTACTAAAGCCAGTAAATTTGTTCATTATGCCCCTATTTGCTTTGGCAAATACCAATATTCACTTGGAGTGGAGTATGCTAAAAGGCATTAGCAGTCCCATTGGTTTAGGTATCATTTTAGGATTGGTTTTCGGTAAACCAATTGGGGTATTTTTATTTTCGTGGATAAGCGTAAAATTGGGTTGGAGTAGCCTACCCACTAAGGCAACATGGAAACATGTTTTAGGCTTAGGCATGTTGGCCGGTATTGGTTTTACCATGTCAACATTTATTGCCCTACTTTCTTTTACAAACCCAGCTTTTCAATTAGAAGCCAAATTCTGTATTTTAATAGCCTCCATTATTGCGGCTTGTTTTGGCTATAGCTATTTAAGTTTCCTCCACAAAAAAGCCAATTAATGGCTTTGCATAAAGTCGATGATAGATTGGTATAGCGGATTGGCGCCAAAAACCATCTGGCTGATCATGGGCACATGTTGTTTTTTAGGTATTACCTCATATTTAACAGGCTTTTGTGCTTGGGTTAGCAGCTCATACAAGCGTTTCGATTGTATTTTTATAGCCTCGTAGGTCTCTTCTCCTACTAAAATATAATACGGGTGTTTTATCTGATCGAAATAAGTTAAAGGCGATCCCTTCTTCCAATTTTCCGGATCGGTGGTAAAGGTTTTCAAGAAACTGGTCGTTTGATTGTTTTTTTCAGCCAGGTTTAAATACTGTTCCATATCTAATCCGAAACCATCGTTTAAAATAATGCCACGCAATGGATTGGCGATTTGTTGTTCGGCAAAAAATCGAGGATCTAAATCAATGAGCGCCTCCAAATGTCCTCCAGCAGAATGTCCCATGGCAAAAATACGCTCAGAGTTACCACCATAAGTAGCAATAGAATCTTTTACCCATTTAATAGCCGACGCACAATCTCTAGCCATATCTTCATAACCGGCTGCTGGAGATAAGGGGTAGTTGATAATTACCGTAACTACATTTTTGCTGGCAAAATTGCGGCCTATCCACCAATAGGTGTCTTTTTTACCACTATCCCACGATCCGCCGTGAATAAATACCAATACATCTTTAGCTTGGCTTACATCTTTTGGATAATACACATCCAATTGATTTCGGGTAGATTTACTAGCCGAAGGGTAGCTGATGTCTTTTTTAATTTTAATAGTAACAGCCAATACAGAGCTTAAACTAGATAGATAGAACAGCATAAGGAAAGCAAGTTTTAATTTCATCGGATAAGGGGGTCTTTTTCTTTTGTAAAATGAGTATATACTAATTTATCGAGCAGTTTTGGCAACCACTTGCTCAAAAATACAGTTAATTTTCCTTGAAAAGTCATAACCAAGCTACGGCTACGATTTTCTACACCTTGGGCGATTTGTTCGGCCACTTCTTCAGCCGACATCATTTTTTCTTCCACCATGCTGGTTTCACCTTGGGCACTGCCATCTTTCACCAAGGCTACTTTACGAATATTGGATGCGGTAAAACCTGGCGAAGCAATCATTACATGCAAACCGGTTTTTAAATTCTCTACTCGTAATGACTCTAAAAAACCATTCATAGCAAATTTAGAAGAGGAATAACCCGTACGGCCTGGCAAGCCTTTATAGCCTGCAATAGACGATACGCCTACTACAGAACCCTTATTTTTTAGCAATTCGGGCAAAGCATATTTGGTGCAGTATACGGTTCCCCAAAAATTCACATCCATTAGGTTACGGATAACCACCAGGTCTAAATCTTTAAACAAGGCCCGCATGGAAATACCGGCATTGTTTATCAGCACATCTATACGACCAAAAGTTTGCAGCGATTGTTTAATTAAATTTTCACAATCGGCTTCTTTGGCTACATCGCAGGCTACGGCTAAGACTTTTACCCCATAATCTTTTTCCAACTGCTCAGTAATTTGACAAAGCGCAACGTATTGACGGGCGGCTAACACCACATTGGCACCACGTTTGGCAAATGCCTCGGCGCAGGCTTTCCCAATACCCGATGAGGCACCGGTAATAACCACGGTTTTATTTTTTAAGTCCATTTATTTAATCAAGGAGTTTTCGTACGGAATTCGAGTTGCAATGGAGCGCCCTAGGGTAATTTCATCTACATATTCCAATTCGCCACCAAAAGCAATACCTCTGGCAATGGTAGATAGTTGTACGGGCAAATCTTTTAATTTTTTATACAAAAAGAAAATGGTGGTATCTCCTTCCATGGTAGCGCTAAGCGCTAAAATAACTTCTTTCAGTTCACCAGCTTGTACCCGCTCTATCAAGTTATCAATATATAAATCAGAAGGCCCAATGCCATTCATCGGCGAAATTAATCCACCCAACACATGATATACACCTTGATATTGAGCCGTATTTTCAATGGCCATCACATCTCGGGTATCTTCTACCACACAAACCATACTTCGGTCTCGTTTGTGGCTTTCACAAATTTCACAAATCGGGGCATCCGAAATATTATTACACGTTTCACAAAAACGAATTTCGGCTTTTAAACGGGTTAAACTGCTGGTAAAATCGGCTACTTCGGCTTCCGATTGATTAAGCAAATGCAAAACCAAACGCAAGGCAGTACGTTTGCCTACCCCGGGCAGTTTAGCAAATTCATCTACAGCATGTTCGAGTAGTTTCGACGAAAAATTCATACCGCTAATTTAGCTTTTATCAAGCTTTTTATCGCTTTAAAAACTTAAATTATTACATTTATAAGGTTAACCAATCAATTTAAACATGGCCCCAGCCGTTTTATTAAGTTTTATTATAGGCTATTTCCTCGTTTTAATAGCCGTTTCGTATTTTACATCTAAAAATTCATCAGATAATAACACCTTCTTTTTAGCCAATCGGAACTCCAAATGGTATTTGGTGGCCTTTGGCATGATAGGCACTTCGCTTTCGGGCGTTACCTTTATCTCGGTCCCCGGAAAAGTAGGGGCTATGAGTGGCGACCAGTTTCAATATTTTCAGTTTGTATTGGGTAATGCCATTGGATTTATATTGGTAGCAACCATTTTGCTGCCACTGTATTACCGCATGCAACTCACGTCCATTTATAGCTATATTGAAAAACGCTTGGGGTTTTACAGTTACAAAACGGCAGCGGGCATTTTTTTAATTAGCCGCACCATTGGGTCGGCTTTTCGCTTATACTTGGTGGCCATTGTATTGCAACGTTTTATTTTTGATGCGTATCATATTCCTTTTTGGCTCACGGTGCTTACCTCTATACTCCTCATTTGGTCGTATACGTTTAAGGGTGGCTTAAAAACCATAATTATTACCGATACCCTGCAAACCCTATTTTTGGTACTCTCCGTATTTATGACCATTTATTTTGTATGCGATAGCCTGAACTTTTCTATTCCGCAGGCATTTGAACAAATTAAGCAAAGCGGTTATTCCAAAATTTTCTTCACCAATGATTTTGTAAGCAATAAATTCCATGTGTTTAAACAAGTTTTAGGTGGAATTTTCGTTACACTAGCCATGGTAGGGTTAGATCAAGATTTAATGCAGAAAAATTTGAGTTGCAAAAGCATTGGCGAAGCACAAAAAAACATGTTCACCTTTACGGGCATTTTTGTGGTTATTAATCTCTTCTTTTTAAGTGTAGGTGCCTTACTTTACATATATGCTGCCAAAAATGGAATTGCTATTCCTACCGATGCATTGGGCAATGTACGTACCGATTTTCTTTTCCCGGAGATAGCTTTAAATCATTTAGCGGTATTACCGGCAATTATTTTTATGTTGGGCTTAACGGCCGCTACGTTTGCCACCACCGATTCGGCCTTAACAGCCCTAACCACTTCTTTTTGTGTAGATTTTTTAGGCTTAGACAAAGTGGAAAAGAAAGTTGGAGGCATTAACCCTCGTCATTGGGTACATATTGGATTTTCGATTGCGCTATTTTTAGTCATATTACTTTTCAATGCACTTAATAATGCAGCGGTGGTAAGCGCTATTTTTACCGTAGCATCGTATACATATGGCCCTTTATTGGGTTTATATGCCTTTGGGCTCCTACTTAAAAAACGAACTGTGAGAGATAAATTGGTACCGATAGTTTGTATAGTGGCTCCGGCAGCCTGTTATGCGCTTAATGCCAATTCTAAGCTGCTACTAAACGGATATGTATTCGATACCGAGTTAATCCTTATCAACGGATTACTTACCTTTGCCGGCTTGCTTTTAATCAGCAAGAGAAGTAAAGAGACTATTAGTTTTTAAAAATAACAAGGATATGATGAGTGATGATAAAATAAGAAACGCCTTTGAAAATAAAGATTGGCAAGAAATTAAGGTAACCGATTCGTGGCAAATTTTTAAAATTATGTCTGAATTTGTAGACGGATTTGAAAAACTTGCTAAAATCGGCCCTTGTGTTTCCATTTTCGGATCGGCAAGAACCAAAAACGAAAACCCCTATTATAAATTAGCAGAAGATTGTGCCCGCTTATTAAC
>Ga0209550_10002927_pt1 | contig 16383 bp, 8 predicted proteins | sample LauGreSuBDMM15SN_2_FD_187567 | JGI IMG/M metagenome (GOLD analysis project Ga0209550, IMG submission 187567) | Freshwater lake microbial communities from Lake Michigan, USA - Su13.BD.MM15.SN (SPAdes) (version 5) | ecosystem: Environmental > Aquatic > Freshwater > Lake | place: Lake Michigan, USA...
TCGAGAGTTCCCAACCCGAAAGCCGCACCTCTCTGGGGCATGTAAGTAAGTAAGTAACAACCGCCGCGGAGCGGCAACGGCACACGTGGCGAGGGCACGGACCCAAGCATGCAAAGCGTGGCGTTATGGGGGAACACCGATGTCAGGCATCAGTCATGCTCATCCCATTTCTACACGCTGAACACTCTCAGTCTCACCCCAACGCGCGCTCTCCGACTTACTCCGTCCGGTTTCTGAGTCTCACCTTCGGAATGCTTCTTATCTTCATCCTGAGGTCGCCTCTTTGCAACGCCATCCTTCCTTGCCCTTTTTCCCTGGAGTCCTCGGGCGCGTATCTTGCCTTTTCGAGACGTCGTGCTTCTGTAGCTTCTGCTCGCTGATCCGCCGGTGACGGCATGGCGTGAAGGCCCTGAAGGCGTGATGCCTAACGTAAGCCTACCCACGACGCCACGAGTCCTGCCACGGGTTGCCTTCTTCGTGTCTTCTCCAACCGAACCCAGTACTCAACAAGTGCTACCCGCAGCTGCCTTCCCCTCATCGAGATTGTGATTGAGGGTCGCTCCTCTTTGGTCCTCTCTCCGACTTGGACAATCCGCTGTAGTAGAGTGTACTCTGCTAGTGGACGGGCCACGGGCGCCGGCGGGGATTAGAGGGCATGAAAACGGATCATTCGGAATGTGACATCGGTGATAGTATTACCAATTTCCAATGTTATGTAACCAGTGAGGAGCAGAGGGCCAGAGGGAAAGTAGGTAGGCTCTGATGTTCTATCATACATGTTCGATGAACCTGAAGCATGCGCTCGCGGCCAGCGGCGACAGACGAGGGGCGACGACGTGAGAGAGGCTTGCGGGCGGTTGGGGCGGGGAGAGCCGAGAGACGCGCAAGACCACACACCGCCGCGAGCGCTAATTGCAGAACGTGCCACATGGCAGCGCTTGGGTCTCGCAGGCCTTGCATTCACAGCTTGGCGCCGCGGTCACACCTTGAAGCTGCTCGTCAGTAACGACTTTTGAGAGTCGAGGTCGGATTTGTGAGGCGACTTCCAGGTGCCGCGCCATTCCTTGCCACGCTTGAGGTCCTCACAGACCTTGATGTGGCGGCCGAGGCGGTCGGGCAGGAACTTGCGCCCGCAGTGCTGGCACGCCTGGCGCGTGTCCACGGCGGACACGGTCGAGATCTCGCTGGGGTCGATCAATCCCGCGTTGATAGCCTTGAGCTCTTCGGAGATTGAGTTGAACCGAATCTCTTCTCGCGTGTTGCGCCGGCGAGCCATCTCCTCCTCCTCGGCCGCGTCGGCGGGCTGCACCGTGCCGCCCTCGCCATCCTCCGCGAACTCGCTCCACGGGATGGTGCCGTCCCCGTCGTCCTCCGGATCGCGTCCCTTGGATTTGGGTTTCGGTTTGGTTTTGGGCACTGGTCGCTTGGGCACTGGCGACACTTGCGTCGAGATATTCTCCTCGGGGTACTCGTCGTACGACGGCGCCTGCTGCTGCTGCTTCTGCTTGGGCTGCGGGTGCTTCCCAGGTGGCCGGTCGTCGGCGCGCGGGGACGCAGGCCGCACCTTCGGATCAGCCTTGGGCGGGCGATCGGCCGGTCCAGGCTTCCTAGGTGCCTCGGACTGGGGAAGCGGGGAGCCGGACGGGCGCTGCGCAAGCGGGCGCTGTGCAAGCGGGGAAGCGGGGTCTGCTGCCCGGCTGCCGGGGCGCGGCTGCTGCTGCTGCTGCTGCCATACGGCCTCGTCACTCGGCTTTTGGCTTCTCTGCTGCTGCTGCCATGCGGCAGGCGGTGGCGTGGGCACGTCGGCGTCGACTACGGCGTTGCCAAAATTGGTCTCGAGCGTCACAATGGTAGCCTGCTGCGCCTGCAGCTGCTGCATGAGCTGTCCGATCAGCCTCGTGTCATCCGTCAGCTCACCCTCGCTCATCGCAAGCAACCCCGAAAGGAAAGAGTCCGTCGCCCATGGATGCACCTTGGCGATATAGGCATAATCGTTCCGGTCGAGCTCGGGCACGAGGTCGATGATCGCCGCGAGCGCCTCGGTCAGAAGCTCTGCTTTCTCCGAAGCCATGTATCCAGCGTCCGGCTTGGCCGGCAGCCACCTTCGCCTTTTGACTTCGCCTTTTAGTTGAGACGGCGCGCGCCGTCGCGGTCACTTTTCCGTGTTTAGTGGGACAGAATTGACGTTCGATTGTCTCGGAGATCTCGCACGATTTGTTTTCGTCGACCGCCCTCTTCGAGTGCACTCTTTCTTCGCGCACCAACCCACAAGTTCATACGCATGAGAACACGTTTACACGCCATCGCCGAACTCATCGCGCTCAACGGTGCGACAGTGGCCTGCATATGCGCGACCCTGTCGGTTCTCAACCCGTCCAACCCAAAGGCCCGCGGCGAGCTCTCGACTGACGCGGTGAATTCTGCCACTGTCTTGGGCACCCTGCTCAATGGGCTGATGGCGTTCACGGTGGTGCGGTTGCTATGCTACCAAAGCCCGGAGGTGAGAGCACCACGAGCCGTGAAGCACGACGACAGCACCTCCGTGATCGACGATTCCTGGCGCGACGCACTTCGCCAATACCGCCCCAATGATCTGCGACCGCCGATTGCGTGGCCGACCGTTGCCCTAGCCCTTGTTGGCGTAGGCGCATGGCTGGGCGGTGCGTGGGCTGGGCACACTCGTCGGGTGCCATCGGGGCTGGCGTCGCTCATCTGTGCGGTCGGTATCTTCCTCAGCTTCACTCCCATGCATGACGCGGTCCATCGCGCCCTCGTGCCCAAGTCGCACGTCTGGAACGATGTGCTCGGCTACGTGTCCGCTCTCCCTTTTGCGGGCGTGTATCGCGTCTTTTCGTTCATCCACCTCGCGCATCACGCGCATCTGAACGATCCGGCAAGCGATCCCGATCATTGGGCTGGATCTGGGCCCTTGCTCTTCTTGCCGCTTCGCTGGCTGACGGCCTTCAACAATTACCACGCCTACGCGGTGGGCAGGTCGCTCGACGAAGTGAGATGGGAGCGCGTCGTCAATCTGGACCTGGGCGTGATCATGCCCGCGTTCTTGACAGTGCTGTGGTGGATGTGGGATATGTCGGCGATCCACTATTGGTTGCTCCCCTTCTTGGGTTCGACCACTTGGCTGATGTATGTCTTCGACTACTTGCCGCATCGTCCGCATCACAACACCACCGACCCATTCGTCGCCACCTCAGTTATCACCGGCGCGCCCTCCCTCATTAGGAAGGACGCGCCCTCGCCGTTCCTGACGGCCCTCTTGCTCTCACAGAACATGCACAACGTGCACCACCTCATGCCCACAGTGCCCTTCTATCGATACGGCCTTGTCTGGACAGCTTGCGCCGACGAGCTGCGCCGACGCGGTACGAGAGAGCTACCGTGGCTGCTTTGGCCTTCTCGCGAGGCCCACTTGCCCGAGCTGCACGCCGAGAGCCACGCAAAGCTTGAGTGAGTAGGAGGAAGCGGACCAACAGGCTGGCTCCGCTGCAGCGCGCGCTTCGCCACCTCGCAGTGGCACCGAGTCGTCTCGCTCGCCGTGCTCATTTTCTTGGCCGCCTTCACTAGCCTTCACGACATGTGCGCGGCCAGTTTTAGTGTAGAATAGAGTTCGGTTCACACTTCCGAGATCGCACATCACACTCGTTCATGCGCTATTCTTTGTTCATTGTCATCCTCCGCGCCTCCTCGCGCGCCAGACCGGACGCGCCTTCCCGGCGCCACCGACAACACGCGATACGGCGAGGGCCGCGCGTCCCCCCGCAGCTTCCTCACGCACCACGTTGCCAACATCTCCACCTCCGCCATCCAAGCCGCCGACGCCCAAGAACCGTCCTCAACGCCGCCAGCGCGCGCGCATGCTCCGCGTCTCGTATGGGGTCATGTAAGGTGTGTGTATCCTGAGCGGGCAGTAACAGTGCCGTAGCACCGGTTGTCGCGTCTGTCGTGTTAACGTTCACACGAGGCCGTGTTCACGGGGCTCACAATTACCCCATGTCGGTGCCTCGTGTCAGCCGAGCGGTCACCCACCGCCGTGGTGGATTACAGACACCCGATGAGCGTTTTGCCGGCTGCACTCTTTTTGGCTGGCTCGCGTCGCCATACACGGCCAAGGTGCGCGCGTTGCTGGCGTATAAGGGCATCCCGTTCACTGACGCGACACCATCGGCGCTGCAGCTGCTGGCTCGCATCAAGCCAAGTGTCGGCAGACTCATCATGCCCACGGTGCGGCTTGGAAATGGCGAATGGCGGCAGGACTCTGCCGTTATCTGCGACGAGATCGAGTCGCAGCACCCACAGCCAATCACGAAGCCGTCTGGGGCGGCGCAGCAGCTGGCATCGCTCATGATCGAGCTGCACGCCGATGAATGGCTACCAATGCTCGCGTTGCACCACAGATGGAACGACGCCGAGAACGCTGCCTGGGCCACGCGCGAGTTTGGACGCTGCGCCTTCCCGCTTCTGCCCGCCGCCATCTCGGCGCGGCTCGTCGCACCGTTCGCCTCGAAGATGCAGAGCTTCCGCACGGTGCAGGGCGTGCAAAGCGAGGCGACGCGAGCAGGCGCCGAGCGCTACTCGACCACGCTGATCTCGGCGCTGGAGGGCCATTTCGGCGCGGCCTCGCACGCCTTCCTGCTCGGCGATCGGCCGTGCAGGGGCGACTTCTCACTCTACGGGCCACTTTGGGCCCATCTGTACCGCGACCCACACTCGCGCGAGGCGCTCTTTGGGGGGGCACCGAACGTCGTCCGCTGGATGGAGAGATTGCATGGCCATGCCACAGACCCGGCCTTTCCAAACCTGCCTTGCCGCCGCCACGACGCGACTCCAGGTGACACCATCTCCGGTGCATTCCTAGCATCTGATGAGGTACCAGCGACGCTCGACCCGCTGTTCCGCGGCCTCTTCGCAGAGCACTGGCCCTTTCTCGCGCAACTCGTGCACGCGCTCGATGCGCACCTCGATGGGGCTGCCGCGGAGGCCAAGACCGCCCGTGGGAGTGCCACCGCCGCTGCCACCTCGGAGCCGCCGCGGCCGCTCCACGTGCCGCGTGCCCTCGAGTATGGTGCCTTTACCGTCGGCGGTGCGCGCGGCGAGCGGCGGCGACTCGGCTACACGGCGTGGCGCCTGCAACGGCCGCTCAGCTTCTATAGGAGCCTCGAGCTCGCGCCGAGCCGGTCGATGGAGCTTGCCTCGGTCACCAAGTGGCTAGATAGGCTCGAAGTCCTCGAGGCCTTTCGTGCTGTCAGGCCGCGTTGGCGCATCGAGCGCGAGAGCGAGCTGCCGCTGCGCCAGGAGGTATTGTCGGCGACTCGCGCACAAGTGTGAATATTCACACCGAAAAACGAGCGCTTTGGGGCGGCAACTCCGACTTCTTGTCATGTGTCTTTGTACCATGGTAGTGTCGACGAGAAATGTCCCGAACTCTAGCTTGCGGATGCAAGTCCCTCGACGCTGAGTTCGCGCGTGGCGTGGCATCGCTCTTGCTGTCCCCTACGTGCGCCGACCTCAAATTGATTAATCACGATCCACTTCTTGGTCAGCAAGAGGGCCACTCAATCTTCGCCCATTCGCTCGTGCTGCACCTCCGGTGCCCGAAGCTGCTGGACGAGCTGCTCGCGGAGCCAGAATCGGATGCAGCTGCGCCACCATCCTCGCCGACACCCACGCCAGCCAATCTGGCGCCGCCGCGAGTCGTCAAGCTTCCGGCCGACACGTCGGCCGCGACCATCGAGGCGGTGCTCACATTTGCGTACGTCGGCGAAATGAGCACCTCCCTGAGCGAAACGGAGATCTTCGACGTCCACCGCGCGGCCGAGCGCTACGCACTGCCACAACTCATGCAGCGCTGCGAGGCGCGGCTGCTCGAGGACCTCTCGCCCTCGATCGCGCCGGGCCGGCTGCTTCACGCGATCCATGTGGAGGCGACTCATCTCGCCAAGCTCATCGAAGGCTACGTCCTGCGGAACTTCGACGCGGTGACGCAGACGGCGAGCTTCAGCGAGCTGCCCGCGCAGCTTGGCGCCACGCTCTTCGAGTGCCGTTACGCACGGCCCCTCGTCGAGGCCGTGCGCTGTTCCGGTGCCTCCTTGGCTGTGATCGAGGCCGTGGCTGAGCGCGCCGGCCCGAGCGCGCTGCAGCTGCACGTGCCCGCGCCCGCGGGCTCAGCGACCGGGTCAGCACCAGCGGAGGCCGCGGCCGAGGGCGCCGACGGCGGGCCCCGGTGCAGCGTGCTCGAGGCGGCGCTCTGGTGCAACCCGGCGTCGGTGGCTCGGTGGGACGTCGCCTCCATGCTGCTGCGACGAGGCGCCGAGTTGGGCGCCGAGCGAGGCGCCGAGTTGGGCGCCGAGTCCGACCCGCTGCCGAGCTCGACTGGTCCGAGTGTGCGTGGACTCGGCGTGCTCAGCGCCTCGGGGCTTGAGCCCGGCAGCAGTGTGCTCCACGCAGCCGCGATGCACATCAGATCTGCGTCCCACTGCGAGGCGGTGCTGGCGTGGCTCGTCGAGCGCGGCGCCGACATCAATGACGCGGATAGTGAGGGCTGCACGCCCCTCGACCGTGCCGGCTGGGCGGGCGCGCCGCGCGCGCTGCTAGAGGCCATCATCGAGCTCGGGGGGTGCGCGCGAGGCTCCAACCGGCAGGGGGATACGCTCGTGCATGCTGCCGTGCGAAGCGGCGACCTGAGCTTTTGCCAACGGCTCGTCGGGCTCGGGACGGAGCTGAGCGCCGTCAACGCGCGCGGCGAGGCGCCTTTGCTGATTGCGCTCACCCGCGGCCTGTTTGAACTTGTCGAGCTGCTCCTCGACCATGGGGCGACCGCGGTCGATGGGCTCACCGGTGGCGTGGCGCTGGGCAACGCCGCCATCCACGCCGACCACTCCAGTCGGAAGGAGGCGGCGACGCTGTATGAGCGCGCATCGCGTGTGCTCAAAGGCGCCATCGCCGACTTGACTAACGAGGCGGAGCACAAGGTGTACGTGCAACTGCTCGAGCAGTACGAGCGCCGTGCGCGCTACCTACGCGCCATGCGCCCGCCTTCGCCAGTGCCCGCCGCCGCCGCTCCCGCCCGATCGGCCGCGGCCGCCCCCACCGATGCCGCCGATGACGCCGATGACGCCGATGCCGCCGCCGCAGCAGCAGCCTCGTCGACCGCACCCTTCGCGGCGGACGGCGCGGCGCCGTCGGCGGACGCGGGCGAGATCGCCGGCGAGATCGAATGGGATAACGAGGGCATTCCGAGATCGCCTCCGAGATCGCCGGGGTGGCCGCCGCCGGCGACTTCAGAGAGGCCGTCGTCCTCGAGCATGGCAAGCGCGCTCAACTCGCCCCAGGAGCCCCCTGCCTCGCCGAGTGCGCATGACCCCCATGCCGTCGCAGCAGACGGCGCACGAAAGTGTGCGACCAACGGCTGCTTCTTTGAGGCGTCGTGGGGCCTGTACTGTTGCGCACGGTGTAAGTTGTCCGATGGCTCTGCTCATGGACCCCTGTGCTCCCGCCGCGAACTGCCGAGGGCTCCCCCTCCCTCGCCGGCGCAAAAGGCCGCCCCGCCCTCGCCGGCGCAAAGCAGCCCAGCACGCAAGTTCCTGTCGGGGAGAGAGGCGGCGCTCGCGGCGCTCGCGGCCGCGCGCGCAGGCGAGGCGCCGCTTGTCTCGCCACCTCCAGAGCCAGTCAAGTATTCGAGTGGGCGTGAGGCGGCACTTGCGGCGCTCGCTGCCATGCAAGCGGGAGAGCGCGCACTCACGCCGCCCCCTTTGGAGGAGGGCGAGGAGGGCGAGATGTCCGGCGAGGCCGCTGGCGACGAGAGCACCGGCACCATCACCGACGGGATCGTGCGCCCTCAGCCGCTCACAGTCCCGCTACCTCCCGGGGTCGAAGTGGCGCCGATCCCCATGATGCAGAACCTCAAGGGCGTGCCTCCTTCATCGCCCAGCAGCTCAAAGCCGAATGCAAGCTTCTCGACTAAGGGCGAGGGGCTGCTGCGAACCCTGTGTGCGGCCGCAAGTGTGCCGCCGTCGATGCGCGTGCAGCTCGCGATGCTGCTGCTCAACCGTTGGAGCACCGACCTCGACGTCATCGATCCAGATCCGACGGACGGCTCAACCCTGCTACACGCGCTCGCGGCCACCGGCGCGCTGCCGCTGCCCTCGCGCGACAGGCTAGGAGCCGGCGACCACGACCCGACCGCCCTGCGAGCGGCAGCGGCGGCCACACTGCAGCTGTGCGAGCTGCTGCTGGACGCGGGCGCCTCAGTCAATTCAGCCTCGCACAAGGGCAATTCGCCGCTACACGTGGCGTGCGCGGCCAGCGTGCGGCTGCCGCTCATCAACGCGCTGCTGCGCGCGCGCGCCGACGTGAACGCGCTCAACGTGCGTCGCGAGGCGCCCCTCCACCTGTTGGCTGTGAGCTCGGCTTTTGAGAGCACCGCCGCCGTACAGGCGCTGCTTGGTGCGGGCGCGAAGCTCGGGCTGCGAGATTCACGCCTGGAGACGCCGTTGCACAAGGCAGTGCTCTGCGGCAACGTGCCGCTCGCGTGCGAGCTCGTGCGCGCAGGCGCGTCGCTCAACATCGTCAACGCGGCCGGCCAGACGCCCCTCGACCTCGCGAGTTGGCAGGGGGCGGCGCAGCGAGTGCAGCTCCTCGAGGCGATCTCGCATCCGCCCCTCTGGGTGCCCGACCACGTCTCCGCACTCTGCATGCTCTGCCGTGAGCCATTCACTGCGACTCGGCGGCGACACCACTGCCGCCACTGCGGAACCACCGTATGTGGAACGTGCTCCGCCCGTCGAGCGCCCATCGCCAAGTTCGCGATCAAGGAGCCTGTGCGCCTCTGTAGCACCTGCCACCCGATCGTGCTTGCCACGGACGCGCCGACGCTGCCGGTGGTGCCAGACAACGACGCGCCACGAACCGTGCGTCTCGTCAACGAGCTCTCGTCCACAAGCGCCGAGCCGGGCGGACCGACGCTGTCGACGAACCCGTGGGCAGATCAAGCGGCGCAGGCGTGGAAGACTTCGCTCGCGCGCGACGCGGGCGATGGGCGCCGCCCCTTTGCGCTCTCAAACGAGGGGTCAGGTGACGAGTACTCAGGCGAGAACGGCGCGGGACGAGGGCACACCACCAGCGCAGGCGGCGAGGTTGGAGGTGCGCTCTTTCGCCGTGGCAGCGAGCGGAAGACCAGGTGAGCGATTGCCGAGCACGGCACCCTGGGACGCGGTCGGCCATTCGAGCGACGAGCAGCCGCCATGGCAGCCGCGCTGGCCCATCATCGTGTCCATGCTACAGAGTTATTATGTTAGGAGACCAGTCGTCAGCTGCGCGTACGAGGTACGTAGGTGTGGGGACACTGTCACGGGCACCGCACGATGACGGTCGGGTGAAGCCCGCATTCGATCCCTTCATATTCCGACATGATAATAAACAATTTGAGATACTACTTTACTAGTCTAGTCGATATGTTCACTCGTATACATTGCACCAGCCGGCCGACGAGGCTCCCTTCTCTCGAAGAAGATGGGTTGCGCTGCCCTCAACATGCGCTGCATGCAATGCCTGCAACTACCAACTTGATCAGACTGAGAACGATCAGAGTTGATTATTTTTGGCCGTTTCGTCTTTGTTTGGACGATCTGGCCCTCGCAATGCTGCAGCGCGTTCTGCTCGTCTCGTCGCTCACACCTGTGGTAGGTTGGGTGACGACGTCGCAGGCTACTTATGGTGTCGGCATCATGGACATTGTCACGATGATGAGAGGCGGCGCGTATGGCAGCCATGTGAGGCACTGGCAATTTGGCCAGCTTGGACACCTATGGAGCTACAATCCCCAAGGGCGCACGGGTGCTGCGGGAACTCCGAATACGTCCAACGTGAGAGAAACGATGATGGGCCTTGGCGGTGGCATCACATGGGCTTGGGACCCGACCCTGTGCGCTGCGCTCGACCCGCTCTTCAACGAGGATCCGTGGGGCTTCGATCTTGTTGATTGCGCGGGCTACAGGGCGGCCGTGAACAGGGCATTCAACAACTGGGCGGGCAACAACCGCTTCATCAAATTCATCGATGTGACCCAGGAGTGCGACAAGCTTTACCCAAACTACCCGCAGGTGCCGTACCCCGCTCGTCTCCACCAGGCGCCCGACCTACCGTCCCACGGTGGTTGTCCCCTCGCTGAGATTTGGGTGACAGCGATTAAGCCGAACGAGAACGCCCAGGGCGGCGACATTGCCGTGGCGACCGCGCTCAGCATCTCACACGCCACAACCAATTTCTACTACACCAACGGCGAGCGGCCCTTCACCCTCAACGCGAACGGCTCGCCGAACTACTTTGGACGCACATTCATCTCGGTGCATGCGGGGACGATGAGCATCGCGACGAGCGGCCTGCTCGGCGGCAAGGACCTGTGCTGGTACCTCGACTCGTACTTCTGCTCGCACATCCACCGCTGGAAGCACAGCTTCGGCCGCCCATCGGACGCGCGCGCCCTCGTGATTGCCATCACCTGGCTATTATTCGCCGCGGGGGGCGCGTTCGTTATCTTCTCAATCCTGAGTGTCATCTCGCGCTTCGTCGGCATCTGGCAGCCGTCGCCAGGCCCCGACAACCCGCGCATCCACGCCCTCGACCGCAACGGTGACGGCAACATCACGATCAAGGAGCGCCTTTTTGCGGCGATGGAGGACTTGGCAGAGCTCAACCCGCTGGTCTTGGCGATCGCGTGCACGTTCGTCATCTCGCCGCCGCTCATCACGTACATCGTGCTGCTCCCGTGCTGGGACTGCGCCGACTTCGAGGCCGCCATCCTGCACGAGACGGGCCATTTCTTTGGCCTCGGGCATCCGGACTACCTACCCCAGAACTACTACCAGCCGATGGCCAACTACAACACCGCGCCCAACGGGGAGAACTCGTACCAAGCATTCCTCTCGAGCGGTGGGCGTCTCTCGAGGGGCGGCGTATGCTCGCTCAGCAGCATCTGGGGGGGCGTGATGGCCGGCATCCCCCCTGGTGCGGCTTCGGGTATCGACGGCGTGGATATCGGTCAGCTCGGCTACCCCGTTCGCAACTCGCTCATGGAGGCGTTCACCCAGAACAACCCGAAGCCATGCCTCACTCCGGATGACGTCGAGGCGCTCACCGTCCTCTATCCGGACTGCGAGGAGGCCACGGCGCTCTCCGACGTCGTGTGCCCCAAGGTGAACCACAACCTGGGCCTGGTGCGCATAGGGTTGAACGTCTTCCTTCCGATGCTCATATGCCTCATCTTCATTGTCACCTTCAACACGATCATTCACAAGTTCCAGCAGTCTGAGATGGACGCGTTGATCAAGGAACACGCCAAAGAGAAGAAGAAGATGAAGAGGCAGGCGAGTATGGAGAAGAAGGCTGCCCCGCTCGGTCAGCTTTCAGTCAAGCTCCACTCGGCGAGTGGACTGAAGGCCAAGGACCTGAACGGCAAGAGTGATCCGTACGTCATCTTCCAATTTTTGGACGTGGAAGTCCGTTCGAGTGTCAAGGAGAAGACAGTCACGCCCAAATGGGAAGAGTCGATCGTGATCAGCGAACGCACGAGCGCGGCGCTCGTATGCAGTGAGAGTCTCTCGGTGACCGTCATGGACAAGGATGCCGGCATGTTCGACTCAACGGACGACAAGATCGGTGAGTGCGTCGTCTCCCTCAGCGTACTCGACGGGAAGAAGAGCCACGAGTTTAAGCAGGCACTCTCCCCCAAGGGCACAATCCACTTCACGGCGAGCTTTAGCCCGAGGGGTGTTCGCCTGTCGTACCGGGCGAAGGGCAAGGACGCGACCTACCCGAGCGTGACCACGGTCTCTGCTTCCGACTTGACGTCGGATTCGCCCGAGCGTGTCTAGCCAGCCTATAGCCAGCCACGACACACGCACACACCAACAGCCAAGCCATCGCTGGGCTCTTCCCTGCGTCTTCGCATCCAGGGTTCTGATAACCCCGTACTTCGACCCCGTACTGGGCTCCGGTCCGGGCTGCCCGGTCGTGCGCTAGTCGTGCGCGTGCGTATTTAGTGCCGGTATGTGCATGAGTCGGTTCGGTTGTTTGTGTATCTCCGCTTCCTAGAAGTACCTAGAACGCTAGAAGTACCTAGAAGTATTGGAAATGAATAGATTCGTGTGTCTGTCCCATGTTTCCCGGCTCCCCGGGTGTTTTCAAAGGTTCAAAAGAACACACCTGTTCAGACGACGCCAACAGATGTTAAGCTGCGCAGCCTTGTGCAGCCGCCTCCCCACAAACAGAACTGGGAACTTTTCAAGTTCAAGAACTTGAACTTGAACTCCGGTAAAGACGCGCCGCAGTGTACCGGTACGTCGTAGGGAGAGTTATTTTTCAAGTGTCTCCCTGTAACGACCGCATGCGCGCACAGCACGCATAGGAAACCCAATTGGCGCGGCCTGGGTGCGCTGTGGGCGCGGCGGACTGACTCTCTACGCTGACGCCCTCCGGCAGCGCCGACATGGCCCAAGGCGGACGATGGCAGCCCCCTGACGCCGTGGCCGAGGGCCCACCACGGTCGAGCCGTGGGCCGAAACCACGCTGGGAAGGTCGCATTTCAGCGACGATGCGTGGCGGAAAGAAGATAATGGAGGCCGGCGAAGTGGCTCCTGCCATTACCATACGCCTGGATGCAAACGCTCCTCAGGCTTCACCCACCGAGCTCCGGAGAGAGGTACACGTGAAAATGTTTCGCCTTTCCGATGCAATCGTGGATGGCGAGTTAAGTTCTGCCGCCGAAGGCAAGAGTGACACGCGAGCACTTTACAGTGACTTGCTCGCTGGGAGCAGCAGCTCGAGCAGTGCCAACTTGCAGATCGTGCGTGCCACGAAGTTGGTCGTCCCTCCTATTACGGGAGAGCGCATGAGCATGCATGAGGTTGAAATCGGCGCCTTGGAGAAGTCAGGCAAATTCGGTGTGCATATTACTATGGTGGCGACGCGCACGAAAATACTGGCCACGGAGCGCAATTACTCCACTACTGGCGACGTCGTGCTGGAGTGCCCGCCCATCGAGCACCCACCTTTCGTGTTTACTGTGCTTCCGTCTGTAGCAGCTCTCAATCAGTGCAAGGTGCGATTACGTGCGCCCAAGCAGGAGGCGCAAGCTCGTGTTGACGCCATGGTTGCCAGCACGGTTGTCGAGATGGAACCTGCGCCTGTGGCTGCGTCTGCGCCTGCGCTTGCGCCTGCGCCTGCTTCCAGCCTCGCTGCCAGAGACAGAGAGGCTGAACTCCTGATGGTGCGCTCAGGCGAGATCATTTGCGTGAGCGTGCTGACACGGGACAGATTCCTTAACGCCACATCAGTGAAGGCCAGAGGCATGGTCAGCGCAAAGCTGACGCTCGTCGAGACGGACGAGGAGCTTCGACGCCAGAAGCTCGCGGCGATGCCGAAGCTGGAAGCGCTGGCAAATGGTTTCCCCCCTGCGACCGATCCAGAATCGCCAGCTCCATCCAAGGTCGCGGCCGGCGATACATGGACGGACATGGAGAATTGCCATTACAAAGGTAGGGGCGTGCACGAGGCGGAGTTCCTGCGCGAGAAGGCAGGACGTTACGTGGCAGCAGCCTACCTTTGCGGTGACTTGATTCCAAGCGGCGTCATCAGGAGCCGCCGAGAAGGAGAGAATGTGGAGATGGGACTGGACCCGCTCTCTGTGATCGTCAGGCACTCGACAGTGGACTCGCATTCTTGCCGAGTCCTCGAGGAGCCGCAGCAGCACGTCGACGCTCGCATGGTGACATCCGCGATCGAACGGGATCGCCTTGCAAACGATCACAAGAGGAGGCTCATGGCTGCGAGCGACATCGCCATCGCCATGGGCAGCAAGGCCCCGTTTCACGACAGGCCCGCGTGCACGCCCGAACGCACCATCGGACGCTTTAGGCTGACGGCGAACGATCGTTTCGGAAACCGCTGCAACCGCGAAATCAATACGTGGACCGTGCGTCTCCGCGCGCGCGAGGGCTGGACCTCTCCCGACGCAGATAAGCCCAAGACGGACCTGCCCGAAGGCCTGCCCGATGGCCTGCCCGATGGCATGCCCGATGGCGAAGCCTGGGTCGAGCCCCGTGAGCCAGAGGCCGAGGCGAACGATGGCGTGTACACGGTTTACTACCGAGGGAAGGCTGGCAGCTACATGCTGCACATCGAGGGCGAGGATGGCGAGCCCGTAGCTAAGACTCCGTATCCAGTGCTCATCATACCCCCCGCTGGGGGTCCAGCGACGGCGCGCGTGCACGGAAAAGGAACACGAGCGGCTATCGCTGGTGATTGGGCCAGCTTTCTGCTCCGGCCTTCGGAATTCATGGGCTGTGAGCCGGGGCCTTGCGACATTAGCAAGAGCCTCTTTGGTCACCTGCGTGTGGCGATCTTGCGCAGAGGCGAAGAACCACCTGCACCGTGGACGAGGGGTTTCCGCGGTGGCCACGATGATAATACAAAGCAGACGGCCAAGAGCACGGAGGATACCGAGCAGAGCATGCGTCAATCGGATGCGACCCCCGGGCACGCGATGCCGAAGGGCTCGACGATGGCGCAGAATAAGACGCCTTTGCAAAAAAGCTTTGCTCGCAAGGTCCCCGAGCGTCCAACGGGGCCTCTGATGCCACCCGATGCGATCATTCAAAAGTATTATGGAGACGGAAAAAGGCCTCGTGCGCACAAGTCAGAAGAGGCACCGCTTACTGCAGGCGATGGAGAGAAGGACCCCTTCAAAGACGAGGAGCCACCTCCTCCTGTTGAGCCTGGTGCGCACTTGGTCCGCTTCTGCATCAAGCAAGGGGGAGAGTACGACGTTTACATTCGCTATGGAAAGACAGAGCTCGAGGAGTCGCCGTATCCCGTCTACGTGTCCGGAGCCTTAATCAGCCCGAGGCACACCGAAATCGTGGGGCTTGCTGAACAGCTCGGGGAGGTGACTGCAGGCGAGGAGGTGAGTGGGCAGCTTCTGCTCCGCGACCGATGCCTCAATCCAATATCACCAAGCCCGGAGGCACTGCAGACGCATACTCGGCTCACGGTTGAGCCTATCATCCCAACGCTCTGCCCGGGTGGCATGGACGAGAGCGGCACGCCCGTTACCATCGACCTGCATACAAAGGCACATGAGATGCCCATCATAGGCGTTGAGCTGTGCAAAACCCAGGAGGAGATCGATATGCTGGTGCCTCGCCTAGGAGCCACGTTCTCATTCTCTCTCAGGGTCGCAGGATGGTACCGCGTGACTGCGTGGGTCAAAGGCGAGCCTGTCGGCTTGCCGCATGGCACCTACCCCTTGCTCGTGCACCCTCTCTCACCAGACCCAGAGAATAGCACATACGCTCACATGCTCGATCTGTCCAAGCCTTTGCCAGCTGGTGAGCGCATCATCATCGTGGCCACGCTGCGCGACAAGTTTGGTAACGTGTGCACGAACGGCAGCCACGAAGTGCGCGCGTCCGTACGTACGCCTGGCGAGTGTGTGCATTCGGCGCGTGCTGTGCCGTTTCATCCCAAAGATGTGCCGACTCGCGGGCTGGTTGTCTACGATCGCCGAGACGGCTCGTACGAGGTCCACTTCACTCCGATGGCCACAGAAAAGCAGACGCTCGAAATCTCCATGACGGATGGAGCAAATCTCGTGCTGATTGGAGGGGCGCCGATTCAGTACGACGTGGCACATGGCATACCTTCCCCTTCGCACTGTGTGGCGCGTGGCGACGGTACGCGTGGAGGGTACTCAATGGCGCCAGCGTCGTTCTTCGTTGACGCCCGAGACGAGGCGGGTAACATCACCGCGAAGCATCATCTGCCACTCACGGTGACGGTGTCTCCTGCCGTTCATGAACAGAAGATCGACATCGAAAATTGCGGCAATGGCAGGCACAAGGTCACCTACATGCTCCCTATGTCAGGGAAATACTTCCTGAGTGTCATGGTTGGCTTGGGCGGCTCCTTGAAACCCGTGGACAGACGGCACGTGCGCGGCAGTCCATTCCACATCTTCATCCATACCTCTTATACTGAGAGAGTCCAGGGTCGAGAGAGCCCACGCAGGACGGCGACAGAACGTGCGCTGGCTGCAGCCCCTTCGCCCTCCCCCTCGGCACTAGACTCCCAACGAGGCATCGCGAGCCCTCGACGTCAGCAATCGGCTCGAGGTCCGGGCAGAAGCCCTGAAAGTTGCCGGCCCCTCTCAGCACGCGGCACGGCGGCCAATAAGAGCAGCAAGAACGCGAACGTTTTCGCGAGCCAAGCCGGTGCGTCTCCACGGCCTCGCTCGGCGAGCACGCCACGTGGCGTGGGGGCTGGGAGTGCGTCAACGACCACCGACAGTGCACATTGACCAAACTGGTCTACTCT
>Ga0209550_10002930_pt1 | contig 16376 bp, 9 predicted proteins | sample LauGreSuBDMM15SN_2_FD_187567 | JGI IMG/M metagenome (GOLD analysis project Ga0209550, IMG submission 187567) | Freshwater lake microbial communities from Lake Michigan, USA - Su13.BD.MM15.SN (SPAdes) (version 5) | ecosystem: Environmental > Aquatic > Freshwater > Lake | place: Lake Michigan, USA...
GCCGTAAATTTTTTGTTACCACATGCATTGGATAATGCGAATCTATTTTCTCTGTTCCAGGATCGTCCTTATTTACTTTACTCAATAATCTTTTAGGAACTCCAAAAAATACACTGTGTGTATTATTAGCGGTGGAGGCAAATACATCAAACTCTTCTGAAAAACCTAGTCCCCAAGTATTGTTGCTCGTGCCTCCTAAAAATTCAAACTGATTTACTTTTTTTGTATTCGATTTGAAATTATAAATACCTTGACTAAATTTTTTTGTTTCGTTACCTATACTTCCAGAAAATCCTGAATAACCTACTGTTCCCCAGATTTTATTATCTAATCCATATCTAAGATTAGAAGGTCCTGCATGCGTATCGCTTGTTCCCCAACCGTTCATGATGGTATCTTTTACATCCGCACGATCATCTCCATTTTCATCTTTTAGAAAAAGAAAATAAGGTGCCTGAGAAACGATGATTCCGCCATTTGAAAAAGTAAAGCTGGTAGGAATATTTAATTTGTCTGCAAATAGTGTGAATTTATCTGCCTTACCATCTCCATCTGTATCTTCTAAAATACGGATACGATCATCTCCCTGTTCTTTATCATCTCTCACGGTATTAGGATAATCAATTGTTTCAATCACCCATAAACGACCTCTTTCATCCCAATTCATATAAATTGGATTAATGATATCCGGCTCGGAAGCAAATAACTTCAATTCAAATCCAGCAGGAATTTGTATCTGAGACATGGATTCACTAGGAGAGAGGGGCGCCTGTAATTTTGGAGCAGGATCTCTTTTTTCATAGTTAGGAATTTGGGCTTCGCTGTAAGAAGGAGCTGCTAATGATAAAGTAGCCAAATCCGCTGCAGCTTTATCACCTACGGCCCAAAGAATTCCATTTTTCACCAAGTTTAAAAACTGAGGATTATTAAAAGTAATTTCATCATGACCATAAGCAGTATAAAAAACTCTCCCCTTTCCAAACTCTTGCACCCAAGTGTAAGGCTCACGACGATTACTTTCCTGACGTTCAGAAAGAACCTTTATATTTTTACCTAGCTTACTATGAATATAAGTTTCATCCTTTGTTATAAATCCATCTTCAATTCCTTTCATTACTGGATGATTTTTTTGGACAATCATTGCAGGAAAAGAATCATATCCGTGGCGAAGAAATTGTCCACCAATTAATTCAACTACTTCTTTTGAATTTCTAAAACACCAAGAGGCACAATGAATAGGAATAAAACCCTTTCCCTCTTTCACAAAATTTAGCAACGCTTTTGCTTGAGAACCAGCAATAGAATCATAATTAGCGTACAATACCAATCCGTCATATTGCTTCAACGTTTTTTCATTTAAGTCATCAACACGAGTTGTATAGGTAATATTTATACCCGACTTAAAATATTCCTTCGCCATAATATCTACCAACTGATCAGAATTATGATGAGTGCCTACATGACCTAAAAAAAGAATCTCTAATCTTCTCGGAGCTGTAGAAAAATCATTGGCCGTTAGCAAGAAAGCTGTCATGCAGCACAACAGTAATTTTGAAATAGAAAGCATAAGCAAAAGTTAAGTTTAGTAAAGTTGACAAACGAACGGATATTTATCGATATTATTTTTACACGCTGATAAAATTCAATCAATAAATTTAGCATATTAAGGGGAAGAGTCAAAAAATACAATAAATAGGCAAATATATTTTACCAATCAACGGTCTCATTATAACTGATTTCTTTATAGAGGGTATTAGGGATAATTACTTTTATTCAGCATGACATATCCATTTTGCGTACCTACTATTTACAGTAAAGGAGGAGAACGGCGCGAGAAAATTCTTAACAGTGCTCTAAAGAAGAAAGAATATTTACTAGATTGAAATGCTTTTTACAAAGCGCTTATAATTTTTTATAATTTCTTTAGTATAAGCAACTTTGTCTGTAATCATTCTAGTTCTTGAGTCTTTGGTATAAGTAGCTCCAAGATGATCAAAAAAATACTTTGTTGAAAATATTGCCAACTCAACCATCGTTGGAAAAGTGTCTATTCCTCTTGGCTCTAAAAAGTAATAAATATTTTTATGGTTCTTTGTGCCTTTATTTTTAGAAATAAAGCCTAAGCTCTCAAGCTTCTTTAGTCTATTTGAAAGCATTTTACTAGGTATTTCTTCAATTGACTCTTTAAATTCATTAAACATTGATTTATGACCAAAAATCATGTCCCTTAAAATTAATAAGGTCCACTTATCCCCTATTAAATCCAAACTAGTTGCTACAGGACAAATAGATCTAAAATCAATACTTTGCGTTTCTTCTTTCAGCATAGTAGCAAAGTTAATAAAATACAAGTTTTAATACCTCTGATATTTCGAGATTATCCGATAATAAATAATTTATTTTTTAGTATCAAAATGATATCTATATTTGGAAAATACTTTAAAAGAAGGGGCAAGGAATCACTTCCTTTTTAAGAAGACTTCCCCAAGGTTGATAGCCTAAAGAAAATTCCATGCTGTTTTTATTGTAAGCTCCTGTTTTGATGGAGGAGGTATTGATGTCATAACTAAATGCAGCTTGAACACCATTCCATTGTAAACCAATATAAGGTATCAGGGCATCTTTTAGCCTTACCCAAGTTCCCAATAACAATTTTTTACCGCCGCCGTTTTCTATTAAATCAAAACTTCCTACTGCTCCAAATAACGTTTCAGTCGCTCCTTCTTGGAGACTAACAATACCACTCAAATGTATGTTGGTGCTTCCATTGACAGGAATGATTCCACCAGATTGTACATTCCATCTAATCGGTTCAATAAAAGTAGCATCCAAAATATTTGATTTAGGTTTATTTGCATTATACGCTGCTAAACCAAAATAAACCGCCTGCCTGCCCTCTAAAGATTTTACATTTAATAATAACCCTGCATTAAATGAAGTATATGTCATCGTGGAGGCTTTAGACATTTCTGGTGTAGCGATGCCAGTATTAAATCCACCTGAACCAAATTGACTTTCGAAAGTTAAATTGTATGGATTAATTCTTCTTTGATTATACTGCCCTTGAAACCCTGCACCCAATTCTACATTTCCTTCACCATCTAATTCCATATTATAGGCGGCTGAAAGAGCGGCTCTTTTTACTGAGAAAGCATCCATATTGGAGTTGTCAGAACTAACGAGCAAACCGACACCCAGCTTTCCGCTAGAAGAGCTTTCTAACAACGCCTTTTCCATAGAAACTCCTAAGGATTTATACGGATTGCCATCCTCACCCCATTGATTTCTGCTGATGGAAGAAAAGCGATAGCTTCCCCCAAAATGGCCGGTCTGTGCAGGATTAATAGACAACGGATTGGCGAAATATTGAGAATATAAATATTGCTGACCAAAACTAAATTGGCATTTTAAACACACAAAAAGAATCAATATGAATACATTCCTTTTCATAATATAAATTAGCGGATCAAAGTGGTCTTTCCAGTTTTAAGAATATTTTTTCCATCTTGATCAATTGCTTCTACTACCCAAACATAGGTTTCCGAAAGCTGTTGCTTTCCATTAAAGGTGCCATTCCAACCTGCATTTTTATCACTGGATTGATATAGTAATTGCCCCCAACGATTGTAAACTCTAAAGCTTTTCAGCTCTTTAATTCCAGCCAATAACGGACTTAATTTTTCATTAACGCCATCTCCATCTGGTGAAAAACCTGAAGGTACAAAAACTGTATATTCATTAAATACTCTTACTTGAGCAGAATCGTTCGTAACACAACCAGCAGCATTCGTTATGCGAATAGTATAGAATTGCTGACTAGTTAATGTAGTAGTTGGATTTGAAATAGTTGTACTACTTAATCCCGTAGATGGACTCCACAAATAAATTGTTCCAATGTCCCTTGCCTTTAATGAATAAGCCACTTTCGACTTTGCATCAAAAATGCCATAATTAATTCCTTTTATCGGCGCTTCAATAATAATTGCTTTTTTAGAAGTATCTGCCAATTGCGGACAATTAGAAGGGGTAGCAGAAAGAGTAACCGTATAATTTCCAATAGTCTGATAAGCATATTGACCTTCTTTTATTGTAGCCATATCTCCATTGCCAAAATACCACTTCCATAATACGGTACCAGAATTTGCAAAATTACTGGTGTTAAGAAACTTTATAGGTGTGTTTTGACACCTATTGTCAAAAGTAAAACTAGGTACGGGCTTTTCTATAAGCTGAATAGTTTTTGTGTTACTTGATTTGTTAAAACAACCAAATTGATTGGTCATCACAAATGAATAGGCGCCCCCTACTTTTGCTAAATAGTTGTTAGCTATTGCTCCTGGAATAGGCAAACCATTGTTTAACCATTGATAGGTGTAAATATTGGTAGCATTTAAAACCAGCGAACTGCCATTACATATAAAATTTTGTGCTAAGGGTATGATAGAATCTATCGGCAAAGGATTAACTGTTACCACCAAAGGCGCTCTAGGACTTTCACATCCATAAATCGTTTTTTGAGTAACATAGAATGTGTCTTTACCAGCCATTGTAGTATTGGGGGTTGGCCTTGCGATTGCTATTCCTCCGGTTGCTTGACGATACCAACTGATGACATTTGAGTTAACTGATATTGCCTGCAATGGACTAGAAAAATCATTTTCACAATAAACGTTATTACTAACAATTGGTTTTGCTGGTATTGGGTACACCGTAATGGTAGCTGTTTTAGAACCGGTACACCCATTTACATCCATTCCATTTACTGTGTAGGAAGTAGTTTGGATAGGTACAAAAGGAACACCATTTACAACGCCGCCGCTCCAGAAATAAACTGCCGCTCCAGATGCCGTAAGAGTGGCTGAAAAACCTGCACACAATGCTGCACTGTCTGGTACCGTTGTAATTGAAATGACCGGCAAAAGATTAACAGTAACAATCTTGGCCAGACTTGGTGCACTGTTACATCCATTTGAAGTAACTACAACCGTATAAGTTCCGGAATCAGTAACAGTAATTTTTGGACCGGTTGCTGAATTAATAGCTACCCCATTTTTAAACCATTGATTTCCGCTTGCATAACTGCTGGTAAAATCTACGCTTCCTCCAATACAAAATGTGGTAAATCCTGAGGCAATAATAACAGGTGTTGTAGGAATTGGATTCACTGCAACAGTTAATCTAAAATTATTTCCTACACATCCTTCAGCCGAAGGTGTAACAATATAAATAGCTGTTTTAGATAAATTACTTGTACTAACTAAGTTGCCATCAATAGTGGAAGAATTAGTGCCGGCTGACCCCCCTGTTACATCACTAGTTACAGTAGGATTTCCCCAGCTATACGTTGTGTTTGTTGGAACTATATCTCCATTTAAACCATTGGGTGGATTGTAGGTAAATAAGCTACCCGAACAAGCGCTGATATCAACATTATCAATTTCGGGAAGCGGTTTTACAGTAACCACTACCCTTTGAGAACAACCTAAAGAATTGGTATAAGTGATGGTTGATGATCCTGCTTGAATGCCTGTTACCAAGCCAGCATTACTAACCGTGGCCGTTGTTGTACTAGAACTTGTCCATGGATTAAGAGTGGCCGCCGTCGCTGACCCAGTCAATTGAATTTGAGAACGTTTACAAACTGAAAGTAGTCCTGAAATAATAGGAAGCGCATTCACCGTAATAACTGCATTTTGAGAACACCCAAAAGAATTGGAATAAGTAATAGTACTTGTTCCGGCAGAAATTCCTGTCACCAAACCTGAATTGCTGATGGTTGCAGCTACAGTATTGGCACTAACCCAAGGATTATTACTAGCGGCAGTAGCTGATCCAGTTAATTGTATTTGAGATTCATTGCAAACAGATAGCACTCCTAAAATAGTAGGAAGCGCATTCACTGTAATCACCGCGGTGGTAGCACATCCTAATGAATTGGTATAAGTAATGGTAGATATTCCTGCTGAAATTCCTGTAACCAAACCTGTATTGCTAACAATCGCTTTTGATGTACTAGCGCTTATCCAAGCATTGCTAGTGGCTGGCGTACCTGATCCTGTTAATTGGGTTTGAAATCCATTACAAACTGAAAGCACTCCCGAAATAGAAGGAAATACATTTACAGTAAGTCCAACACTAACTTTACAACCATTTGAATTGGTATAAGTAATAGTAGTTGTCCCTGCTACAATTCCGGTCACTAATCCAGTACTACTAACCGATGCTATTGCGGTATTAGAACTCGTCCAGGCATTGCTAGTAGCGGCAGTTCCTGACCCTGTTAATTGTGTTTGAAATCCATTACAAACAATGGCTATACCCGAAATGGTAGGAAGCGCATTTACCGTAACAACCGATGTGGTTGAACATCCTAGCGTATTGGAATAAGTTATGTTAGTTGTTCCCGCGGAAATTCCTGTTACCAAACCTGTATTGCTGACAGTGGCTTTGGCAGTGCTAGAGCTTACCCATGGGTTATTGGTGGTGGGTGTCCCTGATCCTGTTAATTGTGTCTGTGCTCCAACACAAACAGAGGTTGTTCCCGAAATTGGTAATATAGTAGTCACAGTTCCAGTAACTTCTGCACTCTGACAATTGGAATTGGTACTTATAATATATACTTTATAATTACCTGCAGTATTTGTCGAAAAACTGGCTACATTACCCGGTGAAGCTGCACCGGTTGGAACGGTCCAATAATACGTATAGTTTCCGGCTGGTGATGCAATTGCATTAAGTATAGCAGTTGCTCCAGTGCAAAAATTAGCATTACCTAAAGATACTGTTGGTAACGGATTGACAGTTATGGTTGCATTTTGAGTAGCAACACATCCCAAAGCATCCGTTCCAGTTACAGTATACAATGTATTATTGAGAGGAGATTTATTGATTGCTGCAGTTATTTCTCCACTATTCCATGAATAGCTTACCGCCCCACTGGCTGTTAGGGTAGCAATAGATCCTAAACAAATAATTCCATCATCATTTATAGAACCGCTGTTTTCAGTCTTAGCAATATTTATAACAGGCAGTGCATTGACCGTAACTGTATGAGTAGCCGTATTGATACATCCTGTAAGGTCCGTTCCTACCACTGAATATACGGTCGTAATAGATGGGTATTTGGTAATGGAGGTAGATGGCTCTTCATTAACCCATGAATAACTTGTTCCCCCACTTGCTGTTAAAGTAACACTTCCTCCAACACAAAGTTTTGAATCATTCGGTGTGTTGCCACTATTATCTGTTTCTGAAATTAAAATATTTGGAAGGGGCTTTACGATGATTGTTTTAGTCTGGGTATTACTACATCCGCTGGTAGCATCTGATACAGTTACGGAATAAGTCGTGGTAGTGCCAGGGGATTTAGTAATAGCGGTGGTTGTTTCCGAAGTATTCCATCTTACATCAGTTCCTGCAGCAGCTCCATTAACTGTTAAGGTAACAGCTGTTCCATTACATATCGTGGTATCAGCAGGATTGGTTAAAATTGAAAAGTTTGCCGGATTCACCACATTAATTGCAGACACCCTTACAAATCCAAAAGCCCCTACTGCAGGATCTGTTACTCTTACTTTTACATTTGCAGTAGAAACATTTTTCAACATAAAAGCAGCTCGACCACTGTTATCCGTGGTAACAACATTAGTAGAAAAAGTTGCGGTTCCAGAATCTAAGGAAATATTAAGCGGTGTATTGACAATCGGATTATTATTTTGATCGGTTGCTAAAAGCGAGATGGTACTAGTAGGACTTATGCAATTATCAATATTATTACTAGAGGTAAGGGTAATGAAAGCGGTTCCTTGCTTGTATAAAGTAGTATCTACAATTGGATCATACTTACTAACAGCATAGGCCGAATAAATATCATGGATTTCATTATCCCCCCCCGTTGCAGCAGTAAATCCAAAGTATACGTCTGAATTTGAGAAATTAGAAGCCAAATTTAAATTAGAAATACTTAAGGCGGTTGCTGTAGGCCTTGCTGCAGTATTGGAAATTCTTACTTCTAACTTACCAGTTATACCATTATAATCGATCCAAGAGTATTTTAGATTACCATCTGATAATGATAAGGCCGCACCCGTATTGCCGTCTAAAAGAGTTAAATTAACATAGGGGGGTGCATTTTGAAAGATATAACTACCATTATTATGTAAAATACTATTGTAATCAAATGCAATATGGTTATTGTTTTCATTTGAATTTTCATAGGTATCATATTCTATCGCTAAGGACTTGCCCAAAATACCAGAATAACCAATGCCCTGACCGGCACTACCAGCTTCATTAGATGCTTGCTGTATACAGAATGTAATGCCGTCGGCCTGACTACCTGCTTTAGTTATTTTAAAAGTAAAGAAAAAACTAAATGAAAAGTCTGCCCCCAATGCTACTTTCTGTTTCCAAAAAGCACTTCCCTTTTGAAAGTTAAGGGCATCAGTTAATCTCAATACATTGGGGTTAATAAATGTTGCATTGTTATTTATTTGCCATCCATTTTGATAAGTGGAAGAAAAGTCAGGGCAGAAAATAGAGATCCCTGTTCTTTGAGCATCTAACTGTTTGGGTTGAATGATAAAAGCTAAAACAAAAAGAATTAATATTTTAAGAAGGTATTTCATTAGGCGTGTTGACTATTTCAATTTACAACTTGCAAAGAGAATTTAACTTCAGTTAAAAACCAATTGGTTGCAATTCGAAATAAATTAATTGTCTTATATTATTTTCAAATATACCAATTTTATTAATTGCTAAACTCAACTTGAATAGTGCATGCCCTCATTTGAGAGAGAGATCAACTTCTAAAAAAAGATGCAATTTCTATCTCAAAATAAACAGCCGTACTTATTGGATTAGAATAATAGGGTGGTATTTCATAAAACCCTGCCTGCTGATATAAATGAATGGCAGCCGACATGTAATTAAGCGTATCTAATTTTACCTTTTCATAATTACATTCTCTTGCTAATATCAATGCCTTTTGTAACAAGATTTTTCCAAAGCCCATATTTTGATATTCAGGTGATACATACATCCTTTTTAACTCCCCCTCTCTTTCGTTGATTCTTCGAATGGCTACACAGCCAATCACTGATTCATGATCTCTTGCTAATATAATTCCACCCTGCGGTGGCGAATACATTTTTGATAAGCCAGACAACTCCTCTTCAAAATGTTGAAAATCTAAATTAATATTGATGGCTGCAGCATAGGCCCTAAACATATCCCCTGCTGCTGCATATTCGCTTGCTGAAGTAGCTGTGAGAAAACTACTCATGGGTAATTTTTTTATTGGAAAGATAAACCCCGGTAAATATCAATATCCCCGCCACCACTTTGTACCATCCTAAACTTTCATTTAAAAATATCATCGCAATAATTGATGCAAATATCGGCTGCAAATAAATATATGCTCCGGTAATAGATGCCCCCAATATTTTAATTCCATATAAGTTAAAAAGGTAGGCTAAAAAAGTACCGCCCACCACTATCAATCCCAAACAACCATATTCCAACCAGCCAAAACTATTCCAACTTACAGCAGTAAATTCATTCCATCCAAAAGGCAGTACCACAAAAAAACCAATGGTAAAAATCATGCGCGTTACCTGCACTGGATTGTATTTTAACATCAATGGCTTTACCATAATAAAATAAATTGTATAACATAAAGCGTTGATCAATATTAAGGTGTCTCCCAATAATACATTATCTCCAGTGCCAGAATTTTTTCCCATAGAAATCAATAAAACTGCGCCAAAAATGCCAAGACCCAAACCTATCATTTGAATAATAGTAATCCGTTCCTTTAAAAACAGTGCTGCAAATACGGTGATAAAAATGGGTGCAGACAATATCAATAACACCGCATGAATAGAGTAGGTAAGTGAAAGGCCTTTTAAAAAAAGCATTTGATTAAAAGCAATTCCCGTTAATGCACATATGATAAATCTCGGAATATCTGCTCGGTCAATAGTACTTTTTTCCGGCTTACCTAAATATAGAATCCAAAATAAAATGGTAGACACAGCTACCCTAATCAGATTAATGCCAAAACTTTGCACAAAGTGATTCGTAGTCAAGTATTTTACTGCACTCAGATTAATAGAGAAGAAAATATTAGCACTTAGTAAGCCTAAATGCGCTTTAGTTTTTAATTGCACATTAATTATTGTAACGTAAAGTTGCGACTTTAAAATGATTGCACAAATTGATTTACTATTTTTTTATATTGATCCATTTCAAAGTTGGGTAGTACAAAATTAAAATCAGCAGCCAACTTCAATGAATCAGATAAAACAAAATCATGCTGAGTAACCGAATAAAAATATTTTTTTTTCATTAAATAGTCCGCAAGATACTCTTGCTCTGTTTGCCCTGGAGTAGGCACTAGAATTGCCTTTTTTCTGATTTTAATTAAATCCATAATAGTGGTATAACCGCTTCTGGCAATCACTAACTCTGATTGAAGAATTACCTCATTTAACTGCGCTGCAGTTAGATGATTTTCAATAGTTAACAAAGAAGATGCTTTGAAAATTTGTTCTTCGTTTTTTTGCTCTTCGTCAATTTGAGGAAGACCCCTCACCAACATTACCTTCCCATCAAAATTTTTTAATTGTGACAATAATAATTTTTCAAAAATGGTGCGCTGTGGCTCTGGACCTGACAAGAGTAACAACAGGTCATATTTTTTTATTGGAGGCACATTAAATGAGAATCTTGATAAACAACCTACATATTGAACATTAGTGGGTGATTTAATTGGATGCGATAATTCACCTGCAATATTTTCATTGCCCTCAAAATCAGGAACCCAACAATGCGTGTATTTTTTAATTATCCAGCCATGAATTTTTTGTAGTATTTTTTCTGAAAAGCGATTGCCCGTTTTAATCAGTAACTGATGCGTGATATAAACCGAAGGAATCGTAGAATGAAACAATCCAAATCGATTGTCAGCTATTACTGCATCAATAGAAAATTGATTTACTGCTTTTTTTAACCACCGATGTTCTTGAAAGCTGCGAAGCAGTATCAGAGGTAATTGAACAGCCATTTTAATTGGAAGCAAAAATTTTTGCCGGCTATACCGAATTCGATACCCTTTTATTGGAAGAAAGTTACATTGCGGAAATTCATTCTCTAATAAAGATCTTGTGGCATTTTCTGCAGCAATATACACCTTGCAATTACTTTCTAATAGTGCTTGAATAATGGGTATGCAACGGGTGGCATGGCCCAATCCCCAATCGAGCGGAACGACTAAAATGTTATTTTTTTTCAAAAATTGGCTATCTTGCATAACATTTATGTTACTAACACAATAAATATTGGTGAAAATAGTTTAATTTGATAAATAGGGCATATGAAACATTATTGTAGTGTTGCTTTTTTTGGTATTTTGATCGTTTCAGTTTTAATGTCGTCCTGTATGGTATTTAAAAAAAATAGCAGATGTGGCTGTGTAAGTAAAAGAGGGTTTGTAGGATATTAAATTTCAAATAACATTATTTAAAAATATTTTGATGAACAAAACAAATAGAGATTTATTGGTATTGTTTAAACAAGAACTACTAAGCCCGCAAGCAATTGAAGAAACCGTGGATTGGTTGCACGAAATACTACAAAATACTGAGCGTCTCAACAACTTAGTAACTGCACATGAAATACTTGACCTTAATAAGTATAAAGTAATTCATAATCCACTAACTCTTCGCAGTACGCTTCGTAATGACACATTGAAGCCCTTCATATTTTTGAGCTGCAAAAATTAAATTCTGCTTTTAAAATTTAAGCTACTTTACAACTGCTAGATTTTTGCTATAGCTCTTTAAAATCTTTAAAAATTTTCATTGGTGTATTATCTGCTTGTTGTCTATACTGTTTCCATTTGCTGTTAAAAAACGAATTAGCCTTTTGTACTGCTTCCATTACCACTTGCTCTGCCATTTCTACTAACGTAAATTCCTGCGCATCGGGTATCTTATTTTTAGCTAATATTTCACCCTTGGCGTCATACAAGCGACCATTGACCGTAATTTCGAAAGGTCCTCCATAGCCCTGCTTTTCATGAGGGGTGCCAAAAATAAAATTGCGAATCTTTTTTACAGAATCAGTCATTGCCTTTCCAAATTTGAGCAAACTATCTGCCTCCGCACCTTCTACATTCTTTAATTGAGCACCCAGTTTTGCAATGATCTCATCTGCCTCAGTTAATCGATCTGCAATTTCTACCACCTTGGTTGTGCTTTTTTCAATCCTATTTAATGCGGATACTTTTGCATCATACACTTGTTTAGATATCGTTTGTCCAGGTGCCGATTTTACCACTATCATGGTAGAGTCCATTTCTTTTCCTAATGATATTACCATTTTATAGGTGCCCGGAAATACTGATAAATCTCCCCGTGACTCAGCAGAAGTAGCCGTTGGTTTTGGTGAACCCAGTCTTCGATGACCTTTCGTTTCAAAACCCCAATAATTTCTATTAAACCCTGTATCTACTTTTAATTGTATCGTCCTTATCAACTCATTTTGTGGGTTATAAATTTTCACCAAAACTGAATCTGCTTTTGAAGTTTTAGCGGTATCTTTTTTGTTAAAAGGTTGAATGTAAAAAGAATAGGAGGCTCCACGACTTCTATTATTACCTTCATACAAACCCCAAGTACTATAATCATAGCCCGGTTTATTTTTAAACTGAACTTCATAAGCAGTAGGCGCTTCAAAAACTATTAGTTTCTTTTTTAAGGTAACGCCTCCATTAGATGCAAATTTTCTTAAGGGTCGAATATCATCCATTACATAGATCGCTCTTCCAAAGGTAGCAATACAAAGGTCTGCCTCCCTTTCTTGAATTGCCAAGTCATAAGTAGAAACAGAAGGATAGCCGTTTTTCCACTGTTCAAAACTCGTTCCTTTATCGAAACTTACCCAAAGACCTTTTTCAGTTCCTACAAAAATTAAATTGGGCTCTACGGGATCTTGCAAAACACAAAGCGCATAGCCTTGTACGCTAGTGCCATCCAATATTTGTTCCCATGACTGCCCGAAATTAGTCGTCCTAAATATATACGGTTTAAAATCTCCCCTTCTATAATCATTGCACACCACCATTGCCTCACCCTCCTGATATCGACTGGCCCTTATTTGCGGAATCCATGAACCTTCGGGCATTCCTGCTATTTTACCACGAAAATTTGTCCAAGTTTTACCGCCATCTTTTGTTAACTGTATATTGCCATCATCTGTACCTACCCAAATAATATTTTTGTCTTTAGTGGAAGGCTCAATACATAAAATTGTATTGTAATTTTCAGCTCCAGTAATATCCAATGACAGTCCTCCATTTTCATCCTGCTTTTGTTGCGCGGGATTATTGGTGGTTAAATCTGGCGAAATGATTTGCCATGTATTTCCTTTGTTAGTGCTTTTGTGTACAAACTGACTTCCATAATAAATGGTAGCGGCATCTTCAGGAGCCTGGGCAAAGGCTGCATTCCAATTAAAACGAAGTCTTTTTTTAGCATCTAAGCCCGGTGGTTGAAGACTATTTTGCTCTCCCGTTGCTATATTGTACCTACCGAGTCCACCCATCTGAGACATTGCATATACCCAGTTAGCATCTTGCGGATCGGGCGACATATCAAAACCATCTCCACCCCAAATATTATCCCAAAAGAAATTTTTAATACCTCCATCTATCCATGTATAAGCAGGTCCGCGCCAGCTTCCATTGTCTTGCATACCACCCATTATATGGTAAGGCAATTCATTGTCTACACTAATGTGATAAAATTGGCCAACAGGTAATTGCTCATCAAATTTCCAATTACGGCCACGATCACGGCTCACACCAATTCCACCATCGTTGCCATCAATAATTAAATTAGGATTAGTAGGATGAATCCAAAATGCATGGTGATCGGGATGAATACCAGAATAAGGAATTACATTTTGAAAAGTTTTACCGCCATCCTCACTCATGCTAATCATTTGATTAATATTATACAAACGATTTTCATTTAAAGGATCCACACGAATATCTTGAAAATAAAACGGACGATTGGTAACGTCAGCAGCATTGCTATTGACCAATTCCCATTTAAATCCTCCATCGTCTGTTCTATACAATCCATTTTTGGTAGCCTCCACTAAAGCATAAATACGCTTAGGCTGATTGGTAGAAATCGTAATTCCAATTCTACCATAATCACCCTCTGGTAAACCCTGTTTTTTACCTAATTTATCCCAAGTTTTTCCACCATCATAGGTCATATACAAACCACTTCCTGGGCCACCACTTTTAAAACTATAGGGGGTGCGACGGTGTTGCCACATATTGGCAATTAATTTATTCGGATTGCTAGGATCCATTACCAACTCGGCACAGCCGCTGGTATCATTGGTATGCAAAATTAATTTCCAACTATTTCCCCCATCTGTAGTTTTATAAACTCCTCTCTGCGGATGTTCTGCATAAGGGTTGCCAATCGCTGCTACATAAACTGTGTTGGGTTCAGTAGGATCAATGATTACTCTATGAATATTACTAGTTTTTTCAAGCCCTTTTAGTTTCCAAGTCTTTCCTCCATCTAAACTTTTATAAATTCCTCCACCTAAGTTCAAAGAGTTTCTAGGATTTCCTTCACCAGTGCCCGCCCACAATACCGAAGGATTGGACTGCTGAATAGCCACTGCTCCAATATTTAAAATAGGTTGATCGTCAAAAATAGGAAGCCAACTACTACCACCATTTTCGGTTTTCCATACACCGCCAGAAGCTGTGCCTAAATAAATTATATCCGGATTACTATGCAAAGCGTCAATAGAAGTAACTCTTCCACTCATACCGGCTGGACCGATGCTTCGCGCTTTTAAATTGGCAAATTGGCTGGTAGTAATTTTCTGAGCGGATAAAAAATTGGCAATAGTTAGTAATGCCATTATTACAACAGACTTTCTCATGAATCTAGATTTAGATCATGAAGTTGCGTAATAATAAGGAATTGACCAAACTAAAGCTCGTTCAAATAAGCTTAACTTATTCCAATGTCAACTTTATTGGGTGAATTTTTTTTCAGCTTTTTGTGCAGCGCTAAAATCTAATATCACAGAATTAATACAATACCTTAGACCTGTTGGGGGAGGTCCATCGTCAAATACATGACCGAGGTGCGATTTACATCTTCCACACATCACTTCTGTGCGTTTCATTCCATAAGTATTGTCAGGAGCATAAATGATGCTTCCTTTAGTGATCGGTTCAAAAAAACTAGGCCATCCGCAATTACTTTCAAACTTTCCATTGCTATTGAATAAAGCATTGCCACAAGCCGCACAGTAATACGTGCCTACTTCCTTGTGCTCATAATACTTTCCAGTAAAAGCCCTTTCTGTGCCTTTCTCTCTAGCAATTGCATAAACGTCTGCTGGTAAAATTTTTCTCCACTCGTCATTGCTAAGGGGTAGTTTAGTGGTATCCGAATCGGATTGCAGTTTATTGGTTGGTAAATTATTGTCCACGGTAGGGGCTATTTTGTTGGTGAATGCGCAATTACATCCTATCACAAGGAATACAATTGCTGAAAAAATATAAATTGAATTTTTCATATGCCTTCTTTTCTTTGATTGGGATCCTTGTAAGTTAACAGTTTGCTTTCTAAAAAGTTGAATAATGCTTCATTTAATCTTCTTTTTTATTGAATTGATTTAATAAATATTGAATCAATAACACAAAGTTGATAAAAAATCAGACAAATTGATACAAATGTTAAATGGTTTATCTTTGTATTTTACTAACAGCAGCAATTACATATGTTAAATCTAATACTCTTCGGCCCTCCGGGCAGCGGAAAAGGCACTCAAAGTGAAAAACTGATTGTAAAATATGGTTTAAAACACCTTAGCACAGGAGATTTATTGCGCTCAGAAATAGCCCAACAAAGTCAGCTAGGCATGGAAGCAAAAAACTTTATGGACAAAGGGCAGTTAGTCCCAGACGAGGTGGTAATAGGCATGATCAGCTCTGCGATAGAAAATAATCCTACTGTGAAAGGCTTTTTATTTGACGGTTTTCCTAGAACCTCAGCACAGGCAGCTGCATTAGATCAGTTGATGGAGTTAAAAAATACTTCTATCAAAATGATGCTAGCCATGGAAGTAGGTGAAAAAGAATTGATGAGCCGTTTATTAAAGCGTGGCGAAACTAGCGGTAGAAGTGACGACACCAACGAAGAAGTAGTAAAAGCAAGAATTATAGAATATCATAATAAAACTGCGGCAGTTGCTGATTATTACAATCAATTTAATAAAGTAGTTACCATAAAAGGAGAAGGAACTGTGGAAGATATTTTTAACGCCTTGTG
>Ga0209550_10002931_pt1 | contig 16373 bp, 25 predicted proteins | sample LauGreSuBDMM15SN_2_FD_187567 | JGI IMG/M metagenome (GOLD analysis project Ga0209550, IMG submission 187567) | Freshwater lake microbial communities from Lake Michigan, USA - Su13.BD.MM15.SN (SPAdes) (version 5) | ecosystem: Environmental > Aquatic > Freshwater > Lake | place: Lake Michigan...
GAACTGATCGCCGTTGTAGTAGTACTCGGTATCCTCGCAGCTCTTGCTGTCCCAACCTTCTCAGCTGTTAAGGAATCAGCTGCTGAAGAGATCGCCCTTCGCTCTGCTGAGGGTATCGTCAACGAGGCAGAAGCTCTCGCTGCATTCGATGGTGCAACTATGTCTGACACCTACATCGATGCTGCTGGTGCAGATGCAGTTGGTTACAACGCACAAGGTAACACCATCACTGTAACTCGTTCAGGCGTCTCGAAGACTGCTACCATTGCTAACGATGGAACAGTTTCAGTTGCCTAATTAGGCACCCTGAAGTCTTAGTACTTCACGTCCGAACCCCCTGGTACTCGCTACCAGGGGGTTTCGGCGTTTTCGGGCACCGGTCAAAGCGGTCCAGGTCATCAGGCAGCCACTCACCGGTCATCGGGGTTGCACGTTCCTGGCGGTCACGGCGCTACAGGGTCACGGTCATTTCGGTAGGGAAGCTCCCGGGGGTCGGGTCTCGAGTTCACGCCCCGACAGTGGATACCAGATTCACATAGAGCGGCCATCCCCCGGCCCCCAATGACAGGAGAAACCCCAACATGATCATTCTAGCGATTATGACTCTCGCCGGCTTAGCTGCAATGACCTACTACGGATACCAGATGGTACTCGAAGAGAAGTCGAACAGCGGCCACACCACGACGTCTTTGGACGCTGTGATGGCATCATCTCCCGCAGTACGCATCGACGTCACCGACGGAGAGTTCAGCGTCACCAACAACTGCGTCACCTACGTGAACGGTACCGCTTCGGTTTCCGTTCTCGACGATGACGCAAACACCACTGACGCATTCGACGTTCGCTTCGAACAGTTCGACATCCCGGTTCCTGCTGGTATGGCTGCTGCTGCAGATGTCGATGGTGTGAAGCACGCGATGGTCTACATGATCCGCGGTGCTTTGGACTCTGTCGATTTCGAATTCTCCAGCGGAGCTCGTGCGGCTTCACAGAACCTGTGATCCTGCGCCGTCACCACGACGTACGAACCTGATTACTCTCCGGAGTGCTCACCTGACCGCATTACCGAAGAGGCCCACCGTTCACCGGTGGGCCTCTTTGCTTTGAGCATACTTGAGTCTGCGAGAAGCTCTGTTGATCAAGCGGGCGTCGACTCGATACCGTGCGCAGCGGATACAAACACTTTGGTCTCCTCGTCGCCAGCTGTCGCATACGGCGATTGCACATCTGGCGTTCAGCCGGACCGGATCATCACCTGACACGAACGGGGTCTCATACCGATCGAGATCGAAGGTGTCACAAGCACATGCTCGCTCGAGGAGCACGATCTCACAGTGAACACCGTGTGCCTCAGCTCGGGAGCTGGCGTTCAGCGACGCACGGGTCGAACGGTACGGTGACGATCGATGCCGTTGGCGTCGACGAGAACCGAGTGCTGCTCACCGTCGCGGTCGTACGTGAGATTCCAGCGAGTGCCGTCCGTCGGCCGGGGGAGCCATAAACGGCAGCTCAGGACAGGGAACTCACCGAGAACAGTCCCGACGCGGGTGTCGTAGTAGAGTACTTGGACGAGATCCCCTGCTGCGAGTGGCGCTCGGTCGTTGCTGGTCATCGTGTGCTCCGTCGTGGGGGTCGGTGGTATTGAATCGATCGTGCTCGGGGTGAGGTGTGCTCCATTCGCCAGCTTCTCACCAAACGGGGTTACCGCCGTGCGCTCGAAGGGTCCGACCGGATGGTCTCAGGTATGCAATTCCGAAGCCGTGCTTTGATGGCTGTCCCTGTCCTTGCGCTCGTCGCGGTCACGGTCGTCGCCACCGGTGGCAACCTCGACACCACCTGCCCGTCGACGGTTCCCGGCCTCACCACAGGGGTGGTGACGGTCGCCGACGACGTCGTGACACTTGTGACACCGTTCGACGGTACTCGCTCCTGGGAGCTCACCAATGCTGCCCAAGCATTCTCCGATGGGGGACAAGGCGTCATCGCATCAGACGGGTCCAGCCTGAGACACCTCTCTGACAAGGATTCCGAGCTGTATGAAGGCAGCCACCTGCTCCTCGGGGCAGGTGATGACTCGTCTGGCAAGTGGTGGGCGTTCGCCGCTGTCGATCCTTCAATGTTCGGCGAGTCCGACGACGGCAGCACGATGCTCGCAGCGTTCCCGATCGGCGGGGGAGAGGCTGTCGCCATCGGTGATGCATCAGGGCCGGAGTACGGGGTCGTCCACCTTGCTGCTTCCGCCGGCACAGTTACGATCACCTCGATCGATGATCTCGGAGAAATGGTCCGGTATGCCTCCTTCGATGGTGGCTTGCTCACATTCCTTGACGGTTTCGAGAACGAACCTGTCGAATACAACCGTGCTCCGTTCCTCGCTGCCACCGTCCAGATGCCGTTGTCGGCGGTTGCCTACCTCGAAGCACCCGAGGAGACAGAGCAGTCGACGACGACTGCGTGGTTCGTCAGGATCGCCGACCAGCGAACTGGTGAAACCTTTGCCAGCTACCAGATCGGACCTGACGACGCATCAGTCGGATTCACCGGCCTTGTGGCTACTACGGATGGCGCACTCGCCATCTCAGACGGCAGCGCCTGGCTGGTCGACAGGACGGGAGCCACCGAGGTTGTCGCCAGGTGCGTCACAGGCCGGATCACCGACGTGGTCCGGATGCCGATGCGGGTACCCGCATCTTCCTGACCAGCGCTCTCCGACGATGGATGCCGCCACTACCGGTGGATGGAACCGATCGACCCTGACCGATAACTGGGTCGCAGCCGGCTGGCCTTCCCGCTGCACACTTGCTGGTGGCTGTGTCCGCCTGCAACACAGTATGAGACATGTCCTTCCGCAGCCGACTCGCCACCCTGCTCGCAGCTGCTGCAGCGACCCTCACGGCTATTGGGGTTGTACTCTTGGTTGAAGGCCCGGAGAAACGACTTCTCGACACCGATTAGATGAACGTGATGTTGTCCAGTTATCGACAACCACACGTCGACCCACTCCGTTCAGTTCTCTCGACGGCAGCAACCGGAAGCTACACCACAGCGCTCGACACGCTGTACGACTACGCTGCGAAGCATCCGGACATGGGCAACTGTCATGAAGTCGCACACGGAGTAGGACTCGCCGCAACACGAACCGACCACAGCGACTACGAGCTTCTCCAATCTGCGACGAGTGAGTGTGACGCTGCCTTTTCTCCATAGTGTGATCACCTACCGTCTACTTGAACTGCCGGACGGCGAGCGAACCGCCCGGGCAGCTTCATTGTGCTCCGCAGACAATCTACCGGTATCGCACATGAGGTCTGAGTGCGTACACGCCCTAGGGCACGCTCTTGGAAGCTCGCGGAAAGTGATGCTCGCGCGGGATACAGAGTCCTTTGCGAGAATCTCCCGTCACCGAAGAAGACCGACTGTGCAACAGGAAACAAGAAGGAGTTGTCGTTGGCATGGCGGGTAGGTGCTATTTCGAAACCAATCGACAAGAACCCTCGGGAGCTTTGAGAAAGATTACCTTCCTCGGTAGCACATCGCTGCCCGTTCTACATAGCTGACATCTCCATCGGGGTGAAGGGGGATAGAACGGTGGATCAATTGGTTGTCGACGAATATCTCACCTGGTGCACTCGCCATCCGTACGGACTTAAGAACCCTCTGTGGAAGCTCGAGTGTGGCGCATCTACAGGTGCCGACCTACACAGCAACGCTGAGCTTCACATGGCGTTCGAATCACTCAAAAAGTACGGTTTCGACCAAGAGGCGTTGTTGAAGTTCATTACCCATTCGCGGATTCGAGCGTTACATTGGGGTGACCTTGCCACCCAGTCCCGATTGTGCACAGAACTTGATGTCGACGATGCCACCTGCGACGCAGGTAAGCCAAATCACGAAAACCCCCAGCGAGCGGGGCTACGAGCGAAAGGGTGAGGTCCCAGCCCCGGTGACAAGCGGCAATCTCACAAAAGTGCCGCGTGCGACGTAACGGCTGATCGGCACCGTTGCAGGTATGACCAGACCCACCCAGGCTAACGACACTGCAGCACCGCGCTCATCGACGTTCAAAGCAGCGATACTTGCCGGCCGTCGACCAGCTGTTCGACCTTACGGATTCGTCGTCAAAGACAAGTCGCTACCTGGTACCTGGTTTCGTACTTGCAGCTGGTTCGACGCTGGGAGCATTAGCTCAGCCGGCGCAATTGTACGCCACGCTGGCGCTGAACAACGCGAAGTACAGAAAGATCGTTACGTCGTGCTCCACGGAAACGTACGTAGAGCGATTACGTCAGGGCTCCATGATCGTGGATGGTCGTTGTATCCGACAGTAACGATGTCGGTCACTGAGTCAACGTTCGAATCAAAAGCGGTGCCAGCGTCACTTCGTAAACACATTCGCAGAAGAACGGGCGGCGATCCGTTAGCAGCTCGCGCAGCTTGGGAGATACCACCAGCTGTTTCAGACAAGAGATTGACTCGTCTCACCCGTGACGACGTGTGGTTCACCTACGGACCTGGAGTGGGGACGGCCCGTCTTCGGGTCAAGATCCACAAGCAAGTGGCCTGGATCGACGAGTTCGTCGTCGACACGGCCGAGCAAGGGTCAGGCGTCGGGTCGGCACTGTTCGATACCGCTGTCAGTTGGGGGTTCGCCCAGGGGGTAGAGTCCGTCGAGCTCGCCGCTGACACGTTCCGTTGGCCCCGCCGATGGTACGCATCCCGGGGTTTCCGGACGACGGGTCGTTTCACGCTCGCCGTGCGCTGGTCCTGAACACCGATCTCACACAAATTTCCGTGCAGAGGGGTGTTCTCATCGAGGATGCGCCCACAGTAGAGATCACCTACAAACAAAGGGAGAACCCTCGAAATGCTTAATATGAACCAGAAAGTGCTTCTCAGCCACGTCATCAGCGCAGCCGCAAAGGGCAACTATTGCCACGGAAACGGTGCTGACTGGGTGATCACAGATGAGACCCGTACAAAGGTCACCTGTATCAACCACGTACGTGAAACGATTGAATCACTAGACGCAGATGCATCTGCACGCTACCTGGCTTCAACACCCGCACATGCTGAGCTTCACACAGCAGAAAGTTTGCTCGAGTTCATCTCGTAGCAGCTCGCCCTACGGGGCCTAAGACGAAGACCCGCCGAGCAATCGGCGGGTCTTTCGCTTTGTAGGTCTGGGTGCGACAGCGTTATAGATAGAAAGCAGCTGTCAGTACTTGAATGACACCATGTTCGGTGTGTTGTAAGGCGCGATGGTGGTAGCGTAGCCACCAATCAGGTGGATGCGACCGTCGTAAACTCCAGCTGCGGAGATGAACACACCTGTTGGAAGGGTGCTGAGCATGGTCCATGAGTTATAACCAGGGATGTAAACGTCAACCCTGTTATTGATCGAAGTGACTGCACTGTTGGTACCCCCCATGACGGCGATGGAGCCGTTGGGTAGTACTGCTACAGGAGATCCACGACCAGCGAACGGCTGGTTTGCCTTTGCTGTGAACGTGTTCGCTGCCACGTCGTTACGGTAGACCGTCGAAAGATTGGCGCCACTCTTGATTCCGCCACCGACATGGATACCCCTGCACCATCTGCCACAGGCCACCGCATCTACCCACCACCAGGTGGATCCGCTAGACGAGTCCATGTACGTGTGTTCAGGTTGACCTTGTAGGATTGAATGAAATCGCCAATGAAAATCTCGTACCCTCCGAACAAGTGGAGATGCCCGAGATCCAGCCAGCGAACAGTGCAAGAACATACGAAGGAACTTAGTGTGCACGCAATGATACAACCGAGGGGAAGGGTTCAGTCTGCCGAGAAAGACGAAACCGCCCCTAGGTCAGGGGCGGTTCGAAGTGGTGCGATTCAGTAGCGAGCGGTGGCGTCGTTGCCGTGCTCGTCACGGAACGAGGTGCTGCTCTGGATGCGACGCAGGTTCGCCTTCCAGCGACGATGGTCGCGGCGGTCGGAGATCTCCATGGAGATCATTTGGCCGGCAAGGAATGCGATCAGGAAGATCGCGAAGATGGTACCGATGTGGTCCATGGGTGGTCCTTTCGTTGTCCGTCTCGTGGGCGGGTCGGTGGGTATGTCCTTCACCGTGGGCGCGTCGTCGCCTGCCGCTAGGATCGGTGCAGGGTGCAGTACTCGACTGCACATCAGCAACTCAACGACAGGGACCCAAAAACCACGGATGCAACCAGGCTTGCAACTCGAAGTGACTCCTCTGCTGCCGACGAGTTGGGGTTTCCCGGAACGTGGAAGTTGTCCGTAACTTGACTGCGGTCGGATTGCCGTGCGCGGGAGCGAGCCGGACCTGTTTCCACATGGCCAAGCGAAAGCATCAGACGTTCCGCCCACCGACGCCCGGTGAGGTGACGAAGACCATGTTGGCCGACGGCACCCAGCAGTGGTTGTTCACGGGTCGCGCTGCTGACGAGGTCCGCCGCGGGCTCGAGCTGCAACGGGCGGCGTTCGTTGCGAAGTTCGGACGGGAACCCGTGCCGACGACCCTGTGTTCTTCGACCCGGACGCAGACGAACCCCGACCAGGGGACCCGAATGCGCTGAAGTCCCGCAGTATCAAGGCGATGCGGACCGCCGTACTGCCAGAACGTTTCGTCTACGCCTACGAACAGACCGGAGTGCTTGTCACTGTCGAGAACGAGGCGTTGCACGACCCTGTCGACGTCGCCGCCTGGTATCGCGACGTTGCACGCCACGACGCGAGGTTCCCGTGATGACGTTTCGATCTTACACTGTCAATCGTGCGCAACCGTCGTCGGACGTCGATGGTGCCAAACCGAAGCACCTAAAAGCGGAGGGTGGCGATGACCGCAACACCTGCGAACGCGGGCCCCGTAGAAACGAAGAATGAGATCGGGAGCCCTGACGTCGATGCCAGGGTCGCCGGTTTGCTGACCGCAACGAGGCTGGCACTGCACGACGCTCGCAACCGTGATGTCTCCGGATTCGATCCGTTGTGCTCGACTGCCGTGACGATTTGGCACTGGTTTCTGAGATCTACAGGATGCTCATCCGGATCGGGATCCCGCAGCGCTACATCCGTGCGTTCATGGTTTCAGGATTGTTCGTCACCGTCGACAACGCCCACCTGCTCGACGACGACCGTCAACTGTGGGTTTCCATGCTGCAACTCGTCGACGCCACCCACCGAGAATGATCTGCAGATCCTGCGCGTAAAAGGAGATGCGGAGCGTAGTTAGCGACGAGCGAGCGATCGGTTGGTGTAGCGCTCGACGCCGGTGACGTCGTCACCGACCCAGTCCGGGGTCTCCAGCCGGTCTCCTGCGGCGTGTTCGACCTCTGCGGTGATAAGCCCTTCGTGACGGCCACGGTAGCAGTCGATGTCCCAACGTCGGGTGGTCCCGTCAGCACCGGTGACGTCGAGGACGTAACGCGTCTTCTCCACCCGCAGCGGGGTCAAGCGAACGATCCGTCGGGCGAGGATCGCAGGCAGAGCGGATTCGAACTCGAACCGTGCAGCACCACCGACGCCGATCTTGATCGCAGCGCTGTGCTCGGCACCGCTGCGGACACGTAGCTCAACGAATCGTGAAGCGATGACGTATGCCTGATGCAGACATCCGACCCGGGTCGAACCCTCAGGGATAGCAGTGCACAGGAAACGTCGCTCACGTTCGATCTGCATCTTCATACCCTCGACCGTGCCGACACGGAGCTCACTGGCACGCGGACATTTACAGACCCGAGTCACCGCAATGATCACGCAACGTGAACTCTAACGATCACCTCGATCAGATATTCACTGACACATCACTTACTAGAACCCTCAAGTCGAGCTTCAATGTTCGTGTGGCACGGCAGCCTCAAGTCGCACGATCGCAGTCCGGTGGGGCACCATCCCTACGCACCGTTGAAAAGAGATCCATCATGCGTCTGAAAGATCAACACACCACCGCCTACCTGGTTGGAACCATCGACACCGTGGTCGTCTCGTAACTGTAGGATACCGCTGCAACAACCGGCTCCGTCCGCGTCGAGAACAAAGCCTGGCGGCGTTTATCGTTGCCCTTTCCTGAGGCGACAACCCCGAAGACCCACCCGGTGTGGCTGCTCGTATCTGGTTCTTCTCTGTTGTGCCCCGTTTCTTGCGCTGCTGACGCCTGATCTTTTTCATTGCCGAGATCGGGCGATTGCGCTGCCAGGTTGCCCCGGTTGAGCGCAGCGGAAATCGCTTGTCGCTCTGCCTGGCGATCTCACCGCTCCTTGTTGAGTAGCCGGGCCGTGTTGATGAGTACCGCACCGGTCACGATGAGCGCACCACCCAGCAGTATCAACGCGGTAATCTGCTGCCCGAGCACCGGCACCGCGATCAAGGTGGCGAATAGCGGTGCCAGGTAGTTCGCCACAGAGGAACGGACCGCGGTCGTGCGAGCCAGGAGCCAGAACATCGCGAGCTGCGGCACCACGTAGTTCACGATTGACAGCGCCACGAGACCAGCTACTACCGGAACTGACGGTACCGCCCAACCTTCGAAGATCACCGCTAGCGGCAGTACCGCTACCGCAGCCACGGCGAGTTGCGGAGCGAGAATCTTCACCCCCGAGTACTCGGCGAGGAGCCCTCGCCATCCGACGTACACCGACGCCGCCGCAACCACCCCTACTGCTATGAGCCCGACGCCGAGCCACCAGTTCGATGCGTCGAGCGCTCCACCCCTCCCAAGGGTGAGTGCAACTACGCCGGTCGCCCCGATGACTATGCCTGTTACGGCGGGCCAGCGGAGCCTATCACCCAGCAAGACGGCGGCGAACACGGCGATCACCAGCGGCATCGCAGCGACGAGAAGCGCGGCGATGGACGCGCTCACGAACTGCTGGGAGGCAATGAACGCCACCGCCGGGATAGCGATGTTGACCAGACCGAGCGGTATGAATCGAACCCAGAGACGCCGGTTCCACACCAGCCAATCTTTGGTGGCCGCCAGCGGGAACCAGAGACCGCAAGCCATGACGAGTGAGATCGCTGACACCGACCATGGGCCGAGCTCGTCGAGCGTGAGCGCGGTTAGTACCCGCTGTATCCCTCTCGAGAGAGCGAAGGCCACGATGACCAGCGGTACGGCGAAAGCCAGGGGACGCACGTAGTAAATCGTTACCGCTTAGTGACCTCGCGCATGAGTTCCTGGTGCAGCCGGACGTGAAGGTCGGTGCCAAGGGAAGCAAGTTGAAGAGCGTGCCCCATGGTGGCGTTGCGCATGAGCGGCTCCCGGAAACGGCCGAAGGCCCCGGGAGCGTGATGCTCGAGAGGGCCCTCGTCGTTGATCGTGCGGTTCGTATCAGCTGCAACCCGAGGTGCCGGAGCACTGCAGGCATACGAAGCAGCCACCGGCTCCCTGCATGGTCACCCCGCAGTCGAAGCAGAGCGGACCGTGCTCGGAGAGCGCCTTGTGGAGTGATACGTGTCGTGAACCTAAGGATGTTGTCGGTGTCAGGGGGAACAGACGCTGGCGCTCACGGGATGCTCACCGAGCTCGTCCGAGTCGCTGGCAAGGCAGGACTCAGCGCTCATACCACCTGGTCAGAGGCGTGGGAATCCGACGCCCGAGCGTCGAGGTCGTTAATCTACTTGCCTGTTTCGGTGGGGGTTTGGGTAGTGCTCACCGCCGGCACCGTCATGTCCGCAGGGGTTGCCTTTGCGGGGCTCGTTGCGTTCAGCACCGCGATGCTCGTCGTCGATGCTGCAGCGCTTCTCACCTTCGTAGTGCTGCGTCGACTCTCCCGCCGATGAGCGCCTGACCTTCACGCAGACGATCCGACCAGCTCTCGCCGACGGACCTGCCCATCGACGGTCCCCGTGGCATCGACGGTCCCCGTGGAATCGACGGTCCCCGTGGTATCGACGAGTACTGTTGACCGGTCGCCACCAGGGCATGTCCCGGCACCGTCGCCGGCATGCGTACCCGTTGGATTCTCGTCGTTACCGGCCAGGCGATGATCGGCGCTGGCGCAGGGGCGCTGATCGTAGCCGGTTTCGGCGCAGATCCGTACTCTGTGCTCATCGACGGTGTGGCGTCGACGTTGTCCGTACTGCACGTCTTCGCCGCGTTCATGTGTGCAGCGATGTGCATCGCCGTCGGTACCGTTCTCGGTGGGAAAGTTCGCGCGGTCACCTTCGTTTCACCTTTGTGTGCGTCGCTTGCCTTACAGGTTGGTGTCCTCGCCCCATCTGGCGTCGCGACCGCTGTCGTAGCTGTCATCGTGTATTTGGCAGGTTTGTCGATCTACCTCGGCTCAGGGGTCGGTGCCGGCGCGGTCGAGTTCGTAGCGGTGACCCTCGCTGAGCGCCACGGCAGGTTCAGCTGGTTCCTCAACGGTTCACTGATCGTCTACGGCGTCATCGGCGTCGTCACTGGAGGAAGCGTCGGCTTGCTGACCGTTGCACTGGCCATCGTGTCCGGGCCTGTCGTCGACGTCGGCCGCCGATTCGTTGCAGGACGGCTGCGCTGACACCCTCGAGCTCAGGCAGCTCACACCACTCCCACCTCAACTCCACCGAGCCTCTCCCTCACCTCCACCCCACGGAGAATCTTCCAACCTCCACTCCACGAGCCCTCTCCCACAACCTCGGCATCGTCCGGCCCGCAGCCCAGCAGTGGCGTCACGACTTCACACGCCAGCGGTCGATGACTCGTGGAAGCCTGTGTGCACCACCAGGGTGAGTACATGCGGGAAACTTCCACGGTGGCAGACCTCTCAGAACTCGCGACGCAGTGGCTGGCGGTGAAGAGGGTCCTACATCCGGAGCTGCAGGACAACTAACACGACGCCAGAGTCGACGACCTGATCCGTTTCACTCGAGCGCTGACAGCCACCACCGGGCCGCAGCTCGCCGCACTCACCGATGAGCTCGCAGGGGTTGACATAGGCCTTCTCGATGAAGATGCGATGACGCAGCGTTCGCTTCGCTCATCGCCAGCGGCGCTTGAGAAGCAACCGTCGCCAGGACGTTGTCGACGGTGAGGAACTTCACAAGGTGGGCAGCTCGGCGGGGTCATCTCATGACCGACCCGATGCTCGAAGACCACATCGGCGCAGTGCGGATCCGCCAGATGACTGCGACGACCTTGATCCGTCACCGGTGCTTGCGTTCTCCACCGACGACGTTCGTGTCTTGCTCCACGCCGCCGCGAATCCGCAGCCTCCGCACAGGTCATCGTGGCCAGTGTGGGATGTCGCAATGCTCACCCTCGCGGCCAGATGCGGGACACGCGTGTCAGAACCCTGTGAGTTGCCATCGCGCCACGTCGTCCGTTGTGGAGAACTAGCCCAACTCTATCTCGTCGACAGGACGAAGCGGGGACGACGACGCCAGGTCCCCGTACCGGGTGACACTATTACAGCAATCCACGCGTGGCTCAGCGAACGAGCCGAACGGCTCGGTGACACGATGCTCGGTGACCCGTTGTTTGTCCGCAACGACGGAGGTACCGTCGACCGGTTCTTCTGTGACCGCCTCGTACGCCGATGTGCATGCAAGGCGGTGTCACCGTCCCGAATAGGGCGGCGATGCACGCGTTGCGGCACCACAGTTGTGTACAGCTCGGGATCCTCGGCGTGCCCGGCCCGGTCGTGCAGCAGTTGTTCGGACACACCGATCCTCGCACCACAAGTCACAACCAGCGCGCAGATCCGAAGTTCCTCATCACGCAGTTACGCGATGCAGGATGACTATGACCTGCACCGCTTGACACTTTCACCGACGGTCGCTCGAGCGTTCGAAGGGAAGGTGGGAGTTGTGCCGGCGTGCCCTACGATGGCGCAGGGATCCGTGCACAACAACGAACCGCATCGGATAGTTGTCCATGCCCCGCTCAGCAAAAGAAAGGACACGGAGATGATGTGCAACAGCTGTGGATCATGGAACAACGGCGACAACCTCGTCGTATGCCACGAATGCGACGCATCGTTACCGTCCAATCAGACCAACTGATCTCCTTGTTGGCCAGCGCGACCGCCCCTTGACTCAACCCGAGGGGCGTTCGTCTGCAACCCGGTCCTCAGCGCTCCGGGTTGAGCAGCTCCCACAGCGTCGCCCGTAGCACCGCCACCTCCCAATGGAGCCGAACAAGCTCATCGAGGTCTATCGCGACGTCACGAAGATCAACCTCACCACCAGTGCCGCGTGAAGACGCCGAATCAGCCCGGCCTTGCAACTTCCCTGTTGCTGAGGCTGCTCCCCCGACCGGAACCGCCATCTGGTGCACCTGTTGGGGGTACCTGATCCTGAACAGGACTGGAAACCTTCGCCGGCCCTTCGAGAACATCACGTCGTCGACGCCACGTGTCGACATCCGTACAATCGACGAACCAGCGATCCCGCCGACCAACACGAATCTTGCTGCCACCCAGCTCTCCGTTGCGCAACTTCACAAGGATCGCTTCCTCGGTGATGCCGAGCTCTCGAGCAGCAGCGGGAACTCCGATCTCCATTCGCCCAGCCTAACTCAGCTTCCCATCTCGAGCTGAACTTCACTCTCCGTGGTCGTCACCTCAAAGTCTTTCTTAAATTTTCCGCACCATTGCGCAACAGGAGGTCCAGCTTGCGCAACCTACGCCGCGGTTGCAAATATCGGAAAGCGAGGTAGCTTGCTAGTACAATCACGCACCGAGGCAGGTGCTCAACAGATTCGAGGAATTGTCTAATGTTTCGGACAATCGTCGGAGTTCTCCGGACGATCCTCGGGACCATCCGCGAGCGTTGGGTCGTGGGTCGCGATGATGTAGGCGTGTCGGTGCGCAAGGAAGTACCTCAGTGGCAACTGTGATGCGATCGCGCCGCGCTCTACGTGAGGCATTAGGTGCCACTCCGACCGAGCTCGACACGCTGGAACGCCAGGGCGTCATCGGCACCTCGCACCGCGGACCAGATGGGAGAGTGGATTTGTACGACGAGGTCGACACGGCGCTCGCAGCACTGGCGTTACAGGGGTTCCGGATCGGCGCGCGGACGAGCGCTCGCGAACTTCGTCCAAGCCGCACACGCGCGTGCACCACGATTGGCACCAGGCTGGAACGGTTGGATCGCATTCGATGGCGCTGCAGTCTAACTGTGCGCTACGCCGGCTGACAGCGCATCGGTAGTCTCGTCGTACCGCTCCCCCACCGCTCTCGTGATCGTCCCACTTAAGGTGGAGGAGCGGAAGCCGGGCGATGAGTTCCTCGGCGAGGCTCGATACGACCAGCACAACCCCGATGATGCTCAGAATCCGAGCTCGGGCCAGTGCCGACCTCAACAGGTGAGCAAAACTTGCCCCACATGTAAGCGGAATTCAACCCCCTACCATGCTGGTGCGCGGCGGTTAGCTCGGAACGATTGAAAATATGACCGAGACCCCGGAGAACAAGTACCCGAAATCGCTCCCGTTGATGACAGGCCTCACCTCAGCAGGCTTCATCGCAGCAGGATTCGTTCAGCAACACACTTGGATGTTCGTACTCGGTGCAGTCGTAGGAGTCCTTGCCGGCGTGCTTTCAGTACTCTCCTACCGGCCGTCGCGCGACTGACAAAGCTCGGGCCCGACGAGCGTCGTAGTTGGATGCGGGCCTACGAAAGAAACTTCCCCAGCAAGACGATGCGCCCTGACGTTACGTTCGTTCCTCGCGGACGGCTGATCGGATGAATCGACGCCGGCTATACCGACCGCCGTTAACGGAGATCCGGACCAACCCTGTCGAGCAGCTCAAGGCAGTCAGTTCTCCAGCCTGGGCGTACAGCATCGATCACGTCGCACACCTTCGCCGCTTGGTCGTAGCGGTCGGCGTCGGGAGACTCTGCATAACGCGCGGCGGATGCATTCACGAGTGACATGGCACAGCCCTCCCAAAGCTTGTCTGAGTATGAACCACAGAGCTTCGCGACATCCGCTTGCGTTCTACCGGTTTCCGGATCAGCCGCACGCATGACTACTCCTTCGACGCAGAGATTGGCATCGGTCTGTGCATCGCAGATATCAAGATTCGCCTTCAACGATGTGAAACGCTCGTCATCAGCGAACATGGAGACATTGCCTAGTGAGAGATGTCGGAAGGCTCCCAACCAACACGCGCTACGGACCGAACCTTCGAAGGTGGGGCACAGGTCCGGCATGAAACGCTCATCCGGATCAGGCAGGGCTGCAGCAACATCCGCGTCAGTGCTGTAACGCATGGCGATGTTGACCCTGATGCTGTAGCCCATGAACAGACCTGTCGCACACTGCCAGAGGAGTCTCTCGGATTCCTGTCCTGACATCCCCTTGCACATGGATACGCCTTCGCTCAGGGAGTTGTTGGTGCGAAGCGCCGTGCCGTGACCGGCACCATGGGAGCACTGCAACGCAGTTTCGCCGGTGAACGACGAGCACACGTCAACCAGGACTTCACGCCAAGCGTCATCGGTGGACAGGCGCGCGCCGTTCTCGAGTGCTCCGTGCATCAAACCGAATGAGCACCAGCCGCGATCGGCGGAGACCACTTCGGTGATCGGAAATCCCTTCTCCACCAGGTGGCGGCCGAGCAAGTGCGCAACGTTGTGACAGGTCTGCAGTTCCGGCCCTCCGACGACAGAAGCATCCGAACGCAACGAATCCAAGACATTCATCATGCCGGTCGGTGTCGACGACGACGCGAAAACGTAATCGCGCAGACAGGTGAAACGATCGACAGAACCGGCCGGGTAGGAGCGGCACTTGGAAAGCGGCACCTCGGAAGCGTCAGAGGACGTTGGGGCCAACACGATCGATCCAGCAATGCCGACAGCGGCGACCGCGACGAACGCCACGACGGCAAGGATACGGCGCTTGCGTACAGCGACTGCAATGAAGAGACCGAGCATCACTCCAGCGGCGGCGAGGATCCACAACGGACCACTGGAATCCGGTGATGTGCCAGGTTCGAGCACGGTGGGGCGGATCACCTTCTCTCCGTCTGTTCCGTACGTCTCAGAGGTGATCCCGAACGGGACGGCACCCTGTCGACCGTCCACCGACCAGCGGAGCTCATAGGATCCGCCCTCGAGTTCCGGAACAGGAACCGACAGTAGCGAACCGGTGAGCACTGGCCCCGCTCCGGTCAGAGGTATCTCGTGCTCTGCCAAGGAGTCCCACAAAATGAGCTGCGGGACGACGGTGATACGGCTGGCATCGAGAATGAGCTCGATCGGCGGTACGTCGAAGAGGTTCTCATCATTGACACCGGACAAGGTGAACAGCGAGTCGGACCGTTGGGAGCCCGTGGCGGGTGCCTCCGAGGAAGTTTCCTGAACATTCTCGGTGGTGACGAGTCTTGACATCCCCGATGACGTCGAGTCCGCATAGGCAGGACCACCGAGTAGGATGGTCGCCCCGAGAGCAGCCGTGACGAACCCACGTAGTAGACGGGAAACGTGTCCGGGAACGGTTGCACCAGAGACGGCGAAGGCGGAGAGCATGTCGTGAACGGTGCGCCCCGAGACCTTGGTGTCCACTGGGCATAAGGATCCGTAGCCCGGGATTCTCCAGTTTCTGTCCGGTTCGACCCCAGTGAGTGCAATCGTGCCGAACGTATGGCACGCTTGGGGACGATGCGCCAACCGCGTCCCGTCGATGCCACACGAATCGTCTCAGCACTGCAGGACGTACCACGCCTCCATCCGGGGCCTGGCCGGTGGGCGGTCCTACGCGGCTCGGATATTGCGATGCTCGCTCAAGGTGACGGACCGCCTCGGTGGGCGTTGGCAACATCGGCGTCACCCGTGACAGAGGCAGTCGTGTTGGCCACGGGAGCTGGCGCAGATCTCAGAGCTGTCGTGATCGACCCGGACGGAGCACTGCCAGATGCGTCACTCGACGAACTCCATGCAGTGGGGTTCGAGCTCGCTGCTGTGCACGAGCCCGTTGCGATGATCGAGGTGATGACCGCAGCATCAGCGGTCGCGCTCGCGTCAGCAGTCATCGCCGGAGACCCTGTACAGTCGCTCCCCTACCATGACCCGGCCCTCTGGGTGATTCTCGCCTGGCGAGTCCTTCAGGACGAGCAAGAAGAGAAGGTCGCTGCAGCACGTCACTGGCGAGTCCTCGCTCAGGCAGTCGTCGCGCGCGAGCAGTACGGGTTTACCCAGGACTGGGTTTCAGTCAGCGAGCTGATCGAAGCGTGCGCCCATCTTGGACCCGACGTCCTTCTTGCCCGGTCAGGATGGGGCGAGCTTTCCGATGACCCTCGAGCCGGCGCTGTACTACTCGCCTCACCGGAGTTCAGGGCTTCGATCGGGACGCTCGAGGTCCACGCGCCGGCGATGCTCCACGTTCTGACCGAACGAGCGCATGGGCTGGCCGCAGCTACAGGTATGTTGACACGCTCCTGAAC
>Ga0209550_10002932_pt1 | contig 16372 bp, 13 predicted proteins | sample LauGreSuBDMM15SN_2_FD_187567 | JGI IMG/M metagenome (GOLD analysis project Ga0209550, IMG submission 187567) | Freshwater lake microbial communities from Lake Michigan, USA - Su13.BD.MM15.SN (SPAdes) (version 5) | ecosystem: Environmental > Aquatic > Freshwater > Lake | place: Lake Michigan...
GGCCTTGCCGTTGATCAAGGACGGTAAGTTGCAGGCCTTGTCGGTCAGCACCAAGATGCGCGCTTCCACCTTGCCCCAAGTGCCCACCAGCATTGAGGCCGGTCTGCCCGCTTCGGATTACACCCTGTGGGTGGGGATGATCGTGCCCAGTGCCACCCCTGCGGCATTGGTCAAGCGATTGCACGAGGAAGCACTGAAAGCCTTGGCCAGCCCGGAGATCAAAGAGCGCATGGCCAAGCTGGGCGCAGACCCATTCACCATGGCCCCCGACGCCTTCAACGCTTACATCAAAGCCGAAATCGACACGGCGGCCCGCATCGTCAAAGCCGCAGGCCTGAAAGCCAATTGATGGCCATCACTGTGATCGCCGCCGCATGAAGTTGGTCTTTTTGGGGGTGGGCAAAATGGGCTTGCCCATGGCCACCCACTTGTTGGCCGCTGGACATGCGGTGCAGGTGCACGACACCGACCCACAGCGTTTGGCCTTGGCCCAAGCGGCTGGCTTGGGCGTGGCCCTCGACGTGGCTGCCGCCATGGCCCAAGCCGATGGCGTCATGTCATCTTTGCCCCACGATGCGGCGCTCAAAAGCGTGGGCGCATCGGTGGCTCAGCACCTGTCACGGGGCAGTTTTTATCTGGATACGAGCACGGTGTCGGTGGCCGCTTCGGCCGCGGTGGCCAGCCTGTTTGCGCCGACCGGGTGTGACTATTTGCGCGTCACGGTATCAGGCAACAACCACATGGCCGAGGCCGGACAGTTGACCCTCATGGCCTCTGGCCCCGCGCCGGCATGGCAGCGGGTTGCACCGGCGCTCAAAGGCTGGGGCACGGTGCAGTTCTATTTGGGCGAGGGCGAGCAAGCTCGCTTGATGAAGCTGGTCATCAACTTGATGATTGGGCAAACCAGCGCCATGCTCGCCGAGGCCCTGAGCTTGGGCAGCAAAGGGGGTTTGGCATGGACCGACTTGTGGCAAGTCATTGGGGCCAGCGCCGTGGCCTCGCCCATTGTCAAAGCCAAATCGGTTCAGTTGTCTCAGCGCGACTTCACCCCCACTTTCACCGTCCCGCAAATGCTCAAGGACATCGATTTGATTTTGGCCGAGGGGGACGCCTTGCAGGTGCCCTTGATGCAAACCGCCATGACCCGCCAAATGATGCAATCGGCTTTGGCCCAAGGCTGGGCCGAGCAAGACTACGCCGCCATCATCAAGGTGGTTGAACAATCCGCAGGCATTCACCAGGAGTAAACCGTGCGCAATCTGAACCAAGACACCATCACCGAGGCCGTTCTGGCCCGCTTTGCCAATACGCCTGACCCGCGCTTGAAGGAAATTGTTTCCAGCCTGGTCACGCATTTGCACAACTTCGCCCGCGATGTGAAGTTGACCGAAGAAGAGTGGTTTTACGGTATCCAATACCTCACTGCCACCGGGCACAAGTGCACCGATGTGCGGCAAGAATTTATTTTGCTCAGCGATGTCTTGGGTTTGTCCATGCTGACCATCGCCATGAACCAAGACAAACCGGCGGGCTGCACCGAACCCACCGTTTTTGGCCCTTTCTTTTTGGAAAACGCGCCGCATTTTGAGCTGGGTGCAGATGTCTCCAATGGCGCTTCGGGTCAAAAGTGTTTGGTGCGAGGCCAGGTCAAGGGCTTGGGTGGCGAGCCCGTCAAAGGCGCCAAGCTCAATGTCTGGCAAGCCGATGACGATGGCAAATACGATGTGCAGTATGAAAACCTGTCACAACCCCAAGCGCGGGGTATTTTGCAGGCAGATGACCAAGGTCATTTTCATTTCACCACCATCTTGGCCGAGGCCTATCCCATCCCGACCGATGGCCCCGTGGGCACCTTGCTCAATGCCACCAAACGCCACCCGTGGCGGCCCGCGCATTTGCATTTCATGGTGGAAGCGCCCGGCTACGAGCGACTGATCACCCATGTGTTTCGCGACCACGACAAATACCTCGACTCGGATGCCGTGTTTGGCGTGCGCCAATCTTTGGTGACCGATTGGGTCGAGCAAGCCGATGGCACTTATTTGATGGAATACGACTTCGTGCTCAATCCAAAGCCCTGATGGTTTGACATGACCATGCCCTCGGTGCGCAGTCTCTGGGGCATGGCCTTCGCGCTGTCTTTGGGGGCAGCCATTTCCCTGGGGATGGCGCGTTTTTCTTACGGCATGTTGCTGCCACCGATGCGGGAAGATTTGGCCTGGAGTTACACCTTGGCGGGTGCCATGAACACCGCCAACGCGTTGGGTTATTTGCTGGGGGCGATGTCATTGCCGCGCATGCTGCGCCGCTGGGATGCGGTGCAGGTATTCATGACCGGCGCGGTGTTGACCAGCGTGTTCATGGGCTTGAGCGGGTTTTTCACTCAAGCTGAGCCCTTGCTGCTCCAGCGCGGTTTGGCTGGCCTGTCCAGCGCCTGGGTGTTTGTCGCTGGGGGCTTGTTGACGGCACGCATGGGCAATTTGCATCCTCCCAGTGCAGGTTGGTTGTTGGGCTTGTATTACGGTGGAACGGGCTGGGGCATTATTTTGTCGGCTTTGAGCCTGCCGCCAGTGATGGCCCAGGCGCACAACCAAGGTGTGGCCCACCCATGGGCCTGGGCCTGGTGGTGGCTGTGCGGGGTGTGTGCGCTGTGTTGTGTGGCCATGTGGTGGCCTTTGAAGCGCTGCGCTGTGTGGCAACGCTCAGGCTGGCTGCATCAAGATACACAAACGACCACGGCAGCCCCCAAGGACTTTTCTTGGCCAACCTTGACATTTGCACTGGCTGGGTATGGCCTGTTTGGCGTGGGCTACATCGGCTACATGACCTTTGTGGTGGCTTTGTTGCGCGATCAAGGGCAAAGCGAAAACGCATTGATGGTTTTTTACGCCTTGTTGGGATGCGCCGTTTTGGTGTCATCGCGTTTGTGGTCGGGCTTGCTCAACCGTGCCAAGTCGGGGGGTGCTTTGGCCATTTTGAATGCTTTGTTGGGTCTGGCCACCATCGTGCCGGCACTGACACCCAACACTGCTGCGGTGATGGTTTCTGGCCTGTTGTTTGGCGCGGTGTTTTTGTCGGTGGTGGCATCGAGCACGGCCTTGGTGCGACACAACCTGCCCGCATCCCAATGGGCCACGGGCATCAGCGCTTTCACCATGGTGTTTGCCACCGGGCAAATCATGGGCCCGGTGGTGGTGGGCTGGATTTCGGACGGGCCGGGTGGCCTGGCCCGAGGCTTGGTGTTTTCTGCCGGAGCCTTGTGGCTGGGCGCGGCTTTGGCTTGGCGGCAAAAACCCTTGTGATCAGGCCTTGGCGGGCTGGGATCGGTAAGCCAGCAAGCCGGCCCACAACAACAGGAAAAACTCCCCAATCCCGGCGCCCAGCAAAGTGCTGTTGGCCAAGCCGGTGAGCACCTCAATGGCCACCGCACTGCGCAAGCACCAGCGCGCAGTCCCGGGAAGATTTTGTGCATTTCGCCACAACAAGGTTAAAAAACCCGCAAACAAAGCCATACCCACCAGACCGCTCTCCACGGCCCACAGTAAAAATTGCTGGTGCGGGTCGCTGGCCTTGGGAATGGTGCCGCCATGTGCCACGTAAGCCTGTGGCCAGGCACCCACCCCATGGCCCACGATCGGTTTTTCAGCCACAGCTTGCACCGATTTTTGCCATGCATCGATGCGAAACCCCAAAGAGTTTTCTTCTTTCAAAGGCCCCTGCTGCAAGGCCATCACATCTGTCTGGGCTTTGAGCCAGCGTTGTTGCATGCGTTCTGAGCCCAAGCCCACGCCCAGGGCCACCAACACGGGCAGCAGCACCACGCTCCAGCGGTAGCGACGGGGCAAAACCCCCACCAATATAAAGACCCAGGCCAACAGCAAAGCCACCTGACCGGTGCGACCGGTCACCACCAGCAGCACATTGGCGCTGGTCAGGGCCAAGACAGCCCACACCGCAAAACGCCGATATGGCACAGGCCATTGATCGCGGAAATACCAAACCACCAACATCATCAAGGTGCTGGTGATGGGTTGTTCGATGGTGCTGGTGAAGACCACGGCATTCTCGGGGCTCATGACCGAAATGGCCCAGGGCAAGGGAATGCCCAGCACCATCAGCCAGGAGCTGAGCAGCACAAACAGCTGCCCGGCCACCAGGCATTGCAAGACCGGCCAAGCGGGGGTGCCCGCACGCAAGAGGTAGAAGGCAGCAGGCAACACCAACCACCGGGCATGGCGCGACACAGACAGCCACGCCGCATCGGCAGGGGCTGAGCCCCACGCCATGGACAGGCCCATCCAGAGCAAGGCGGCAGCGCCCCACCACAGGCTGCTGGGCCAGGGCAGTTTGCCCGCCGAGTGGGAGGCCGTGGCGCGGTGCCGTACATCGCTCAGCACTTGCAACAGCACGGCGATCAGCAGCATCAATTTGGCCAACGACACCAAGGCCACGCCCAAGCTCACCGACAGGGCCAAAAAGCACAAGCTGTACAAGCGCAAGCGTTCGAGCTTGCCAGCCGCATGGCTCATTCCAGCTTGTCCCTTTGCGCCAGTTTGGGAAACAAACGCAGCCACATCACGGCCACCAGGATGGTGCCCAAGCCACCGACCAAGGTGGCCATGACGGGGCCCAGCCAAGCGGCGGCCGCGCCCGATTCGAACTCGCCCAGTTCGTTGCTGGCACCAATGAAAATCGAGTTGACCGCACCCACCCGACCGCGCATCTCGTCGGGTGTCTCCAGTTGCATCAAAGTCATGCGGATCACCACGCTCACGGTATCGGCCGCACCGCTGATGGCCAAAGCGACCATCGACAACCAAAAATGGGTGGACAAGGCAAAGAGGGCCATGGCGCAACCGAAAACGGCCACAGCGACCAGCAACACATGGCCCACCCGCAGTTGCAAGGGGTGTGTGGTGAGCCACATGGAGGCCGCCAAGGCGCCCACAGCCGGTGCCGCGCGCAACAAACCCAGGCCCCAGGGGCCGACCATCAAAATATCTTTGGCAAACATCGGCAGCAAGGCTGTGGCCCCACCCAGCAGCACGGCAAACAGGTCGAGCGAAATGGCCCCCAGCAACAACTTGTTGTGCCACACAAAATGCACCCCTGCCAACACGGTGCGCACGGTGGCGGCTTCGTTGGTGACCACATGCCGCTGATAGCCCAAGCCCCACAACAAAGCGCAGGCCAACAGCAGCAAGACCAGTGCGGTGGCATACACCGCGCTGGCCCCCAGCACAAATATCAAACCACCCAATGCAGGTCCCGAGATGATGGCCACTTGCATGCCCGAGGAGTTAAAGGCCGTGGCCCGCGCCAACAAGGCGTCGCTGACCAAGGCTGGCATCAAGGCTTGCGAAGCGGGCATTTGAAAAGCCCGCACCGCGCCCATCACCATGGCCAAGGCCAAGATCAGATCTTTGCTGATGGCCTGCTGTTCGCTGGCGCCCAGCAAAATGGCCGCCACGCCGGCTTGCACCACCGAGGTGGCCAAAATAATGTGCAGCCGGTTCAACCGGTCGGCCACATGGCCCGCCCACAGTGACAGCAGCAAGGCGGGTATAAATTGATACAAACCCACCAATCCCAAGTCCCAGGCGCTTTGGGTGGTTTCATACATTTGCCAGCCCAGTGCGACCATCATCATTTGATTGGCACAGGTGGTGGTGATGCGGTAGCCCCAGTAGCGCATGAAGCTGCGCTGGGCCCATATTTCTTTGAAAGCGTTGGTATCCACCCAACCAGCTTACCTTGTTTCTGGGTCAACCACGTCCAAACCTTGTCGCACCCGTTGCCTGGCGAAGGCGGCCACGCCTTCATCGTTCAGAGCCCACTGAATGGGGACAGATACCTGGGCCAAGGCTTGGCGCACCCACCAACGCTCTGCCCAAGTGGGTTCAGGCTGTTGCAGCAAGGGGTGCACCCAAGCGGGCAAGCTGTGGTGAGCGGCGCGCACCACCATTTTCATCAAGGGGCGGTATGGGGGGTCGGTGGGGTAGTTATCCAGCCGTTTGAGCACATACCGTGTGCGTTCATCACAGCGCAATTCAGGCAGGTAGTTCAGCAAGGCACGCTCACACGCGGCGCGGTTGGCAGGCACCGGGCCTGTGCCCATGGCGTCGCCGAGCAAGGCCATGTCGGCAAAGTAGCGGTCTTGGCCATGGGTGTCCAAGCTGGGAAGGCCATGGGTGTCGTAGGCGCGCATGAAACTGGTGCACTCGGCCAAGTGAACCCAAGCCAGCAGGTGCGGGTCATCGGCGCTGTAGGCCTGACCTTGGGCATCGAAACCTCGCACATGGCGGTGAATGTGCTGGACCCGCTGCATGGCTTGTTCAGCCATGGCCCTCCCGCCGTAGGTGGTTGCGGCAATGAAAAAAGCGGTGCGCCCCAGGCGCGCGCCCATGTCATCGCGAAAGCTGGAATGGTCCCAGACACCCGCCAAAGCGCGTGGGTGCAAGGCCTGAACGATCAAGGAGGCGATGCCGCCCACCATCATGGCCATGAAATGCGCATGCACTTGCCAGGCGCTGCTGTCGGGCCCCAGCAAACCGGGGTCCCCAGCGGGTTGCAAAAACACCTCGGGCTGTTGCCGGGTGTGGGTCATGTCACGCACGCGTTGTGCGATCTGCTGTTTGACGAAATTCATGATCCTCACAGGCGTGATCTGGGCTGGTGCGCGCCGAAGAAAAGCCTCCAGCGGTTCGCGCGGCATCTAGCATAGTCTGTCTCGGTAAAACCAGTCGCACAAGCGCTTCTGTGGTTGTCAAGCTCAAGCATGCACACGAAAGTCGGCAAGCGCTCACAATTTCTCTGGGCAACGCCTTTCATGGTCCTTTGCCGGCCGACAGTCTATTCAGGCGTCCTTGCTTAGCGCGCCTGAGCGCATGGGACTTCATTTTTTGGGAGCGCGCCTTGGCCTTGGCAGAGTCGGTCCCAGCCCAGATCATTTGCTATTTGGCAGGTGTTTTTTTATTTTTTGGTCTTTTGGCACTTTGGCTTGAATCGCTTTTTTGGGGCCTGGGTGAGCTGTTTCCCAGCGGCCATATCTTGCTCAAATTAAAAAATAGATATTTAAGTGTTAAATTACCCCCTCGCTGTGGCTTTCCTTTTGGCTGAAAACCCTGAGCTTTTGCGTTCAAGCCTTGGCATCAGCGGTCGATCAGTATTAAACTGCCCCTCCCAGAAATCAGGTTCCATTCATGCAATTCATGTGGGTATCCGGCCCGACCGGTACCGTCCGTTCCATCTCCATCACAGCGCGCAAGGTCATCATGGCCACGGCGGGCTTGTCCGTGGCCCTGATGCTTGTGGGTTTTGTCATGTACTTTGTGGGTTTTCGCATCGCCGTGGAGTTCAGCCCTGATTTGGCGCGCAGCATGGGCGGGGTCACCACCGAAGCCGAGCAGCAACGCATGGAAGCGGTTTACCGCGAGCGGCTGGACCAGCTGCGCCAGAACCTGCACACCACCTCCCAAGAAATCAAGCAACTCGAGAGCCTTAAGAATCGCTTCATGGAGTTGGCCACCCCGACCCAGTTGCGCGACCGCTTTCTCAACAATGGCAAAAAGGACGATGGCCGTGGTGGCCCCTTGTTGCCCACCCCCTTGCGCAATCTATTTTTCCGCCAAAGCTTGGATCAGGAAATCCACGGCACCATGCAAGACCTGATGCGCATGGATGCCGCCGTGCGAGAGCTGCGCCAAGATTGGACCCAGCACCTGGAATGGCTGCATTCTTTGCCCACCGGACTGCCCATTCAGGGTGAGTTCCGGGTCTCCAGTGGCTTTGGCATCCGCAACGACCCCTTCACCGGCTTGCTGGCCATGCACGAGGGCTTGGACTTCACCGCGCCCACGGGCACCCCGGTGGTGTCGGTGGCCCCAGGCACCGTCACCCGCTCCTCGTTTGAGGGCAGTTATGGCCAGGTCATCGAGGTCACCCATGCCGAAGGCTTCATGACCCGATACGCCCATTTGAGCCGTCGCCGTGTGGTGGAAGGCCAAGTGGTCGAGCGCGGAACGCAGTTGGGCGACGTGGGCAGCACGGGTCGGTCGACCGGTCCACACCTTCATTACGAGGTGTTTCGCAAGGACCGCCCCCTCAACCCATTGCAAGTTTTGCCCCTCGGCTCGAGCTGATGGGTTTATTTGCGCCCGAGAGTCCACCATGTTTGAAAAGCTCAAAGACAAATCGTTGATGTCATCGCAAGAGCGGTTTGACACCATCATTGGCCGCACCACCCAAATCTATGGTCGCTTGGTGTTGCTCGATAGCGTGCGCATTGACGGCAAGGTGGAAGGCAACATCGAAACCACCAAGGAAAACAAGGTCACGGTGGCCATTGGGCCCACGGGCGAGGTCTCTGGCGACATCACCGCCCACCGTGTGATGGTGGCCGGCAAGGTCGAAGGCAATATTTACGCCTCAGAACGGGTCGAATTCCACAAAGACTCGGTGGTTCATGGCGACATCTCTTATGGCTCTATTGCCGTCGAGCACGGTGCGCGCTTGTTGGGCTTGGTGATCCAAACCCCCAGTGGCGGCAGCAACAGCACCGCCGAAGCCGACAGCGTCATCCGCACGGCGCAAATCGGCAAGTCTTAAACCCTGAAACTGGGCGCTGGCGTTTTTTGCGCCACAACACGCCCTGTTCACTGTGGGGAAGTGCGGCACCCCACTGACGTTGAAAGAGGTAGAAAGCATGAGCACCCCCACACATGACGCGGATTGGTACGACCGCATGTACAACAACCGGGCCATGGTGCCGGACTTTGGCCAATACTTCGATCGTTGGGTGCGTGAATCGACGGTGGCACGCAGCCAAGCCTGCTCGACCAGCGTGGCATATGGCCCGCACAGCACCGAAACCCTGGACATTTTTCCCGCCAACCGCCCTGGGGCACCGGTATTGGTGTTCATCCATGGGGGCTACTGGCGCTTTTTGGACAAGTTTGACCATTCCTTCGTGGCCCTGCCCTTTCAGCGCGCAGGTTGCACGGTGGTGGTGCCCAATTACGCTTTGTGCCCGGCAGTGACCGTGCCCGACATCACCCTGCAAATGGTGCGGGCGTTGGCCTGGGTGTCGCGCCACATCGCCGGATATGGCGGCGACCCCCGTCGCATCACGGTGGCTGGTCATTCGGCGGGTGGTCACTTGGCCGCCATGTTGATGGCTTGTCAATGGCAGGCCGTTGGCCCCGATTTGCCCCCCCATGTGGTGCGCAATGCCTTGTCCATTTCAGGTTTGCATGAACTCGAATCGGTGCGACGCTCGCCGATGTTGCAGTCGGGCTTGTTGCTCACCGATGAAGACGTGCTCAAAGCCAGCCCAGCGTGGTTGCCTGCACCAGCGCGGGGCGAACTGATGTGCGTGGTGGGCGGCGATGAAAGTGAAGAGTTTTTGCGCCAAAACGCCTTGATGCAGCAAGCCTGGGGTGCCCAGCGCGTGCCCAAGGCTTTGGCCATGCCCGGGCGACAACATTTCTCCATGCTCGATGCTTTGTGCGAGCCCAGCCATGCAGTTCACCGCATGGCTTGTGATTTGTTGGGGGTTCAACCGGCGGCTCGGTGAACAGGACGGCTCAAAAGCTGCTCGGCCGAGCCCAGATCTCAGCGCACCCAAATGGAAAAAAGCCACCGCATGGTGGCTTTTTGCGTGGGTCCAGGCCAGATCACATCAGCAGGTGCTCGCCCGCATTGTCGCCACCCAAGATGACGTAATTCACCTTGCGCACGTCCATGAGCTTTTTGCCGCCCGCGTAGGAGATGGAACTTTGCACGTCCTCTTGCATTTCGCGCAAGGTGTCGGCCAGCTTGCCCTTGATGGGCTCCAGGATGCGCTTGCCTTCCACGTGTTTGTACTCGCCCTTGTTGAAGTCAGAGGCCGAGCCGTAATATTCTTTGAACAACTTGCCGTCGACCTCGACGGTTTGGCCCGGTGACTCCTCGTGCCCGGCCAGCATGGAGCCAATCATCACCATGGTGGCACCAAAGCGCACACTTTTGGCAATGTCGCCGTGCTCGCGAATACCGCCATCGGCGATGATGGGTTTGGTAGCCACCCGGGCGCACCACTTGAGGGCCGACAACTGCCAACCACCCGTGCCAAAACCGGTTTTGCTTTTGGTGATGCACACCTTGCCCGGCCCAATCCCCACCTTGGTGGCGTCCGCCCCCCAGTTTTCCAAATCGATCACCGCCTCTGGGGTGCCCACATTGCCTGCAATGATGAAAGAGCCCGGCAGGTGCTGCTTGAGGTGCGCGATCATGTGCTGAACGCTGTCGGCGTGGCCATGGGCGATGTCAATGGTGATGAAGTCGGGCACCAAGCCCTCGGCCACCAACTTGGCCACGGTGTCGCGATCGGCTTGCTTGACCCCCAAGGAGATAGACGCATACAAACCGCGTGACTTGAAGTCGCGCACAAAGGCCACGTTGTCCAAATCAAAGCGGTGCATCACATAAAAGTAGCCGTGCTGGGCCAGCCATTCGCAAATGGTCTCATTGACCACGGTTTTCATGTTGGCCGGCACCACTGGCAGGCGGAAACTGTGCTTACCCAGCGTGATGCTGGTGTCGCATTCAGAACGGCTCTCCACGCGGCATTTGCGCGGCAGCAAAAGGATGTTGTCGTAGTCGAAAATTTCCATGGTCCAAGCTCCAGAACAAAACGATGGGTGAGCGCTTGGCTTGGCACCGGTTGCTGGCTGGACACAGGGCGAACACAGGGTTTCGCATCGACCAAAAAGAAACCGGGCACAAGAATCTTGGGCCCGGTGGCTGATTCTATACGCGCTTGCCTACAATCCGGTCATGTCTCTTTTCCCCGGGCCCGAATCAGGGCTGTCGACCTCACCCCCCCCCGACTCTGCCCTGCTGCAAGGCCTCAATGCTGAGCAGCGCGCCGCTGTGGCCTTGCCGCGCGAACACGCCCTGATCTTGGCTGGCGCAGGTTCGGGCAAAACCCGGGTGTTGACCACCCGCATTGCCTGGTTGTTGCAAAGCGGCCAGTGCGCCCCCGCTGGGGTGTTGGCGGTGACCTTCACCAACAAGGCGGCCAAAGAAATGCTGACCCGTTTGTCAGCCATGTTGCCGGTGAACGTGCGGGGCATGTGGATCGGCACCTTTCACGGCCTGTGCAACCGTTTTTTGCGCGCCCACTGGAAACTGGCCAACTTGCCCCAGTCGTTTCAAATTTTAGACACCCAAGACCAGCTCTCGGCCATCAAGCGCTTGTACAAGCAGTTTTCAGTGGATGACGAGCGCTTCCCGGCCAAGCAAACCCAGTGGTTCATTGCCGCTTGCAAAGAAGACGGTTTGCGCCCTGCCGACGTGGAAGCCCGTGACGCCGATGCGCGCAAAAAGGTGGAAATTTACCAACTCTATGAAGACCAATGCCAGCGCGAAGGCGTGGTCGATTTTGGAGAGCTCATGCTGCGCAGCTTCGAATTGCTGCGCGACAACGACCCCTTGCGCGAACACTACCAACGCCGCTTTGGCCATGTGTTAATCGACGAGTTCCAAGACACCAACCGCTTGCAATACGCCTGGATCAAACAACTGAGCTCACCCACCAGCGCCGTGTTTGCGGTGGGCGATGACGACCAAAGCATTTATGCATTTCGAGGCGCGCGGGTGGGCAACATGGCCGACTTTGTGCGTGAATTTGGTGTGCGCCATCAAATCAAGCTGGAACAAAATTACCGCAGCCACAGCAATATCCTCGACAGTGCCAACGCGTTGATCAGCCACAACCAAGGGCGCTTGGGCAAAAACCTGCGCACCGATCAAGGCCCTGGTGAGCCGGTGCGGGTGCACGAGTCCACCAGCGATTTTGCCGAGGCGCAATGGATGGTCGATGAGATGCGGCAGTTGCTGCGCGATGGCCAAAACGGCGATGGCAGCCAAGGCATTGCTTCTCGCAACGAGATGGCCATTTTGTACCGCAGCAACGCCCAAAGCCGGGTGATTGAAACCGCCTTGTTCAATGCCGGCATGCCCTACCGGGTGTATGGCGGATTGCGCTTTTTTGAGCGCGCCGAAATCAAACACGCCTTGGCCTACTTGCGCTTGTTGGAAAACCCGCGTGACGACACCAGTTTCATGCGCATCGTTAACTTTCCGCCGCGCGGCATTGGCGCGCGCAGCACCGAGCAGTTGCAAGACGCGGCCCAAAGTGCCGGCTGCTCGTTGCACGATGCGGTGAGCGCAGTGGCCGGCAAGGCGGGTGCCAATTTATCGGCCTTTGTGGCCAAGCTCGATGTGCTGCGCGAGCAAACCCATGGCATGGGCTTGCGTGACATCGTTGAAACTGTGCTCGCCCACAGTGGCCTGATTGAGCACTACCAAGCTGAGCGCGAGGGTGCCGATCGGGTAGAAAACTTGCAAGAACTGGTCAGCGCTGCGGAAAGCTTTGTCAGCGTGGAAGGTTTCGGGCGCGATGCCGTGGCCTTGCCCGTGGACATCGATACCGGCGAGGCTGCAGAGACTGGCGAGACCTTGTCTCCCTTGGCTGCCTTTTTGACCCATGCCGCTTTGGAATCCGGTGAAAACCAGGCTTTGGCGGGTGCAGAGGCGATCCAAATGATGACCGTCCATGCCGCCAAAGGTTTGGAATTTGATGCGGTCTTCATCACCGGCTTGGAAGAGGGTTTGTTCCCGCACGAAAACGCTTTGAGCGACCACCTGGGCCTGGAAGAAGAGCGCCGCTTGATGTATGTGGCCATCACCCGCGCACGCAAGCGTTTGTACCTGAGCCATTCGCAAACCCGCATGCTGCACGGTCAAACCCGCTACAACATCCGCAGCCGGTTTTTTGATGAGTTGCCCGAACACACGCTCAAGTGGCTCAGCGTGGCCGCCAAGGGGCTCAATCCGGCCAGTGCTTGGGGCAGCTCACGAAAACACGACACCGTGGCAGCATCCACCGATTGGACCACCGCCATTTCTCCCCCGTCCTCTGCCAGCGCATCCGGTACCAATGCCTGGGTCAGGGCAGGGGTGCCGGTGTTTCACAACAAGTTTGGTGAGGGTGCGGTGTTGGCCATCGAGGGCAGCGGTGAGGACGCCCGGGCGCAAGTGAAATTTGGTCGCCATGGCGTCAAATGGCTGGCCTTGTCGGTGGCCAAGCTGACGCCGGTTTGAACCGCTAAGCATGGGGCCCGGGTTGAAGAGCTTGCTGAGGGCTCCACCGCTGTACGGCTGCGATCGGTGTGTCAGTCGACCACTTCTTCGTTCACAAAGCAGTCGCGGAAGCTGAAGTAAATCGAGCAAAAAAACATCGCCGCCATCAAAAGCATCATGGGCATCAGCAGCAGTTTGGCGGTGTCCACGCTGTCGGTCGCCACAGCCACCAAGGTCACGATCAGCGAAAAGAACATCGCCACGCTGGCCCAGCCCAAAATAAACACCAAAAAAGCGCGCCAATTGCGCCAGCAGGCCACAGCGCTGAAAAACAAGCTTTTCAAAGGCGCAACCCCATACCAATGGGTCAAGGCCGGCGCATGCCAAAACAGCAAAGACAGGGGCATGTACAACAAGGTGCTCAGCCACATGGCCGATTGCACATCGCTTTGCATCAAAGTTTCAATGTCCATGCTGCCGCCAAACAAGTAAAGCTTGGCAAACTGGCCGTCATCGCTCAAGGCCGCCAAGGCCAAAACGGCACAAAAGCCCACGGCATACAAGCCGCCCAACACCGCCATATTGCGGCGTGTTTCTGCCCCAGAGCGCAAACCCAACCACAGCAAGTGCGGCATGGGAAAGTTGCCCAGATGGGCTTCGCGGGTGGCGGCCATCAGCCCCAAGCTGGCCATGGGCAGCAAAGCCAGGCCCACAAAGCTGCCAATGAATGGAATGAGCGAACACAGCGACAGCAAGCCCATGAACAAGAAAAATTGTCCGGTCATGGCCAGCGGCTGGCGCCAAAAGGTGCGGATGCCCAGGCGCACCCAGAGCAAGCCTTGTTTGGCTGGGAGGAGTTGCAGCTTCATGCGCTCAAGCCCACAGGTTGGTGGATGCGCTGCTGCAGCACCCGTTCAAAGTGGTTTGGGTCGTGCGCTTGCAGCATGCTGGCTTCGCGTGGCAGGTGGAAATCCCACAGCCGAGAGATCCAAAACCGCAATGCGGCCGCCCGCAGCATGGGGTTGATCAGCGCCCGCTCAGCCGCTTGCAAGGGCCTGACCGCCTGGTAGGCGTCCATCATGGCGGCCAGACGAGGGGCATCAAAGGCCCCGGTGTCGAGGTCAATGCACCAGTCATTGAGGGCCACGGCGATATCAAACAACCAGTTGTCTACACCCGCAAAGTAAAAATCAAAGAACCCGCTCAACGCGTGGCCCTCAAACATCACGTTGTTGCGGAACAAATCGGCATGCACAGGGCCGCACGGCAATGCGCGGTAGGCCGAAGAAGCGGCCACATGGTTTTGAAACGCCAATTCGCTGTCCAGCAATGCAGTTTGCGCCGGGGTCAAGTAAGGCATGACGATGGGCACGGTCTCGTTCCACCAGGGCAGGCCGCGCAAATTGGGCTGCGCCAGATCAAAGCTGGCGCCAGCCAAATGCATGCGCGCCAGCATGTCGCCCACAGCCTGGCAGTGCGCCGCACTGGGGTTGAGTTCGCTGTGCCCTTGCAAGCGCTCGACCACCGCAGCAGGCTTGTCACACAAGGTGAACAAGATGGACCCTTGCGGGTCGGCCTGGGGCATGGGCACTTTGATGCCCTGGCCTGCCAAATGCTTCATGAGTTGCAAGTAAAAGGGCAATTGCGCGTGGTTCAGGCGCTCAAACAAGGTCAGCACGTAGTCGCCGCTTGCGGTGCTGGCGAAATAGTTGGTGTTCTCAATCCCACCGCTGATGCCTTGCAAAGACACCAGTTCGCCCAAGTGCAATTGCTGCATGAGTTGGTCGGCCTGCTGTTCAGAGACCTCGGTGAATACGGCCATGGGGGGAGGGTGTTGATGGGTGCGAGAGTTGGCCCATTGTACAAACAGGCTTCACTGTGGTGCTACTTGGCAAGGCACAATCCCTTCCATGCAAGACACACCCACCCTGTTGCTGGTTGACGGTTCCAGCTATTTGTACCGCGCCTTTCACGCCATGCCCGATTTGCGGGTGGACCGCAACGACCCCGCCAGTCAGGCCACGGGCGCGATACGCGGCATGGTCAATATGCTGCAAAGCCTGCGCCGCGAATACCCCAGCCACCACGCGGTGTGTGTGTTTGATGCCAAAGGCCCGACCTTTCGCGACGACATCTTCCCCGCCTACAAAGCCACGCGCTCGCCCATGCCCGACGATTTGCGCAGCCAAATCGAGCCCATCCACCGCTTGGTGCGCCTCATGGGTTGGCCGCTGCTCGATGTGCCGGGCGTCGAGGCCGATGATGTGATTGCCACCTTGGCCCAGATGGCCAGCATGCAAGGCATGCGCGTGGTGGTCTCCAGCGGCGACAAAGATTTGAGTCAGTTGGTGAACGAGCGCATCACCATCATCGACACCATGAATGGCAAGAAGCGCGATGTGGCCGGTGTGACCGACGAGTTTGGTGTGCCGCCGTCCCTCATGATCGATTATCAAACCTTGGTGGGTGACACCGTGGACAACGTGCCCGGCGTGGCCAAGGTGGGCCCCAAAACTGCGGCCAAGTGGTTGCTGGAATACGGCTCGCTGGATGCGCTGATGGCACGCGCTGACGAGATCAAAGGCGTGGCGGGTGAAAACCTGCGCCAAGCCCGCGATTGGTTGCCGACAGGCAGGCAACTCGTCACCATGAAGATCGACTGCGATTTGAGCGCACACATTGCAGGCCTGCCCTCACTAGACGGCATACAAATGCAAGCGCCCGATGAGGCGGGCTTGATCGATTTTTACCAGCAATACGGTTTCAAAGGCTTGGTCACGGCTTTGCAAGGCGGTGGCAACGACAAAGCCGCCTCCAAACCGATGTCTGACAGCGGCGTGGGCGAAGTGGGCGTGTTGTTCGACGAACCCGCACCTGCGGTGAGCACCGAGGTGCATTGCGACACCGTGCTCGATGGGGACAGTTTGGATGCGTGGTTGCAAAAAATAGAAGCCGCCGACTTGGTGTCTTTGGACACCGAAACCACCTCTTTGGTGGAGATGCAAGCGCAGATCGTGGGCATCAGCGTGTGCATACAGCCCGGCGAGGCCGCCTACATCCCCTTGGGCCACAACGCCGCCGATGCACCCACGCAACTGCCTTTGCAAGAGGTGCTGGACAAACTCAAGCCTTGGCTGGAAAACCCTTTGAAACACAAGCTGGGTCAGCATGTGAAGTACGACCGCCATGTGTTGGCCAACCATGGCATCGAGGTGCAGGGTTATGTGCACGACACCATGCTGCAAAG
>Ga0209550_10002933_pt1 | contig 16371 bp, 17 predicted proteins | sample LauGreSuBDMM15SN_2_FD_187567 | JGI IMG/M metagenome (GOLD analysis project Ga0209550, IMG submission 187567) | Freshwater lake microbial communities from Lake Michigan, USA - Su13.BD.MM15.SN (SPAdes) (version 5) | ecosystem: Environmental > Aquatic > Freshwater > Lake | place: Lake Michigan...
CATCTTTGCAATCGAATCTTCGTTTTTTGCCAATTCCAAAATAGCATCTATAGAAATCTCGCCATTCTTAATTTGAAACTTAACCTCTGCGCGACGTTTGCGCGAATTAGCCGCTTTGAGCAGAGCCTCTTGGCGTTGCTCGGGTGTTAATTGCGGAGGTAATCCCATATGCCAAATCTAGCCCTTAATCTAGGTAAGTTCGGCGCCTATTTCGGCAGCACGATCTCGCATAGCGATCGCGCCTAGGCTCCAACGCTGGGTTATAGGCCGACCTATAACAACTAAATTTGCACCAATATCAATAGCAGCCTTGGGTGTCATCGTTCGGACTTGATCATCAGATGCCGAAGAATCTGCCGGACGAACTCCTGGAGTAATGATGATGGGAGTAGTTCCTACCGCAGCGCGTATCGCGACGATTTCCAAAGGGGAACAAACAATTGCGCCCGCACCTGCTCTAACCGCCAATGCTGCTAGTCCGACGGCCGAATTAAGTGCATTGCTCTTAAAACCGATCTCATCCACATCATCTTCTGCCAGTGAGGTCAAAATCGTGACACCTGTGACATGTGTTTTTATTAAGGCATCAACTGCCGCCCTTATCATCGCCGATCCACCTGATGCATGCACAGTCAAAAACCGGGGCGAGAGATGCGCAACCGCCTTTGCCGCCCCACTTACAGTATGCGGAATATCATGCAACTTTAAATCAAGAAAAATATCAGAATCAGTCACATCCTTTATAGCTTTGACACCATCGCTACCAAAGGTTAAAAAGAATTCCAAACCAAGTTTGAACACCGAAACATGATCCTGTGTCGCCTTGACCCATTCAACTGCCGTTGCGAGATCAGGAGTGTCTACGGCCAAAACAATGGGAGCTTTATTCATTAGAGTCCTCCGCTACAGGTCGGTGTGCATATCCGATAGCTTGCTTAAGAGATGTGAAGCCTCGATCCATTAAAAGTTGCTTTAACTCGTTTTGAACTTTCATTATCGCTGTTGGATTGCCAAAGGTTGCCGTACCAATAGATACCCCACTAGCTCCAGCCAAAATCATTTCTAGCGCATCCTTACCGCTTGCAACTCCTCCCATACCTAAAATAGGAATCTTAGGAAGTGCGGCATGTACCTGATAGACGGCCCTAACGGCGATTGGTCTAATTGCAGGACCGGATAATCCTCCGGTTTTTCCACCCAAATGAGGTCGCATGGTGTCAACGTTAATAACCATGCCGAGAACTGTATTAATCAGCGCTAATCCATCTGCTCCAGAATCTACGACTCCCCGAGCGATTGATACTAAATCAGTGACATCCGGCGACAACTTCGCAATTATTGGAAGTTCTCCCCCAATTGTGCGACGAACTCCATCTATCACGCGCCGTGATGCATCCGGATCACATGCGAAAACTAATCCACGATTTTCTACATTAGGACATGAAATATTGACTTCAATGGCACTAAGGCCTGAAACAGATCGCAATTTTCTAGCCAAAGTTGAGTACTCTTCAACAGTTTCGCCGGCGATCGAAACAATAATGCGAGCCTTTTGTTCTACCAAATAAGCAATATCCTTTGCGATGAAGGCATCTATACCTGGACCCTGCAGACCAATTGAATTCAACATGCCGCTTGGTGTTTCAGCCATACGTGGAGTTGGTCGGCCGTCTCTGGCCTTAGACATTACCGACTTGGTGACTACCCCACCCATTTCGCGCAACGGGAAAAACTGAGCGAGTTCGCGACCAGAACTGGCGCATCCACTTGCAGTAAAAATTGGCGCAGGAAACCAGGTGTTTCCGATAGTGGTAGAAAAATCTAATGTACTCATAGTTGCTTTCCAACCTGATCCCATTGAACCTTAGAACCGTCCATCACTGGACCATCAATACAAGAGCGCAACATAGATACCGATCCATCTTCATTTTCAACCGGTAGCACGCAGGTCATACAGACTCCGATGCCACACGCCATTGCTTCTTCCACTGCGCATTGGTGTACGACCGACAAAGAGTTAGTGATTTTTGTTATTGCAGCCAACATAGCCATAGGTCCACAGGAGTAGACAACAGCAATATCCAGATCATTGATTATCTCAGCAATCGGATCAGTGACGCGTCCGGTCTGACCCATGGAACCATCTTCGGTGTAAATGCGCATAGAGTTAACAGCTCTCTTGCCTTCCATTGGAGCATAAATCTTAGAAGCGGTGCTTGCTCCGAGCAACATATCAACTCTGCAGCCTCGTGCATTGAGAACTTCGGCTAACCCAAACAATGGAGCAGATCCGTAACCACCACCGACTAATAACACGGCCACCGACTCTGTCGGTATACCAAATCCTGTTCCAAGAGGCGCAACGATATCTAGAACTACACCCTCACCTTGTGCGCACAGCCATCTACTTCCTTGACCGTGTGGAGCAACGATAAGTTCCATCGTTCCACCAAAGGTAGAACTGACAGTCACACGCGAAATTGCAAAGGCGCGACGTAACACCATGCTTGATGAATCCCCACCCACATTGATTGCGACAAAGTTGCCAGGTTTACATGATGCGGCCAGATCCCCCACATTGATTATGATTTGTTGATAATTACCAACTTTTTTGTTGCTAATAATTGGTGCCAATAATTGTTGCGCATTCCTATTTATCTGTGCCATCTATGCCAACCATTCCTGCAACGACTTAATACTCAATGGGCTACTTTGAAGGAAAGTTATCGCATCAACGGCTGCGCTAAATCCCGCTGTTGTGGTGATGCAGGGTATGGATCGTTGTACAGCTGCTGTTCGAATTGCCCAGCCATCTGCACGCGTACCGCGTCCAACAGGGGTATTAATTACCAGGTCGATCTCCCCAGCGTTGATGATATCTACGATCGTCTTCTCGCCCATTAAACCAGTTCCTTCAGAATTCTTTCGGACTGTAGTGCATTCGATGCCATGTGCTCGAAGGTAACTGGCTGTGCCATCAGTTGCCAGAATGTGAAAGCCAAGATCAGAGAATCCCTTTGCTGGTTCGATGCCAGGAGCTTTATCTTTATCGGCTAATGAAATAAATACAGTTCCAGATATAGGCAATGGCCCAAATGCAGCAATCTGACTCTTGGCATAACTTTCGCCAAAGGTTGGCGATACTCCCATAACCTCACCGGTCGAACGCATCTCAGGTCCTAACACCGCGTCAACACCTCGTCCATCAGTTCGGCGGAAGCGGTTCCATGGCAAAACTGCCTCTTTTACTGAAATTCCTCTAGCTACTCCATCACCTGATGAAGGCAATAGCCCCTCTTCTCGTAATTCAGCGATAGTAGACCCAACTGAGATTCTTGCGGCAGCTTTAGCCAAAGGCACGCCAGTAGCTTTACTGACAAATGGAACTGTTCGCGATGCTCGTGGATTGGCTTCAAGAACAAATAGGGTGTTTTCAGCGATCGCGAACTGAATATTTATCAAACCACGAACATCAACACCACGAGCGATCTTTTCAGTTGCAATCCTTATTTCATCCCGTTGTTCATCCGAGACAGTCATAGATGGAAGTACGCAGGCGCTATCACCACTATGAATTCCTGCCTCCTCTATGTGCTCCATGACACCACCAAGAAAGAGTTCATGGCCATCAAATAGTGCATCCACATCAATTTCTATCGCATTATCTAAGAATCGATCAACTAAAACAGGGTGATCAGGAGTGATGTCGGTTGCGCGAGTAATGAATCCACCAAGTGCGACATCATCATAGACAATCTCCATACCGCGACCACCTAGTACAAATGAAGGCCGAACAAGCACCGGATACCCAATTTCATGAGCAATGGTGGTTGCTTCCAATTGAGAAGAAGCCATTCCAAACTGTGGCGCCGACAAACCCTGCTCAGCCAAAACATTCCCGAACGCACCTCGCTCTTCAGCAAGATTGATTGCTTCCGGCGAAGTGCCCAAGATTGTTACGCTATTAGCCTTTAATCCTGCTGCCAACCCCAAAGGTGTTTGTCCACCCAATTGTGTAATCACGCCGAGCACAGGACCAGCCTGCGTCTCAGCATGAACTACTTCAAGAACATCTTCAAGGGTCAGTGGTTCAAAGTACAAACGATTACTGGTGTCGTAATCTGTCGAAACAGTTTCAGGGTTGCAATTAATCATGATTGTTTCAAACCCCGCTTCTCGCAAGGTAAAAGAGGCATGCACGCACGAGTAATCGAACTCAATCCCTTGCCCAATACGGTTTGGCCCGCTCCCTAAAATGATAACCGCCGGTGTAGTGCGCGGACGCACTTCAGTCTCTTCTTCATAACTTGAGTAATGATAAGGAGTGAACGCTTCGAACTCAGCCGCGCAGGTGTCAACGGTTTTATATACCGGACGGATGCCTAAGTGATGACGTGCTTTACGAACTTCATCTTCACTCACACCACGCAAAATTCCAATTTGGGCATCAGAGAAACCTTGAGATTTTGCTGCCCGCAACACATCTTTTGAGAGTTCACCAGGCTGTGCAATAACAAATGCCTGCTCATTGATTATTTCGATCTGGCGCAGATACCAACGATCTATTTTCGTCGCTTCATACACTTGATCGATGCTGGCCCCTGCCCACATCGCTTTTTGCACCTGCTGCAAGCGATACTCAGTGGGGATCCTCATGGCTTGCAACAAAGAAGATAGTTCAGATCCACCTACGACGGGCCAGGTGAAAATCGCTTCCTTGCGTTCTAAAGATCGTAAAGCTTTCATGAGCCCTTCCGAGAAGGAACGCCCGATGGCCATCGCTTCACCAACGCTCTTCATGGTTGTCGTCAGACGGGGATCAGCATCTGCAAACTTCTCAAAAGCAAAACGCGGAACTTTAACGACCACGTAGTCGAGGGTGGGCTCAAATGATGCCGGAGTAACCTTTGTGATGTCATTTTGAATCTCATCTAACGTGTATCCGATAGCCAATTTCGTTGCAATCTTTGCAATTGGAAAGCCAGTTGCCTTGGATGCAAGCGCACTTGAACGTGAAACACGTGGATTCATTTCAATAACGATTATCCGACCATCATCAGGGTTTACTGCAAACTGGATGTTGCAACCACCCGTATCTACGCCAACTTCGCGAATAATGTCTTTCGATAAATCACGCAACTTTTGATACTCGACATCAGTCAAAGTCATTGCTGGGGCAACAGTTATTGAATCACCCGTGTGCACACCCATTGGGTCTAGATTTTCAATCGAACAAACAATAACGACGTTATCTTTGCGATCACGCATTACCTCAAGCTCGTACTCTTTCCAACCAATAATCGATTCTTCGAGCAAAACCTCTGAAGTTGGACTATGACGCAAGCCAGCGCCAGCGATTTGTCTCAACTCTGCCTCATTAAAGGCGATTCCTGAACCCAGGCCGCCCATAGTAAATGAGGGGCGAACTACAACTGGGTATTTCAACAGAACAACAGCATCCATGATCTCTTCCATGGTGTGGCAGATCTTAGACTTTGCGGATTCTCCGCCAACCTTTTCAACAATTTCGCGGAATAGTTCACGATTCTCGCCACGATTAATTGCATCTACATCTGCGCCAATAAGTCGCACGCCATACTTCTTTAAAGTTCCACGCTCATACAATCCAATCGCTGCATTCAAAGCGGTCTGCCCACCCAAAGTTGCTAATACTGCATCAGGTTTTTCAAGAGCGATAATCCGTTCGATTATTTCTGGAGTAATTGGTTCGATATATGTCGCATCTGCAAACTCTGGGTCAGTCATGATCGTCGCAGGATTTGAATTCACCAAAATAACGCGGATGCCCTCGGCACGTAGGACTCGACATGCCTGCGTTCCTGAGTAATCAAATTCGCAGGCTTGGCCAATAACAATTGGACCACTTCCGATTACCAAAACACTCTTTATGGTTGTATCAAGACCCATTAGACATTTACCTTTGTAGACATAAGATCAATAAAACGATCAAAGAGATATGCAGCATCATGGGGCCCTGCCGCTGCCTCTGGATGGTATTGAACTGAAAAGGCAGGTCTATCGAGTAGTTGCAATCCTTCAACAACATCGTCGTTAAGACATACATGAGTCACTTCGCCGCGGCCATAAACAGTTGAGAATTCAGAATCTATCGGAGCCTTAACTGCAAAACCATGATTGTGGGCAGTTATTTCGACTTTACCGGTCTTCTTATCCATCACCGGCTGATTAATACCACGATGACCAAACTGTAACTTATAAGTTTCAAAACCTAAGGCGCGTCCAAGAATCTGGTGCCCAAAACAAATTCCAAATAATGGGATCTCTGTCAACAGTAGTTCACGGACTACCTCGATGACATCAGTCATCGTTGAAGGATCCCCTGGACCGTTGGAGAGAAAGACCCCATCAGGATTGATTGCCATGATTTCAGCAACTGACGAATCAAATGGCATCACATATACTTCGACTCCACGTTCTGCCAGTGCGCGAGGCGTCGCGCCTTTAATACCTAGGTCGAGAGCTGCGACAGTGAACTTCTTTTTTCCCATCGCTGGGATAACAATTGTTTTCGGAGTTGAAACATCCCGGACTAAAAATGCCCCAGCCATAGCCTCAGCCTTACGAACTTCGACAACCATTTCTTCACGAGATAGTTCTAGCCCTGAAAAAATGCCAACGCGCATAGCGCCGCGATCGCGCAGGTGTCGTGTTATGGCGCGAGTGTCTACGCCTTGGATTCCAATAATTCCTTGTGCAACCAACTCTGCTTCTAAATCATTCTGTGCTCGCCAGTTTGATGTAACCGACGATGGATTACGCACTACAAATCCGGCAACCCACATCTTGGCTGATTCATTATCGCACTCATTAACGCCTGTATTCCCAATGTGTGGCGCTGTCATGATGACTACCTGTTTGTGATACGAAGGATCCGTCAAAGTTTCTTGATACCCAGTCATGCCGGTTTGGAAAACAGCCTCCCCGAAAGTTTTACCAGTTGCAGCCCACGATGATCCTTCGAAAATTCGACCATCATCTAAGACAAGGTATGCACTCGGCACTACTTTCCTCCGATTGAAGTTAAGTTTCCATTAATCAACGTGGCTACGCCCTTATAGAAGGTGTGGGTGACTACACCAGGTAATTCATGCCCATGGTATGGAGTGTTAGAAGAGTTTGAGAGAACTAAATCGCGATCAACGGTCCACTTCTGGGTTGGATTAATCACAACTAAGTTGGCTATAGATCCAGCAACCAAGGGTTGACCATGATTTTCATAACCACCGATCCGAGCAGGTGCGATAGACATGCGCTCCGCCACCTGAGCCCAACTCATCAGACCTGAATCAACCATTGTTTTTTGAACAATCGATAGCGCAGTTTCCAATCCCAGCATTCCAAAGGCTGCCTCCTGCCACTCACATTCCTTAGCTTCTGTAGGGTGAGGTGCGTGATCTGTCGCAACGATGTCAATAGTTCCATCTGCCAAAGCTTCACGGAGGGCATGGACATCAGATTCGGTACGTAAAGGCGGATTAACTTTATAAACAGGATCGTAGGAACTAGCCAGATCATCTGTCAGTAAAAGGTGATGAGGTGTAACCTCTGCACTTACATCGATTCCACGAGCTTTTGCCCAGCGAATAATTTCAACACCACCGGCAGTTGTTAAGTGGCAAATATGCAGACGTGATTTAACATGGTCGGCGATCAATACATCTCGGGCAATGATTGCCTCTTCTGCTACCGCTGGCCAACCTTTAAGTCCCAACCGTGCAGAAACAACACCCTCATTCATCTGTGACCCAATAGTCATTCGTGGATCTTGAGCATGTTGGGCGATCACTCCCCCAAATTTTTTAATGTATTCGAGCGCTCGTCTCATAACTAAAGGATCAGAAACACAATTACCATCATCACTAAATACACGAACGCGTGCCACTGAATCGGCCATTGCACCAATTTCTGAAAGTGCTTCGCCCTTCAGTCCCTGCGTTACCGCGCCAATTGGAAACACATCTAATAAACCAGCTTCTTGGCCCAACCTATACACCTGTTCAACAACACCGGCCGTATCAGCAACGGGTGAAGTGTTTGCCATCGCTGAAAGTGCGGTGAAACCGCCTTTAGCTCCTGCTCGACTTCCGCTCAATACGGTTTCAGCGTCTTCTCGTCCCGGTTCGCGTAAATGAGTATGAAGATCAACAAGTCCCGGCAAGACAACGCACTCCGAACCGTCTAGAACGATGTGTGCTTCACCTTTGAATCCCTTTTTAATTGAAGCGATAACACCATCGGAGATGGCGATATCTGTCTTTGTCCCGTCAGGCAATGAAACACCTTTAATGAGGTAATCCGCAGACTTCATTTAGTTGCTCCCAACTTCTAGCGCTCCACCAGCAAGCAGCACATATAAAATCGCCATCCGAACACTCACGCCGTTAGTGACTTGTTCAGTGATCACCGAACGCGCACTATCTGCAACTTCCGCCGAAATCTCCAAGCCACGGTTCATCGGTCCCGGATGCATGACAATCGCACCCTTCTTCATGCAGGCCATTCGATCTGAGTTCAAGCCAAAGTATCGCGAGTATTCGCGCACGTTGGGAAAAAATAGATCTGACATTCTCTCTTGTTGAACACGCAGCATCATTACAACATCGACATGAGGGATGACAGAATCAAAGTCATAAGACACCATGGCTGGCCAGTTGTTAATTCCCACGGGCAACAGAGTTGGTGGCGCGACTAAAGTCACTTTCGCCCCCAGCATCGATAGTAATAAAACATTTGAACGTGCTACTCGCGAGTGTAAAATGTCTCCAACGATTGCAACACTAAGGCCAGTTAGGTCACTTCCGCCCATACCTAAGTGCTTACGGATAGTAAAGGCATCTAGTAGTGCCTGGCTTGGATGTTCATGAGTTCCATCGCCGGCGTTAACAACACTTCCCGACATCCAATGAGAGTCAGCTAATCTCTGTGCCGCACCTGATGCCGGATGCCGGATGACCACTGCATCAGCGCCCATCGCTTGGAGAGTCATCGCTGTATCTTTCAAGGATTCGCCCTTACTTAGGCTAGATCCCTTGGCTGAAAAATTTATCACATCTGCCGATAAGCGCTTTGCTGCCGCCTCAAAGGAAATACGAGTGCGAGTTGAATCTTCGGCAAATAAATTTACAATTGTTCGACCGCGTAAAGTTGGCAACTTTTTAACTGCGCCATCGCTGACCCGCGCTAATTCACTTGCAGTGTCAAGGATGGAAATAGCCTCCGACTTATTCAGGTCTGCGATAGATAGAAGGTGGCGCATTATTCAGCCCCCTCTTCAATCGTTACTTCATCTCGACCATCAATCTCACTCAGAAGTACCTTCACGGATTGGTTTTTGGCCGTTGGCAAATTCTTTCCAATGAAGTCAGCCTTGATAGGAAGCTCTCTGTGTCCGCGGTCAACCAGTGCAGCTAGTTGAACAGTTCGAGGACGACCGATCTCCCCTAGTGCATCTAGCGCGGCACGAATAGTTCTGCCAGAGAATAAAACATCATCTATCAGAATCACATCCTTACCTTCGATTCCTGAGGTAGGAATTTTTGTGGGCATAATCGCTCGCGGCGGACGCATTCTTAAATCATCTCGAAATAATGTGATATCGAGCGTTCCAGTTGGCACTTCTGCGCCCTCGATGGATGTGATTATTGTTGAAATGCGTGAGGCGATGTGGGCCCCCCGGGTTGGAATACCCAAAAGAACAATGTTTGTTGAACCTTGATTCTTCTCAAGGATCTCGTGGGAAATACGGGTCAACGCACGAGTAATGTCTTGTGCGGACAGGGCTACGCTCATGTAAATCTCCTTTCCCACCTCTCTGGATGGGTCGTTAAAGGATGCAGGGCAGATAATACCATCAACAAGGCCAGGCTGTGGATAACGAAAACATCAAGTGTCGCAAGAGCAATATCGTCACCGCCATGACATCTATCCACGCTCAAAGCCAAATCGAAAATCTATACACCCGACTCCGTTTGATTCGCGAGACTCGACATCTGACCCTTGTCCAGGCCGCAAAACTTTCCAAGGGGGAAATTTCAGCCATAGCCCTAGGCTCCTATGAACGAGGTGATCGATCCGTTAGCGCAAGTAAATTAATTGTGATCGCGAACTTATACGATGTACCAGTTGCCGAGCTTTTCGAATCACCAAGAAAGTACATGATAGAACAGCGAATAAGTATAGATATTCGAAAAATTCTCATGAGTTCTAACCCTGAGGCACAAAAAATCATGCAGGTGATTCGGAATATTGCTCGAATGCGCGGTGATTGGAATGGTGAGGTAATTTCACTCAGAGCTCATGACATCAACAACTTTGAGGTTTTTACCGGCTTGACTGGAGATGAGATTCAAAGAGCAATACGAGAATATGGCTTTCCTAGATCGAAATAGTGTCTTTGATACTTGCGATACGGCCAAGTACCCCATGTATATATTTTGAAGAATCATCACTCGAGAGTTCCTTTGCCAAGTCCAAAGCCTCATCTATTGCAACGCTATTAGGCACTGAGGTAGACCATAGAATTTCATAAATACCTAGACGCAAAATGTTGCGGTCAACAGCCGGTAAACGATCCATATCCCAGCCTTGTGCATATGTCGTGATTAGTTCATCTATCTTGCGACGGTTATCAGAAACACCGTTAACCAATTCGCGGGTGTAATCCCGAATCGGACGTGCATCAGGACCCTCGGCAGGAACATCTCGTGCAACCAAAGTTTCTAACAGATCGGTACCTCGGATATCTGTTTCATACAGTAGATCCAACGCTTGTTTACGAGCCTTACTACGAGCAGACACTAGTTAGCGCGACCCTGGTATGACCCATCACGTGTATCAACCAGAACTAACTCATCCTGCTTAATGAAAAGCGGAACTTGGATTTCGATTCCGGTTTCAACCGTTGCTGGCTTGGTACCGCCAGAAGAGCGATCTCCTTGGATACCAGGTTCTGTGTAAGTGATCTTTAAAGGCACAGATGCTGCGAGCTCGATATATAAAGGGTTACCTTCATTAACCGCAACAATGGCCTCAGTGTTCTCCAACATGTAATTTGCGGCATCTCCAACGGTAGCTGCGCTGATCGTCATCTGGTCATAAGTTTTGGTATCCATAAACACAAAATCATCACCCTCTTTGTAGAGGTACTGCATATCGCGCTTTTCCAGGATTGCAATCTCAATTTTTACGCCAGAATTGTATGTTCGATCAACAACCTTGCCGCTAAGAACAGACTTCAACTTTGTGCGCACAAAAGCTGGACCCTTGCCAGGCTTAACGTGTTGGAATTCAACTACAGTCCACAGTTGACCTTCAATATCGAGCGTCATTCCATTTTTTAAATCGTTCGTTGATGCCACAGCTAATCCACCCGCTCTTTATCTACTTGGTTTGATTCAAAAGTAATCCAAGGGGAAAGGATACCCGCTCCGATGGGGTGCTTTGTTACTTGGCTAGAAGATTTTGCATTGCAATGATGGCTAATACGTAGGAATTAGGCCCAAATCCTCCAATAGTTCCGTTAGCAACACCCGAAATAACAGAGGTGTGTCGAAACTCTTCTCGAGACAATGGATTAGAAAGGTGGACCTCAATTAGCGGTGCCTTCACTAGCTCTGCGGCATCTCGTATTGCATATGAATAATGTGTAAAAGCTGCCGGATTAATTATCACGGGAAGATTCTGATCTGCAGCCTCATGTAACCAGCCAATGATTGTTGCTTCATCATCACTTTGTCGGACGTCAGCTTCGAAGCCATGCTTGGTGCCTGCGATCCCAATCATCGATTTCAACTCATCATATGCAAGATCGCCATAGATGGATGAATCGCGTATATCTAATCGAGACAAGTTGGGACCATTGATTACTAGTAACTTCATGAACTAATTCTCTCATAAGCAGCATCTAGTTCGGCGGAGGTTAAATCCTCAAGGCGAACAGTTAAACCTATTCCACTAAGTGCTACAAATCTGATCGTATTACCACGAGCTTTCTTGTCTAAGGCCAGCAACGGTGCAAGCTTTTGCCAAGCTTGTCGATCGTAGGTGATCGGTAATCCAAAAGCGCGCAAGATGGTTCGATGTAGATCCAGCTCTGCATCAGATATTAATCCACGGGCTGAAGCTAACTCGGCGGCATAAACCAATCCAATTGAAACCGCCTCTCCGTGGCGCAACTGATACTTCGAAAGAGTTTCGATTGCATGGCCCAATGTGTGTCCGTAATTGAGAGCTTCACGTGCAAAACTTTCTTTGAAATCAGAGGAAACAACTTGGGCTTTCACCGTAACAGCGCGTCGGATCAATTCAGAGATTACCTCCGGGTTCTGTCGCAAAGTGTCAACTGAGTGAGAACTCGCGATCTCGAGAATTTCGGGATCTGCAATGAATCCACACTTCATAACCTCTGCCATTCCAGCTGCGATGTCGCGATCAGATAGCGTGCTCAAAAAATTGGTATCAATAAGTACCGCTATAGGTGAGTGAAAAGCTCCAATCAAATTCTTTCCGTAATCAGAGTTAATTCCGGTTTTCCCGCCCACTGAGGCATCGACCATTCCGGCTAGTGAAGTCGGCACCGCTACCCAATCCAAGCCACGTAACCACGAAGCAGCCGCAAATCCTGCTAAATCAGTGATGGCTCCCCCACCAATACCTATCACTAAATCTGAACGCGTAAATCCTGCTGCGCCAAACCAATTCCATAATTTATTGAGAGTCGCAATACTTTTACCATTTTCTGAATCTGGCACCTGGAATACATGGAGCTCAAAATCTAAAGTCATAAGCGCCGCTAAATCTGGTGAGTATGTTTCTGAAACAATCACCGCAACTCGGGTTCTATCTTCACAAATGGCTGCCAAATCCTCACACCACGACTTTGTTAAGTGAACTTGATAAGAACGCTCAGCGTTAACCGTAATTATGGTCATGACAGGCTCGATTCGATAATGGAAATAATTTCATCTACCGTCATGTCATCAACTTTAATTGACTGAGTTGCTAGTTTCTCGTAAATCGGTCTTCTTTGCTCAGAAAGTGCCTGCCACTGCGCGCGTGGATTACCAAGAAGGAGGGGGCGATCGCGATTGAATCCAACTCGCGGAGCTGCCGTGGCTAGAGAAACATCCAAGAAAACGATGACCGAATTCGATAACTGCAACAATTCTTGACCCATATCCGATATCGGAGCGCCACCACCAAGGCTAATTACGGCAGAGTCTTCTTGGAGAACCTCTTGCAGGGCTAAAAATTCAATACTGCGGAAATACTCTTCACCGTTTTCGACAAAGAGATCGGTGATCTTCTTGGATTCCTTTAATTCAATCAAAGCATCCGTATCGACAAAAGGCCATTGCAGATGAGCTGCCAATGCAACCCCAACTGTACTTTTGCCACTACCTGGTGCACCAATTAAAACAATGCGTGTCATGTCGATGTATTACTTGAAGTTCAAATTGGCGATGTAGGACTCAAAATTTCGGCGAGTCTCAGTAACTGAATCGCCTCCAAATTTTTCGAGAACAACCTCAGCTAAGACCAGTGCAACCATGGCTTCAGCAACGACTCCTGCTGCCGGAACTGCGCACACATCGGATCTTTGATTGATCGCCTTTGCCGCTTCACCTGTGGCAACATCGATCGTATCTAGCGCTTTAGGTACGGTAGAAATTGGCTTCATCGCTGCGCGTACCCGCAAAATTTCACCGTTAGACATGCCGCCTTCTGTACCACCTGCGCGATCAGTGCGTCGAACTATCTTTCCTGTTGAATCGTTTTCGATTTCATCGTGTGCCACCGATCCACGACGAGTGGCAGTTCTGAAACCATCTCCGATCTCAACGCCTTTAATCGCCTGGATGCCCATTACAGCACCAGCTAATTTTGAATCCAGACGTCGATCCCAATGAACATGTGAACCCAAACCAGGTGGCATGTTAAAAGCCAAAACCTCTACAACCCCACCCAAGGTATCCCCATCGCGATGAGCATTTTCGATCTCGATAATCATCTGATCACTTGTTGATTTGTCAGCACATCTAACTGGATCTTCATCAATCGATTCCATATCGCCTGCTTGAGGCAAGGCGGCATCATCGGATACACGTATAGAACCAATGGACAGAACATGACTAAGAATTGTTATACCAACCGTTTGTTGTAGGAAATTTCGAGCAACGGCTCCAAGTGCAACACGAGCAGCGGTCTCACGTGCACTTGCACGTTCTAATATCGCTCGTGCGTCATCAAGATCATATTTCTGCATTCCTACTAAATCGGCGTGCCCGGGACGTGGTCGGGTCAATGGTGCATTACGTGCTAAATCTTTGATCTCATCCTCAGGTACAGGATCGGCAGACATAACCTTTTCCCACTTTGGCCACTCTGAATTGGCGACTTGAATCGCAATTGGCCCACCTTGTGTTAAGCCAAGACGAACGCCACCAAGGATTGTTACCTTATCGGCTTCAAAGTTTTGACGCGCACCGCGACCGACACCTAAACGACGACGTTGAAGATGAAAGTCAATATCTGCTGTCGTAATTGACACAGATGCGGGAATTCCCTCGACAATGGCACTAAGAGCCTGACCATGAGATTCACCAGCTGTTAACCAACGCATGTGCGTATTCTTGCAGATAACTTCACTATCTCGCTGCCAAATAAGTTGCCAGTCCTATGAAAATACTAGGGGCCAAGGGTATTTTTGATGGAATAGCGCGATGAATTGCAGTCAGAATCACTATATGAACAATGGCCATCAGAAATACACATGCAATGTATTCGGTTGCATTAAAACTGTGTGTCGAAAGGATTAAAGCCAAAAGCTTGATATCGCCCATACCCGTACCAGCCAATAGCAGTAGCAAAAGTATTGCTAGAGAGATAGCAACCTGCCTCAACTGACCAAATCCAAACAGAATGAGATGCATCAATGCGAGATAGAAGAGAATCTTGGTATAAATATTTGGAATGACGAATGAACTGAAATCTGCAATACAGACGGGTAGGGCGAGAGCAAAAAGGAGGACATTCATTACCTCACGCTACAAGCCAATTCTTCTTAGAAAACCACCTGTGGATTAACTCAGAGCTTTTTCACCAACCAAACGAAGCATCTTTGCCACTTGCGCTCGGTCGACGCCGCATGACGCAAATATTTCAACCTGCGATATGGCCTGATGGATTAATAGATCTAAACCATCGATTCCGTAACCACCTAGTTCTCGCCACTTAGACAAGAACGCGGTTTGCCAAGGATTGTAAAGAACTTCAAAGAATGTCGAACTTGCAGCGGCTACTTGATCCACAAAAATGTCAGCGGTATCACCTGGTGTTGTATTAATTATTAAGTCGTAGTTGTCGAAATCGATAGCTGATCTCCAGGAAATGAAATCGATAGCTAACTGAGGACCGGAGTTTCTTATAGCAATTTCGCGATCGGGATTTCGATGGAGCACCGTCACTTTGTCGCTAACACCATCACATGCAGCAACCACCGCCCTGGCAGTAGCACCTGCCCCGATTATCAAAACATCTCCCTTGGCATTTCGATGATGGGATTCCAAAGCAAAGGTGAAACCCTCAACATCAGTGCTTGTTAAACTCCATAGGCCTTCAATTTTGGACAAAGTATTTCCGCTTTGAATCTGGCGCGCAACGTCTGACACCGAATCTGCAATGAGTAAAGCCTCTTCCTTGAGGGGCATTGTGAGGGAAATATTATTGAGCGTTGATCCTTGGCTATCTAGAAAACGCTCTAACTGCCCTGACTGAACTTCAAACGCAGAATAAGTTCCATCGATACCTAGAAATTCATACATGGTCTTGTGCAAAAGAGGGCTAAGTGAATGCGAGATAGGTGAACCTAAAACACCGGCGACAATCACTTGAATGCACCTGCCTTTCGGTTCTTCACGTATAGAGCTTTCCATGTATTAAATTCATCAAAGGATTTTGTAAATCTGGTATCACCTGGCGCAACTGTAACGAAATACAACCATTCCCCAGGGACGGGGTTTAGAGCAGCTGTCATGGCTGCGACGCCAGGACTGCCGATAGGACCTGGCGGAAGGCCATACCTTTTATAGGTGTTATAGGGTGAATTAATCAGCGTTGATTTAGAACTTAAGAAAATTTGACCACGCAGTTTTTCTATAAAATGGACCGTTGAATCCATCTGCAATGGCATTCCAATTTTCAAACGATTTCGAATCACTTGTGACACTTTGGCAAAATCATTTTCACCGCCCTCAGCCTGAACTATTGAGGTGATCGTCAATAACTGCACTGCAGTGAATTCTGTATCTCCTGACATCAATGCCTTTGCGA
>Ga0209550_10002934_pt1 | contig 16367 bp, 13 predicted proteins | sample LauGreSuBDMM15SN_2_FD_187567 | JGI IMG/M metagenome (GOLD analysis project Ga0209550, IMG submission 187567) | Freshwater lake microbial communities from Lake Michigan, USA - Su13.BD.MM15.SN (SPAdes) (version 5) | ecosystem: Environmental > Aquatic > Freshwater > Lake | place: Lake Michigan...
GGCGGGGGGTGATGGCGGTCGCGGGCCGGAGTTCGGGCTGCGGGTCGGTCGCGTCGAGTTCGCGGAGGGCGGCGGCCCAGTAGGCGTCGAAGTCGGCGGGACGGGGATTGCGGCCGGCGTAGGCGAGAAGACCGGAAAGTGGCAGGTCGATGAGGGGCATGGCGGAAGTTGGGATAGGGGCGGCCCGATTTTCAATGGCTAGAACAGGCGGAGGAAGGAGCGGGGGCCGACGTCGAGAAATCGGACGTCGGACGTGGGCTTGGCGGGAGCTGAGAGCGGGAGCGTCCGGAGGAGGTGGCCTTGCTCGTTGAAAATGCCGATGGCTGATTCGCGGGTGAGCAGGGCGTAGAACTCGTGTTGGTCGGAGGCGTAAGCGAGCGTGGTGAGCGCGACATCGCGATCGAGTGCGACGGCGGTCAGACGTTGACCTTGGAGGTCGTGGGACGTGACGCGAGCGAGGTCACCGCCGCTGAGCGCGAGGAGACGGTCGCGGAGCGTGTCGTAAGCGAGAGCGGCGGGCGGGGCATTGAGGGTGTCGAGAGGAAGGGTGCGGATGAGTTCGCCGAAGCGGTTGAACTCGATGACGGCGGGTTCGTTGGCGTGGGGGGCGAACACGTGGCCGTCGCGCGGGCGAATGGCGAGATCGCCGCCGCGCGCATTCGCGAGGGCGGCGACGGTGAACTCGCGTTTGACGGCGCGGGCCGGGCGGTCGACGACGCGGATAAGGTCGCCGGGGGCGAGTCGCAGGAAAAAATGATCGGTGAACGGATCGTAGGCGAAGCCGACGAGGCGTTCACCCACGGCGAGAAAACTAGGGACCGAGGCCGTCGTGCCATCGCTGCCTGCATCGTGGATTTCTGCGGGAGATTCCGCTGACGTGGAATAGCGATGGAGGGGGCCGGGCGTGGCGCAACCCGCGAGGAGGAGCAGGGTGGCGAGCGCGGGAGGGAGGATGCAAACCCACGGGCGGGCCGCCCATGCTCCGGCGGGCAACTCGCGGGGGAGATGCCCGTGCCTTGGCGCAAAATTCGGTTTTCGCGTTGTCATCGCGAGGGGGCAGCGCGTGATTCGCGGAATGAAAGTCGCCTTCATCAGTGGAACGAGCATTGTTAATTCGACGCTATTTTCGTCGTGGGACGTGAAGACGGTCGAGACTCAATACGGGCCGGTGACGTATAAATCGCGGGGCGAGCAAGTGCTGATCAACCGCCACGGCTACGCGTTGCCGCTGCCGCCGCACTCGATTAACTATCGGGCGAACATCCGCGCGCTGGCGGATCTTGGGTTTAAGGATGTCGTCTCGTTGAACTCGGTGGGCTCGCTCAAGAAAGATCTGCCGCCAGGGACGTTCGTGTCGTGCAGCGACTACGTGGGCTTGCAGCAGGGGCCGGCGACATTTTTTGATCACGAACTCAAAGGCGGTGCGCCGTTGATCGCGAATAATCTCATTCCCCTGCTGATCGCGAATTTGGCGCCGGAGTTTAAGATTCACACGGGGAAAACGTATGTGCAGATGCGCGGGCCGCGCTTCGAGACGAAAGCGGAGATCAAGATCGTGCAGGATTGGGGTGATGTGGTCGGCATGACGGCGGCGCACGAGGCTGACCTCTGCACGGAGGCTGGGCTGCATTATAACAGTCTCGCGCTGATCGACAATTACGCGAACGGGCTGGAGGGGACCGAGATTGATTTCGCGAAGTTCAAGGACCTCGTGAAATCCAACCAAGAGCGCGTGAACCGGCTGTTTGTGCGGATGCTGGAAATCCTCGGCTAAGAGCCGACGCGCGCGCCGGGTCGGAGCGCACTGGGAGATTTATCTCGGCGCGGTCGTAGTGCGCAGGGTGAGGTTCAACGTTGGGAGGGACCGAGGCGGTAGCGCCCTCGGCGCGCTCCAGCAGTTGTCAGAGATAGGGATTCAAAAAATCGTGGGCGCGGGTGTCGCGATGGATCTGGCGGAGAGTTGGGGATTTCCATTGAGCGGAGCGGCTAGCACGGACGGCTAGCACGGACGACGAAACGCCGGTAACCGAAGAGTCGATGACGAGTGGGGTGATTCTGAGGCGGACGAGACAACGTGAACTGCTTTCGCAGCGGAGCGCGGTTCTGACATTGACGCGCGGTCGTCCGACGAGATTTGCATCGAGCGGCGCGTTGTGTTGCGTGGCGTGAGCATGAATAAAAACATTGGAGTTATCGGATTGGGCATCATCGGCGCCGTATGGGCGCGGCACTACGCGGCGGCGGGGAAACTCGCGGGCGCGTGGAATCGTACCTCCCAGCCGGATTTTCCCTCGTGGAAGGCCACGGCGGCGGAGGTGGCGCGGGCGGCCGATGTGATTCAGATCGTCGTGGCCGATCCGGCGGCGGTGCGGGCGGTGTTGACGCAGATCGCGCCGGAGCTCGGGGCGGGCAAGATTGTCGTACAGTCCAGCACGATCGATCCGGCGAGTGCGGCGGAGTTTGCTGCGACGGTGGTGGCGCGCGGGGCGCGGTATCTCGAAGCACCGTTTAGCGGGAGTAAGCCGGCGGCGGAGCAGAAGCTCTCCGTGTTTTTCTTGGGTGGCGACGCTGCGCTGATCGCGGAGCTCGAGGCACTGCTCGCGCTCGTTTCGGCGCACCGGTTTGTGATCGGTACGCCGGCCCAGGCAGCGGCGTTTAAGCTGGCGACGAACCTCAATATCGCCGCGCAGATGCAGGGTTTAGTGGAGGCGATCACGATGGCGCGGCGGGCGGGAATCAGCGACGACGTTTTTTTCTCGGTGCTCGCCAAGCACACGAGCTACTCACCGCTGGCGAAGCTGAAGGAGCCGAAGCTACGCGCGGAGGATTTCGCGCCCCAATTTTCGGTGAAGCATCTGCACAAGGACCTGCGGCTGGCGTCGGACATGGTGGGCTGCACGGATTTTCCCCTGCTGACGATGTTGCGGGAAACGTTGCGCACGGCGGAGGCGCGCGGGCTGGGGAATGAGGACATATCCGCAGTCATCAAGCTGCTCGCTGAGCGTTAAGGGCAAGAACGCGTTTGCGCGAAGTGAGCGGGCGACTAGGGTCCGCGCCCATGAGCGATTTTTTGCAGGCGGGGCAAATCACCGAGGCGACGCAGGCTTTGGGGCGGTTGCGCGCCAACATGCGCATGACGATAAAGGGCAAAGATGAGGTCGTGGAGCACGTGCTCGTGTGCCTCGTGGCCGGCGGGCATTTATTGATCGAGGATCTGCCGGGAGTCGGCAAGACGACGCTGGCCTACTCGCTCGCGCGGTCGATGGACTGCGTGTTTTCGCGCGTGCAGTTCACGAGTGATTTGCTGCCGAGCGATGTGACCGGAGTGGCGATCTACGACGAGACGATCAAGGAGTTTGTGTTCAAGAAAGGGCCGGTGTTCGCGAATGTCGTGCTGGCTGATGAGATCAACCGCGCGACGCCGAAAACTCAGTCGGCATTGCTCGAAGTAATGGATCGCGCGAAGGTGACCGTCGATGGCGAGGCGCACGCGGTGGGGTCGCCGTTTATGGTGTTCGCGACGCAAAATCCCGTGGATTACGAAGGGACGTTTCCGTTGCCGGAAAGCCAAATGGACCGGTTTCTTATGCGGCTGCAGATGGGCTATCCGCAGGCGTTGGATGAGCTGGAAATTTTGCGAACCCAGCGAGGTGGTTATGACGCCATCGCGCTCAATCCTGTGGTGACACGGGGTGAGGTGATGAAGCTCCAAACGTTGGCGCACGGGGTGTTCGTCGAAGACAGCGTGCTCGATTATGTCCTGAAGATTGTCACGGCGACGCGCACGGAGTCGGAGTTTCGGGCCGGCGTGAGTGTGCGCGGCGGGCTGGCGTTGCGCACGGCGGCGCAGGCGCGGGCGTTGGTGAAAGGGCGCGATTTTGTGTTGCCCGAGGATGTCGTGGAACTCGTGGCGGCGGTGCTGGCGCACCGCCTGGGTTTGGTGCGGCAGACCAGTGATACTCTCGAAGAGCGGCGCGCGGTGGGCGCGGTGTTGAAGCGGATAGTGGCGGCGATTCCCACGCCGGCGTGAATGGACGGGCAGAGCTCCACGTTGAACGCGCAACGCTTAATTTTTAACGTTTTTTTTAACGTTTAACACCCGATGGATGGAACCGGCACTTCAGCGTTGGGCGTGGAGCGCCCCGCGTTAAACGTTCTGCGCGATGGCGCAGAGTGGGCTGGGCCGGGCGTGGGGGGCGGAACGCGGCGGAAGTTTACATGGAGTGCGCTGTTGTGGGCACTCGTCCACCCGCAGCGGGGGCATCGGATCGTGCCGACGCTGCCGGGTGTGCTCCTCATCGGGCTGTCCGTCGGCATCGGCACGGCGGCGTATAATTCATCGAATAATATTTTGTTTATCACGCTCTCGTTGCTGTTGGCGTGTTTGATTTTGAGCGTCGTCTTGGGGTGGCTGAATCTGCGTGGCGTGGCGTGGCGGCTACGTTTGGTGGCGCCGTTGCGGGTGGGGCACGAGGCGGTGGTGGCGTTGGAATTGAAAAACCGAAAGGCGTTTTTACCGACGTATGGGCTGTGGTTCGAGCTGGCAGCACGCGCAGTCGAGGTGGGCGTGCGGCAGCGGGCCGAGTCGACGGTCACAGGGCGGGGTCTCAACGTACGCGAGCTGTTGGCGAAGGCGGACGCCGCCGTGACGCGCGGACGACTGGGCTTGCGGACGCGCCTCGAGCCCCAGGGCGACGCGCGGCTGGAGTGGGGGTGCAAGCTGGGAAAACGCGGTTTGCTGCGGGTGGAGCTGACGTGCGTGGCGTCGCGTTTCCCTTTTGGCTTTTTTAAAAAAGAAATCGGTACGGCGTTGTGCGCGGAGGCGGTGGTGTGGCCGGCGGCGGTGGCGTATCAGGTCCACGCGATGGCGGCACCTCGTCGACAAGCGGGCGGTCCTAGGATGGCGCGGGCGGGAACAGGCGGAGATTTGTACGCCTTGCGGCGTTACGCGGCGGGGGACTCGCACCGGTTAATCCACTGGAAGGCGAGCGCGCGGACGCGGACGTTGTTGGTGCGGCAATTTGCGGCGGAGACTGCGGAGGGATTCTCGCTCTGGCTGCGGACCGATGCAGCCGTGTGGGCGCGTCCAGAACAGTTTGAATTACTCGTGAGTTTTTGTGGCACGCTGGCCGGGGATTTTTTTCGGGCGGGTCGGCTGACAGGTGTGGCGATTGATGGAGAGGCTCCGGTATCCGTCCGGCGGGTGTACGATGTGGAAGCGTTCTTGGATCGGTTGGCGACCGTGCGTTGCGCGGAGGGTGACGCACAAACGGCGATGGCGCCGGGCAGCTCGCGGGAGCGTGGGAAGCTGCGCGGGCGGAAAAATGTGATGACGTTTGAACCGGACGGAACGTTTGGCGTAGTGGCGCTGGTCGACGGGGAAAGGGCGGCGTCGATATGAGTGCGCGAGGAGCACGCGAACCGGTGACACGTGCCGGGCCCAGGGTCGTCGCGAGACGGTCACAGCTGACGCAGGAAGAATTACACCAAGTGAAATGGATGCTTGGCGGCGTGCTCACGTTGCTGGCGGTGTGGACCGTTTTCTACATGGACGTCGCAGCATGGTCGCTGATGGTGGCAACGACGCTGACGACTCTGGCGGCGCTCGTGTGGCCGCGTTTGCCTGCCTGCGTGCCGGAGCTCGCGCACACGCTGGCGTTTCCGGCCATTGTGGCGTTTTTTGCCGGGGATCTTTGGCTGACGTCGGAGGTGCTGCCGGCGATGGTGCGGCTGGGGATGCTGCTCTTGATGTATCGAGGAATAAGTTACCGTCAACGACGCGACGATCTTCAGGTGATCGTGCTCGGACTTTTTTTGATCGTGGTCGCGGGGGTGTTGACGGTGTCGCTCTTTTTTGTGGTGCAGATCCTGATCTACACGGGGTGTGCACTGGGGTTTTTGCTCGTGATTACGTTGACCGAGTCGCTGGAGGGCGGACAAAAGCCCGGGCCGTACAAAGCCGGAGACTTACCGACTTGGGCGGCGCACGCGGACTGGGGCCGGCTGTTTCGGCGTTTGCGTGAGGTGGCGGACTGGCGAGTGGTCACGCTAGGCGGGGCGCTGTTTGCGGGAGTGTTGGGTCTGTCGGCTGTGCTGTTCCTAGCGATTCCGCGCTTCCAATTGGAGAACAGTCTGTTTTTGGACCGTTACGTTTCGAAGAAGGCGCGGTCAGGGTTCAGCGACTCGATCAAGATTGGTGACGTGTCTGAGATCATTCAGGACACGAGCGTGGCCTTGAGTGTAGACGTTTCGGATCGAAGCCAGGTGCCGGTTGCGCCGTATTGGCGGATGGTGGTGCTCGACGAGTATCGCGACGGGATTTTTCGGTTTTCGGCGGGGCTCAAGCGAGAAGCGCTGGGCAAGGATCGCACGGACACGGCCTTGCGCGGAGAGGCGCGCCCGCGCGTGGGCGAGGCGGTTTTCTGGACGTTTTATCTCGAGTCCGGGGTGAGTCGTTACCTGCCGCTGCTGGGCGAATTTGAACGGTTGCAGTTTCGTGAGCCGCAGAATTTCCAATTGGCGGCCGCGTTGAACGTGGTGGCCCTGCGGAATGAGCCGGTCTCGATGACTGCCTATCGTGTCGAGGGATTGGATACATCGGGGATATTGCGCGATCCGGCGTTTGCCCGGCGCTGGCAGGCGCGTGATCCCGCGGTGGCGCCGAAGGTGGTGATGCAACATCGCGTGGGAGTCGGCGATTCGGAACGGAACCGGCTGGAGCAAATCGTGGCCGAGATTGCGATGGGTGGGCCGGGGCTGGCGGCTGAGGAATTTACGCGGCGGACCGAAGAGTGGCTGAGGAAGAACCACGCCTATTCGCTGTCGCCCCGAGTGCCTGGGGGCGAGGGGGATCCCCTGGTGCGCTGGCTGGTTTCAAACGAGGCGGGGCATTGCGAGTTGTTCGCGGGGTCGTTCGTGCTGCTGGCGCGGACGGCCGGATTTCCGGCCCGGGTGGTGACGGGATTTCGGGGCGGCACGTGGAACGCTTTCTCCAATAACTTTACTATTCGCAATTCTGACGCCCATGCGTGGGCGGAGATTTTCGATGAGTCGACTGGGGCATGGTTGCGGGCAGATGCGCTCGGCGTCGCGGCGGCGACCCAGGCCAGTGAAGCGCAGCGGGAGGCGGCTTTGGTGCGGCGAATGGACCGGAGTTGGTCGGCGCGCTTCGACAGCCTGCGAGTGGTTTGGTATCGCCGCATCGTAAACTTCGATCAGCGCTCGCAGGTAGAGACGCTCCGCGCGGTGAAGACGGCGACGGAAAACTCGGGGAAGCGGCTGCGTGAGGCGATGGAGCAGCTCGGCGCGGACCTCAAGACGTGGCTCTCGGCGCCATGGGACGGGTTGCGGATTATCAAGTTGGGAGCCGCAGTCGTGCTGTTGGGTGGGTTGACCTGGTGGTGGATTGCGGTGGGGCGGGGTTTGGTGCGAGGGTGGTGCCAATGGCGTGATGGCCGGCGATCTGACCCCGTGCGGCTGTCGGCGGGACGATGGCTCGGCGAAATGGCCCATTATCGCTCGGCGAGCGGCGACTCGAGGGAACTGCAGGAGCTGGTGGCGGAATTACAACGGGTGCGTTTCGGACCGCGGGAAACATGGCCGGAGCCGGAGGGTGTGTTTCGGCGCGCGAGGCGGGTTTCGCGCGAGGTGCGACGCCAAAGGCGAGCGGCGGGCTAGTTTTCCAGCGTCACCGCTGCTCAAGAAGCGCGCGGAATTACTTGTCACGTATTACGTGACAAACGCTCCGTGCTGCCTCGTAAAAAGTGTCACGTATTACGTGGCACTCGCGTCGTTTCGCCTCTGGGCACTTGTCACGTATTACGTGACAAACCCGCCGCGCGGCGTCGTGAAAAGTGTCACGGAATACGTGACACTCGCATCTTTTCGCCTCCGGAGACTTGTCACGTATTACGTGACAAATGCTCCGTGCTGCCTCGTAAAAAGCGTGACGTATTACGTGGTAATCGCACCGTTTCGCCTCTGGGCACTTGTCACGTATTACGTGACAAACGCTCCGTGCTGCCTCGTGAAAAGTGTCACGGATTACGTGACAATCGCACCGTTTCGCCTCTGGGCACTTGTCACGTATTACGTGACAAACCCGCCGCGCGGCGTCGTGAAAAGTGTCACGGATTACGTGGCAATCGCACCGTTTCGCCTTTGGGCACTTGTCACGTATTAGGTGACAAACCCTCTAGAAATGGCTGGGTTTTCTTCGCGACGTTAAAAGCGGTGGGCTACTTTCCCTTGGCCGGCTGGAATGGGGAGGCGGCGGCGCGATTTTTCTTTTCGAAATATTTTTTGAGGATCGCACTGGCGACTGGACCGGCGTTGCGGCCGCCGCCAAATTCTTCCCCAGGCGTATCGCCTTCGAGGGCGACGGCGATGGCGATTTCGGGGTTCTCCACGGGGGCAAAGCAAATGAACCAGGCAATGTTAATCATGCCGGCCTTAGTGCTGACCTGCGCGGTGCCCGTCTTTCCAGCGATGCGCACGCCGGGGACGCGCTGGATTTCAACAGTCGTAAGGTTGCGAGCGGTGCCCCTGGGCGGAAGGGTGCAGGCTTCCATGCCCTCGATGAGGGCGGCGCGTTGTTCGGGCGTGAGACCGATGGATTCAGATTTTTGACGCGGTCGGTTGGGCTGATGGATCAAAGTCGGTTGGGTGAAGACTTCGCCACGCGCGACCGAGGCGGTGAAGCAGGCCATCTGGAGGGGCGTGACGAGGACGAAGCCCTGCCCCATCGACATGTTGGCGGTGTCGCCGGGGAACCATTTTTCGTTTTTCGCGCGCTCTTTCCAGGCGTTGTCGGGCACGAGCATGCCGCGGGTCTCGCCGGGGAGTTCGATGCCGGTGCGGCGGTCGAAGTGGAAACGCCGCGCCTCTTCGGCGAGGCCTTCGGGTTTGGTCAGCCAGCCCGCTTCATTGAAGTAGAGGTCACAACTCTCCGCGATGGCCTCGCGGAGGAGTACATTATGGTGATGGCCGAGTCCATTGTAACAGACGAAGCGGTGATTGAATTTTTGGAGAAAGCCGTCGCAGTCGATAATCGGCGCGTCGGGGGTGATCGCGCCGCGACGCAGGGCGGCGATGGAGGTGAGGATTTTGTAGGTCGAGCCTGGTGGGTAGAGGCCGCTGAGGGCGCGGTTGAATTCGCCGCCTTGGGCCTGAATCGCGGCGTAGGTGGCGTTGCTGACGCGGGGCGAGAAATCGGTGAGGTTATAGTCGGGCTTGCTGACGAGGGTGAGCACTTCGCCGGTGGTAACATCGATGGCGACGGCGGCGCCGATTTGATCGCCGATGGTTTGCTCGGCCGCAAGTTGGAGGTCGATGTCCAAGGAGCTGACCAAGTTTTTTCCTTGGAGGGGCAGTCGTTTCTCGAGTGGTGGGTTGACCTTATAGCCGGCGGGATCGACGCGGAAAATGGTGCCGCCGGCCTCACCTTGGAGCTGGCTGTCGAAGGTTTTTTCCAAGCCGTCTTTACCGATGGTGCCCTTCATTTTGAAGGTGGCGAGATCTTCGCCGGGGAAGTCCTCGACGTTGAGTTCTTCGTTCACGCGGACGAAGCCGAGGGCGTGGGCGGCGCCGGAGCCGAAGGGGTAATGGCGCGTGCTGGAGGTGTAGACTTGCAGCGGCGAGCGGACCGGGAGGCCCTCGATCAGGCGGGCGTATTCCGGTCCGGTGAGATCATCGATGAGCTTGTAGGGCAGGAGCAGCTGGTCGCCGAAGTGGCGCGCGAGGGAGGCGGCGTCTACTTTTTCGGAACGGCCGATGATTTTGTTCACCTCGTCGAGGTAGCGTTGCACGACGCTGACGCGGCTCATGCGGGAAAAAGGCATTTCGCGCAGGGCGGCCGCGGGCATATCGGACTTGCCGTAGTTTTTCTTGATGATCCGCGCTTCGCTCAGGAACTCGGACTTGAGTTCATCAAGATAGAGCACGACGGAAAAACGTGGACGATTGCCGACGAGGACCGTGACGCCGTCCCGCGCATAGATGTTCCCGCGCGGTCCGGGCACGAGCACGCGACGCTGGCTCTGGACGCGCTCGCGCTCGTGGTAGGTTTCAGTTTTAAACAGCTGTTGGTAGGCGAGGGCGCCCGCGAGAATCAACAGCAGGACGGCGAGGGCGAAATAGAAGGAAATGACTCGCGGGTCGTAACCCTTATGGGACTCAAGGAGAGTGCCGGAGTGCTCTAAGGGATTGGACTCGGACGTGGGCATCGGGCTAGGGGGTGAGTTCCCGGGTGGTGCCGGTGAGCGCGAGGGCGCGGTGTTGCAGGGCGAAAAACCACGGGGCGATCAGGGCGAGGAAAACTTGCGAGCAGACGAGATCGGCGATCAGACGTGGCCAAGCGGCGGCAGGGGCCGGTGAGCGGGCGATTTGGATAAAGGAAAACACGAGGAAGAGGGCGAGATTGGTAAGGAGCGCGACGAGCAGGCGCGCGATGGTGTCGTCACGAGGCAGCCGATCACGAAGGTGAAAGATTACGGCGTGGGCGGCGGCGAAGAGCAGCGTATGCGTGCCAAAATCCACGGGCGAATTGGCATCGCAAAGGAGACCACCGAGGAGAGAGGCACCGAGGCCTGAACGCAACGGAAGCTTCAGCGCGGCGAAGACGACGAAAAGGCTGCCGACGAAAAGATACACGCGCAGTTCGGCGAGCGCGTGATTCACCTGCGCGACGAGCGTCCAGAGGAGGAGCAGCGTGAGGGCGGTGACGAGGGAGAGGCGCACGGGGGAAAGTGGGGAGCGGAGGGGTGAGCGTCGGGCGTCGCAAGAAGGAGAGAAGGCGAAGAGAGCGTGGGGCTTTTCTCAACACTCAGTCTGCAACGCTCAACGTGGTTGCTACTCTGGAGTCAGCGGCACCAGCACGGTGACCTCGGTGAGAGAACCGAGGCGTTCATCGAGTTTCACTTCGCCGGTCTTGAAGAGGCCGTCGGTGCTCAGCTCGACCTTGGTTACAGATCCGATTGTGAGTCCGGGTGGAAAGACGCCACCGAAGCCGGACGTGACGAGGCGTTTCGGCGCGGAGGCACTGGCGAAGGTGTCCAGTGGTACGAGCTCCACGATCCCCATCGGTGGGCCGAAGGTGGGGTTGATCCCGCCCTGATAACTCATCACGTGATTTTCGCCCTCGACGATGCCGGCGAGGCGGACGTTGGGGCTGCTAATGAGTTCGACTACGGCGGTCGTGGCATAGACCTCCGTCACGCGACCGACGACTCCGCCGCTGAACACGACGGGCGAGCCGGCGGTGAGGCCGAAGTTTTTCCCTTTGCGCAGTACGATGCGTTGCCACCAACCGGAAAAATCGCGGCGGGCGACGCGGGCGTGTTCGAGTCGGTAGTTATTATAGGTGGGCAGCCGGAGGAGTGATTCGAGCCGCTCAAGGCCGGCTTGGAGTTCGGCGTTTTGTTGGACGGCAAATTCGTAGGAGGCGTTGATGCGAGCGAGGTCGCGACCGGCGACGATGAGTTCGTGGTTAGAGTGGAGGCGGAGGGACCAGTATTCCTGAAGACCGCGTGCGTAGTCGGCGGCGACGGTGACCGGTGCGGTGAGTTCAAAAAAACTCGCGCGGGCAAATGACTTCAGGCCGACCGGCACGAAGAGCCAGGCGACGACGATAAAGCCGAGGGTGGCAAACGGTTGGTGGGTGGCGAAGCGGCGGAAGGGCACGGGCGGAGCGGTTTATTTGCCCACGGAACACGGGGAAGACACGGAAAATGTTTCCGGCGGTCCGGAGTGTAAAAAACCAGCACGGGCTGAAGCACCGCGCTACATCGCCAGACTCACGCGTTCTGCATTAGCCACGACAGGTCGTTGAGGACCGCACCGGTGCCGTTGGCGACGGCCGAGAGGGGGTCTTCACTCACCGTCACCGGCAGGCCGGTCTTCTCGCTCAGGAGTTTGTCGATACCGCGGATGAGGGCGCCGCCGCCGGCCATCACAAAGCCACGGTCTACGAGGTCGGCGGAGAGCTCAGGCGGGCAGCGTTCGAGGGTCACGCGCACGGCGTCGACGATGTGCGAGATCGTGTCGGCCAGGGCTTCGCGAATTTCTTGGGACGTAATGTGAATGGTCTTGGGCAGGCCAGCCACGGAGTCGCGACCTTTCACTTCCATGGTGAGTTCTTCGTCGAGCGGATAGGCGGAGCCGACGCGGCATTTGATTTCCTCGGCGGTGCGCTCGCCGATGAGGAGATTATAGGCGCGCTTCATGTAGTCGATGATGGCGCTGTCCAATTCATCGCCGGCGACGCGGATCGATTTCGAAAATACAATGCCGTTGAGCGAAATGACGGCGATCTCGGTGGTGCCGCCGCCGATGTCCACGATCATGTTGGCCGCCGGTTCATCGATGGGGAGTCCGACGCCAATGGCGGCGGCCATGGGCTCGGGAATTGTAATGACGTCGCGGGCGCCGGCGTGCATCGCGGATTCTTTGACGGCGCGTTTTTCCACTTCGGTGATGCCCGAAGGAATGGCGATGACGACGCGGGGCGGAGCGCGAAACGAACCGCTCGAAACCTTGCGGATGAAGTAGCGGAGCATCGCTTCGGTGACATCGAAGTCGGCGATGACGCCGTCTTTCATCGGACGGATCGCGGTGATGTTACCGGGAGTGCGGCCGAGCATCTTTTTCGCTTCGTCGCCGACGGCGCGGACTTTGCGGGTGACGGTGTCGAGGGCGACGACCGAGGGCTCGCGCAAGACGATGCCCTTGTCTTTCACGTAGACGAGCGTGTTAGCGGTGCCGAGGTCGATACCGATGTCGTTGGAGAAGTAGCCGAAGATGTTGGCCATGATTACGTGAGCGGGAGAGCGGGTTACGGCGTTGCCGCCGACGGAACCGAATCGCCGGGCGGAGGGGGTGTCAACGAGGGAAACGGGCAGGGTGGAGGAACGAGGTAGCTTGACGGGAGTCCGGCAGCGGACGTCTCCTTTGGCCGGCGTTTATATGCACGGAATTCATTTTATCCAAGATCTCGCGGTGGTGCTCTTCGTGGCTGGGGTGGTGGGGTGGTTGTGCCAGCGGATCGGGTTGTCTGTCGTGGTCGGGTTTCTCGTAGCTGGGATCGTAGCGGGACCGAAATCCCCAGCGTTCGCGTTGGTGCAGGACGCGGCGAGTATCGAGACTCTGGCGCAGGTGGGTCTGATCTTTCTGATGTTTGCCATTGGGCTCGGCTTGAGTCTGCGGAAGATGCGGCGGCTGGGGCCGGGGCTGATGTTGGCGACGTTTGGTGGGGCGATCGTGATGTATTATCTCTCGCGGCTGTTGGGGGCTGCGCTCGGTTGGTCGAGCACGGAAGGACTTTTTCTGGCGGGTATGCTGATGGTGTCTTCGTCGGCGATCATTGGGAAAATATTGCACGAGACCGGGGCCAATCACGAGCGCTCGGGCCAACTCGCGATGGGGATTTCGGTGCTCGAGGATGTGGTCGCGGTGGTGATGCTGACGCTGCTGAATTCGATCGTAAAGATCGACGCCGGGGGAGGCGAGCAAGTGGCCCGAACGTTGTTTCAACTCGGGGCGTTTGTGGTTCTGGCGGGTGTGTTGGGGCTGCTGCTGGTGCCGTGGTTGCTGAAGCGGATGAGCATCGCGGCGGACGAAGAACTGCAAACGCTCGGAATGGCGGCGCTGCTTTTTGGGATGGCGGTCGTCGCGGTACAGGCGGGCTACTCGCCGGCGCTCGGGGCTTTTTTATTGGGCACGATCATCGCCGAGACCTCGCACCGGCATCAAGTGGAGCGGACGTTTGAAGGGATGAAGAAAATCTTTAGTGCGGTTTTTTTCGTGGCGATCGGAATGCAAATCGACGTGTACGAGCTCTGGGGAGCTGCCGGGTTAATTGGTGGGATCGCGGCTTTCACCTTGGTGGCGAGACCTCTGGCGGTGACCAGCGCGCTGGCGCTGAGTGGCACGCCGCTCAAGGATGCGTTGCGCACGGGGTTGACGGGGACGCCGATCGGTGAGTTTTCGTTCATCATTGCGCAACTTGGGGTGACCATGGCCGTGGTGCCGCCGCGGTTTTATCCCATGGCGGTCGGGGTATCCTTGGTGACGACGCTGATCGCGCCGATGTTGACGCGGCATTCGGAAAAAATCGCGGATGCGATACTGCGGCGCCAGCCCCGTTGGCTTGCGGATTGGGGCGGCGCTTACCTTGGTTGGCTCGATGGACTTCAGCAGCGGAGTTCGCGTAATCTTTTGTGGCAGCTCAGTCGGAGGCGACTGATCCAGGTCGGCGTCGGCATGTTGTTCGTGAGTGGCGTCGTGGTTTTTTCGGGACAGTTTTTTTCGATGGCTGAGGCGTGGATCGGCCGCGACCGACTCTTTCCGCGCGATCTCGAGTTGTTCTTTGGGGCGACGCTGGTGCTATTGATTCTGGCTCCGTTGGTGGCGATTTGGCGCAATGTCTCGGCCATGGCCATGCTCTACGCGGAGGTTTCGACGAACGGGCACCCGCATGCTCAGCGGCTGCGCACCTTGGTGGAAACCGTGCTGAAGATCATCGCGGGAGGAGGGATGTTTGTGTGGCTCGCGGCGATCCAGCCCGCGGAAGGGCAAGGGCAATGGCTCTTGCTGTTTAGTGCGGTGGTCGCGGGGGTGGCGTTACTGATTCTGCGGCGAAAGTTGATCTACTGGCACAGTGAGATGGAGGTCGAGCTGATGAGCGTGATTGAGACGGGGGACAACAAGATGACCGCTACGACCGCGCCCTGGCTCCAGCCCCACGGGGAGTGGAATCTACACATGATCGACTGCACCTTGCCGGACCTAGCGGATTGCCAGGGAAAGAAAATTTCCGAGCTCGGACTGAGGAGTCACTTTGGTTGCTCGGTGGTGGGTATTGAGCGACAAGGTTTCATGATCCCGTTGCCTCCGCCGGAGGCGGTGTTGTTTCCGCGCGACAAGGTGTTGTTGTTGGGCACGTCGGAGCAGGTCACTGCGGGCAAGGCATTTCTCGGAGTGGTGTCGGGTGCGTCGGGAGCGGATTCGCTGTTTGAGGAAGTGCGCATGGAGGCGATGATGGTGCCGCGCTGGAGTTGCGCGGAGGGCCGCACCTTGGGTGAACTCTCGCCGGCTCAGATCCACGGGGTGCAGATCGCGGGAGTAAATCGCAACGGACTGCGGGTGCTCAACCCGACGGCAGCGGAGAGCCTGCGTTCGGGGGATGAGTTGCTGGTGCTCGGGGCACCGATGCAGATTGCGAAGTTCAAGATTTGGCTGCGGGAGCGCGCGGAAGAGCAGCCGGCCGAGCTCAACGCGGACCCAAAATAAAAAAACGCGCCTTAAAGGGGCGCGTTGGGGAAACTTCAGGGTGAGCGCGCGAGGCGCTGACGAGCACTTAGTTGGCGCCCTGGGTCTTGATGGGGTCGACCTTCTTGGCTTCGGGTGCGGCGGCAGTTTTTACTTCTTGATCGTCTTCCTTGGACGATTTCTTGAATTCCTTGATGGACTGCCCGAGGCCCTTGGCGAGCTGGGGGAGCTTGGAACCGCCAAACAACACGAGAAGAATGACGAGAATAACAATGAGTTCGGTCGGCCCGAGGCCCATGATGCCGATGGTTGTAAGCGAGGTCATAAGAAAATAAAGTAGGCGGCAGTCGTGAGCTGTAAAGACGGAAAGCGATGCCGTTACTTCGCGTGAAACACAACCTCGTCGCCTAGCTTTGGTTGACCGGAGATAATTTGTGTGCCGAGCGTGCGCCCGCGGGTGTAGCGGGAGGTGCGTACGCGCCCGGTCTCGCGCAGATCGTCCGAGCGTACGATGAGTTCGCCACCCTCGACGAGCGCGGCGGCGGGCGTAGTAGTGGTGAGGCTGACGAACGCGAAGCCACGCGCGGTATCGACCGCCACGATACGGCCAACGATTTTATGCGGGCTAAGGGTCAGTGCGTCGGCCGAGGGAAGCATGGCTGCGGCTGCGGCGCTGCGGCTTGCTTGGGGCGTCGTCGTCGCGGTGCTGCAGCCCGGCACAAAATAAATCACCGCCAGCAGCGTGAGCAGTCTGGCGGTGAGAGACATGACACAAGTCCACGAGGGCGTCGCGGCTTCCGATTGGGTCAGAGCTTGGGCTTGGGTTTAGGAAGCCCGATGCCGCCAGGGAGACTACCGGGGCTCTGGGGGCTGGCGGAAGCGATCCCAGGAGCGGCGGGCGCATCGCCCGGCCGTGACGTCGCGGCGATCTTCATTAAATTTTGGGCATTATCGATCTGCTCGGCATCGAAGAAGCCATGGAGTTGGCGAATACGCGTCGGGTGACGCATTTTCCGCAGCGCCTTGGCCTCGATTTGGCGAATGCGTTCGCGGGTGACTTTGAATTGTTTGCCGACCTCTTCGAGCGTGCGGCTGTAGCCGTC
>Ga0209550_10002935_pt1 | contig 16367 bp, 14 predicted proteins | sample LauGreSuBDMM15SN_2_FD_187567 | JGI IMG/M metagenome (GOLD analysis project Ga0209550, IMG submission 187567) | Freshwater lake microbial communities from Lake Michigan, USA - Su13.BD.MM15.SN (SPAdes) (version 5) | ecosystem: Environmental > Aquatic > Freshwater > Lake | place: Lake Michigan...
GAGTGGTTTAAGTCGCACGCCTGGAAAGCGTGTGTAGGTTCATAGCCTACCGGGGGTTCGAATCCCCCTCTCTCCGCCAAAAAAATCAAAGCCCCTTTTAAGGGGCTTTAGTTTTTATGGAGAGAAGCGAAGTCCCTGCGGACTTCGCGTGGGGGATTCGAAGCGACGAGCATGCAAGCGAGGCGCCGGGAGAATCCGCATAAATAAAATGCGTCCGCCAAAAAAATCAAAGCCCCTTTTAAGGGGCTTTTGTTTTTTATGGAGAGAAGCGAAGTCCCTGCGGACTTCGCGTGGGGGATTCGAAGGGTTCGGCTTGTAAGCCGAACCGCGGCCTGCAGAATGTAGGCGAATCCCTTTTATAAAATGCGTCCGCCAAAAAATCAAAGCCCCTTAAAAGGGGCTTTATTTTATGGAGAGCTGCAAAGAATGGTCGCCAAATAGCGACCATAAGCTTTCAGTTTTTTAATTAACTTGATTATATCGAGCTTTGCGTTCTCGTAGCAGGCTCATTACGATATCTAAATCTTCTGAGTTATTTAATAATTGTAGTTGCTCTACTCTTTCAATGAGTGCATCACACATTTCGACACCATATTCTTTATGAAATAAATCTATTGCAGTGCGTTGCTCAAGATTTACCTCAGTGAATAATCTTAAAATATCTGTAGTCGAATTAAGTAATGTTAGAGCCGCTCCAACGTTATTTCCTTTAAGTGCTATCGTAAAGGCATTCATCCACTTTGTGTTTTTTATAAATATGAGATGGTCAAGATTAAGTGGTGTGTATGATTTCTTTCCCTTAGAGTGTGTTAGAGAAAATTTATAGTAAGGATCACGTATTTCTTTTGCCTTCTCTAGCATTGCAGTAATCGAATTAGAGTCGATATCTTCGATGGATTGATTTGCGCAGCAAAGCATCAGCGCAGTATTGCCTTTACTATCAGTAGAATAAATAAGCTCTGCTGGATTTTTCACATGGTTAAGCAAGGCCTTAGTCGTGTAGTAATCTCCAACAATGGCTTCTAGCATCAATGCATTGTAGCCTTTTTTATTCTTCATGAATGCAAGTTGATCTGTATTACTCAAATTGCTGAGGATAGCTTTGATGACTTCGATTGATTTGGACTCTCCACTCATAATAGCGTGCATCAGCGCGGTTATGCCTTTTGAATCCTTCATCGCTGCAAGCGCTTCTGGATTTTTAACAAAACTGAGTATAAATTTGATTGATTTAACTTTGTAGCTAGATGCAGCATTCATCAGTAGGTTCTTGCCCTTTGAATCCTTCATAGTTAAAAGTTCTTCTGGATTATCAACGATGTCTAACAAGATTTTAAGTAATTCCGCATTGTCCATACGTAATGCGTAGTTCAATATTTCTTTATCATTTATATCCTGCTTGTATATAAGTGCATCTTTATCCCTTATATAGCTGAGCAAGATTTTGACCGATTCTGTTTTTTGTTTATTATCCTCGTCTAACATCTCTGGAAAATTTTCAATGAGATAGCCATAATCACCAAAACTTTCAGCCTTGATACTTTGCTTGATTGCTAGCATCAGTGCCGTATTATTTAGATTATTCTTCATGAATATGAGCTGTTCAGGATTTTTCACATTTTCAAGTAAGGTTTTGATTGGTTCAGGTTCACCACTTTCTATAGCGTGCATCAGTGCAGTCATTCCTCCTGAATCCTTCATCATTACAAACGCCTCTGGATTATTAACACTCCCCAGGATGACTACGATTGATTTTGATTTAGCGTTAGATGCGGCATTCATCAGTAGGTTCTTGCCTTGTGAATCCTTCATGGTTAAAAGCTTCTCTGGATTATTAACGCTATCAAGCAAGATTTTAAGTAATTCGGCATTGTCAAAACGTAATGCGTAGTTCAATATTTCTCTACCATCTACACGCTGATTACATATAAATGCATCTTTATCACTCACATAACTGAGCAAGATTTTGGCCGATTCCGCTTGATTTTTATTTTCTCGTTCTAACTTCTCTGGATAGTGGCGAATGCTTTCATACTCACCATAAAAGTCAGAAATGACACTTTTATTGATTGCTAGCGTTAATGCCGTATTATCTACATCATTCTTCATGAATATGAGCAGTTCAGGATTTTTCACATTGTCAAGTAAGGTTTTGATTGTTTCAGGTTTACGACTTTCTATAGCGTGCATCAGTGGTGTCCAGCCTTTTGTATCCGTCATACATGCGAGTGCATCTGGATTTTTCACATTACTGAGGATAGCTTTGATGACTTCGGTGTTACCCGATTTTGCAGCGTGCATCAGTGGTGTCCAGCCTTTTGTATCCGTCATACATGCGAGTGCATCTGGATTTTTCACATTGCTGAGGATAGCTTTGATGACTTCAGTCTTACCCGACTTTGCAGCGAGTATCAGTGCAGACTCACCATTCATATTTTTCATACTTGCTAGCGCATCCGGATCCTTCACACTATTGAGTAAAAGTTTGATTGATTCAGTGTTATCCTTCTGCATAGCGTGCATCAGCGCTGTGAATCCAAATTTATCGACCGCAATTAATAGTTGCTCCTTATCGAACACAAAGTCGAGTATGGCTTTGATTGATTTGATGTTGTCACAGCTTGCAGCATGCATCAGCGCATTCCAACCATAAAAATCCTTGAATAAAATAAGTTCATTCGGATAATTTATATTGCTGAGGATTGCTTTGATTGGTTCGTCGTTATCTATCATTGAAGCATGCATCAGAGCCGTCCAGCCTTTTGAATCAATCTTACATACGAGCGTATCCGGATAATTCACATTACTGAGGATTGCTTTGATTGAAAGGAAATAACGTTGACTTATAGCAATCATCAACGAGTTTATGCTATTTGAATCAGTCATTGATGCTAGCTCATCCGGAAAATTCACACTGCTGAGGATAGCTTTGATTGCTTCTGGGTTATCCGACTCTACAGCTGTAATTAGTGCAGATTTGTCGTTCATATACTTCATTCTTGCTAGCTCATCCGGATCACATACATTGCTGAGGATAGCTTTGATTGCTTCTGGGTTGCCTGACTTTATAGCTAAAATTAGTGCAGATTTGTCGTTTATATCCTTCTCGCTTGCTAGCTTATTCGGATTATCCGCATTAAATAAAATAGCTTTGATTAATTCGGTATCACCCCTCAATCCACCATACATTAACAATGTTCTTTGGTATGTATCGGCTAGATGAAATAATTCAGATAAATTTCTTACTCCCGCAATTTGTATGGCTCTATCGAAATACTGTTTTGATAAAGGAATTACAAGCTGTGCATAGAGTTCATCGGTTAATGGTGGAAGAGGAACCGTAGATTGTTCGTAATTCGGCTGATATGTTTGAATATTCTGTTGCTGTACCCATTGTGAATCCAAAGATGGTCTTAAATTTCTTAGGCTAGAATCGCTTAGTGTTCGCTTCATATTATCCTTAAAAAAAGATTGGGGTTTGCATACGTAAACTTTCTTTTTTGTAAGTTCCCGTTTTAAATATGAAGTGATAACCGATTAATGCTTATTTCCTAATTAAATATAAATTTTCTATTCAAAAAAGTGGTCGCCCAAGGGCGACCACTAACAGCATTATTTTTATCAATGAACTTAATGAAATTGGACTCTTTGTTGAAGTAAATACAGTACCTCATTAAGATCTTGTGGCTCTACAGATATTCTATTTCCATTCACAAGTCTGATGAGTCCTGCGCACAGGATTGGATCAAGTAAATTCAATGCTGTTTCTTCTTTATCATCTTTTTCCTTTAATAAAACCAACTTTTCTGTGGCCCAATAAAATAATATTGCTACTGCTAAATCGTTATTTTCTTTTGCTGCAATCATGAATGCATTCATTCCATCACTATCTTTTAGAAAGATGAGGGAATCAGGATTGCGAACTTTTTTCACCTTATCTAGCATTGTAGTTATCCCATGAGGATTAAAATCAAGCCCATTTTCATTTTTACAGCAGATCATTAACGCAGTTATGCCTTTATTATTAGAAAAATAGATAAGATCTTCTGGATTTTTAATATTATCAAGTAAGGCTTTGATTGATTCCGTATGATTTCCAAGTGCTGCTAGCATCAACGCATTGAAGTCACTCACATTCTTCATGAATGCAAGATTTTTTCCATTTCTCACACCGGTGAGTAAAGCAATGATTGATTCGCTACAGTCACGATATGCAGCGAGCATAAGTGCATTCATGCCCACTTTATCCGTCATAAATGCAAGTGCTTCCGGATTCTTCACCATGCTAAGTAATATTGTGATCGATTCGGGTTCGTTAGCTACAGCTGCGTGCATCAGCGCTGTATGACCATAATTGTCCTTCATACAAGCCAGCATATCTCGATCACTCACACCACTAAGTAAGGCTTTGATTAATTCAGTGTTATTTGTTCTTACGGCATACATCAGTGCCGTACAACCATATTTATCCTGTATATATGCGAATGAATCTGGATTGCTTAACTTATTAAGTAATGCTTTGACTACTTCGGTATCATCCTCTTTTGTGGCAACTATCAATAAAGTCTCTTGATCTTGATTGGTTAGCTCATAAAGTTCTTGTAAGCTTTTCACCCCCGCGATACGAATAGCTGTTTCGAAATCTTTTGCTGATAAAGAATCCACAAGCTGTGAATAAAGATCATTCGTTAAAAGTGGTGGGTTTATATTATCTGTGATTGAATTTATGAGGCGGAGATTGGTAGCCTCAAACTGATGTGTCGCTGTTGGTGTTTCAGGGAATACATTACTTCTATCTAATGATGGTCTTTGAGAGAATTGGGGCAGGGTCGTTATGGGTTGTTCGGCAATCGAATTATTTGGTTGGATATTCTCTTTATCTGTCGGTTGTGTTTGAATTGGTGGTAGTGATTTCCTTGGGCTTGTATTACTTGATAGTCGCTTCATATCATCCTTTTAAATGGTTAAGGTTCTGATAAGTAAGCTTTCTATTTTGTAAGTTCCAGTTGTAATATGAAGTTTTTCGAACAATATTTACAGTTCGCACCAGTTGATCTATAGAAGAAATTCAAGTACTACAGCGATATTTTTTAAAGTGATCGTTATAAATGTTTATGGTTCGTTTGAGTAAATCGATTTTTATGTACCTTCACGTCAGTCGTATTTTATGAATGACTTTAGTTACATTAGTGATTCATCTAGTCAAGTTGCGCTTCCCTCTATAATGCGCAGATGTTAAAACTTTCCGTACTTGATCAATCTGTGATCGCCAAGGGGCGGCCACAAGACGCCTCTATTCGTCATACTTTGGCATTAGCTGAGCATTCCGAGAAATTGGGTTATGAACGCTTTTGGGTGAGTGAACATCACAGCTTGCCTAGTATTGCGGGAACAGCGCCTGAAGTATTGCTTGCGGCTATCGCAGCGCGTACCTCGCGAATCCGTATCGGTAGTGCCGGTGTGATGTTGCCCCATTATTCAAGCTTAAAAGTTGCAGAGCAATTTCGTGTATTAGATGCATTAGCTCCTGGTCGGGTGGACTTAGGCTTAGGGCGTGCGCCGGGGAGTGATGGCCGTACTTCGCAATTACTCAATCCTGATCGCTATGCTTCTGAACGTTTCCCTCAGCAAGTCATGGAATTGCAAGCGTGGGTAACTGGACAAACAATGCCTGCTGGTCATCCTGGTCAGGGTGTTTGGGCATTGCCAATTGGGCAAACTGCGCCTTCATTATGGATATTAGGCAGTTCAAATTACGGTGCGCAATTAGCAGCACATTTAGGTTTGCCTTATGCCTTTGCGTATTTTTTTAGCGATGGTGTCGGTGTAGAGGATGCATTAGATTTATATCGCTCGCAATTTCAACCAAGTGCTTATTTAAATAAACCTTACGCAACGATTTGTGTTTCAGCACTACTTGCTGAAACTGAAGAAGAAGCATGGCTGCAATTTCAAAGTCGTGCGCGTTGGCGCTGCGATCGTGATCGAGGTCGTTTTGGTCCACTCTTGTCCCCTGAAGAAGCAATGATGAATTTGAATGCAGAAGATAAAGCACGTATGGAGAGTATGCGTACGACAGCATTGGTAGGTACCCCAGATCAAGCTGCAGAAAAAATTCGTGCATTAGCGAGCAGTTTGGAGCTTGATGAATTAGTGGTGTGTACGTGGACGCATGATCCCGCTGTGCAGTTACGTTCATTTCAGTTATTGGCGCAGGTATTTGATTTGCCTGCGATGAAGTCATGATAATTTTACGTTTAATATTGATGAGGTTAATCATGCAACCAATTGTAGCTAAAGCATTCATGATTTTTTTGGTGGGAAGTTTGAGTGGGATTCTGTCAGCACATTCACAAGATTCACGATTAGAAAATCAATTGATCCGCTGCTCTGCGATATCAACTATTTTTTCAATTGCTGCAGAAAAAAATACAGAGACTGAAATCAAATTACAAAAAATGCCGGCATTATTTTTTGAGTTTTATGCTAATGAAAAAAAATCAAAAGATAATGAGATAAAGCCTGAGGAAATATTAGGTCTGCGTCAACAGATCTTAAGTGAGATTAAAGATCATTATGCTGAAAGAGAAGCTTTGTTGCTAGAAGAGGGCGTGGTGTGTGGCGCTTGGGCGGAGGGGTTTTTATCACAAGGTGAAAATATAACGTTTATTCCTGTCTATCCCAAAGTGATCTCCACTCAGACCCGTGATTACTATGCACGTATAGCGTCAGTCGCTTTTAAAAAATGGTTGGCGCTAGGTGCACCTATGAGTAATACAAAATAAAAAATTAATTGTTTAATTATTTTTTTAATGAGTTATGGTTTTGTCCGTACGATTACGCTGCGATGATCGAGCAAACAATTTTAATAACCGTTAACTCGTAGGGGCGATTAGCACAGCGTAATCGTCCGAACAATTTCAAACACCAAAAATTCGTAGCAATAATGGTAGGGCGCAATGTATTGCGCCGAATGAAATCTCTATTTATCCCATGCGGCGCAATACATTGCGCCCTACTCATTAATAACAAATTCGTTTGCCTTGGACTTATACGTGGTCGACTTTTTCTTTAATGAGTTGACGTACGATTAGGCTACGCTAATCGACCCTACTGATCCTCCATTTTAAGCGCCTGCTTTCACTTTCAATCGCCAAGCATGTAACAGTGGTTCTGTGTAACCGCTAGGTTGCTCCAATCCCTTCATAACGAGATCTCGTGCCGCTTTGTAAGCGGATGAAGCTTCGAAATTCCCTGCCATTGGTTTGTACAATGGATCACCTGCGTTTTGTGTATCAACCACTTTTGCCATGCGTTGCAATGTTTCAGTCACTTGTGCTTCAGTGACTATGCCATGCAACAACCAGTTAGCAATGTGTTGACTTGAAATACGCAGGGTAGCGCGATCTTCCATTAAGCCTACATTATGTATATCAGGTACCTTAGAACATCCCACACCCTGATCAATCCAGCGCACAACATAGCCGAGTATGCCTTGTGCATTGTTATCTAGTTCTTGTTGAATATCTGCTGCTGACCAATTTGGTTTATCTACAACTGGAACTTGTAATAAGCCATTTAAGAGTTTGTCGATTTCAGCTTGAGTATCAACTTTAGCTAATTCTTTTTGTATATCGAATACGTTGACTTGATGATAATGCAGTGCATGTAGGGTAGCGGCGGTTGGTGATGGTACCCATGCAGTATTCGCGCCAGATTTAGGATGAGCTATCTTCTGTTCTAACATAGCTGCCATCATGTCTGGCATAGCCCACATGCCTTTACCAATTTGCGCGCGACCACTCAGACCGCACGATAAGCCAACTAATACATTGCTGCGCTCGTAGGAAGTGAGCCAAGTGCTAGTTTTCATATCGCCTTTGCGTAACATCGCGCCAGCATGCATACCGCTGTGCATTTCATCGCCAGTACGATCTAAGAAGCCAGTGTTTATGAAAGCGACACGAGCACGTGCTTCGTTGATACATGCTTTTAAGTTGATACTAGTACGCCGCTCTTCATCCATGATACCGAGCTTAACGGTGTTAGCAGGCAGTCCAAGTAATTCTTCTACACGTGTAAATAATTCACAAGCAAAAGCCACTTCAGCAGGGCCATGCATTTTTGGTTTGACGATATAGACTGAGCCAGTACGTGAATTACCTAACTTTTGTTCTTTGCTACGACGTAAGTCATGTAATGCAATCGTGACTGTGACAAGAGCATCCATTATGCCTTCAGGGATTTCACGGCCATCTTCTAATAGAATGGCTGGATTCGTCATCAAGTGACCAACATTACGTAAGAAAAGTAATGAACGGCCATGTAAAGTTACGACGCCATCCTTTGCGCCTTGTGCGCCTGCAGCAGCAGTGTATTGACGATCTGCATTTAAGGTGCGATCAAAACTTTTACCACCTTTACTGAATTTTTCAACTAGCGTACCTTTTAAAATACCTAGCCAGTTCTTATAGCCTACGACTTTGTCATCGGCATCCACTGCAGCGATTGAATCTTCTAAGTCTAAGATATTAGATAAAGCGGATTCAATGACGAGATCAGCAATACCTGCTGCATCCGTTTTACCGATGAGGTGGTTGCGATCAATTTGTATATCAATATGCAGACCATTATTAATTAACAGCACAGACGTTGGATGATCTATTGGGCCTTGATAGCCTACAAATTTTGACGTATCTGCCAATGTAGTGAAGCTGCCATCCTTGAGTGTGACAGTAAGTTGGCCGTCTTTGATTTGATAGCTAGTGGCATCGCTATGCGATCCTTTTGCTAGTGCAGCCGCTTGATCTAAAAATGCACGCGCATAAGCAATCACTTTGGCACCACGGATAGGATTGTATGCGCCAGCGCGTGATGCGCCATCGGCTTCAGAAATTACATCAGTACCGTATAAAGCATCGTACAGTGAGCCCCAACGTGCATTCGCTGCATTTAATGCATAACGCCCATTCAAAACAGGTACAACTAATTGTGGGCCAGCCTGTAAAGCCAATTCAGCATCCACATTCGTGGTAGTAGCAGTAACATCTTTAGGCTGAGGAACGAGGTAGCCTATGCTGGTTAAAAATGTTCTGTAGGCAGGAATATCAGTGACAGGACCAGGATGTGCGCTATGCCATTTATCTAGTTCTAGTTGTAGGCGATCACGTTCAGCGAGCAAAGCCGCATTCTTCGGTACGAGTTCATGGGCTATCGCATCAAAGCCTTTCCAAAATGTCGAGCTATCTACACCTGTTCCTGGCAATACTTCTTGATCGATGAATTGTTGAAGAACAGTGGCGACTTGAAGTCGGTTAACTTGCGTGCGTTGTGTCATGCGGCAAACCTTAATAAGATGATGTGAAATAAAAAATTAAATACGTTAAAAACAAAAAAATTTAATGACTACTTGAATTTGAATTTGCTATAGATTTTTTTACATAGGCTAGTAAGTCTTGGAGAGTTTTTCCTTCAGCATCAGGTTTAACACCTAATTCTTCGATTGGCGCTCCTGCACGATTAACCCAGAAAGTGGTGTAGCCAAACCATGTCGCTCCGCACACATCCCATGCATTACTCGAGACGAAGAGAATTTTTTTAGCAGGCAGGCTAAACATGTCTGGCCCTAGCTGATAAGCCTCTGGAGCCGTTTTATATTTTTTTACGCTATCGACAGATAGCAAATGACTAAAGATGCCTTGCATACCAGCTGCATTAACTGCAGATTCCAGCATCGGTGGATTTCCATTCGAGAGAATGGCAAGTTTTAAATCCATTTTTTGTAATTGCTTGAGAACTTCTAGATTTTCTGGGAAGGCTTGCAGTTTTGCGTATTGCCCCATCAGTGCATTTTGTGAGTCAAAATCTAGATGCAGGCCTAATTTATTGCAGCTAAAAATAAGCGCATCTTGTGTCACTTCCCATAATGGCTTGTACATAGAGCACATGGTTCGTAAGCGGGTGTACTCAATTTGCTTATCGCGCCATAGTGTTGCTAAAGCTTCGCCTTTGTTTGGAAAGAGTTTTTCAGAGAGCGCGCCTATCGAGTACACATCGAAGAGTGTGCCGTAAGCGTCAAAAGCGATAGCCTGAAATGTCATGATCTTGGTTGTGGTTGGTATAAATCGTGTTCTTTTATTAAGTACTAATGATAATGGAAGTTTAAGTGACTAAATCCTGCATTTTTGTGAATAGATTTGTGCGTTTTAGTAAAAGATATAAGTATTATTCAGTGTTTACTGAGGAATAAAGCAAGAAAAGGTTAAAAAAATGAAAACAAAGCTGATTTGTTTGGTGGGTGTTTGCTGTGCACTGGGTGCGACAATGACTAGTGCAGTGGAAATTCATGCTCGCTGCACTGCTGAATATGGTGGCAAGACAGCGCATGTGAATGTGCGTCCCACTAGTGATGTGTTTGCAATGACGACTACTGATGCCTTGTCTCCATTTCGCATCTCAACGCAGTATTTGGCTGAGCGTGGAAAATTGAAAACTTATGTCTATCATGATGCAAAAGAGCGTTATGTTTTGATTCATGCGGCTGAATACTCGCTCACGCAAGCAAACTGTAGCCAGCATTCAAACAATTTTGGTTTACATAAAATTTATTCAGCACGTATGGAAAAAGAATTATTCCTGCAATGCGTTGCAGTGTGTGATTGAAAGCCTACTATGTTAAAAATATTCTTATGTGGTTTGCTGCTCTTGCTGAGTCAGATCATGCATGCTGAAGAAGCAGACATTACGATGTTATTTGTGGGTGATGTGATGCTAGCTGAGAAGCCAGGTCAATTGATTGCTCAAGGTAGAGATCCCTTCCGCTATGTGCAATCCCTTTTTCGTTCTGCAGATATACGTATAGGCAATCTTGAATGTGCAGTGAGTCATAAAGGAAAAGCCGAAGATAAGACCTATATATTTCGAGCCCATCCACGTGTTATTAGGACTCTGAAGAAATACTTTGATGCTGTATCGGTGGCGAATAATCATGCAGGTGATTTTGGTCCTATTGCCTTTGAAGATATGTTGTATCAGTTAGAGAAAAAGCAGCTCGCTTATTTTGGTGGTGGTCGTACATTACGTGCTGCACATGAACCTTATCTGACCACTGTGAAGGGTAAGAAGATTGCAGTCTTAGGTTATGACGGATTTTTCCCTAGAAGTTTTGAAGCTTTAGAAGATAGAGCCGGTGTTGCTTGGTTAGATGAAGATTTTATCGTCGCAGATATCAAGCGCGCACGTGAAGTACATCATGCTGATTGGGTGATTGTATTTCCCCATTGGGGTTGGGAATATGAAAAGCTAGCTTCATCACAACAGCAAAAGTTAGCCCATCTGATGATTGATGGTGGTGCAGATGCAGTAGTAGGAGGGCATCCTCATGTCACGCAAAATATTGAGATCTATAAAAACAAACCTATTTTTTATAGTTTAGGAAATTTCGTCTTCAATGGATTTCAAGATGAAGAAACCACAACGGGTTGGATAGCTGTCTTAACTTTAACAAGCCAGTCAGAAGTAAAGTGGAAAATTATTCCCGTACGTTTAGATCAAGATGGTGTGCCGCGCCCGATAGCGAATAAATAATGAACAGTGATGGGATGAATCACAGAGCTTGAAAGCAGCAGATTAGTCTGATTTTTATCATGAGCTTGTACTTTGATTGACAAGCTAGTGAGAGCGAATTATCTTGCGCATGGCTGACGATAACGCTTGATTACTTAATTAACATTTTACGGAGTCTTTTACTTTGCCACAGTTCGCAGCGAATTTAAGTTTGATGTTTAACGAGCATGAGTTTTTGCAGCGTTTTTCTGCTGCAGCGGATGCTGGTTTTAAAGCGGTTGAGTTTTTATTCCCGTATGAATATTCAGAGCAAAAATTATCTAGTTTGCTCATGCGCTATCAGTTAGAGAATGTTTTATTTAATTTTCCTGCTGGTGATTGGGCTGCAGGTGAACGAGGGTTAGCTGCACTACCAGGACGAGAAGAAGATTTTAAACAAAGCATCGCATTAGGTTTGAAATATGCCTTTGCTTTAGGTACGCGACGTTTACATATGATGGCAGGTGTCATTCCTCAGGGTGCAGATGTAAAGCAATGCGAAGAAGTGTATCTATCCAATTTGCAGTATGCAGCGAAACTGCTTGCTAGCTATGGCATTACTTTAATGATAGAGCCGATTAATCAGCGCGATATGCCAGGCTATTTTTTAAGTACACAAGAACAGGCGCACGCTTTATGTAAAAAATCAGGTGAGTCGAATGTGAAAGTGCAAATGGATTTTTATCATGCACAAATCACAGAAGGCGATATAGTTACGACGTTACGACAGCATATTAATGAAATCGGCCACATACAAATTGCCGGTGTGCCGGATCGACATGAGCCTATAAATTGTGAGTTGAATTATCCGTATTTATTTAAATTATTAGATGAATTAGGTTATGGTGGATGGATAGGTTGTGAATATCGTCCGCGCGCTGGAACGATAGAGGGTTTGGGTTGGTTGTTTGGCGACCATGTCATCACCCCTTCAAGATAGCAATCTAGGAAGATTTTTAAATTGTAAATTTAGCAATTTATATTTCAAATTTTTCATCTTTATTCCAGATTATCTTGTAAATATCCTCAGCGAAAAGTCGATACACTTCAAGTTGATAATGCAAATAGCTTTTTAATAGTAATTCGATATCAAGTTTATCTGTGCATGCGTCATAATTCTTTTTAATTGAATACATTTCAGTAGCTAAGTACTCTATGGCAGAAGCAGAAGAAGAAAAAAAAGACGAACAGGCAGCGGCACCCGCCGAAGGGGAAGCTGCGCCTCCAGCTGATCCAGCAGCGGCGGAAGAAGAACGCGTACCGCCTAAGATTTATAGAAAAGTTTTAGATGACGGTCACGCTGGTGCACACGGTGGTGCTTGGAAAATTGCGCTAGCCGACATGATGACGGCGATGATGGCGTTCTTTTTGCTCATGTGGCTGTTAGGTGCAACACCAGAAGAACAACGTCAAGGTGTGGCTGAATATTTTCAGCCTTCGGATCAAACCACATCCTCTGCTGGTGAACTAGGTGGTTCAAATGGCATGTTTGGTGGCCGCTCAATTATTGATCCCGAAACAACTCCCGATGATCCAAAACAAAGTTCAATGTTGGAACGTGTCACACCGCGTTCCGAGGCCGGTCCCGATGAAAACCAAGGATCGTCGCCTAACGATAAAACGCAGGAAAGTAAGAATCAAAAAAATCTGACTGAAGAACAAAAACGAGAGATTGCAGCGCAAGCTGAAAAAGAAAAAGTCGATATGTTGGAAAAAGAAGTACAAGAACGTCTTACGCAAAATGCACAACTGAATGAACTGAAAAGTCAGGTGAACTTCATTCAACAAAAAGATGGACTACGTATAGAAATTATCGACAAAGCGAATTTCTCTATGTTTGGTAGCGGTGGTGCTGGTATGAATGCCAAAGCGCAGGCGCTGATTCGTGAAATTGGTAAGAGTGTCGCAACCATGCCGAATAAATTATCAGTAAAAGGGCATACCGATAGTATTCCCTTTACGGATGGTAGTAACCGCAGTAACTGGTCGCTTTCTTTAGAGCGTGCAGAAGCAACAAGAAAAATTTTAGAACAAAGCGGTATACCTGCATCGCGTTTTGCACGGATTGAAGGTTTGGCAGATAAAGTACCTTTCAATTCCGGTGATCCTTTGGATCCGCGTAATCGACGTATGAGTATTACGGTGTTATATAACGATCCACCACCTGCATCGCCTGCTGCGCCCTCAACACCATAGTTAAGTAGCTATGCTTCTTTTGATGGCTGCTTAGTATGATGTGGATGGGTTTTAATCATGCCCACATAAATCATTGCACCTATCAGTAGGCTGATAGCAGCTAAATCGAGTGCCCAACTAAATCCTTGTTGTTGATCTAAAGTTTGACTCAACAAGTAAGCTGCAACTGGAGGGCCTGCAATCTGACAGGCTCCAAAAGAAGCAGTCAATAAACCTATCATGCTAGCAGCTGATTGCGGATGTAAATTTCTACCTAGCTGCATCACAAAAAAAGTAATCGCAGTAAAGGGTAGTCCAACTAAGATACTGCCGATTGCAAAGCCTAATAGGTTGGGTATCCAATTACTTAACACCACGCCCAGTGCTTGCATCACATAACAGACGATTAACAATTGACGTTGATCGATATGTGCAGCAATACGGCTTGATAAAATCGCACCACACGCAACACCAACACCGAGTATGGGCCAAAATAAATCAGGCCAGATAGAACCCGGTAGTGCAGCACGTGCAATCACGGGTAAAAAAGTCGCAGTGATAATGTAACCAAATCCTGCTAATCCATAAGCAGCAGTTAAGGCAATTTTTTCACTGTTTGTGCCGCCAGTCAGAGTGATGTGTGTTTGTTGACGTGTGATTTCTGGGCTGCTTTCATCATCATGAAAAACACGCCACACGATCACTGTGACGATTGCAGCGAGTATGCCAAATGCACACCAACCTTGTGCAGAATGAAAATCATAGGCCACCATCACGCTAGCAAATAAACCACTCACAGCGATACCCACGCCTGGGCCGGCATAAATAATACCGCCAGTGGTAGAGGCATTCCGTTGAGCTAAATACGCAAGACACCAGCTTGATGTGTAAACAAAACCGATTGCCGTCACACTACCAGTGATAAAACGTAAATAAGTCCAACTCACAGAACTATCATTTGCCATCAAGGCGGTTAAGCAAGCTATTGCGATGAGTGCACTTCTCACCATTTGTGCACTGGAGAGGGGACGTAGTTGATAGCGTTTCCATACAATGGGTTGCAGCATGCATAGAATCGCACCCAATAAATAACCAAAATAATTTGCACTCGCTAACCAACTTGCTTCTTGAAGATTGATGCGTGCTTCATGCAGCATCATGGGCATTAAAGGCGTGAAGGCAAATCGCCCCAAACCCATCACCACAGCAAGCGAAAGCATACCCGCTAGTGCGATACGAAGCGCACTTATTTGTTTAGTTGGTTGAGTTGTAAATGGCAAGTGACTCTAGCTATCCAATGGCATGGTTGAAATGCGTATGATTGATAATGTTGATTATTAATTCGGTGACTTACTACTTTTTTTACAATTGCCGCTGATGATAAAAAGTTTTTTATCGCCTGCAATTGCCAGCCATTGTTTGAATTCACCGCTTTGTCTATCAATGGTGAAATATTCACCTTGTATGCTGGTGCCATAACGCGTGAACATAGCTGGCCGACTCACAGTTAAGATTGCGCCATCAATTTTTAAACTACCTTTTCTGTTGGCCGAGATGGCGTACTCGCCGGTATACCAGCCCGTACCTTCTTCAAAATCTACACCAGCAGGAAGCGTGACGCGTGTCACTTCAGGTGGTTGACCTAAGCCATGTATAGGACGTGCGACTTCGGAATCACAAATCACTTCATAGATTCCTTTATTGCTATAGGCAACGGAGTCTGTCTTATTCGAACCAAAATTAATGAGGCCAGCAAGTTGCGCTGCTAGGATGCTGAGCACAGCAAGAATGATGACTACGAAAGCTATAAGTAATTTTTGCATGTGAATCCTCCGTTTCAGCGCATTATAACGAGCGTTTGTTACTTTGCATTTTTTGCTGCACATGCATGAGTAATCCTTTGCTCGCATCTTCTATTAAATCGAGTACATGGTCAAAGCCATCACTGTCGCCGTAATAGGGATCGGGAATGACACTTACATCATGTTTTATACAAAATTCAGTCATGCGTCGTAATTTACGCGTGTGCTCAGGTGGACAGCGTTCTTCCGTTAATGCGAGGTTATCTCAATCCATGACGAGTAGTAGATCAAATTTTTCAAAATCTTGATCATTCAACTGACGGGCACGCAAGGGAGATAAATCATAGCCTCGACGAGCAGCATGCTGCTGACTACGTGGATCGGGTGGGCTGTTAGGATGATAGTTATGGGTGCCGGCAGAATCGATGGTTAAGTGTTGCGTTAATCCGGATTGCTGAACCAAGTGACGAAAAACACCTTCTGCAGTTGGACTACGGCAGATGTTGCCCATACAAATAAAAAGTAGACGATAGTGAGTTAGTGTTTGAGATGTCATTATTTAACGTGAATTACAATGCGCAGTAAACGTATATGATAAATCGTTATGTCATTAAACCTTGATCTCGCTACACAATAGACTGCACACCGATGGCAGTTTTATAGTAATTTTCCCCTACCTGCTAAATATTAAAAAGACTAAGCAAGTAAGCGTTGTAGCCAATGACCTATATCAGTAATTTCTTCTTCACATACTGAGTGCTGCATTAAATATTCATGCCACTCAAT
>Ga0209550_10002936_pt1 | contig 16365 bp, 7 predicted proteins | sample LauGreSuBDMM15SN_2_FD_187567 | JGI IMG/M metagenome (GOLD analysis project Ga0209550, IMG submission 187567) | Freshwater lake microbial communities from Lake Michigan, USA - Su13.BD.MM15.SN (SPAdes) (version 5) | ecosystem: Environmental > Aquatic > Freshwater > Lake | place: Lake Michigan, USA...
GTATTCCAAGGGGCCAGACACCAGACCTCCAAGCGGAAGGCACGCAGAACGGCCCCCAGAATGTCCCCATTGAGTCTCCTCGAGACGAGAGTTGTAAGTAACGCCTGCGATTCCATCGGCGATTGTCATCCGTGCCTATTGTAACAAAGCCTAATGTATCAAGCCTTTGTATCAAGGATGTGAGACCGCCCTCACGGGCGAGCACGCCGCCGCCACCGATCATTTCCCTTGGGCCTTTGGAGCAGGTTTGCGGACCGGCATGCGCGATGGTCCAGGGGCCGACATCGGGGTGGAATTTACCGCCGGCGGATCCAGGTACAGGGCTGAGCCCTTCGTCGCCTTTGCGGGTGGCACCGGCACGCGCGCCTCGGCCGCTGCGACTCTGGCAGCGGCGGCGTCTGCGTCGGCGGCGCTCGACGCCAAAGCCGCCGCCAAAGCCGCTGCTGTCTGCTTTGGAGCGGCCGCCGCGGCCGCCGCCTGCTTCCTCGCCGCCTCCTTTCGCTCCAGCTCGGCCAGCCGCGCCTCAGCCGCGGCGGTACTAGTCGCGTTGAGAGTGATGCCAAAGTGGCCGTCGCCGCGTGCCTCTCGCCCATTGTCGCGCCCATTGGGATTTGGCCGCGGCTGCTTGCCGACGCCGCCGGCGCTTGCGTCCTTGCCGGCACCTTTGGCGGGCGCCGGCTCCGGCACGGACGGTACGAGCCGCGTCGGCCCTTCGACCTTGCTCGCATCCAACTCGCCCGATTCGGGGTCGATGGCGGCGCACACCATCTCGAACTGCAGCAGCACCTGCTGCGAGAGGTCGTTGAGGGAGCTAATAGCCGACTCCGACTCTGCGGCCAGCTGTAGGTCGAGTGCCGCCTGCGAGAGGCGCATCGCTCCGATGGTCGAGGCAGCGCCCTTGAGTGAGTGCGCCACGCGCCGCAGCTCCGTGTAACGGTCTTGCATCGGCGTCGTTGAGGCGGCGCCTAGCGAGAGTGCCTCGATGAGTCCCTGGATGCGCTCGATCACACCGCGGCCCGAGGCAACAAACTTGGCGCACATTTGGCGCAGGAAGGAGAGATCGCCGCCGAATTGGCGGAGTGCTTGCTGCTCGTCGACGACGGGTGTTTCGACGCTTGCTGCTCGTCGACGACGGGTGTTAAGCAACCACCATTCGTCGCTGGCATGCACGTCCACGGCTCCAAACTTGCCACCCGACAGTTTGTGCTGTTGGGGAGTGGCTGGGCTGGTGGGGTGTGTGGGGCCCTTGCCGGTGACCATCTTGTTGCGCGCGATCAGGTCCGAAATATGGAAGAACTGTGAGTTGACACGCTCGATGCGTTCGGAGACGACAGCCATCTGGTCCGACTCAGCCGCCTGCCCAAGGTCACCCACCACCGCCAGGAACGTGTCTGCCACAAGCCGGCACGCCGCGGTGTGGTGGAGCGTGCCGTGCAGCAGCTCCCGCACCATCGCCTCCAGCATCTCCTTGCCATTGTGCACGCAGCTGGCGACAACCGACTTGCATTGCAGCGCATCGGACGCCTCGGGCTCTGCGGCGGGTGATGCCGAAGCGGCCGGCTCGGATTCTGCGGCCGGCGCGTGCGCGGCATCGTCTGTGCCCCCCGGCAGTGGCAAATGGCGTAGTCCGGCGAGGTAGTCGGAGAGCTGGCCAAACTCGGAGGTTGCCTTTAGGAGGAGCTTGTGCGCGGTAGCTGCGTCGCTCCTGGCCGCCAGCCGCAGGTCCTCGGAAAGCTCGGTGAGCGTGTTGTACACGAGCATGCCCCGCACTGAGTAGTTCATGATGATGTTCAGCCGCTGCTGCACCACATCGAGGATGCGATGGATGTCCTCGCCATTGGCCCTTCCCGCGGCCTCGGCCAGCTCGCGCGACAGCTGCTTGAGCTGAACGTTTCCGAGCTTGGTCGCCGTATCCTCCATGCGGCCAGCCTCGCGCTTGATGGCCTTGTAGTCGCCCTTTGTAGCAAGCACTTGCATCCGTTCCACCATCATCTCGCCGCGCTGCACGAACGCCGAGATGGGCCCCGCGACCGCCTTCCGGTCAATCGAAATCTCGGAGCCACTGCCTTCGCCATCACCGCTGAGGCGGCTGTCACTACCGCTGGCACCGCATCCGCCGGCGCCACTGCCACCTCCATCGCCGCTGCCGCCGCCGGCCGCGGCGCCGAGCGCCGCGCTCGAATAGTGCTCAGCGGCCGCACTGTAATTCATCCACTCGTGCATGGTGGGCACCGCAATGTTGTTGCTGCGCCAGGTCACGGTTGGCGTTGCGTTCACACTCGGCGGCGGATGCGGCGGAGCGACGGGCGTCTCAGACAAGTTAGACACGAGGCTGCGCGAGGAGAACCCTCCCCGACTCTGCGGCACCTCCTCGTATGAGAAGGCTCTGGTTCTCTGTCGACTCTTCTCGGCCATCACCCAGGCCTCGACGGCGGCGCGATCGCCCGTGGCAGCCGCCCCTGTCTGCTGTTTGGGGTCGGGTCCCCGTACAATGTACGAGCGCACGCGTTGCGCAGCCACGTCGACAGTCCGAAGCGTCTTCTTGAGCTCTGCCGGCTGGTTCTCGGCGATGGCACGCTCGAGTGTGCCGAGTGCTTCGGTGAGGCCACGCGCACGCAGCATATGGGAAAAGTCAAGCAACGTCTCGAGTTCGTGCGAGAGCTCAGCCATGTCGTCCTGCGCTGCGGCGACTGTCATGCGACCCACCAGCACACCGCTCTTGGCCACGAACTCCTCCTCCATCCGTGAGAGCAGCAGCTCACCCCCGGGGCCTTGGTAGTTGTCGAGCGCGGCTGATCGGTTGAAGGGCTCGTCCACGTGCGCTACATCCTCTAGGCCAGCCGACGCTGAGGGCCGAGCGCCGTCGCCGCTGCCGCCGCCGCTAGCATTGGCCTTCTCTGACGCCTTGGACTTGCGGCGCTCGTCGCCTTGTGCGGGAGCGGTCACGCCCTTGCCGCCCTTGGCACCGCCGCCACTACCAGTGCCAGCGCCACTCCCACTGCCGCTACTGCCACTGCCGCCGAAAGTGCCGCCGCCGCTGACGAATTCGCTGACGAAACCGTGCGAGTCCATCGCGCGGCCACCCTTGCCGTTGCTTCCGGCGAGTGTGAGCGCGCGAGACGTCGATGGCAACGAGTTCGCGCTGCGCTGCTGGTCCACGCCGCGCCCAGCAACGCCCGCGTAGCCGCCACTCGGCCGTTCGAGCACTGGCCTCTGGCGCTCGGGCGTGATGCTAGCGCCGCCGCGCTGCTTTGTCTCGAGGGCTCGCTCCTTCTCGTGGTGCCAGTGCAGCCGCATGTGCTTGAGGACGGTGGAGATGAGCACGTCGCGGTTGACGGGCTTGGTGATGTAGTCGGACATACCCGCATTGAGACACTTCTCCTTGTCGCCCGGCATCGCGTATGCGGTGAGCGCGATGATAGGCAGCGTCTCGGTTGTGCGCTGCCCCGTCACATCAGCCTCCTCAGCGAGCTTCGCGCGGATGCGCCGCGTCGCCTCGTAACCGTCCATGAGTGGCATGTTGCAGTCCATGAGCACTGCGTCGTATGGCTCTCCGCGCTCGCGCGCTGCCTGCCATGCCTCGATCCCTTCGACGCCGTTCATCGCCATGCCGACGGTATGCCCCGCGTTATCGAGCATGCAGCGCACCACCTCGATGTTGAACTCGTTGTCCTCGACCACGAGGACGCGGCCCACGTTCTTGCCAACCATATCGACGGAGATCAGCTCGGTCGAGGCGCGCTGCTCAGCCGCTTGCCGTTGGTGCGCCTCAATCTGGGGCGAGCCCGCTTTACCGACGAGTAAATTGAAGAAGAACTTGGTACCACGCCCGTACTCGGAGACGACGTGGATCTGGCCGCGCATGAGCTCGACGAGCTGCTTGCAGATGGCGAGGCCGAGGCCCACACCGAGAGGGTTCTCGACGCGCTTGTCGCGGATCTTCGAAAAGAGCCCGAAGAGGTGCCGGATGTCCTCCTCCCGGATGCCGATGCCAGTGTCTTCGACCGCCATCTGCAGACGCAAGTGGTTGGCAAATTCCGCCTGCCGCGCGGCGGTCACCACGATGCGCCCCTGCGGCGTGAATTTGACCGCGTTGAAGAGGAGGTTGAGCAGCACCTGGCGCAGCCGCTGCTGATCGCCTACCACGAAGACAGGCAAGGAGTCGTCGATGTCGATCTCGATGCGCACGCGCTTGTTGAGGGCGTTCACCTTGACGATTTCAACGGCCGCATGGAGTACCTCGTGCACGTTGAACACGCGCTGTTCGAGCTCGAGCTTACCCGCCTCAATCTTGGAGATGTCGAGGATGTCATTCACCAGGTTCATTAGGTGCTGCGCGGACATCATCGCATTCTGTGCGTACTTCAGACCCTTAGGCGGCAGATCGAGCTCAAGGGCGAGCTGCAGCATGCCGAGCACGCCGTTGAGTGGCGTGCGCATCTCGTGCGACATCGACGCCATGAACGTACCCTTGGCATCCGAGGCGGCGCGCGCCTTGGCCGCGGCAATCTGCGCCTTCTCGACGTCCTTCTTGCCAGTGATATCCTGCCCTACCATGACGACGCCGACGACCTCGCCCTTAGCCGAATGTCGCGTGGTCGCATTCAGCGAGAGCTCGACGCGCTGCCCGTTACGTGCGTATAGCGGCAGCTCGAAGTTGGTCGAGTCGATCCCATTCATGGCATGTGTGAGCACCTGCCGCACGGACGCCTTGAACTCCTCCTTGACCGGCCCCGCCTCGACGAGTTGGCAGCCCTTCATCTCCTGCGCCGTGTAGCCAGTGAGTTCGGCCGCCTTCTTGTTCCACTCATTGATGCACCCGCTGGTGTCCACGCCAAGGATAGGCGCGTTGGCCGACTCGATGAGCATCTTGAGATCATTCGCCACGCGCCCGAGCTCCGCCTTTCCTCGGTTCAGCTCAGTGATGTCCTGGCCGACACCCACGACGCCGACGATCTCGTTGTTGGCGTCGCGGCGCGTGGCGGCGTTGAGTAAGATTTCGACGCGCTCCTTCGACTTGGTGTACAGCGGGAACTCAAAGTTGGCCGTTTCCTTGCCACGCAGCGCATTGTCGAGCACCTCGACCACAGAGGCACGGTCCTCCGGTTGAATGAAATCCTCGAGCCGACGCCCGACGACTTCCCACTTGGTTCGGCCAGTGATCTGGGTGGCCTTGCGATTCCACTCGGTGATGAGCGACATCGCGTTGATGCCGAAGATGGGTGCATTCGCGCAGTCGATGAGCCGCTTCAGGTCGTGCACCTCCTGAGACGCCGCGGCCGCGCGTCCCAGCAATGAGGTCACGTCGACGCCCACCGCGAGGACACCTTCCCGCGGTAGGCTTGTGCCTGCAATTCCTGCCGCGCCGACGCTCGAGACGGAGCTGGAGGCGGCCGCCGCGTCGGACGTCTCCGCGCTCGGTGGTAGCGCAAAGTTGGAGAGACGTACTTGCAGATCGAGTAGCCGCCCGTCGGCCGTCTGCAGCCTCACGGCACTGTCCGCGGCGCGCGAGCGGACGAGGCAGTCGTGGACGTGCTTTCGAGTGTCCTCAGGCACAAGCACGTCGACGAGACGCTTGCCGCGTACCGCGTCTACGGGCCAGCCCGTTAGCTGCTGAATGGCTGCATTCCAGCCGTGCACGACGCCCGTGGCGTCGCACACAAATGCAGGCGCCGGGAGCGCGTCCAGGTTGATGGCGAAACCAGCGCCACCACTGTTGCTGCCAGTGCCGAAATGTGTCTCAGTGAGAGTGACGCGTTGCGGGCTTGCCCCAACATGGCCGGCCAGAGGTTGGCTGGGAGGTGAGCTGCTCTTTGAACCAGGCGGCGCATCAGTGGTGCTTCCACTGCCGGATCCGAGCCGGCCGCCGCCCTCGCCGCTGCCAGTGGCCGTACCACCGCCTGTCCCCTTGGTGCGCGCTGCAGGCACAGGAGGCGTCGACATCTCTTGCGAGTATGCCTCGTAGACGCTGACTTTGCTAGTCGGGGGAAGCGTTGGCAGCGGCGGCGGCGAGCCGAGTGGCGCGTCGAAGCTGGAGCCGAAGCTGGACATGGGTGTCGGAGTCCCGCTCAGCCCGAGATCACTCTTCAGCTGCGAGAGCAGCGCGAGCTTCGACCCCGCCGCCTGCAGCATGTCGTCGACATGCTCACTCGACTGTGCGGCGAGCGCAGCCTTCCGCTCGGCGACGCGCTCATTTGGGACTGTCGTAAACAGCAGAGTCACGTCGGGCGGCAGCTGCAGCCCTTTTATAAAGGTGAGCAATTCCTGATACTGCTGCGACGGGAAGCTCTTGGACGAGACGAGCATGACCTCGCTCGCGGGTTTGCGCCGCGCCTCCGAGGCCGAGAGGCGACGGTGCGCTGCCGCCGCCGCGCGCGAGAGATGTGGCTTGTTCTTGTCCGCCTCCATCACCCTTCCAGCACCCTTCCAGCGTCAAGAGTCTTGGACTCCTTGGTGCGCACACGCGAGCGTGAAGTTGGATCGTACGTTACGTTTCGTCAGTCTTGACGCACGCGCCATGTTCTTGCGGGGCACACACACGTTTGAATTGCCTAGCTAGAAGGTCCGATCCTGTTGAAGGCAACGATGGCACTAGTCGCACGAGAGTACCCGGTACAATGAATGTGCTGTGCTGCTCACATACTGGTAGAGCACTCGTGTACATGTAACTCGTGGGGAGCGGGAGCACGATCGCCACGAGAGAGAGACAGTTGTAACTTACCAAGCTACCTACACGATCGCCACGACGGTACATTAGGTTTACTCTGTACATGTACTCAAGTCAAGTCAAGTCACCCTCTCACCTTGAGAGCTTCGCCCGGTGCGGCGCCTTTTCGGAGGGGTGTGCAGCTCAGTGATCAACACAGCGCCTCTGTGAGCAACACTTCTTGAAGAGGCACTGGAAGTGGACGCCAAGCGGGGTGGAAGCTTTCACTATACGCATCACCGAGGAGCTTCGAATCGGTCTGGGACGCTCCGGGGAGAGCACATTTGTCTCCGTTTCGATCGTTGTCCAATCCTGGCGACCGTGAGCAACGTTTTCCAAAGCCTGCTGCCACAGCAAGTCGCGCACTTGTCCGTGCACAATGCTGGCCATCGTCGGCACCTTCCTCGCCATCGTCGACGCTCGACCGCGCGCCATCCTCACTACGGACGTTGAGGGCGACCCGTTCGCACATCGCGATCCCTACCTGAACCTAACCAGCGACGAGCTCCACGCTCACTGGTCGGGTAACGAGGATCTCTACCATGAGGATGATCTCGGCCATGCTCTCCGTGGGAGGGCACACACATTGGCGGAGCGGCTCGCGATGCTTGACGCGCTGCACGAGACGACGTACGTGGACGTGCGCCTCGCTGGCTTTGCGGGCGATGGCGAGCACGAGATTCATCTCGATGAGGACAAGGTGCAGCGTCTGCTTGATGCCACGCTGCACGAGGAGCCGCAGTTTGTGGTTCATCCGCCAGCGTCGTCGGCCTCGCACGAGCTACCCGTGCGCCGGCGATTCTTGTTTCGTGTGACCTCAGCGGCGCCGGCCCTCGCTCCGAGCATCGCCACCGCCATCGAATCTCACATTGCGAGCGGCGGAAGCCCCGACGCCGTGCCGCTCGGTGTAGTCGACGGGCTCGTTCGCGACGACTACATGCACCAGCGCGGCTCGCACGTTACGCTGTACCTGCTCAGTCCGCGCGCGCCACGCCGTGAGCCCACAGAGTTCGAGATGTTGCAGGCGAGTGGCGGCGCCTCCTTCGGCGCGACGCCGGACGCAAACTCAAGCAGCATCGCAAGCAAGTGGTGGCATAAGGTCCGCTATGCGTACTTGGACGGTGGCATCGGCAATGCGACGGCACTCGAGAGCGGCGGCGGTGGTGGCGGCGGCGGCGTGTGCCCGGTAGCGCGCTGGGTGGGGCGAGAGCGCTATATGTGGGTCGACTTGTCTGCAGGCCCTGTCAGCTATGGGCCGGCGACGGCCGCCGATGACGTGGTCACTGATCACTCGCTGCCGTCGATCCTGCAGCTCTCGCGCCGCTTTAGCGAGCGTGCAGAGTTGAGCAAGCACCTCGCCGTCGAGTTGGCCGCTCTCACCCTGAACACCGCGCGGATGTTACTCGCGCCGCCGGTGAGTCAGCTGCAGCCTCCACCGCCCTCGGTGCTCACGACGACGCCCTCAGCGCTCACGACGACGCCCTCAGCGCTCACGATCGTGGCGCTGCGCATCAGCGATCGCGCGGATGCGGCGGTGGGCAGTTCGGCCATGGCGCGCTCCGCACTGAACGAGGCGGAGCTAGCGGACGATCGCGCCTGGGAGGCGGAGCTCGAAAACCTCAAGACGGAGCTGCGGCCGCTGGCAGCGCACGGGCAGACTCTCAACATCGAGACCGTTGACACATCACTCGAGGATTGCCATCTGTGCGCGGCGGCACTGTCGACGGCGATGAAGGCGGGCGCGAACTTCGTGCCGGCGCCCCTCGCGGTCACGGGCATCGCCGGCGCCGTCTCCGGTCAGGTGCTCGGCCACGTAAGGGCGCATGACGTGATCGACAGCAGATTGCTCGCGTCATCAATCCGCGCCGGCCTAACCGTCTCGCCACGTGAACTGAAGGAGGCGATGCCGCAAGGGCGCACGGGGGCATCGACGCAGCTGCCGATCCGTGCGGCACGCCCGAATGAGAGGCTTCTACCCGTCGTCGTGTACTCGCTCGCAGCGGCCGAGCCAGTGCTCCTCGATGGACGCCACGTGGCTCTCCCCTTCAGTGAACTTGTGCTTGCAGTGCAGACCCGCACGCCTTCAGGCGCTGGGACGGTCAGTTCTTCTGTCCCGGCCGTGCCGCCGCCGCCGCCGCCATCGTTGCTCTTGGACGAGCAGTGCCAAGGCATGGCCATCTCCCTGCACGCAAACTCGCTCGCAAGGCCGCTGCTCTCGGCACTCCTTCAGAGCGGATGGGGCATCGTGCCTACCGGTACAACCTGGAGCGCCGCGCACAATTCGACCGTTACTCGGCTGCTGTGGTCGTCGGCGCACACGCCGCACGGGCCGTACTCGACGCGGGCCACGCTCAGCTATGCGCAGCGCGACGCGGCCAAGCGCGCGCCCTTGTATGCGCGTATTACCGAGGCCTTCGCTGAGGTTCGCCAGCTGGCCGCACATTTTAGCGAGTTTGGCAAGACAGTCGATGAGGTGCTCCGCCCGGCCGAACATCTGACCTTCCTGCGCCGGCTCAACTTGCTCGCCTACAAGTTGCAGCGCGTGCGCTCCTTCCTCTCGCTCCACAATTTTAGGCACGCGCAGTACTACGTGCTCTCCACGAGGCACGACCTGCGCGCGATGCGCACCGTGCTCGAGCAGGCGGGTGCGATGCTTAAAGCCGGGCTCGTCTGTGACGTGTGAACGATCCGGTCCGGTCCGCGGTCGTATTACGGTCGTATACCGCCGGTCGTACGAGAAGCCCTTTCATCCAAATGCCCACTCAATAATATATAGACAGAGACTCTCTGCAGATCGCTTAAACCGAGAAGCATTGATAGTCACCACCCCACTCGAGCACGGCGAGGGGGATGTCAGCGCGCAGCTGCGTGGCGGAGGCCACCGGCCACTCCGGGCGCGCGCTCCAAACGGCGTTCGACTCGCTGCCAGGCGGTTCCGTCGTCCAAGCCCACACGTGCGCTACCGCTGCGTATGACTCTCGGCAGCCCGGCTGCGCCGAGAACTCGCCTGCGGCATTGGGCGTCATGATGGGCGCCCCGAAACTCTGCTGCGGCGCGGCTAGTAGGACCTCGAGGTGCCGTCGGCCGTCGCGTGACGTGGCGTTGACGAAGAGGGTGCCCTCACACGGTCGTCGGACGTCAAAGACACGGTCGAGGTCTGTCGTACGAAAGTCCCATCGAAGCGCTTGGTGTGGCCCAGCGCGCAGCCCGATGACGTACGACGCCGTCGTGAGTGGGCCGATGACGAAACGGCCGCCCGTTAATACCAAAAAGGCGCGCCCCGCGGGCGCACTGGCCTGCGCCCAGGCCCAGCCGGTAGGGAATGAGGCCCCATAGTTGCGCTCCACGTGCGTCAGAGCACGGCCGCCGAGGTGCCGAGCTCGCACGCCGCCGTGCCAGACGGCATACGTGGACGGCGAGCCGAAGCTGTGAACAAAGTAGTGGCATGGCAGCAAGCCCGTACGGCCTAGCCAGCCCTCAGGTCCGTCATGATTGGGGCGCAACTCGCTCCACGGGACGCGAGCGCTGCCACTCAGGTTCGCGACGAGCCGCACGCCGCCCATGAAGCGCACATCGAGCTCGGTGACGAGATCGGAGACGCGCATGCCGCCATGGCGCGCCGACCACCACGAGACGCGCGGGCCATGCCCGTGCTCGCCGCCGCCGCCGCCGAGGACGACCTCGTTCCCGTCGAGAAGCACGCTGCGGCTCACCTCGGCGCCACGGCCATCTCGATACGCGAGCACGAGCAGGTGCTCGTCAAAGGCCGTTGGCTGGTCACGTGGCGGCAGCCTGCGCTGCTCACGCCGCCGCACCGAGCCAAAGATGACGGCAATTGTCGCGCGGCTGGCATGGTCGGTCATACGAAAGAACCACCCCTCAAACCAAGGACGCCGCCATTGGACCCACGGCCGAGGCTCCATTGGCAGCAGCGCGGTCGCTAGGAGCGAGGAGGAGAGTGCATGAAGTCGGCGGCCGGCGTTCAATGTGAACTGCGGAGCAGGGCGAGTGGAATCCTTTGATTGTGGACGGCGGCCCTTGAGCAGAGATTTGACGAGCTTGAACGACACCTGCGGTGGGCGTAGCCACGCGAGTCCCATGTTGCGCGATGTCGAGTCGCGCATGACGCACAAACACCGTGAACGTACCGGGTAGACCCAAAAATCAGTCCCCAGACCAGAGACCAGCATAACCGTACACAACCAGGGGGTCCGGAGTAGGTCCGGAGGTTGCGCGTTGTGTAGTTCCTGCTTGACTTGACTTGTCTTGAAATCAATTCCCTATTTTCGATCATGGATAAGACGGATAAGCTCCAGTCCATCGCTCTCGTCGACCCGGACGAGGCCGTGCTCTTCTTGTTCGCCCTTCTACCATTATTGAGCTTGTTAGTGGAGGTCATTTGGCCGCGAGGGGTGGTCGCCAACGATTTCGAACAAGGCGTGCCATCTCGGCTGTGCTCATGCGTTCGTGCGTCCGATGATGTTCACGATGCAAGCGCGCTCGACGACATGCTCGCTGAGAGACGGTGGGAGGCCGCCAAGCTGCAGGCGCAGCTCGCGGTTCGCCAGCGTGACGCAGAGCAGAATGCGCAGGCGCTGCTGGGAGCCGTGCACGCGCTACGGGCATGCAGCATGCAGGGAAGCAGGGCACATCACGCCGAGCGACTGGGCGAGCTCGAGGAGCTTGCCGTCGCCGCATCCGCCGCGCTACGTTGCGTGCGCGACGAGCGCCTCCAGTCGGAGCGACGGCGAGACGAGAGGCGTGTGGAGGAGCGCCTGCGCGAGGCCGAGGAGCGCGAGTCGAAGCGACAAGCGGAGAATGCCGCGCTCCATGCGGAGCTGGCGGAGGCAGAGGCCGCCCGGGCACGTTTGCTCGAGGACCTTGCATATATGCAAGCGTGGGTGCGCCAAAAGGAGGAGGAGGACCTGAAGCTCAAGCAAGCCGCACCGCCACCCGCGCCGCCACCAGCTGAGACGCCGGAGACGCTTTGGGCGGCGGCGGCGGCGGCGCTTGAGTCGAGCGCGCCCCGCTCGGTGAGTCTGTCTCATGCCGAGCTGACGCTCGTGAAGAGCAGCAGCACCAGTGGCGGCAGCTCTCTCATGAAGCGTGGTGTGCCTCAGTCGCTGAGCACGTCGATGCTCTGGCGCACGGCGAAGCTCGCGCGCATCGCTGAGGCTGGTCATGGCTTCGTGCTGGGCGAGGGCGTCGAGGCAAAGGCGGTGACCGATGCGCTCGGAACGGCGCTTTGCACCCTGGAGCACTCGATCGAAGAGGAGGTGTGCGCTTGGGACTATCGCGAGTGGAACTACGTGGCGGCGATGGCGGCGCACACGAGCACGGTCGAACTCAATGGTAGTGTGGCCAAGGCGCTAGGCGGCGCACAAGCAGGTACGGTGCTCGAACACGACGCTGGCCACGCAGGCATGACCCTCAAAGACTTTTGCGCCGCGCCCGAGGCGACGCGCGCGGAGCTGAGTGAGGCGGAGGTGCTCGCTTTGCGACTGCTCACGGGACGTCTCGGCCTCGTGCTCCAGACGAGCCTCCTGCACAGCAGTTCCTCATCGCTTGCTCGCTGGGCAACCACGCTGGCGTGCGCCGTCTCGGCGACCCTCAAGCTCATCCGAACTCAGTCGAAGAGCGACGGGCCGCATGCGTTTGTGCCGCTGACAGATGTGAGCGCCGCCCCGCCCGCATGGCCTGTGGCTGCGGGCGTGCTCTCGCGCGCCTTTGTGTGGGCTTCTTCTGATCCTTGGACTGCGCGCGAGGCGCTCCAAGAGAGCGGTCCGCGAGCACTCCTCCTGCTCACCGGCGGGGCGGCAGGTGCGGCCGACGTCGGCTGGGTCTCTCAGTTCCCGCAGCAGTGCTCGCTCTTGCTCCCGCCGGGCTCGCGTCTCCGACCGAAAGCGAGCACTGCCTTGCTCCCTCCAGTCGCCAAGACGCGCGGCGTTCGGTGTGTCGAGGCGGCGCTCGAGCCGTACTCGCAGACCATCCCGTACTCAGTGGGCTTTCACAGCCAGTCGCCCACGATGGCGCTCACGACGGGCTCGAGCGTCCCGGGCGCCGCGGCCGCGATCGCGTGGGCATGCGATACGTTTGGGCTGAGTGCGGAGCAGCTCAAGGCACAGCAGTCGCTCACGCTACCCGCCGGCACGACGCTGTTCGCCGAGGGCGCTGGCGCTCTGGGAACGCTGTGCGCCCGCTGCTCGCGTGAGGCATGCCCTAACCTCGAGGAGGTCTGCTTGCGCGGCGCTCGCCTCGCGCCCAACGCGCTGCGCCGCCTAGTGGAGGCGCTCACGGCAGGCGCTCACGGCAGTGCAGTGGTGCACTACACAGGGCACGAGCTGGCGCTGGATTTGTCTCGATTTGTCACATCAGATGCGTCCGAAGTGGGCGAACTGATGGCGTCCCTCATCGAGAAGGCGCCGAGCATCACCGACCTCGACCTCGGAGGTCACCCTCTCGGCACCGCCGGCCTGACGGCCATAGCGCGCGTGCTCGCCAAAAATACATCCCTCGCATACTTAGGCCTTGCCGCCACCCAGCTGGGCACGGACGCGGCCAAAAAGCTCGGGACGGCGCTCCGTCAGAATGGCGACCTGCTGCTGCTCGATGTGCGCCATAACAATCTGAGCAAAGAGGCGCAGCGCGTGCTCATCAAATCATCCGCCGCGCGCCCGCGCTCGTCCACGGGCGACCATGAGACCCTCGAGCTCCGCCTCGAGCCAAACGCACCGCTACTGGCGGCTGAGCTCGTCGCGCACACGCCTCGCGACCATGAGCGCGCCCTCACCCGCGCCGCGACGAAGAAGGCGTCCTTCGCTCGCGCCGCGAGCGGGTGGCGGTCTGGAGCGTAGATGAGCGTAGATTACATGTTCATGATCATGAATATCAGGTACGACGAAATCGATATATCAGAATTACCGAAACACGAGTCGTCATACTGTACTGTAGTTCATTCCCGCGAACGAGCCGTTCTTCGTTCACGCGACAACTTCGTTCACGCCTCGTCGTGCCGCGTCCGTGTGGACTTCTTGGATGTCAGAATTGCTCGACCTGCTGGTCATCGGCGCCGGCCCCCACGCCCTCTCCCTGCTCACGCGCTTGATCACCGACGATCCCGACCTGCTCACCGAACGGGAACGCGTCCATATCATGCACAAGGCAGGATCACGCGCCCGCTCACACGATGAGGTCAAGAAGGAGCTGAAGAAAAGGTACCGCGCCGCAGAGGCGCTGCCGCGGACGCTTGTGGTTGACACGCACGGGCGTTGGATGGCTCAGTGGGCTTCAGATTTTGAGGCGCTCGACATTGAGCATACACGCTCGAATGCCGACCTGCACCCTTGCCCCTTTGACTTCCAATCGCTGCGCGTGTGGGCTGCAACACAGAGACGCGAGGACGAGATGTACCCCATGCGCCACATTGACCGCGACGCCGCCCGCAAGCGCGGCTACGGCGGGCCCTTCCTCCTGCCTGGCACGCACCTCTTCCTCGACTTTTGTGCGGAGCTGGTTGAGCGGTACGAGCTCGCGCCGCTCGTGACGCAGGGCACTGTGGCAGAGGTGCGACTCATCGAGCCGTCGGCGGAGCAGCCCGAGCGCCTCTTTGGCGTGCATCTCGCCGACGGGCGCCTGCTCCGTGCGCGGCGGGTCGTGTGTGCGATGGGGCCTGGTCCTGCGTTCCAAGGCATGCGAAAGACGCTGCCCTGGTGGGCGGATGAGTTGGGAGCGGAGCTGGCTGCAACATCCGATGTGCACGCACGCCGAAGGCCGGCGGCGCTGCCATCCTCGTCGCCCCAAGCCCCGGTGTCCCCTTCGCCGCCGCCCCTCGGCTCAGCCGCAGACCAGCTCGGCGCTGCCGCCGTGGACGCGCAGCCGTCTGCCGTCGCCGCCACCAGCGCGAGCCTGTCGGACGCGGCGTCCGACGGCCTGCCGCCCGCGCCCACCTCGGCACACGTGCCCAAGACGGCGTCCGACGGCCTACCGCCCGCGCCGCGCCCACAGCAGGCGATGAATCTCGCTGCTACCGAGGCCTTCGCTGCGGCCGTCGCAGGCGGCGCGACCAAGGATGCTGCTCGGGAGAGCGCACGCGCGGCGGGGCGAGCAGCGTACCGCTCCGCCCAGGCGGCGTGGAAGCACCAGACGCGCGCCGCCGCCGATGCTACTGTTGCCACGGAGGGGGGGATGGGAGAGGCTCGCGACGATGACGCGGAGGACGGCGGCGGTGGCGGCGACACGATCGCACAGCAGCAGGCTAAGCTTGCTGAGCTGCGGAGGAAGGTGGCTGCGGGCGAGAAGCTCTCTGGCAAGATGAAGCGCGTCCTCAAGAAACTTGAGGAGGCGGAGGTTCGCTGGAAGGCGTACGAAGCAGCGAGTGGTGCCGCCGGTGGTGACGCGGAGGGCGGCGAAGAGGGGGACGAGGGCGAGGCTGGCGGCGACGACGCCACAGGTTCTGCTGCCAGTGCCGCCACCCCGGACCACGCCGCAGACGTACACCTGTCGGCAAGCGACTCCGTCTGCATGCCGCCTGACGCCTGCGCGCGCGAAGTGCCGCCGTCGGCGAGGTTGCAGCACTCCTCCAATCTGACGGATTGGCTCCGCGCATCGGACACGCATGCGCTTCTGCGCGGTCGGCGTGTGCTCGTCGTGGGTGGTGGCCAGACAAGTGCGCACCTCGCCCTCCTCGCGTTACGTCGAGGCGCCACGGTGACGCTCACCCGCCCGCCTCCGAGGATCTCTGAGTGCCTCCGACGGCTTCCGATGGCCTCTGAGTGCCTCCAATGTGCATTCGCTGTTGGCAGGTGACACTCGCCTCGCGCCGGCGCGTTCAGTGCAAGCCGTACGACATCGACCTCGAGCTCGTGGGTGATCGACGAGCGGAGGTGCTTCAAAGGTTTGGGAGGCTTGAGGCACCGCGCGAGCGGCTGAAGTTCATCGCGGCGCTCCGGGGCGGTGGCTCGATGTCGCCCGACATGCGCGGCTATCTGAACGAGTTTGAAGCCGAGGCTGCTGGTGCGATCCAACAAGCAATGAAACCCGACTATGTTACTTTTGACCTACAACAGAAAGAGCGCGCGGATGACGTGCGCTTCACTCACCTCCAAGGGGTGGAAGTGAGTGAGGCGCACTGGGTACCAGCCCCCGCGTTGGGGCCTGCTGGCAGCGACGAGGGCGCGGACACATCAGTGGGCGAGGTGCAAGTGCGCTTCAGCAGACCAGACCTTGCAGAGGAGGGCGAGAGCGCCGCGTTCGACTTTGTGTGGCTCGCCACAGGGGGCAACCTCGACCTGAATCTTGTGCCTTTGCTCGCGTCCTTCCAGGCGCAGCGGCCCATCTCCACCGTGGGAGGGCTGCCCGTCCTCCAGCCCGACCTCTCGTGGGACGCTGGAGTGTCGCTGTACGTGATGGGGGCCTTTGCGCAGCTTCAGCTGGGTGCAGACGCCCTCAACCTCGCAGGTGCGCGCTCGGGGAGCGTGCTCGTGGCGAGGGCGCTGCTCGGTGCGGCGGCAGCGGCCGAGGCGACGGCTGAGGCAACGGCCGAGGCGACGGTCTAGACGGTCCGGTCGACGGCCGAGACGACGCCTGTGTTTAACGTGGCGCAGCGTCGCTGCTTGGGAGCCGGGCGGACGGCGGAGATTTCGTGATGTCATCGATGATGT
>Ga0209550_10002938_pt1 | contig 16361 bp, 12 predicted proteins | sample LauGreSuBDMM15SN_2_FD_187567 | JGI IMG/M metagenome (GOLD analysis project Ga0209550, IMG submission 187567) | Freshwater lake microbial communities from Lake Michigan, USA - Su13.BD.MM15.SN (SPAdes) (version 5) | ecosystem: Environmental > Aquatic > Freshwater > Lake | place: Lake Michigan...
CTTTGGAATAGAGTGCTTTTACTTTTTTGCCTTGATGCAAAAAAGTAACAAAAAAAATCAAGCCTGCGAATAAAAAGGCTGAAATTTTAAATGTCAGCCTAAAATCAAGGAACTCGCCAGAAGAGTATGTTACCTCAAAGGATCTGCTGGCTCAGACAGCCTTGATTTTTTAACGGCTGACATTTAAAATTTCTAGCACTTTTTATTCAAGGGCATCACTGAATGGGCGCTTACTACTTTTTAACTTATCCAACCCAATCTCCTAAGCCCTGACGAAGAATAGTCCATTCATCAGTCGTGCAATCTACGATAGTAGATGGTGTCATTCCACCAATGCCGCCATCAATTACGAAATCAACTAGATTTTCAAATCTGTCATAAATAATTTCAGGGTCTGTATAATCTTCTACCATTTCGCCAGGCAAAGAGGTACTCAAAATAGGGTTACCAAGCATAGTCAAAATTTGTTGGCAGATATTATTATCGGGTACACGAAGGCCGATAGTGCTTTTTTTACTTTGCAATATTTTTGGTACTTGCTTACTTGCAGGTAAAATGAATGTATAAGGGCCTGGTAAATAATTTTTCAACATTCTATAAAGTGGTGTATCGATACTTTTACTATACTCGCTTAAATGACTTAAATCGCTGCAAATGAATGATAGCTGAGCCTTTTGAGGATCCATGTTTTTTATTTGACAGATTTTTTCAATCGCCTTAGCATGCTTGATATCACAACCAAGGCCATAAATAGTATCCGTTGGGTAGATGATAACACCCCCATCTTTTAAACATTCAACAACCTGATTAATCAATCTTGGCTGGGGATTTTCTGGATGTATTCTTAATAGCATATTTACAAAATTAAGCTGCTTTAATGCAGATATCACTTAACCAATATTAGTAAGGTTTTCATTAATATTCATAATCTAGTAAGGTAAACAACTTGTAGTAAGAATGAAAATTATTGTACAATTAAACTCATAGTATTGCGAAACTTATTTAACGGATTAGGTTTAGTGTAAAATGATGGGAAAACCAGTACTTCTCAAGTGTTTAATAATATTTATAAAATTAAAAAATACGATTTTTAACAGAAAAAAATGGTTAAGATACCTATAACAAAGGGTAAAGCACTACTTTTGTAACAACTTTTAACCACTCCACGTGTCGTTGCACGTTGGTTCAATAAAACAATATCAACATGTCTTTAATCTCAGTAGGAACCATGGCTTTTGATGCCATTGAAACACCTTTCGGAAAAGTAAATCAAATTGTAGGTGGCTCTGGAACTTATGTAGCCTATGCAGCCAGCAATTTTATTAGTGACATTAAGCAGATCTCCATTGTTGGGTTCGATTTCCCAGAAGAAGAAATGGCAGAACTTAGAAAAAGAGGTGTAGACTTAGAAGGTGTGGAAATAGTTCCAGATAAAAAATCATTTTTCTGGAGCGGTAAATACCATCTAGACATGAATAATAGAGATACGCTTGTTACTGATCTTAATGTTCTTGCAGATTTTAATCCTGTTGTACCAGATAGTTACCAAGGTGCTGAATTTTTAATGTTAGGAAACTTGGCTCCTAATATTCAATTAAGCATCATCAATCAATTGAAAGTAAGACCCAAACTAATAGTGATGGACACCATGAATTTTTGGATGGATATTGCAATGAGTGATTTGGAGGCGGTATTAAAAAAAGTAGATGTATTGATGATCAATGATGCGGAAGCAAGACAACTAAGTGGACAATTTTCATTGGTAAAAGCTGCGAAAACTATTCTTGAAATGGGTCCAAAATTTTTAGTCATCAAAAAGGGTGAGCACGGTGCATTGTTATTCCATGGAGACCATGTATTCTTCGCACCTGCATTGCCACTAGAAGAAGTATTTGATCCAACGGGTGCAGGTGATACATTTGCCGGAGGATTTATTGGATACCTCGCCAAAACAAAAGATATAAGTTTTGAGAATATGAAGACAGCAATTATTGTAGGAAGTGCATTGGCAAGTTTTTGTGTAGAAAAATTTGGCCCTAACAGAATGAAAGAAATTACCAAGACTGATATTGATCAAAGACTAAAAGAATTTGTTCAACTCGTAAACTTTGAAATAGATTTAGTATAATTAAACTAAATAAATATCATTAACCGAAGTGAATGACACTTCGGTTTTTTATTGAAGTGATAAGCAATCCATTCTAACTATTTTTTGGTTATTTTTATAATTTAGCAATAGCTTTTAAAGCGTTTTTTATCTTTATATTCGAGTAGTCTTTTGAAATTAAAAAGTAGTTTTGAGTATACAATTAAATTTTACAATATATGTTAGAAGTAATTGCACTTTATTTTTTATGTAAGAAAATTGGAATACTAGCTAGTCAAAAAGGACTTAGTGCTCGAACATGGAAATGGTATACGATATTGGCTTGGATCTTAACTGAAATGATTGGAGTGGTATTGGGAATTATATTTTATGGAGAAAATAATTTGGAGCCTATAATGTTGTTGGGACTCATTAGTGCGTTTGGAGGATATTTAATCATTAAGTTTATACTTGAAAAAAGGCCGGATTTAAAAAAGGATGACATAGATCAGATTAGAGTGGATGAACTTCAGCCTCCAAGAAACTAACCAATAAACTATTACACCAATTAAAAGTAAAGTTTGGATTTTATACGAGTTAAAATCGATTGAATAAAAATATCTGATTGATATGACAAAAAAAACGCTTTCCTTCAAAATTACAATACTACTGTTGTTTGCGCTATCTTTTAATTGTTTACAAGCTCAGACAATTGATTCTCTTTTAGACATATTGGATACAAAATATGTACAAGAGAAAATTTACATGCAAATGGATAAGGCCTACTACAATGCTGGAGAAACTATCTGGTTCAAAGCTTATCTTACCGCAGATAACCTTTCGAGCCCAATCAGTAAGACACTTTATGCAGAGTTGATGGATGAGAAGGGAATGATATTGCAACAAAAAATGATGCCTATCATTCAATCTGGCGCATCCTCTAATTTCGATTTGCCTGATTCAGTCAACTACACCAAATTATACATTCGAGCCTACACAACTTGGATGCTCAACTTTGATTCGTCTCTTTTGTATTTAAAACCAATACAAATTATTCCAAATAAATTAGTGGTTAAAAAAGCGCCTACACCAGTTGCTTATAGCTTACAGTTCTTTCCAGAAGGTGGCGACTTAATCAATGATATTTCTTCAAGAGTTGCTTTTAAAGCTACCGACAATCAGGGAACTCCATTTGAAATAAAAGGAGATATCATAGATAGCAAAGGAAAAAAAGTAACCTCTTTTTCCTCTATGCATGATGGTATGGGGTACCTTACTTTAAAACCATCTGCAAAAGAAAAATACCGTGCTATATGGAAAGATAAAAAAGGATTGCAACATGAAAATCCATTGCCCGAGGCAAATAAAATAGGAATTGTGCTAAGCACCGATCTAAGCGACTATGCTTTAAGTTATACAATTAAAAGGCCAGATAGTGCAGACGCTGTTTATACCACCTACCAGGTAGAAGCACAAATGCACCAACGCTTGGTATACAGTGCCAGAATAAATTTGACCAAAAAGACCAGCGTTACAGCAAAAATAGAAACAGACAGCTTACCCAATGGTGTTTTACAATTAACCATATTTAACGCGGCGCTACAACCAGTTGCTGAACGCATTGTTTTTATTAATCACAATAATTATTATTTCATTACAGATATACATTCTGCTGATAAAAGCCTCGCCAAGCGTGGCCGCAATTCAATTCAAATTGATTTAGGAGACAGCTTACTCTCTAATTTATCTATCTCTGTAACCGATGCAGACCTCAATCCAATTTCTAAAAATGAAGAAAGTATTTATTCGAATTTATTATTAAGCAGCGACTTAAAAGGTTATGTTTATAATTCAGCCTATTACTTTTCAAGTGATGCAGACTCTGTGAAGCAGCATCTTGACCTTGTAATGATGACCAATGGATGGAGAAGGTTTAAGTGGTCAGATATTTTATCAGGTAATTGGCCTAAAATTAAATTTATTCCAGAGGACCAACTTTTCGTTAAAGGTCAAATTTTAGGTCTAACCAAATCATTGTTATTTCAAAAAGATTTAACAGGTATTTTAAAGACAAAAAATGGAGGCTCTTCTATTTTCACTATGCCTGTAAATAGCCTAGGTGAATTTTCACATGAAGGACTTTACTTTTTTGATACTGCGAAATTATTTTATCAACTCAATAACGACAAAGACAAAAAGCTGACGACCATTGCCAGTTTTGCATTTAAAAATAGTTTTATTAAATCACCACAGCATCCATTAACGATGCTTTCAGGATTATATATGCCCGAGAAAATAGACAGCGCCATTTTACAGAAAAGTAGTTTGATGGCCAACTTACTTCGCGATCAGACAGAAAGAAATAAAATAAAAACACTTGATAACGTATTGGTTAAAAGTTTCCAAAAATCAGCTAAGCAAAAGTTAGATGAGGAGTATACTTCTGGCTTTTTTGCGGGTGGAGACGGCTATTTATTTTCAACCGAAAATGATCCTTTTGCTATGACAGCATCCAGTGTATTAGCTTATCTACAAGGTAAGGTGCCTGGATTACAAATTAATACTGCCGGAGAAGGAAGCGCTATTTGGAGGGGAAGCCCTACCAGTTTTTTTGTCAATGAATTGACAACAGATTTATCAAGAGTTCAGGTGATCAACATGAACGATGTAGCCATGATCAAAATCTTTAGACCACCTTTTTATGGCTCAGTTGGTGGAGGTTCAGGTGGAGCCATTGCGATCTACACAAAAAAAGGAGGCAGTGATTATTCACAAGTGAAAGGATTGGCTTTTGCAAATATCAATGGCTATTCAATTATCAAACAATTTTATTCGCCCGATTATGATACAAAGCCTGAAACCGATATCAACGATTTCAGAGCAACCCTCTACTGGAATCCCAATTTACGTTTTGATAAAAATACAAGACGAGTCACTGTTCCATTTTACAACAGTGATTATTGCAAAAAAATTCGAGTTACTGTTGAGGGAATCAATGAAATTGGGCAATTAACGAGAGAGGAAAAAATTATACAATAATTTTCTTTAGCAATCTATCTAATAACCAAGTGCTACAAGCAAAAATTGCACTTATTACTTGAACTTACCTATTAACTAAAAGAATTGTTTTGTGTAATCATTAAAATGAATTTCTTTTTGCCAATACAATCTCATTTTTGAATTGCTTTTTATTTCCTTTTAAATTAAATATTTCGGTAAATATAATATATACTCCCACTGCAAGTGGTTGATTTTTTTCTCCTAGCCCATCCCAGCGAAAAGTTCCTGATGTTCCACACAATGCATTTCTATGAAGATATCGAATAGGCCTTCCCATTGCATTAAAAATAGTAATATTAGCAACATAACCTGGCGCTGGAAAACGATAATTTATTGTTGCAAAGTCATCCTGACCATCATTATCTGGTGAAAAAATTTCGGGAGACAGCCTTATCTCTCCTGCCAATCCATTGTTGATCTGATATTGTGAATTTTTGTAGGTAGGAGTGCCATATCCCACAGCAGTAGCCGCAGAATGCCAGTTTTCGGCAGATTGAGTGACAGCATTATAATTCACTCTTTCCAATGCAACCCCTTCAAAATTATCAATGAGTTTAAAATGCCATTTTTCATTGTAAGTTAATTCATCCGTTATTTCACCTTGAGCATTTAAAATAATAACAGTGCCTCTATCATCATTGTAAGAGGGCATTGACTCAATTTCAATAACGGCTTCTTTATTTAGAACAATATAATTTGACTTAACCATTGCAGTATTTTCTGTAATGACTTTAAACTCTTCTGGGAAAATCAAATTGTTTTCAGCACTTAGTTGTACAAGATTACTTATAACTCCCAAACTGTTTCTGTTGGCAATATATAGTTGTTTTAAATCAAAAATTTTATTGCTACGATTGTATATTTCCACATAATCTGTTGCCGATGGAGTTGGATTAAATAAAATTTCATTGATCACCATATCATTCATTGAGGCCAGTTCTGATAGTCCTACTTGGGTAGTATAATTGCTAGTTCCAATCAGGTTACCAACACAATCAGTAATAGATGCTACTGTTAGCGTATATATTTTATTACGCGCTAAAGGACTACTCAAATTTATCATTACCCTGTCAAACATTGGACCTAAGGTTGAGGCAAATGAAGGAATTCCTATTCCACCATCAACCATATAGTTTTCTTTTTTAGCAGCCCTCAAACTATCAATTGGTTCATCAAAAATCAATATTAAGTTTAGACTATCGAGAGCGAATGCACGCAATAGCTTAGGCTTTGATTGGTCTGCATTTAAAGCCTCCACTGAATTTTTCTTTCCGGGGGTACCACCACTATTGTCAATACTAGCCTTCCAATTATTTCCTCCACTACAAGGGTTATGGGAATCAATCATTTCTAGCGTCCATCCTCCTTGTTTCTTTAAAGGGTTCTCATACCAGCTATCTAAATAACTTATTGAATGAATAATTTCATTTTTTGCACTTTTCAAAACAAGTAGCCCAGCACTATTACCAAGAGAGGGGAAACTGGTAACGGTTATGGAGGGTCCTAATAAAGACAATACAATTGCTGAATTGCTACTGCATAGGATAACCAGACTATCAGGCAATAAAATATAATTAGGCATTGGTCCGCTCTGACCAGAACCATACCCTAATCGATAACCCTTTAAATTAATAGCATGGGTTGCATTATTTTTTAATTCTATCCATTCAAAGTTGGGTAACCCTACCATTGGTGAAGGATCGATCATCATTTCATGTATTAGCACATCTAATGGACGAGCAATCGTATCTGTAAAATAATGTCGTACAAATATTTCATCTGCCCAACGACTCTGAAAACAGCTATTATAGCTGATTGTTTTATTGGTTGCTACAAAATCTTTAGCAGGATGACCGAATGCAACAAAAGCAAATAATAAACCGATGGAAAAACAAATCAATGATTTTAATTTCATACTAGGCAGGTAGATTTTGATTTTGCTGCTGCAATCTGTCGCCCCTTCAACCAAGCTTGCAGCAAGTCTAAAACCCATGACAAAATAATATAATTTAATTTCGAATGAAAGAGTAATTGAAAAGATTATTATTTTAGTTTGGTCAACTAGTGCATTGTTATTATTTTTGCACTGCAATGATGATTATAAAACATACATTTTTTACGAAGAAACGCTCCTCTATCGGGAAGGTAATTTAGTATTTTGTTTGTTACACTATATTCAAAGCCTTCCGCAAAACGGAAGGCTTTTTTTTGAAACAATTCTATTATTGCGAGATTCTAAGGGATATTAAATCATGAGATATTTTTTGAAACTGAATACATTTATTCATAAAACAACCAAACAATGAAAGTAGCTGTAGTTGGGGCAACAGGTTTAGTAGGCACGAAAATGTTGCAAGTATTAGCCGAAAGAAATTTTCCAGTAACCGAATTAATTCCAGTAGCTTCTGAGAAATCCATCGGCAAACAGGTAGAATTTAAAGGCAAAAAATATACCATCGTAGGCTATGCCGATGCAATCGCCGCCAAACCAAATGTAGCTATTTTCTCAGCAGGAGGTAGTACCTCCTTGGAGCTAGCTCCTTTATTTGCAGCAGCTGGTATCACTGTCATTGACAACTCAAGTGCTTGGCGTATGGACCCTTCTAAAAAACTAGTAGTGCCAGAAGTAAATGCAGACATACTTACAGCAACCGATAAAATCATCGCTAATCCCAATTGTTCTACCATTCAATTGGTAGTGGTATTGAAGCCGCTACATGATAAATATAAAATTAAAAGAGTAGTCGTATCTACCTATCAAAGTGTTACTGGTACTGGCGTAAAGGCTGTTGAGCAGTTGATGAATGAGCGCAAAGGAGTAAAAGGTGAGATGGCTTATAAATACCCGATTGATCTAAATGCGATTCCGCAAATTGATGTATTTCTTGATAATGGATACACCAAAGAAGAAATGAAAATGACCAATGAAACTGTAAAAATAATTGGTGATTCAAATATTAAACTAACGGCTACCACTGTTCGCATTCCTGTGATGGGTGGACATAGTGAAAGTGTAAACATTGAATTTGAAAATGATTTCAATTTGGATGAGGTAAGAGCATTGTTAAGCAAAGCGCCTGGTGTTATTGTTCAGGATGATATTGCCAACAGTATTTATCCTATGCCACTAACCGCCCATGAAAAGGATGAAACATTTGTAGGTAGAATTAGAAGAGATGAAACGCAAGCCAATACCCTCAACTGTTGGATTGTAAGTGACAACCTAAGAAAAGGTGCTGCCACCAATGCAGTACAAATAGCAGAATATTTAATGGGGAAGGGACTTTTATAATTTAGTACCCATCAAGAAAGCCATCTAATAGATGGCTTTCTTGATAAAATATCGTTGTTAAATAATTCAGTCATCTTCAATTTAAAAGACTAACTGATGGTCCAAGTCTCATTACCTCTAAGTAATTTATCTAAATCACCCTTTCCTTTTTTAGCGATTATATCTTCTATCTGCATTGCCATTCCATCTTCATAGCAAGCTCTGTCTGTTTGATAAAATACTCCAAATGGTCTTGGTAAATGTCCAACTAAGTTTGGATCATCAAACATGCGAACCAATATTTGTGCTTTGTAAAAGTCTTTATCGTCATGAATCCAAAGGTCATCCGCAGTAGCGCCACCCTCTCCCAATTCAACAATTATTGGCTTAAATCCATCTAGTTTAATTCCCTTATTTTGAGTAGCTCCAAATATCAATGGCTTACCTTGCTCTAAAAATAAAACTTCTTCTGGCTTAGAGCCTTTTTCAGTAAACACTTCAAAAGCTCCATCATTAAAGATGTTGCAGTTTTGATAAATTTCTAAAAAGGAAGTTCCTTTATGAGCTTGAGCGCGCAACAACATTGACTGCAAATGTTTTGGATCCCTGTCCATTGTTCTTGCAATAAAGCTAGCATCTGCACCCATTGCCAAAGCCAATGGATTAAATGGATGATCAATACTTCCAAAAGGAGTCGACTTAGTAATTTTATTCTCTTCAGAGGTAGGTGAATATTGTCCTTTTGTCAATCCATAAATCTGGTTATTAAACAATAAAATATTTACATCAAAGTTTCTACGCAATAAGTGAATGGTGTGATTACCGCCAATACTTAACCCATCACCATCTCCTGTAACAATCCAAACGCTCAACTCAGGACGAGCAGCTTTTAAACCGCTTGCAACAGCTGTAGCTCTTCCATGAATACTGTGCATGCCATAGGTATTCATATAATATGGAAATCGGCTACTACAACCAATTCCAGATACAATTACAATATTTTCTTTAGGAATACCCAATGTAGGCATCACCTTTTGAACCTGCGCCAAAATCGAATAATCGCCGCAGCCAGGGCACCAACGTACCTCTTGGTCAGTTACAAAATCTTTTGAAGTTAATGCCTGTACTGGAATAGCGGTTGCTGTTTCACTCATATGACTATTTTTATAAAGTAAAGTTAACAAAAATATATATGTGATTGATTAGCAAATAAGTTAAAATGAAAATAAAGACTCCAGCTTTCAATCACCCCACACTATTGACCCAACCAATACGCAGCATACCCTATTTCACAAGAAAATTGATACCTTTTTACTCAGTAGCTGACCCTAAAAAAGCTGGGATAGGCAATTTACCATAATAATTGTTTGAACGCTCTTGAATAAAATTGCTAGAAATGTCAAATATCAATCATTAAAGAATCAAGGCCTTTAAATTAACGTTGTGTTCTAATTTAGCCTCAATAAACAGCCGATGCTCAAAAATTAATAAACGCTTATTAAGTACGGCCCTCGAATAAAAAGTGCTAGAAATTTTAAATATCGGCCGTTAAAAAATCAAGGCTGTTTGAGCCAGCAAACCCTTTAAAGAAATATACTCTACCGGCGAGTTCCTTGATTTTAGGCTGATATTTAAAATTTCATCCGCCGCGGCGGATTGTTTTTTTTTGTTACTTTTTTGCATCAAGGCAAAAAAGTAAAAGCACTCTATTTCGAAGAAAATTCCAGACCTATATAAGTTTAAAATAACTACTTACACCCATTTAAAAAATCCTTTATCCCGGCCACTATTTTATCAACCGCCTGCTGTTGAAACAATGGATCGAGTATTTTCATTTCTTCTTCGGGGTTACTCAAAAACAACCCCTCTACCAAAACATTCGGATATTCAATTGGACTATTGAGCATAAAATTAAACGAACCGGTATTTCCATATTCCTTTAGTCCAAGTTCAAGCATTCTTTTATAAATAGATTCGCTCAAATTTCTAAATCCGATATAACGGTAATAGGTACTTGTTCCCCCAACACGAATGGGATCTTCGGAGGAATTTAAATGAAAGCTGATTAAAAGATCGGGCACACTATCTCTATAAAAAAGAATACGCTCTTTGTTATCAAAAAATTGTTCTTTCTCTCGTGTCATGATCACGCGAGCACCTTCAGCCTCGAGCGTCTTTTGCAGACGCAAAGAAACTGCCAATGTCAATTCTTTTTCTGATACACCTGTTGGCCCCACGGCACCCATATTGGTTCCTCCATGCCCAGCATCAACAGCAATTGTAAGATTTTTTAATGATAAATTTTCAGGTTGATGTTTAACTTTTATCATCAATGAATTTCCTATATAATAAATTTGGTGTCCCCAATGCTGTGCATGTTTCAGTTCAATGGTAATGCGAAATAGTTCATCTTCCTTTTGTTCGTAATAAATATTTTTAATTTCTTTTAAGGTCTCCATTTGGGTAATCCAATTGGTATTGTTAGTAGCACCATAAACATCTACCACTATCTTGGAAGGATTTACCAATTGAAAAGATTGATAAGGAAGCCGCTCAAACATTCCTAGTTTTACATAATCATAACTTTCATCTCCATAAGCCATCCATTTGTCTGTAAGTGAGGATGGAGAAAAAGTTCCTTTGGGTAACCATTCTACCAGGTCATCAGGGATATAAGCCGTCCGTGTTTTAGTTAAAGCAACTTTATAATGGGTACCCACTTTGCCTATGATTTTTAAGATAATATTACTATCTAGGTAACCAATTTTTGCTCCACCCAATCTATCATCTCCTAGTCCATATTCTAAATGAGCTAACCTTCCTTTGGTAATAGCAATATCGGGTGAGGAAGAAGAAAGAATGGAAAAATTAGCCGCTGTTGTTTTGGTGATACTTTCTCCACTACTATCGGTAATGGTTACCGGTATTTTTATCAATGAAAAACTATCGGAGACTTTCACCTCATAATTTCCCTGATAAATTCCGGGCATACTATTGGTGTTTGACAAGGGCAATTCATACAAAGGAGTATTGTCCATTACCTTGACCACACAATTGGTAAGCGCTTTTACACGAAACTGAATGAAGTCTCCAGGCTTTAAAATCAAATTACCTTCTGGATAGGTTTTAATACTTTCAATTGCAAGTGTTGAAACTGGCAAAGCAATTTTTGGCAGGGAAAAATTATAATTTATTTTTTTAGTTACCGTTTTACTTCCTGCGGTTGCAAGAAGGTTGATAGTATTTTCGCCTGGCTGCAGATTCAACTCATAGGCAAATGCGCCTGTTGCATATACCCTGATGGTTTTATCATTGATGGTTAAAACACAATTTTTGCAGGTAGAGCCAATGATAAATTGTCTAGAAGAACTAATTTTATTATTGGTCTGATAAGGATTAGTGAGCCGAATAAAAGGTTTGTCTTCTGACTGAGAAAATAACGATCCACAACAAGCCATTAAAATAATGGTATAATAAAATTTCATTATTGTAAGATAATTTTTTTTCGCGAATCGTCATCGACTCACCTAAAAAATGGATATGAATTTGATATCTACCAAGAATATTTATTGGAAGCAATTAAATGATCAGCAATTCTTCTTCTTGCATCTTTGCAATTAAAGGGTGTTGACTTTGTAAAACGTTTAAGCCCTAATAACATCATCCTTTGCTCATCGCCTTCAGCAAAACTATTGATTGCTTCTTTTCCTGCTTTGTTAACCTTATCCACAGCGTCATTCAAATAACAACGCATGATATCCGTTTGAATCCTACTAGCAGCTTCCCCTTGCTTTTCAACCATTTTGATAATGCGTAAAAGAGTACTTTCAGCAACAAAAGTTTCAATAGCCATGTCTGCTATGTTCATTAATATTTCCTGTTCATCGGAAATTTTCATCATCAATTTTTGAACAGCAGCACCCGCTACCATCAAAATGCATTTCTTCATATTTACGATTGACTTTCTTTCAGCAGCAAAAGGACTATCGTCTTCATCTCCAAAATCTGGAATACTCACTAATTCTTTAGAAACCGCCATGGCAGGTCCCATCAAGTCTAACTTACCTTTCATTGCCCTTTTCAAAATCATATCAACTGTTAGCAATCGATTGATTTCATTGGTACCCTCATAAATACGATTAATTCTACTATCGCGGTAAGCTCTGCTTATATTATATTCATCACTAAAACCATTACCGCCAAAAACTTGTACACCTTCATCCACTACATAATCTAACACTTCGCTACCATGCACTTTTAGAATAGCACATTCAACAGCATATTCTTCTGCAGCTCCTAGTAAAGATTCATTAAATGCTTTTCCCGCATTGGCTAATTCAGTTTCCTTATCATCTACCCATTTGCTAGTGCGATACAAAGCACTTTCGCCAGCAAAAATTCTTATTCCTGCTTCTGCCAACTTATATTTGATGGCACCAAAATTAGCAATGGCTGTTTTAAATTGTTCTCTTGTTTTAGCATATTCTATGGTGGTATTTAATGCCATCTTAGATCCACCCAAGGCTGAAGCACAAAGTTTTAATCTGCCAATATTTAAAATATTAAAAGCTATAATATGGCCCTTGCCAATCTCGCCTAATAAATTTTCAACTGGAACCTTACAATCCTGAAAATACAATTGAACTGTGGAGGAACCTTTGATACCCATCTTGTGCTCTTCTGGTCCTTGAGTAAATCCTTCAAAACCTCGCTCGATAATAAATGTTGAAAATTTATCGCCGTCAATTTTTGCAAACACAGTATACACATCTGCAAAACCTCCGTTGGTAATCCAACATTTTTGACCATTTAAAATATAATTTTTCCCATCAGCAGAAAGAACTGCAGATGTTTTTGCTCCCAACGCATCACTACCACTATTCGGTTCTGTTAATCCGTATGATCCCTTCCATTCTCCGCTAGCAAGCTTGGGGATATATTTTTGCTTTTGCTCATCTGTACCAAAATATAGAATAGGTAATGTGCCAATTCCTATATGTGCTGATGTAGCCACGCTGAATGAATAGCCTCCACCGAGTGCTTCATTAACAATAGTAGAAGTGATAAAATCTTTTCCCAAACCCCCTAATTCCTCAGGTACAGAAGCTCCTAATAAGCCCTGCTCTCCGGCCTTTACCATTAAGGAGGGCATAAGTCCTGGCTCTAGTTGGTCAACTCTATTGGCTACCGGAAGTACTTCTGTTTCCAAAAATTGCAAACACATTTCTTTCACCATCAACTGCTCTTCATTAAAATCTTCCGGTGAAAAACTTTCGATGGCATTACTTTCTTTGATTAACCATTCACCGCCTTTGATGGATGAAGTAGTTGTAGTAGATGTATTCATAAATTGATGTACTCCTCAAACATTCCGATGATTAGGATGATAGGAGATTTTTTTAAAGATTATCTAAAATATTATATTGTAATAAATTTTTATTCATTTTAAAAATGGTCAATATTGTGAAAGCTTTGATTCATTTAGTAATAAAAATTACAGGCTTCCGGAAGCAGCCAAATTATCATACACTTTTTGAAGTACCTCTTTCGCTATTTCTATTTGCCCATTGGTAACACCATCCAACGCTTCATTCAAAGTTTGATTTGCCAAGTCCATCGCTTTATCTTGTAACTCATTGGCTTGTTGGGTAAGGAAAATACGATTGATTCTTCGATCCTCTTTATTGGCTACCCTCGTTACCAATTGCAACTTTTCTAAATTATCTACCAAGCGAGTGATACTAGGCTTATCCCTAAAAGTGGCATCACACAATTGCTGTTGACTCAACCCATCTTGTTTCCACAAATGATACAATACGCTCCACTGCTCAATTGTAACATCTACTCCAGCTTGCTTGAAATTTTTTTGAAGCCGGCGAGAGATAGCCGTACTCGCTTTTCCAGTAATGAAACTGTATAACTCTCCTCGTTTAAATTGGTTTTTAAGCATATAGTTGTTTAAACAACTATATAAAGGTAATGATTCATTTGGAAATTTTCCAACTATTTTTACCACTGATTTATTTCAATTTATTATCCCGGTTGGCATAGTTATTTTTTAATGCTATTATTGTCTTATTTAAATAGAAATACCTATCTCTGTAGACTTTTATGATAACTATTTTAATTTATATTTCTTTAATACTGCTATTGGGTTATTCGGCGCTACTGGTTTACTATAGAAAAAGCTGGGGAAGCATAACTGACTTCAAAGTAGAAGCGAATTCGAAATTAAGTACTAAAATTTCAATTATTATCCCGGCTCGAAACGAAGAAGAAAATATAGGCTACTGCCTTCAGTCAATCATTGAGCAAAGCTACCCTGCTCATTTATTTGAAGTGTTGGTAGTAGATGACCATTCTACAGATAACACTGCGGCAATAATTAAAAGTTATGCTTCTAATAATGTAAAACTGATTTCATTAAAAGATTATTTATCTGCCAATGAAATTAATTCTTATAAAAAGAAGGCGATTGAAATTTCAATTCAGCAATCAAATGGTGAACTAATCGTCACTTCAGATGCAGACTGCATTTTTCCTAAAAATTGGCTTACTACTATTGCGTCTTTTTATGAAAGTAAAAGACCTGCATTTATAGTGATGCCTGTATTGATCAGTTATGGAAAAAAAATGATCGAGGTTTTTCAATCACTCGATTTTATGACCTTACAAGGAATTACAGGAGCATCTGTTCATAAAAAATTTCATAGCATGTGCAATGGCGCTAACCTTGCCTATACCAAGGAAGCATTTATTGCAGTCAATGGATTTAAAGGCATCGACAACATAGCCAGTGGAGATGATATGTTGCTAATGCACAAGATTTATAATCAATTTCCTAACAACATAGAATATTTAAAGAGTCGGGAGGTAATTGTAACAACCAATCCGGTAAGTACGATTCAAGAATTTTTTAACCAGCGAATCCGGTGGGCGAGTAAGGCAGATCAATTTGATGACAAAAGAATTTTTATAGTTTTAATAATAGTATATTTTTTAAATGTACTGATGATGGTATTACCCATTGTAGCTTTAATAAGTAATCGTTCGATTTCTATAATAAATATTCAGTTATCGATGTTTAATTTTTATGCTAGTCTGCTTTTAATCAAAACTATTTTCGAACTTTTTTTTCTTTACCCAGTAGCAAAGTTTTTTAATCAAACTAAATTACTTTGGTGGTTTCCAATTGCCCAACCTTTTCATATTGTATACACGGTAATTGCGGGGTGGCTTGGAAAATTTGGTAAATACACTTGGAAAGAAAGGTCTGTAAAATAACATCATCAAACAAAAGCACCACAACCTAGCTGGGGATCGATGATTAAAGAAAATTATAATTTTATTATTACGCACCAACCGATGCTTGCCAATATTCCACGCATTGCCATTATGCTATTGGTTCTAGCATTTAACTTATTAGGAAATGGATTAAGAGATACAGTAGATGTAAGAGGATCTGCCTAAAAAATTCTACTATTCAATTGTATTTCGCTTTGTCCAATATTGATTATTTCGCAGGGGCTACTTGCACATTTCGAGAAAACCCTTCCTCTAAAGAAATGAAAGTTTCAGTTCTATCAATCCCTTTAATTTTTTGGAGTTCATCGTGAAGTACAAAGCGTAATTCAGCAATGTCTTTACAGACAATTTCGATAAACATACTATAGTTACCAGTGATGTAATTCAATCGTACGATTTCAGGGATAGCCATTAGTTCTTTTGCCACCGAATCGTATAAAGAACTTTTTTCGAGATAAATACCAACAAAAGCTGTAATATCGTAGCCTAATTGTCGAAGGTCAACATTTAATCGGGTACCTTTTACGATATTTAATTCCTGTAGTTTTTTGATACGAACGTGAATGGTACCGCCGCTAACAAATAATTTTTTGCCTAGCTCTGCATAGGACACTTCAGCAGTTTCCATCATTTCATGGA
>Ga0209550_10002940_pt1 | contig 16357 bp, 22 predicted proteins | sample LauGreSuBDMM15SN_2_FD_187567 | JGI IMG/M metagenome (GOLD analysis project Ga0209550, IMG submission 187567) | Freshwater lake microbial communities from Lake Michigan, USA - Su13.BD.MM15.SN (SPAdes) (version 5) | ecosystem: Environmental > Aquatic > Freshwater > Lake | place: Lake Michigan...
GATATTAATACGACGATCGCACATTTACGTTCAAAGGAAATAATGATGCGTGCTGATGCATTAACAGAAGTAGAAAAAGAAAAAATTAGAGAAGAGCTTGATCAAGAAAAAACTAAAACTATTGACGAACTTTATATCAAGTACAAAGCTAACATTGACTTAGCTGTTAAACAAAAAGCAGCTTTAGATGCAGCTGAAGCTTTAATTGCTCAAAAAGAAAAAGAAAAAGATGCCCTTAGAACTGCCAATAAACAAACAATTGATAGATTAGAAGCTGATAAAAAAGCTGAAATTGAGAGAATTACAAAAGAAACTGCTGATAAAGTTGCAATAGCTAGAGAAGCTCAAAAAGCAGAAATGATGGGATATATGATTAAAGCTTTAGTGGGGGTTGGTATATTATTTTTAATACTATTTGCGCTACTAAAAAGTATAACTTTCTTAGGTGTGAGTATAACCTCGTTTGGTTTAGCTTATGTTGCTATAATGGTGCCAATGTGGGTGATAGGTGCAGTAATGGGTATAATGATTATAGCGGTAGTATGGAGTTCACACCATAAAAATCTCAAATCAGCTATGCAACATAAAGTACAATTAGGAGCCCAACTATTAAATGAAACTCCTAAACCACCAACCTCACTTTAGGTCTAACAAATATTGGAGGTGGTTAATTTCACCTTCAATAGAATCTACAATATTCTGAAGATCCCTATCATTTTCAGATAAAATCTCATTCCGTAAATAATTCATTAAGTTTAATTTTTTATTAATAATATTTTTCTTAATATCCATTCCTTCAGTATAACTTTCTAAAGAAAAACTATACTCTTTATTAACAAAACTCTTACCATATTTACCGAGATATGTTTCAACTAAAGTATCCGTTAAATCGCTAATAACATCGTAAGCTTTACCTAAAGCTTTATGTTCAGCGTATGAACGGGTTTGCCAGTGATAAATTTTAAGCTGGTCTAAAAATGATAGTAATGGTACGATCTGCATGATATTATTTATTACACTTTTAAAGCTTTATCCCAGACTTGTAAATGCATTCTGTTAGAGAATTTAAGATTATGTTTCTTGCAGATATCAGCTACAGTAGGACCTATTTCAAGAAGCTCTTTACGTGAACCACACATTGGCATAACCCAAATAAGGTCTCGAGGTAAATCAATATCTGGGCTATCAACATACTTCTTAAACACTTCATCCAGGTCAGACTCTTGTTTTGCAACAAATTTAAAGCAAGCATTACGTTTAATAAGATATTTTAATACTTCTGGTTTAAAACGTTTATCTTCTGGATCACCGTTATTAGATAATTTAGGAGAGGTAGTATAACTAACCTCACATCCGCAATTATCCCAACCTTTATCAGGCATAATAGTAGCATTCGTCTCAAAATCGATGTTTAGAGTAGGTCCGACCCATTCGTTAATAGGTTTACTAAAATCAGCAAACCCCCAACGATCTCTAATAAAATATATAAACTCAAGAAGATTCTTTTGTTGAATGAAAGGCTCACCACCAGTTAATTTAAGCAATGCCCCTTCACGTAAACGATCATGATAACCACGTTCTTCAAAGAATTTTGCAATATCCTCGAACGTCATTTTATTCTTTTTAGACCAGCTTACGTAACTATCGCAACCGTATGGTGCATCTTCACTCTTAAAGCCGATGCAAGTAAGATTACACATAGCTAATCTCATAAACACCGAAGGGTAACCGATATACTTACCTTCTCCTTCAAGTGTATAAAATACAAAGTCATCGCTAATAAAAAGCGTTTTATTCGGGTCAATACTCATATGTAGATATTATATTATAATTCCTATAATCAAGTAGGTTTGTTATTTTTTTCTAATTCAGCTAATTCTCTAATAGCATCTTCAAAACTTACTGTTTTTAAAGACTGTGGAGGAGCTACTGGAGCCATCGGTGCATTCTTTGGTAATGCCTTTACAACAGCTTGTGTCATCTTTTGAGCAACATCATTTTCAAGTTTAATACTCCTAGGATCTCTCTCTTTTACCGGTAGGTATTGAGAGGATCCTGACATTTGATCCATTGTCTGTGCAGACATAATCGGACCTCTACCTGCTACACTTGAACCGTAAATATCTTTTAATTTCATCTTTTAGCTCCTGCGCTGTTACCCCAGGTAGTACCTTTAAATGGGTCACTATAACCTGTAGATTTAGTACCGTATAATGGAGGTGAATTAGGTTGTAGAAAAGAATTTACAACTGACTTTGCAGCTAAGTTTGCCTCAGTCTCTGAACTTGTCATAGTAGTTAATGGGGGTGGGGTAACTGCGGTAATTACAGTTTCAGGTGATGGTGGGTCTAGTTCAATTGATGCGTTAGTAAAAGGTGTAATGGTTGGTTGTGCAACGTATTGCCCTCCGATCCAGTCAATAGTCGTCGAAATAAGTTGAAGTGGGGTATAAATTGCTGAATTTTGTTCATGCTCCCAAACCTCAACCTTTTTAACCCAGCATCTATTATTTGTAAGATTACTTACAAATTCATTTGCTTTATCAGCGCAATACTTTGCAAACATTTCAATACCAACACCTTCTTTCATGATACGAAGATCGATAATATTCTTTTTATTAAGTTCAATAAACGTCTGCAGATCTGGGTCTTCGGTCCAAACTATTGTGGTATGGTCGAATTGCTCTTCTAAGATATTTTTGAGAGGTTTAAGTGATCCAAAATCTACAACCCAGTTATTTTTATCTAACGAATTGCACGTAAACCAGAATTTAGCTTGCAATCTATAACCGTGAAGATATCTGCAATGACTAGTAGCATAAGGTTGGCGGAAAGCGCACGAACCGAGAGGTATGATTTTTGTTGAAGTAAGTAAACTTGACATAAAAGGATTATAATGTATAAGAGGAGTATATCAACTCCTATATTATATGTCTTATTATACCATAGTTCCGTGTTTGGTATTACAACTGTTTTATAGTTCTTACATCTATCATGTATTGATTACGTCTATTCAATCTTGAAGGTTTACCATCTCTACCAAAAATTAATTTTGCTGATTTTGGTTTATCATCTTTTAAAACTTTCATAATATCGGCGTTAAATACTTTAATATCTTTAGGTTTAAAATTAATAATATTACCTTGTCTACCCATTATAATAAAGTCCTGATCATCGATAATCATTATATTTGCATTATCAATATTAAAAGTAATTTTTTGAGTAACAGCAGCACCCATAACGTAAGATTTTATGGTGGCGTCGTATGTAAAATTCAATGACTGTTGGGTATATTTCGGATTTAAAACATTATTGGTTTGGTAAAAATATAAAGAGCCGTTGTTAACCATATCTAAATCAGAGTCTTGTTTTTTTACAAATAAAGCATACTCTAAATTATTATTTGCAAGAACTTGTTTAGTTGCTTCATCTGCAGGTTGTAGAGTGTACCCGGTACCTTTTGCACCGTAAAATTTTTGATTTATAATTATAAAATTTAACTCTGGTATTTTTTCTTGATCAGGTTGATCGTCATCTTTTGGTTTGTTTGGACCTCTTGATGGTGGTTTATTACCGCTTTCTGGTTTTTTAAAAAAATCTAACGCCTCGGTACCGCTTGAAGGGGGAGTAGGTTGTAGGTTACCATCTTTAACATCCCTAGATTGATTAGAACTTGGTGTAGTATTTTTTACACGCCCTTCACTATCTTTATATGGTTGTATTGGGGCTGGGGTAACATTTTTCACACCTCTTTTTTTCTTTTTATAGTTCTGTACATCTTTATTAACCACTGCTAAAAAATTTGAGGCCGCATCTTCAAATATAGTGTCAGTTTTTGATGAAATATTTTCTCTTAATAAAATCTGTTTAACGTTTTCATCTACAATACGGACACTTGTATATCCTTTTTTACCAAACAAACTAATTTTATCTGTTTGCCTATCTAGTACCCTTGCTAAAAATTGGTTACCTAAATTTGATAAAACTGACCAATCTCCTTCACCGGTAAATCTTTTTGCTGCATCAGCTCCAGATTTTAAACCACTCATTACTCCCCCAACTTTTTGAACACCTTTTAAGAAAGAAGAAGCGTTACTATCAACATAGTCTTGTAAAGCTTCATTTTGTATATTTTTATAGTTTTTAAAAATTCTCGGCTTTAACTTTAAATTACTTTCAGTTGTTAAGAAGTAGCATTTATATATTTTATATAAATCTTCGAAGGTTAAACCGTTAGAAATAAGCATTGCCTCAATATCTGAAATTGTGTTTAAATTTTGAATTAATTCTATAATAGTATTATCATCTACTTGCTTTGAAATAATATCTTTAAGTTTATCAACATTTGTTAATGATTTGGTTATATCAATATCAGTAGTTTTAATAGCGATAATCATCGGGGCTAACGTATTATCACTGCCAATACACATATCCATGGTACCATCGTCATTTTCATGTAAAACATAACCCTCATAACCTTTTGATTGGTTTGCAGGGTCACTCTTAAGCCTTACGCGTATTAGCTTCATAGCTTTATATTGATCTTCAAAGATTTTTAACAATCTCATAATATTATTTATTGATTTAATGGGAAATGTATTATAATAGTACTATGTCCGATAGAGTAAAATTTCCAACTATACCTACAGCTAATAGCAATCATCCTCGTACCGATGAAGAAAAGATTGAGATTATTAACAATGCAACTAAAGCATATGAGCAGTTTCTAGATGCCCTTTGTATTGATTGGCGTAATGATCCTAATAGTGAAGGTACTCCTCGTAGAGTAGCTAAAGCTTACGTGCATGACATTGCATGTGGTTGTTTTGAGCATGCTCCGAAGATTACTTCATTTCCAGCTGATGGTTACGATGGTATGGTGTTTCAAGGTGGTATACCTGTAAAGTCTCTTTGCAGTCACCATCATCTAGCATTTACCGGGGTATGCCATGTAGCTTATATTCCATCTCTAGAAGGTAGAGTTATTGGTTTATCAAAGCTTAACCGTATTGTTGAGTTTTATGCTCGTAGACCACAGATTCAAGAAGGTCTTACAATGCAGATTCATAAAGCTATTTCAGATGTTTGTGAAAAAAATCTTGGGGTGGCTGTAATGGTAAGTGCTCAACATACCTGTGCTTGTAATCGTGGAGTAAGACATGATGGTTGTGAGATGAATACATCGAAGCTGTCAGGTGACTTCTTAAATGATGCAGCTGTAAGAGCTGAGTTCTACCAGTTTATTAATCACTGGTCAAGGGGTAAGTAATTAGCTTACGTTATTTGACTTGGTAACATCTATCATACCACCAAGTTTAACAATAAAGTCTTTTCCAATTAAAACCTTTTGTTCGTTTTGCTCTCTATCGGCAATACTAAAAGGTGTACCCGGATAAGACTTTTCCCCTATCATAATATCAAATAATACCACAGGCCTTTTCTCGATATTACCTGAACCGATATTAATATCGATATATTCTTTAACCGGTTTTGATATCCGTTTGTTATTTACGGTTAAAAAGGTCACAGAATTACCTTGTTGTTGAATATCATTCCCGTGTAGAACATTATAGGCCCCGTTGCCGCTATCTACTTTAGCTTCAACGGGACCTAGTTCTTTAAACGTAACTGTTTCAATCAAACCTAACGCGTTCTCAAAAAATAATTTGAATGATATCACTCAATTATTTATTAAAACGTATTAAGCGGCTGGCTTAGCTTTCAACTCTTTCTTACGCTCTTGAATTTGCTTGCGGAGCATGCGAGTAAGCTTACCAATTTCTAGGAGAGCTTTACGAGCGCGCGCTGCAGCAGATGCGTTATCCTTTTCCATAAACTTTGAGATATTCTCTTGGAATTCAGCAAAATTTGTCGTTAATGATGTAATATTATCGTTCATACCCATTATTTTATTCAGGTAAAACTAGCAATCAACTACCGAGCGGTAAATCTAATTGACGAGGTTCAGATTTTAAAACTACAGGTTTTATAAAAGGTTGATGATTTTTAGCGTAGTTAACCATTAATCCAATTTTATTTGACATACCAGCTCCTGCAGCTTTAGAAGCTATAAATCTACGCATTGCAGATTCTGGAGTGTCTCCTGGGTAAGATTCTACAGATAAAGTAGGTCCAAATTTATATCTCAAATCTTCCGGTACAGGTATTCTCATTTTATAAAAAGTTTGCTCATTAATCTTTACGCAATTATTAACTCTTACACCACCTTTCATTTTAGTGCCTGATTTACGGTAGCCTTTCCAGCATTTAGGGTCAAGACGACGTTTTTCTTTTTTTTCTTGCAGGTTATAATATTCTTTAAAGTTCATTTTTAATTGATGTTGGCTATCATTTTTTACCAGTTCTTACAACTGAAATATTTAGCAGTACCAGGTTTTGCGGTTGAGCATTTATGCCTGGCTCTGAATGATTTACGTCTTTTTGGGTTAGATTTCTTAATACGTAAATTAGGATCACCGTAGTGTACTCTTTTAAGTTTACCATCAACTCTAGCACATCTCATATATTTTTTACTTGGACGCGTAGAACTTTGTTGACCTGTAACCTTTGTACAGCGTGCACCTTTTGCTTCTAAAACAATTGCCGAGCAATCTTGAAGTATCTGTTCTACAAGTTCGTTAAATCCCATAAGATTATTTATAAATAATAGTATGAGATTACCTGGAAACGATCAAAAAGAAATATATAACATATTTAGGACATTAAACGAAGCAGGTCCCGTAGCTAATATGGGTAATGGTACTTCATCATCTGTTAGATATAACGATATTGGTAATCAATCATCTGGTGTAGACTATGCAAAGCCGTCAGCTGTACCACCTAAACCTGGGGTTGGTACACCAGGGGTGGGTCCAGTATCACCTGAAAATGAAGAGACAGAAATTGATGCTGATAATATTGAGATGGCTAAGGCACAATTACTTCAAGTAGCAGATAATGCAATTGAATTATTTGATTTAATCCATAACCAGCAAATGACTTTAGAGCCCTGGGTAGCTTCAAAAATTACTCTTGGGTTAGACTATATCGAGACTGCTAAAGATTACATGAAATATAGTAATTCGGATATAGATACTGGTAGTTCTATAGATAAACCTGTAATTGAAATTGAAACTGACTTACCGTGATTGAGGTTGGGTCGCTGTCACATCATCAGTACCTGATATTTTAGGTTTTTGGTTATTATCACCAACATCAATACTGGATGAATAGGTATTCATCAATTTAATGATTTGAGGTATAATAGCTGTAGCATTCTCTTCGTCAATTTCTGGAATCTGGAGTGCTATTGAGGCTCTATCTTCGTTTGAAATATCTAAGGTTAAAGACTTTCTAAGTAAATTACCTAAAGCAGCTATACTAGCTGGTACGTCAGGCTCTCCTTCAGCTTCGTCTGGAATTGGTGATGGTTGAGCGTTAGTTACTTGCTGTTCCGGTGTTTCTGGTACCGGTGGAGTGTCTTGTTCAATTAAGACTTTCTGTTTATAATTTTCTATAATATTTAAAAATTTCATGCGAGTGAATTTGTTGAAGAACCGGCTGGTTGTTGACCCATCTTACTTGCAGTTTGATTTAAACGCTGTGTAAGTTTACCTAAAATATTTTTATAATTTTTTCTAACTTTTTCTTGTTCTACTGCTTCTGGAGTACCTGGAGTAGCTGGGGTTCTTAAAACTTTTTTAGCTGTATCTATAGGGTCTTCTGGCTGATTTGGTCTTTTTACCATCGACGTATATTGTTCATCCTCTTCTGATTTTGGGAGACTTTCATCGTCTTCAGCGGGCATAACAACGTTAGGATCAACAAATGAATCGCTAAGCTTATCTCTTATCATCATTTTTTCCCCGTAAGATAATTTATCAATATCAAAAGAACGTAACCAATTATATACAAAATAAGTATCCATTAACTGGTCGTGAGGCATTCTTGATAGTGAATCTATAATTCTTTGGACAATTTCTGAACCTTCACCGGTACTACCAGATGATAGATTCTCTGGCCCAATATCAAAATCATCGGATTGAATAGGAGCTTCTTTAATTACTGATTTTAATACTGAATTTGCAATATTTGTAAACTTGTCCATATTATTATTTATTAGATAAGGATTTGTTTAGTTTTAATACTATTGAAATACTCATTGCTGAGGAACGTTAAATCATATTTCTTACTAAATCTCTTAATTTTTTGAAAAGTATACTCTTTTGATTTAATTTCTGTCAGCTTTGAAGTGTAACCGTTAATAGCTAATACCGCTCTAGCATCGTTATTACCTATCATATAGTTAAGGGAATATGTATTAAACCGACTTTTAACAATAGGTATTGGTAGCATTTTTTCAAATTTAATAAAAAATGAGTTAAAAAATGATAACAAATCTTTTTCCACATAATGGTCTTGAAGAAGACACTCATCTAACTGGGTGTCATTGAATATATAAACTAATCTACTACAACTACTATTCCTATAAGACTCACAAATACCGTGTATAAGATTATGATACATTATCTTCTTTACATCTAAATTAGTTAGAGGTTTATCTAAAAGCTTGAAAGTGTGTAAATGATTGATAATACCTATTTGAAAATCTTCAATCAGTAATTGATTAAAATTTATTAATGTTAAATTACAGTCAGGTAGATCAAGCGTCATACCTTATTATAAAGCTTTTCCAATAATGTTCTAGGAGCTTTTCCAATTCTACAATTTATAATTCCGTTATAATAACCATCTTTTATTAGCACCTCATGTTCAAATTGCATTTTAGCTTCGTAGTACGCTAACTCAAATTTACTATCACAAAGATGTACAATATCAAAAATAAATTTATCTTTACCTATTTTAACGATATCTTCATTTAGATCGTTTGATGAGGAAGTATATTCTTTCCAATCAGTTTCAATATCAAAATGTCTTTTATTTTTTTTACCTTTTAAAGGCTTAAGCTTTTTAACAGACTTCATCTGCTTCTTACCTATATACTTTTTATTACTAACGGTATTTGTTATAATGTAAATAAACCCATACGGTAGATTAGCTTCAGTTATTTCTAATTTTGTTTGCCAGTGACCGAGGTCCATTATTTTTTCTTTTTCTTTTTCTTCTTTTTAAGACCGTTTCTGGTTAAAGTACCACCAAATATAGACGTAGGGATCCTTGCATCCCCTGTTGCATATGTATCAGTACCCGGTGTACCAGAAGCGTATCCTGATGCACCTATTGATGCAGCATTACCTAAAGCTCCACCGTTACCGGCCGTATTAGGTATAGATGGTATATAACCATCTCCATCTTCTTTAAGCACCTTTTTAAAAATTTCACGGTATATACTCATTGACTTTTATATAATTATATTTATAATAGCGTAATGGATTTACTAACCCAATACATAGAGGAGATTAAAGAAGATCTTAAGATCGATGAGTTTAATATTAAAGAGTGTGCTTTAAGATCGCCTAACCGTAAGCATCAATGGGTTAGTAGACTTATTAATCATAAACGTAATCTTCTAAAATTAGAAGCAGATAAACTAAAACTTATTAAAAAGGTTTCCACTGAAATTAACTACCAATCTCCAGTTAAACTATCAAACATGGTTGTTGAAAAATCAGCAGAAGAAATTGATATTGTTAAAGAGTTAATTTTAAAAATTGCAGAAGAAAAATTAATTATAGAGTTTCTAGAAAAGACGGAAAAAACGTTTTCGTCGCTTACATACGATATAAAGAATATAGTAGAGATAATGAAACTAGAACAAATGTAGTATGATTAATTTTGAGTATTTACCAAACCGTAGAATTTGTAGACTTACAGGAGATAAGTTTGATGAAATAAGAGAGTATTTTAGTGTAAAAAATCCTAATGCTTTTTTCATGAAACGGTTTGGTAGAAAGTTTACAAGTAGTAGAATTTACTGCATTACCCCTACCGGTTTATTTGATACTGGAATGTTTTATGAAATTTTAAAATATATTACCGGTAATTTCCCTGAAATTGAAGTAAAGTATGATGATAAAATCAAACAAGCAATTAAACCTTCTCTCGGAAATAATGCTTTACCATATGATTCTTTAAATTTAAAACTTAGAGATTATCAATATGAAACAGTAAAACAAGCTCTATTATTCGGTAGGGGTATTATTAAAGTTGGTACTGGAGGTGGTAAAACCCTTACTATAGCTTCATTAATATCTACATATTTTTCTTTAAATACTAGAATAAAAATCTTACTTATTGTACCCGACCTAACTCTTGTAGATCAAACGTTTAAAGATTTTACTAACTATGGCGTTCCTTTTAAATGTACTAGATGGACTGGTAGTGTTGAACCAGATTTAACGAGTGATGTTGTTATTGCTAATATTGGCATATTACAGAGTAGATTTGATCAACACCCTTGGCTTGTGAACGTCGACATGGTTATCGTTGATGAATGTCATAAACTTAAAAAAGGTAACAAAGTGTGTAAGTTAATTGCAGATATTAAAACTAACCACAAGTTTGGGTTAACCGGTACATTACCCGACAATAAAATTGATGAATGGAATATTATCGGTAAGCTTGGAACCGTCTTTTATGAAAAGACTAGTTATGATTTAAGAGTTGAAAATTATCTTACGAATGCTGAAATAAAAATTGTGGAAATTACCTATAAGGATAAAGTACAATACTCTCAAGCTACTAATAAATTTAAAACTGAGTTAGATTTTATATACGCAAGCAAATTTCGTAATAAAATTATTTCAGCGTTATGTAAAATTAGCAATAATAACACTCTTATATTAGTTAACCATATTTCACATGGATTGGAAATGTTTAATAGTTTAACTGAATTACTACCTACTAAGAAGGTATACTTTATTAGAGGGGAGGTTGATGTAGATGAGAGAGCTAGAGTAATCCAAGAAATGGAAAAAAACGATAACATAGTTTGCGTAGCTATTAGTGCTATATTCTCAACAGGCGTTAATGTTAAAAACCTACATAATATTATATTTGCCTCTGGAGGTAAAAGCTTCATACGTATTATACAATCTATTGGTAGGGGTTTGAGATTAAATGATAATAAGCAAAAGTTAATAATTTACGATATTACAGACAAGTTAAAGTACAGCCTTTCCCATTCTGAAAAACGTAAAGAAATTTACAAGCTTGAAAAAATTATATTTACAGAGAATAATATAGTTGAAAAGTAATGTACATACATTACAATCAATACATATATGGCTAAGAGAGGTCCTAAACCCAAAAAAACGGAACATTACGTAGATCCAGAACAATTTAAACTCAATTTGGTGGAGTATTATAAAACCGGTAAAGGTGAAGATATTCTAGCTGAGTATATTAGTAAAATTGCTAACGGTCTAAGCTATTCATCTAATTTTATTAATTACACTTATAAGGATGAAATGATAGGTGATGCATTAGTAAAGATGTTTACCGCTGTAAAAAATCACAAATTTAATATTGAATCTGAATATAATCCTTTTTCATATTTTACAACAATTGCTTTTCATGCCTTTATTAATCGAATTAAAAAGGAAAAGAAGCATAATGAAGCTATCAATGAATATAAAAGTAGATTCTACGAAGAGGTACTAAACAATAATTCAGATGTCAATATTTACGTTAAACCAGACGGATATGGTGATGACGAAGTACCGGATAACGCAAGTTCAACTAATGAATAATAAAGTAGCAATATTTTCAGACTTACATTTAGGTGTGCATCAAAATTCCAGTTTTTGGATTGATGTTGCACTTGATTGGGTAAAATGGTTTAAACAAGATCTGCATAAAAAAGGTATTCAAGATATTATCTTTTGCGGAGATTTCTTTCATTATAGAGATGAAATTAGTCTTATATCTCTTGATGCTGGTGATAAGTTTTTAGCTGAATTAAAAGACTTTAATATTCATAGCATTACCGGTAACCATGATTGTTATTATAAAGATACATCTGAAGTAAATAGTTTATCTATCTTAAAAGGTAGACGTAATCTTATTATTCATGATAAGATGGAAACTTTAATTGCAAATGGCAAACGTTTAACTTTTTGTCCTTGGGGTACTAAATTAACTGATATACCAAAAAGTGATATTATTTTTGGTCATTTTGAACTTACCAATTTTAAGATGAATGCTTTTAAGATTTGTGATCACGGTGATGATCCAAGTACTCTTATTGATAAAGCACCTTTAGTATTTTCGGGTCATTTCCATTTAAGAGATGAAAAAGACTTTAACAAGAGTATTATTGTATATGTAGGAAACCCTTTTGAAATGGACTTTGGTGACTCTGGTCAGACTAAAGGTTATTACACTTTAGATATATCTAAAGGTGATTATGAATTTACTGAATGTAGCTTTACTCCAAAGCATAAACAAATTACCCTTTCACAACTTATTAACGTTAAAGATGTTGATAAGGAGTTTAATGAAACATTAACTAACAATATTGTAAAAGTGGTTATCGACAAGAATATTAGCACTGAACATTTAGATGCTCTTGTTAGTAAGATGAATATCTTTAAACCAAATGATCTTAGAATTGACTATGACGTTAACTATAACAAAATTAAAGTTGATGATAAAGTTGAGTTAGATCTGTCCGGTGTTATTATTGAAAAAGCTATTGATGAGTTTGTAAACATGCTTGATATTCAAAATAAATCTGAAGTTATCGAGTATACAATCAATCTTTATAATCGTTCAAAACTATGAAATATGTTTCATTTCAAGAATTAAAAATTAAAAACTTTCTATCTGTCGGTGAAGAGCAAGTTATTATAAAGTTTTCTAAGGGTCTTCATATTATTACCGGCATTAACCGTGATAAAGAAGATAGACGCAACGGGGTAGGTAAATCTACTATTGCAGATGCATTATACTTTGCTATATTTGGGTCCACATTAAGAGATATCAAGAAAGACTTTATCTCTAATAACTTAACTGATGGTATTTGTGAAGTCCAACTTTCATTTAACGTTAACTCTACTAGAGGTAATGATGATTTTAATATTGTTAGAACTCTTAACCCTTCTAAACTATATGTCTTTAAAAACGGTATAGATAAAACTCGTGATAGTATTGCTAATACGACTGAATATATTGAAGCAGTTTTATCTTCATCTCCTGAAGTATTTCAAAACTGCGTTATCATGACTCTTAATAATACCTTACCGTTTATGGCTAAGAGTAAGATTGATAAGAGAAAATTTATTGAACGGGTATTTAATTTACAAATATTCTCTGAAATGCTATCTAAACTTAGAGAAGAACATAATGAAGTTAAACGTTCAAATGATATTGAAGTAACTAAACATACTGAGGTTACTAACTCTATACAGATGTATGAAAGACAAAAAGAGAGTAAGATTAGAGACCAAGTTAATCAAATCACCTCAATTAATAATAAGATTACTAACTATGAATTAGAGATTCAAAAGCTATCTAAAGAAGTTGAAGTTGACCAAAATATCGATATTGCAGGGAAATCACTTAAAATTGAAACTGTTGAAAAAGCATACGATACCGCGCAAGATGTAATTAAAGAATTTATTGTCTTAGTTGCAGATCTTAATAGCGATGCTAAACAAAAAATTAATCAGATTAGTAAAATTGGTACCGCTGAAGATGTATGTCCTACTTGCTTAAGGCCGATCGAAATTACTGATAGAGATTTCTTTGATTCTGAGAAAAAAAGAATTCGAAAAGAGATAGATAATATTGTAGTTAAAATTGCAGAATATAATAAAGAATCTGCGATAATGAAAGATAAAGGTGATAAACTTAAAACTCATATTAGTGAGCTTAACAGAGAATTAAATGTGTTAAAAGTTAAAATCGAAAACAATAAAAATATATCTAAACGTATTGCTGATTTAAAGGATACTATTGAAACCCTTAAACAAGCCCTTAACCAAGCATCTGGTCAAGATAACTCTATTAATGAAATTATTGATAATGCTAAAATTAGACTTGAAGTTATCGGTATAGAAATCGATAAACTTAAGAAGTCCTTAAACTTACTTGATGTGGTAAAATTTGTAGTAAGTGAAGAAGGGGTTAAAAGTTATATTGTTAAAAAGATTTTACAAAACTTTAACTCTAAACTTGCTTACTATCTTAAAAAACTTGATAGCAATAGTATTTGTATTTTTGATGAATACTTTGAAGAAGAGATACTTAATGAAAAAGGTAAAGTATGTTCATATAATAATTTTTCTGGAGCTGAACGTAAAGCTATTGATCTAGCATGTCTATTTTCATTTATGGATATGCGTAAATCTCAAGGTAATGTGCATTATAATATTAGCATTTATGATGAACTATTTGATAGTAGTCTTGATGAAAAAGGTGTTGAATTGGTATTAGAAATACTAAAAGAACGTAGCGATAAATTTAATGAAGGTATCTTTATTATTAGCCATAGAAAGGAAAGTATCAAAGCTGCAACCGGCGATATTATTTTTCTTGAAAAACATAATGGTGTTACTCGTAGAGTAAACTTTGTTGATTAATCTGCAAGCTTTTATAAATTCTAATATGTTTGCATCTAATGTACCTTTTGGCCAGACAGCCAATATACCTTTCCAATCTAGAACAGTATCTCAACCGTTCATACCCGCTGCAGTTCCACCAGCACCGAATAAAGATAATGTTGAAAGACCAAAAGAGTTAGACTTACCACGTTTCATGAGTTACTATGCTGATTATAGCGGATGTGGTCACTGGAGACTGATCTGGCCGGAACAGGTACTAAACGCACATATGAAAGCTGTATGTCATGGTACCACGGTAATGAATTTAGACCCAAGATACTATGTTATGGCTAAGGGTGTAAGAGTTCAAAGACAAGCTACAAAGCAACAACTTGAGTTTGTAAAGTTCTTAAAAGAAGTTCAAAAGCAAAACGGTATGAAAATCATGTATGAAATTGATGACCTTTGTTTTAAAGAAGATATTCCAGATTATAATAAGTATAAACCAGCGTTTGAAAATCCCGAAATTAGAGAATCAGCTCAAGCAATTATGTCTCTTTGTGATGAAATTACCGTTACGTGCGATTTCATGAAAGATTATTACATGGAAAAAACAGGTAATAAGAACATATCTGTTATACCAAACTTCATGCCTAAATTCTGGTTAGGTCATTACTATGATCTTACTAAGAATATGAATAACCTTGATAAGTACAAAAAGAAGCCGCGTATTTTATATGCCGGTTCTGGTGCTCACTTTGATGTTGATAATCGGGTAAATCATAAAGATGACTTCCATCACGTTAACGAAATTATTCGTAAAACGGTAGATAAGTTTCAATGGGTATTTTTAGGTGCATTTCCCTTACCTTTAATTGACTTAGTACGTGCTGGAAAGGTTGAGTTCCATCAGTGGAAACGTTTATTTGAATACGGTGACGCAATATCTAACCTCAACATCAATATGATGGTTGCACCATTGCAAAACAATAACTTTAATAAGTCAAAGAGCGATTTGAAGTATATTGAGGCAAGTGCATTCGGTCTTCCTATTGCATGTCAGGATCTTTGTACGTATGCTAACGCTCCAATTAAGTTTAATACCGGAGCTGAAATGATCGATCAGATCGTGACAACTTTAAAAGATACTGATAAGTATAAGAGTACTTGTAAGAAAGCAAGACAATATGCTGATACTCGTTGGTTAGAGACTGATAGTAATATTGATTGCTATATGGAACTTTATACAACTCCATTCGGTGATAAGTCCCGTAAGAATATGGGTAGGTACAATAATTATTAAGTTATATTAATTTGATTGCCCATACCACCGTGGATTGAGCAAACATAATATAGAGTAGATGGTGCTCCTGCTGAAACACTAAATGTTAAGGTACCATTACCTGTACCATTATTGGTTACACCCGTATTATAGACATTACCCGCATTATATGAACCTGCTGATGTTTGAATATAGAATGGATGGCTAGGAGCATTTATATTAAAAGTATAATGACTACCACTTGTTAGATTTAATACTGGATTGTTTTGACTATTAATAATATAAATACCACCAGACGGTGATGAAACATTAAATACCGTAGGATTAATTGCTGATGGAGTTGGTGTTGGTGTTGGTGTTCGAGTCGGCGTAGGAGTAACTGTATTAGTAGGAGTAGCTGTATTAGTAGGTGTTACGGAAGGTGTTATCGTATTAGTAGGTGTTACTGATGGAGTAACTGTATTAGTAGGTGTTACTGATGGAGTAACTGTATTAGTAGGTGTTACGGAAGGTGTTATCGTATTAGTAGGTGTTACTGATGGAGTAACTGTATTAGTAGGTGTTATTGTAGG
>Ga0209550_10002941_pt1 | contig 16352 bp, 7 predicted proteins | sample LauGreSuBDMM15SN_2_FD_187567 | JGI IMG/M metagenome (GOLD analysis project Ga0209550, IMG submission 187567) | Freshwater lake microbial communities from Lake Michigan, USA - Su13.BD.MM15.SN (SPAdes) (version 5) | ecosystem: Environmental > Aquatic > Freshwater > Lake | place: Lake Michigan, USA...
GAGTCACACCTCCGGAACCCTCGTCGTCACTTCAGCTTCATAAAAGCGTTGTCGCGGTGCGACTGTTGTGCGGACCTTCCAACCAGGAGCACGGCACGCTGCCGCTGGCGATTGCCGCAGGACGTGGCCCACTCCCCCGGCTTCGTTCCGTCAAGCATGCCTACCTACGGAGCGCTCGTCGGCAAGCATGTCGTGGTCGACATGACCGAAGCTAACTTTGAGTCGGTTGCGCCGTCCGTGCGGTACACGATGAAGGTGTCGGTGAAGAACGTGTCGATGCGTGGTCAGCGCGTGCGGCTGATTCCGCCAAAGAATCGCGAATTCACGCTGGTGGTGCAAAACGACGTGGAGCTGGCACCTGGCCTCGTCATGCAGGCAGAGCTGCAATTCTACAGCGACGTGCCTGAGGACATCGAGAACGAGATGGTCGTGCTCGTCGGCCGTGCCGACTCGGATGGTGAGCACCTCACCATTCCGGTGCGTTCGACCTTGCCCGCCGCCAAGCTCGTCCTCGACGCAGGCATCGACTTTGGCGTGGTGCTGCTCAACTCGGTGCCCACGCGCAAGCTTGTCGTGACCAACCAAGGTACCCGGGATGGGAAAATCATGCTTGGCCCACTCGCTCTGAGCGAAATGTATTCCATCAAACCGCCGATCGAGGCGACCATCAAGCCGGGCGACTCGCACACGTACACCATCGAGCTGAACGCAACCGAGGTGGGCAAGCAGGAGCTGATCGTGCCGGTGGCCATCAAGGGGCAGATGGCGTACTTCCCATTGCCGACTGAGCTGGCGCTGTCGGCGGATGTCCGCCACCAAAACGCGGAGCTTCGCGACGTGAAGGAGGCGCCGCTGGCCAAGAGCGAGCTTGGCCGGCTCTACTGCGGCCTCACAACGACGCGCAAGGCCTTCATCCTCAACCACGGCCCCAAGCCGATCAACTTTGCCGTCTCCAAGACGTCGGGTGACGAGAGCGGCGGACCGCCGCCAGAGGAGGACCCGAGCGTGCCCTGCCCGCTCGTCGTCGAGCCGATGATGGGGCGCATCCCCGCAGGCGGTCGCCTCGAGCTCACGCTCGCGTTTTGCCCGGCGCGCCGCTCGCCCACGGCCCCTAAGGGCTTCTTTGCCTCGGGCGAGACGGAGGAGATCGTCACAGAGCTCACGCAGGCGTACGTTTTCGAGATCCTCGAGACGGGGCAGAAGCTGCCGCTGCGCCTTGAGGGCATCGCGCTTGCGCCGCGCGTCGCGCTCTCGCAGGGTGCCTTCACCTTCGGCAGCTGTGACATGTACGATCACCGCGAGGCGTTCCTGACGCTGACCAACAAGCAGGAGCTGCCGTACAATTTCTCGTTCACGACGCCCGCGCACTTTGCGGCGAAGCCGCTCGAAGGCACGGTGCCGCCAATGGGCGAGATGCAGGTGTGCCTCTCTTTTGCGCCGCACCAGCTCGGCAAGCTCGTGGGCGCGCTGCAGCTGCTCGGCTTCGGCGGGCGCGTCGGCGTCCAGACGATCAAGCTGCACGGCGAGTGCACCGCACCCGCGACCCGCCCGCCCGCGGGCGGCACTGACAAGCTGCCTGAAGACTTTGAGGTCGAGCCCAATGTCGTGGAGCAGTGCTCGTTCCTTCCGCGCACCGTCAACGCCAAGTGGGTGCGCCCGCCCGCGTGGGAGATGTCCGAGGCCCTCCAGGGCGGCAAGGTGCAGACGACCGCCTCGTCGACTCTCACCCCAATCCACACGCTCACCAAGAAGCGCACCTACCGCGATCAGATGGCCAAGCAGCCCGTGCTCGACGCCATCGACCAGATGGACACGGGCCTCGAGCTGCCCGCCGCCGCGCTCAAGGCGCAGCACGAGCACCGCGAGTACTACGCCACGTTCCTCAAGAACCAGCGCGCGCAGCGGGAGGCGCGCAACAAGGCGCAGCACCAAGCGGCGAACAAGATGCACTCAGACCCTGAGGCCTTCCAATTCGGATGCGACCTCGGGCTCGACCCGTACTCGGGCATCGCGCCCTTCGCGCCACCCTTGCCGCAGGACCTCTCGCCGCTCTTCCTCTTCCACCCGTACACAGACGGCGAGACAGCCAAGAGCGGCCCGCCGTCGGCGCTCTTCGACCCGTTTCGGCTCACGCCCAAGAAGCACAAGAGCAAGCCCGAGTCGCTCGATGAGGTGGCCGACTGCAAGGCGACGCTCTCGGCGGACGAGCTCAAGCAGATCACGGGCGGCCCAAAGACGGTCGACTTTGGCAACATCTCGGTCTACACGCAGGTCGCGCGCAACTTCACGGTTCTCAACGAGCTGCGCGTCAACATCCTCGTGGCCATCGAGCTCGGCGACGAGATCAAACAGTGCCCGCCACAAGTGATCCCGCCCGGCGGCACCGCCGGCTTCGACCTCTTTTTCTCGTCCGATGAGCCGACGCAGTACCAGCGCACGATCACCTACACGATCAACGGCGCGCACGCCTTCAGGTTCGTCGCGAAGGCGACCGTCGAGCCGATCGAGGTGAGCTTCTCGACTGAAGAGCTGCAGTTCCGATTCGCCGACGGCGTTCTCGAGCCCTCGATGTCTGCGAGCGTCGCGATCACCAACCATGGCACCTACCCGGCACGCTTCCGCTGGGAGAATCCCGAGAGCATGCCTCCGGGGCGCAGGCCTGCCTTCGTGCCCGCATCGCTCACGGGCGAGATCCCACCCAAGAAGACGCTGCCCGTCGAGATCATCTTCACGCCCTACCTGGGCTGTGCGGCCGAGCACGTGCTCACGGCCATCGTCGAGGGAGGCTCGTCCAAGACGCTCTTCTGCAAGGGCGACGTGACGGAGGCGAAGGCGAGCCTCACCGTCAAGCGCGTCGAGTTCGGCGTGGTGCCCGCGGGCATCGTGAAGGAGAAGAACTTCCTCATCAAGAATCAAGGGCAGACGACAGCCGTGTTCACGTTCGACAACCCGCCCCCCGGGTTCTCGATCAAGCCGCAGGCGGGCGCCGTTCGCGTGGGCCAAACGATGGAGGTCTCGGTCGAGGTGCTCGCGATTCCACCGCGCGGCGAGCGTGTACTCGACCTGGCGGGTGTGCTCAAGTGCGACCTGCGCTGCGGCAAGCCCATCAAGCTGGCCGTGCACGTGGAGGCGCGCGCCCCCGATGTGATCGTCCTCGAAGATGAGCTCAACTTCGGGCGCGTCGTAGCGGGCGCGACCAAGTGGCACCCGCTCACGCTGAAGAATGCGTCCATCGTGCCTGCGCTGCTTCATCTCGACCTCACGGGCAGGCAGTTCGCGGACCTCGAGGTCAAGGTGCAGCTCGACCCGGTGGCGGAGGCGGAGGCAGAGGCGCGCGCGGCGGCCGACGACCGCGCGACGACCATCGTGCCCGACGACGAGCAGGAATCCCCTCTGCAGCTCATCTCACAGCCGTCCAACGCCTCGCCGCCGCCCACGGCGGGCACGTCGGCCGACGAGACGGGCGACGGCGACGGCGAAGTCGCTTCGCCGTCGCGGCCGAAATACAACGAAGCGGCTCATGAGGAACGCCGCCTGTACGCGATCACGGTGCAGCCGCAGACGACCCTCGCGCTCAAACTCGGGTACACGCCCAAGGCCGCATCGGAGCTCCTTCTCGAGCTCCCACTCATGCCCGTCGGGCTCGCTCCCGAGCCCGCGCTGCGCAAGGTCGTCGTCGGCGAGGGACTCAAGGCGCGGCTCAAGCTCTCGACGAACGCGATCAAGTTTGGCGACTGCATCCTGCGCGCGGCGCAGTTTCCGTACACCAAGGAGATTACGATCACGAACACGGACGACAAGCCGGTCGAGTGGATGCTCGACGAGAACGTCATCCCTGACGAGTCCGGCTTCTCTCTCGACTGCCCGAGTGGGACGCTTCAGGTGGGCGAGAGCTTTACCATCACCTTTGGGTTCGCCGCGACCACGGTGGGCATTGCTGACGTCGTGCTGCCGCTTTGCCTCGACGGTGGGAATGTGCCGTACCTCACGCCGCGCCTGATGGCGAACGCAGTCTTGCCGCGCCTCACCTTCGACAGGCCGGAGCTCATCCTGCCGACGGTGCCGCTCGGGCACACGGCCAAGGCGTCGCTGTACCTCATCAACGAGGGGTACGATAACCTACAGGTGCAGTACAAGCTGCCGCTCGACGACAAGCGCGCGCCTCTGACGCTTGAGTTCCCCGAGGGTCAGCTCGTGGGCGTCTCGAAGAAGAAGGTGCTCATCACTGTCTCGTTCGCCTCCGACAAGCCCACGTCCTTCACCGCCAACATCGACTTGATCGATACCGATGGCAATCGCTTCTCGCTCCCCGTGACTGCCACCTCGGACAACTCAGTCCTGACCGTGCAGCCCTACCTCGACTCGGTGAAAGCCCAAGGAGGAGCCGGTTCGGAGGTCATTGCCAGGGAGGGCAAGGCGCCCTCGCTCGTCGTGCCCATCGCGCCGCCCGCGCCGCCGCCCGACGACATGTCCAAGGAGGCCAAGCAAAAGCGCATCGCGCTTGCGCAGGCGTGCTTCTTGCCGCCCAAACGAACCCACGAGCAGTTGGCCAAGGCGGCCTCCAGCATTGCGCGCGGTGCGTCCATCGTCCTCGCGTACGTCTCGTCGGCGCTGATGGCGATGCCCGCACCACCGGGCAGCGGTGCGAGCTTCCCGGCGATGCTCACCGCCAACAAGGGGGCAGTGGCGTACGAGCTGCTCGCGCTCGTGTCGGGCAAGTCCGTGCCGGTGCCCGAGCAGCCTGCGGACCGTAAGAACGAGAAGGCACTCCTCCGCCACCTGGTCCAGTCGTACGACCAGATGATCCAGTTCCTGCGCGCCCACGGGGCGATGTGCGCCTCGCTCAAGGCGGAGCAGCTCCTTCCCCTCGACGAGTACCTCAAGCTCGTGGGTGGCGGCGCGCCTCTCTCGCGCAAGGAGCGCAAGGCGGTGCGCGACGAGCACGCCGTCTTCCACAGCGAGTCGTGGCTCGAGCTCCTCTTCCAAGCGATTCGGACGTTCGTGCTAGGTCGCGTGACGCTCAAGGCCTTCCGCGGGCTGCCCGGTATGGCCGAGGCCGCGGGCGCGATCTCGAAAGAGGTAGGCTCGAGCGCGTACAGGGCGCAGGCCGCGGTCGACGCTTGCAAAGCCATCCAGGACGCTAGGGACAAGAAGGAGACGAACAAGGACAAGAAGATCGTCGCCAAGAAAGATGAGGCCCCTCCGGTGCCCTTGCCCTCCTCACTCCTGTACTCGACCTCGGAGCTGCTGCTACTGCGCTGGCTCGAGTACCACAGCGCCGTCTGCCCCGAGCTGCCCTTTGGCGGCGGCAACCCGCTCGATGAGGTGGGTGGCGTTCTCGACGCCTTCGACAAAGAGCTCAAAGACGGCCACGTCTTCGCGCGCATCATCATTTCGCACTGCCCCTTCCTCGCCACCATCAAAGCCGACAACCCGCCGCTCACCTCGTCCGGGGACGTCGAGATTGGCACCGCAATTGACAACCTCTACCCGCGCCCGTGCTCGCCCGCACAGGCGGCGGCCAATCTGGGGATCGTGGTGCAGGCGCTCGCCGGGATTGGGCTGAGATTCGCCGCGTCGGCTGGCATGCCGCCGCTCGAGCCCTCCGAGCTCTATGCGGCCTCTCCGCGAGAGATGGCGCTGTTTGCGCTCTTCCTCTACCAGCACATGCCGCACTACGTGCCCAAGGCAGTGGTTGGCTTCACGGGCGGCATTCACCAGCCGCTTGCGCGCACCATCGAGCTTGCCAATCCGGCCAAGAAGCCCATCATTTACGAGGTGCGCCTCGAGGGACCGCCCGCCCCTCGCCAGTGCTTCAAGGTGGGCGCCAGGGAGGTGCGCATTGAGGGCAAGTCAACGCTGCCGTTCCCCGTGAACGTGCTCAGCTACTTCATTGGGCAGCACACGGGCCGCTTAATCTTCCTTTCCAAGGGCAACGGCGTGGACACCGCCAACGCGTCCACACTCGTCTTCGACCTGTTGGCCACCATCGACATCGGCCTGCCCCTCGAGAACTTCAGCACCGCCTCGAAGCTCTACCAGCCGCAGATGCTCACAGTCAAGCTCACCAATCCCTTCGACGTGCCCGCCGCCTTCAAGCTCTCCTTCACGGAGACTCGCCCCGAGATTGCACTGCCAAAGCTCGGCGGCGGCGGTGGCGGCGACAAGGGCGGAAAGCCACCCGCGGCCGCACCGGCGGCCCGCTCGGCCAAGATTGCGGGCATCGAAGGCTCGCTCAAGGGCGGCGCGGCGAGCGCGGTCGACTCCATGACGAAGAAGCTGCCGAACAGCTTCTTTTGCGCCGCGTCGACGGTGTCTGTCGACGCGCGCGGCACGGCGAGTATGCAGGTACAGTTCCTGCCCTTCCAGCTGGGCGAATACACAGCGACCGTCCTCTTCTCGGACGAGAACGTGGGCGAGCTATCGTACCAACTCAAGGGGACAGTCTCGCTCCCCTTGCCGCTCGAGACGCTCACTTTCGCCTCAGAGGCCGACTCGACTGCAGGTCGCGAGGTCCAGCTGCCCTTCCGGAACCCACAGGTGGAGAAGGCGCGCCAGATGGTGCTCGATCGTTCGCAGCGCGAAAAGGAGCGCATGGGCCAGATTTGGGGCAAGGAGCCGATGCTCCGTGGGCCTGTGCAGCTGCAGCTCGCCTACGGTTCCGCCGCCTTCTCGGGCCAGGCGACGATCGAACTCGTCGACAACGAGAAGCGGCGCGGCGGCGGCAACAAGTCCACGGCCGGCTCGGTGGCCGGCTCGGGCGCGGCCACGCCGAAGGGCAAGGATTCCGGTGCGCCACCAGCGACTGCGTCCGCTGACGCCAACAAGCTGCCGCTGCGCTTCGTGCCCAAGGAGCCCGGTCAGTACACGTCGGAGCTGCTGCTCATCTCGCCACTCGACGTGCGCCTGTACGATCTGGCGGGGGCGTGCGCGGCGCCCGGCGTCAAGGCGGCGCTTGAGTTCGTCACGCCGGCGCGCATGCCGCTTCGGCAGGAGCTGCCGGTCATCAACGGCACCCAAGACGACTGGACGATCTCGGCGGCCATCAAGGGCGAGGGCTTCCACGGACCTGCGAGCGTCAAGATCCCGGCGGGCCAGTCGGGCTCCTATCCGCTCGACTTCACCCCCGACTGGATCACCGAGGCCACCGGCGAGTGCATTCTCACCAACCAGTCAACGGGCGACAAGTACGTGTTCACGCTCAAGGGCATCGGAGAGGAGCCGCTCGCCGAGGGCAACGTGGTCATCGAGTGCGCGGCGCGCAAGCCCAAGCAAGTGCCCTTCACCGTGTACAACGTCATGGGCAGCGGCGAGCCGTGCACGCTCAAAATCGAGACGGACCTGCTGCATGTGCAGGGCCCGTCCAGCGTGTCCGTGCCAAAACGCGCCAAGGGGAGCGACCCGACCAAGGACGGCATCACGTACATGCTCACGGTGAACTCGCAGATGGGCGGCGAGCTGCGCGGATCCATCACCTTCACGACGCCGGACGGGCGCTACCTGTGGTACACGGTCGAGATGCACTCGGACCCGCCGCCGTGCGAGAAGCATCTGCGCATCTCCGCGCCGCTGCGCAAGGTCATCGCGGTCGAGATCCCGATTGCGAACCCGACGAACACCGAGCTCGAGTTCCAGGTGATCATCACGGGCGAGGGCCTGCTCGGCGACGATTCGGTGCGTGTGGCTGGCGACTCCGAGGTGCGCTACGAGCTCCTCTTCTCGCCGCTCATCGCGGGCACGAGCACCGGCCAGATCTCGTTCGTCAACCCGCATGCGGGCGAGTTCTGGTACGAGCTCACGCTCACGGGCGAGCCAACCGAGCCCGTCGACCTGCCCAAGCTGCGCGCGGCTGTGGGTGCGTCGGCCACGCACGAGGTGACCGTCTCGAACCCCGTCGGCGAGGAGCTGCCGCTGCAGCTTCGGGTCGAGGGGCGCAACCCCAAAGCCTTCACACTCCAAGGGCCGAAGACCGGGCCTGGTGGCGCCGGGGCGCTGCTGCTGCCGCCTTACGGCGAGCTCACCTGTACGCTCACGTACACGCCCTCGGCGCTCGACGAGGAGCAGAGCGCGATGCTCGCGCTCACGCATCCGAAGCTCGGCGAGTGGCTCTACAGGGCCAAGGGCATGGGCCACGCGCCTTCCGACATGCCCGTGACGCGCCCGTCGGCGCCCCTCGGGCACACGACGTCGGGTTCGATCGCCCTGCGAAACCCATTCGACCAGCCGCTTGTCATCGACCTTGCGCTCGAGCAGTCGATGAACGCGTATGACGACCCGGGCGCCACGCAGCCCTTCGAGTTGCTGGCGCGGCGCACCTCGGGCGTGACGATCGCGCCGGGCACGTCGGTGCAGTTCCCCTTCTCGTTTGTGGCCCGCGACATGTCGGAGTCGCACGCGGCCATCGTGTTGCATGGCGACTACAAGGGAAGGCACCTCACCTGGCGCTACCCGCTCGTGGGCGAGGCCATTTCGCGCCCGCTGCACAAGCCGATCGCGTTGCACGTGGCCGCGCGCCAGCCGCTCACTCGCGAGCTCGCGCTCCCGCTGCCCGGGCTGCAAGACACGGGCGTGGACGAGCCGTTCACGTACGAGCTCGATCTGGATGCCCAGTCGGCTGGGCTCATCGAGTCGTCGCTCACTCTCACGCCGCTCCAGCGCACTCTCTCGGGCTCGACCCTCACGATGGCCGTCGACTGGCGCCCGCTGCGCCCGGTGCGCACCTCAGCGGCGCTCGTGGTGCGCAAGAACTCGGGCGGGCGCTGGCGGTACGACCTGACCTTCGAGGCGGGCGAACCGGCGCCGGATGACGTCATCTACCTGGAGGCGCCCATCCACAAGACGGCTCAGGTGCAGTTCAAGCTGTGCAACGCCTTCGACGACGACGCGGCGTACACAGCGTACTTTTCCGCCGACTCGGCCTCCGTCTTCTCTGTCAACCCGATGCAGGGCGTGCTGCCGCGCGCGGGCACCGCGGGCGCGCTCTTCACGGTCGCGTACACCCCCGCCGAGTACGGCAAGCCGGTGCGCGGCACGCTCATCATCCTGACCGAGGAGATGCAGTGGTCGTACGAGGTGCGCGGAGGGCACCCGCCGTACGAAATTCCGCGTGTCGCGCACTCGACGATCGACCACGTGCTCGACCCCTCTATCTCGATGAGGCTGGGCAAGGTGCCCACGACTAATTTCATGAAGAAGAACATGCAGCAGCAGCATTGAGGCGACCGACGAGGCCGCGCGACGACGCGAGCGAGCCGAGGATTCCCGAGGATTGGGTGTCTGGGCGGGTAGGCGCATGTGTCTCGAGCGGTGGGCGAGCAGCGCGCGAGTACTTTTATCTTTGTGCCATTGTGAAGTGTTTCCGTGCGAAGCGTCAAACTTTGCCTTGTTCACACTCGCGGCAAAAATGGCGTCAAGGACTTCATCATACAAAGTCGTGCTCCTGGGCGAGGGTCGCGTCGGGAAGACGAGCCTGGTTCTGCGCTTCTGCCGTGACACATTCGTCGATGGGCAGCCGCCTACCATTCAGGCATCCTGCCTCGAGCGAGCGCTGCGACTGGGCGACAAAACGGTCAACTTGGTCATCTGGGACACTGCTGGCCAGGAGCGCTTCCACGCCCTCGGGCCCATCTACTACCGTGACGCCGACGCGGCGCTGCTCGTGTATGACATCACCGACACCGACTCCTTCAAGAGGATACAGGTCTGGGTGCGTGAGTTGCGCAAGATGGTAGGAGACAGCATCCAGCTCTCGATCGCAGGCAACAAAAGCGACCTGGAGCGGCAGCGTGTGGTGAGCCGGCAGGAGGCCGCAGAGTACGCCGACTCGGTCGGCGCGCACTATGCTGAGACTTCGGCGAAGCAGAACCGCGGCCTCGACGAGCTGTTCTCGTCCATGGGCAAGCGGCTGCTGGCATCGCGTGAGGAGAAACTGGGCTCGCCTGCGCTGGGCAGTGGGCCCGCGTCGACGCGCAGGTCACGCGGCGCGGCGATGGTGCTGATAGACGACGAGCCGCCAGCCAGCAGCAGTAGCAGCAGGTGCTGTTAGATAGAACGCGGGTGGCCCATTGACGAACTCCATTGACGATCTCTACTGACGAAGTCAAGTGCGACCCGCTGCAAGAGGCGGAGGACTCCTCGCGCCCCGCCCCGCTCGCGCATCGGGTCTTCGGTGCAGCCTCGAGCCAGAAGCGAGGGCCGGCATGCGCGGGCCCCTGGAGCCCTGATTCGTGGCGCGTACTCCACGGCACAGGGCACGCCTTTTCGCGCGCGGCCGCCGCACGCGCGGTCGGCGGTGTTCTCGCCCCCGCTCCGACGCTGCGTCCGTCCGCGATCGAGTCCGCGAGACCGTTCACAGTAGCCACAGATGTTTCGCGTGTCGACAGCGTGCGTGCAACGGAGGTACACATTGTTTTGCGACGCGAGAGAGACGTATACAGTCAGATATACAGGGGCGTTACAGCAAGATTTGGGCTTTGAAACCGCTTTGGCGCGCGTTACGGCTTTTACGCGCGCGTACGCGGGTCGACGGAGGCGTACGTACGCGTTGCTTCGTTTGACGTTTCCGAGAAGAGTATCTACAATAGAAATTTCAAGCCGGAGCCTTGCCGCCAGGGGGGTATGCGGAGAGAATACATACACCCGCGCGCGCGCATAATGGGTTTGTACGCAGTGTCTTTGAACGTAAACTGACCGATGGACGGTCGGGTCTGACCACGCGCGCTCCACGGCACGACGGGCGTGGGGCGTAGCCCAGAGCGGCGAGCTCTCTAGAGCGGCTGTCCGCGGGGACGAATGGACACGCATTCGCCGGTTACCTCTACTGTGATGGCGCTGCCGACGTCGCTGCTGCCGCGCCCTCCAGCTTCTTCACCTTCAGGTGAAGCTGCGACTTCTTGCGCGCCGCTGTGTTCTTGTGTAGAATGCCACGCTTAACGTTCTTGTCAAGGATAGCAAACGCCTTGGAGAGCAGCGAGCTTGAGCTGGCATAGTCGCCCACCTCGAGGGATTCCTGCACCTGCGAGCGGCAGCGGAGGAAAGTCAGCAGCGTTAGCTGAAGAGATTCGCGCCAGGCATTCAGTGACGCCAGAAGCCGCGCTGGCCCTTGAAGCAGCGCTCACCCGCTTCACGCGCGTGCGCATCTCGCTTTTGTGTGCCTTGTTGGCGATGCGGTTGCGCTCGTTGACCTTCATCGGCTTGGTGGGCGCGGCCATTACGATCTGCTGCGTGGCCACCCGGCTCTGCTGGAGCTGCGAAGCGCTGACCAGCGGTGTCGCGACGAAGCCAGCCGCCACGCTCAGGCACGCGAGCAAGCAGAGTAGGCGGGCCAGCATTAGGACGGGAGAGAGACGTCGAGCCAAGAAAGAGACGCAAGCTCGCTGAGGGAGGTGAAGAAGTGAAACCACCACCCTGTCCTGGTGGTTTCACACCTCGGATCGACAGCTTTTTTTCATCGTCATAAAAACTATTTTCAGGCCCAACAAAACTACTTACAGTAAGTCACCCGTCACTCATCTGCGACGCCCAGCCTGCGCAGCTCGAGTCTAAATGGTCCCGGGGGAATCGCCATCTTGGCCCCGCCGCCGCCCTCCGCCTCATATCGCGAGAGCATGAGACCCACGCCGCGCACGTCGGCCGCCCGAAGCGGTGGCGCCTCGGGCAACGGTCGGCCGCGAAACGTTGGACGGAACGCGTCGAGAGGCAGTCGACAATCCTCAACGCGCCCGGGCGTGGTGAGCGGCAGCGCGACTTGATACGAGACACCCTGGGGCCCTGCAGCGCTTTGGAGGGTGAGCTTGTAGCCCAGCCGGCCGTCGCTTTTCGCCCGCAAGCTGAGCGCGACCGCGTCGGGCGGCAAAGAAAGCGGTCGCATGCAGCGCACGCTTGCAAAGCCGCCGCCTTGCACAACAAGATCCCCCTCAAAGAACGTTGAGCCGTCGCGAAAGACGACTTGCGAGAGGGAAGTTCCGCCCATGACACGATCGTCTCGCGCTTGCCAGTCACTCGCGCTCAGGGGCGATGTGAAGTCAATTAGTGTGCTTGGGACCGTGCACTGAGCAGCACTCGCCACGCGGGCTGATTCGATAGCGGCGACCGCGGCCAACAGGCCGCGTACGCGTTGGTAGGAGTAAAACATCGTCCACCCTTCGTATTCCGTGAATCCGCGCCCACGTATTCCAGGCCCTCCACAGACACGTGTGGCTACTGACCGTGTCCTGCGTCAGGAGTGGAGGCGTGAAACAGCTGTTATTACTCGGCCATTCTCTGAATCTTGGTAGGGCCGTCGCTGGAATGTGTGAGGAGGGACGAGGAGGGACGGCTTCTGATTTCAGCTGTGAAAATGGGGCCTTTTGCTACGGCCGACGTCTTTGTGCTGCTGGTCGCGCTGGCCTGCGTGATATTATCATTAACAAACTCTGGGGGCGTGATGCTGCGTCCCTCCTTCATCGCCGCCTCATCGGATGACCCCTCAAGCGCCCGTGCTGCTTTCGCGGACGCCCATATTTCCATGTCGCCACCAGTGGTGGCCGATCTTGACGGCGATGGCACACCCGAAGTGGTCATGGCCACGACTGACGGTCGCCTTTTGCTGCTTTCGGCAGTCGAGGGCGCGGCACGACCCGAAGCTGTTGGCGACGGTGTGCTCGGGCTCGCCTCTTGGCGCCGCCTACCGGTGGTGCGCTCGGTGAGCCTTCGCACCCATACAGGCTTGGCCGCCGGTCGCCGGTCGATGGCGCTGTGCACGGGCGTGCTGCGCTCTAGCGCAGACGCGAGTGGCCGGCGACGCCAGATCGTGGTCGCGGTCACCGAGGATAGGACTGTCCTCGCGTTTGACCACGAGCTGCGACCACTGTGGGAACACTCCATCGGGCGCACTAGCGCCGGCGCAGCGGCCGCCTCGGCGGGCGAGGTTACTGTTGCCGTGGTGCCGCATCCCATATACACGGGGGATGTGGGGGCCGTGCTCGTAGCCGGGCACGCGCAGCCGCGCGTGCAGCCGCGCAGCCGCGCCGACGACGAGCCGCCGCAGCACGTTCCTACTGCACCCAGTAGCGCGCCCGTGCCAGCTGCGGGCACAGCCGAGTGGGTGCACCACTTTGATTACTTGGCGCTTGAGGGCGGCAGCGGCGCGCTGCGCTGGCAGCACACGGCGCGCGACTTCCACAACGAGCTGCACGGTGACGAGGCGCTGACGCCCCAGATGGACTATCGGCTCGACTTGGACGCCATCGGCGGCGGTGGCGGCGGCATCGACGGCCGGCATGATGGCGAGCGGCCGTGGCGCGTCTTCAGCGACTCGGTGCTCGCACAGCTGCCGCACAGGTGGCGTCATCCGCATGATACGGCGCTCCACCTCGCTAGCTTCCAGCGCGCGCGCCGGCTTGGACACGAGGCGCGCCGAGAACGAGCGAAGTCGAGTGCTGCGAAGGCGGCCTCGGGGGCGGCGGAGCTCACCTCCTCACGCATCGCGCGTGGTGTGAGCAGCAGTGGCAGAGACGGTCTAGATGGCGCCTCCCGCTTCGGCAGCGTTGGCGAGGCCGCCGTCGTCCCCAACGTGGTCATTGCGCGCCGTCGGCATGGGCTCGAAGTGCTGCACTTGTACACGGGGCGAACCCTCACGCAACTGCCCCTTTACTCGAGTGCGGGCCCCTCAGTGCACGCCGACGTGAATGGCGACGGTTCGATTGATCACATCACTGCGCTCGCATCGCGTGCACCAACCTCCTTTTCCTCGACCTACTCCCTCGAGGAGGCCTCACCCCACGAGAGGCTGGTGCGCACCGGAGCCCACGCAGCGGGACTCGCCACCTCGGGGCTTCCGGTGCGTGAGGCGCTCTGGAACGTCTCCATCGGACAGGCCGTGAGGGTACCTAGAGGGCGGCGCCACCAGCAGCCTGCGCACGGCGTGCCCACAATCGGAGTGAGCGCGCCGTTGCTGGTGCCAAGAGCCGGCCCCGAGGGCCGTTCCTCCATCCTCGACGTCGTCTTCCTGACGTCCGACGGCCGGGTAGCCTCGGTTCATGCAGATGGGCGCGAAAGTTGGACGGTGCGAACGGACGCGTCGTGGCGCGACGAGCACACGGAACCGGCCGCCGACCTTTCGGGTGGCGCCCAGGGCGGCGCGTGGTCGGGCGCGCAGCTGCTGCCCTCTCTCACACTCCTGCAGCCCAGTGCCGAGAGCGGCGAAGTCTTCATACTCGCCGTAGGGAGCTCCGCCGCAGTCGTCCTCACAACGGCTGGCAAGGTGCTCGCGAGCGTAAAGCTGCCGCAGATGACGAACGCTCCGCCGGTGCTGGCTGACTTCACAGGCGACGGCGTCCTCGACATTATCTTGCCGGGCGAGCACGCACACGTGGGGCTTCAGTTGGACACAGCTGCTGGCTCCGTTGCGCACAAGCTACTCTTCGCATTCGCTGCGATCGCTGTAGCACTTGCGATGCTGCTACGGCACAGCGAGATGCTGGAAGTGAAGCAGGCTTAACAACCGCTTGTGGTGCCGCATAGTGCCGCACAGGCCACAGCTCGGGCGGGCCCAACATACGCTCGCCTGGGAGCACCTGAGACCTGTGCGCGCCTGGGGCAGTGAGGCTGGGGCCGACCCGCGCACGGGCACGCGGCCCACGGACCGGCGCGCGGGGGCGGTGTCCCGAACGAACTCGCGACATATAGTGAAAAATCAAAAAAATCCATTTTTCTCGCCTCGCACCTCAGCTGCATACACTGCGTGTGGCAATCCAGGGCAGCAACACAGAGGGGGAAGGTTAAGTCTCGAGTGACTCAGTCGCGCGCGCGCATTGCCGCATGGCAGCTCCGCGTGAGCCCTCGAACAACAGAGCGAAGGCACCGCACCAGGCACTGCAACGGCCACAGGGCGCCCTCAGGTGAGGCGCATGAAGCTGGCGCGCTGCCGCTCAGCGCAGCTTGTTGCCCCCGGACAAGCTGGCCCAGTAGTCCTCACCTTTGGGCGCTTCCTTCGCTGCCAACCCCAGCCGGCGGAAGCCATCTGGCGGCGGGCCAAAGCTGGAGCCGCTGCCCAGCCCTGCAGAGGCGCCGCCGCCTAGCGTCTGACCGCCGCCGCCGAGCGTCTGGCCGGCGCCGGCCAGACGCTCGGCGGCGGCGCCGCCAAGCGCCTGGCCGCCGCCAAGCGTCTGGCCGCCGCCGAGCGTCCGCCCGCCGCCTAGCGTCTGGCCGGCGCCGAGGTTGATGCCCACGGAGACGGCGCCGCTGTTGCCATGCAGGAGGGACGAATTGGCATTGGCCTTGGGCGCCTTGATCGGTTTGCCGTCGAGGCGGAAGCCCGAGCCCGTGAAGGGCTTCGCGTCAGCCATCTCCTCGTCGGAAGAGTTGCCGTCGAGCACAGGGGCGCCGAGCGCAGGGCCCATGAGCGGGCTCTTGGTAAGCGGCGACGTCGAGAGCGGCGAGGCGGACTGCGGCGACACGCGCGGCGGTTCGACATAGTCCGCGGGCGCGTCGAAGTCGACCTCCACGTCGGCCTCGATGATGCACACGGCCTCGGGCGCGCCGGGCGCGAAGGGTGCGCCCTCGGGCCGCACCTCGACCACGCCGATGTCATACTTCTTCTTGTTGTACAGGATGCGGAAGGTCTCGCCCTTGGTGAGGGCCGAAAAGTGGCGCAGCGATTGCTCGAGCACGGCTTTGGGGTTGGAGACCTTGATGAAGTCGGTCGTCTGTGGCTGGAGCTTGACGAAGCGCCCCTTCTGGAGCGATGCTGATTTGAGGTGCACAATGTCACCCTCGTTGAGGTGCATGTTTTCCATCATCCAATATGGGAGGTAGACCATGCCCTCCTGTGCGATGAACTCGAGCACCCCGCAGTGCAGCCGGCGCTGAACGTAGCGCGGATTGGTGAGCTCGAACATGAGCGGGTACTGCACCTCAAGGTGCGCAAGCTTCTCAAGGCACGATGGCGGCAGGATGATCTTGTCGGAGTACTCAAGCCTCGTGGGGTCGCGGTGGGTCTCCGCGGCGAGCAGCGACACCGAGTGCACGCGGAAACTATCGGCGAAGCCGCGTCGCGAAAACATCGGCGAGGAGAAGAAGAACACGCAGGAAGACGTCCGCCCTTTCGCTCCACTTTCGCTTCGGCGTGGTCCAGCGGTGACGTGGAAGCGCAATCAGGTTTCCGAACAGTGTATTGTAAAACTGTTCACCGAGTGTGGCAAATACGCGTTCGACTTTGAATCGCGATTTTTTCACGAAACGCACAGAACGGCGCTTTTCTTGCTGTTGAAAGAGACAAGGCCGTCTTTGTCAGAGGTGTGCGGTCGTTATCGCTGCGTCCGCTGACCGTAGGCAGCACAGAGCGCGCGTCTGTCAGATAACTCAGCCACACG
>Ga0209550_10002943_pt1 | contig 16349 bp, 9 predicted proteins | sample LauGreSuBDMM15SN_2_FD_187567 | JGI IMG/M metagenome (GOLD analysis project Ga0209550, IMG submission 187567) | Freshwater lake microbial communities from Lake Michigan, USA - Su13.BD.MM15.SN (SPAdes) (version 5) | ecosystem: Environmental > Aquatic > Freshwater > Lake | place: Lake Michigan, USA...
CGGATAGTGTCCCAGGCGCCACCGCCAGGGACGTAGGTACTACCATCGAGTACTACCACAACCGTTACCGCGTACCGCGTTACCGGGCGGTTCCAGCTCGGCTGCCGCAGTAGCCTGTACACACACGACACAACTTACCCAATCGTTGCTAGAAGAGTCTTGGCTCGCTTCGAAGCCTCGCTCTCCAGGCTAATGATGGTGAGCATCTTCGAACCCGAGGAGCCAGCTGCCCCGCCCATCGCCCCTGCCGAGCCGGGGGGCACTGCAGCCCGCGGCTCTCGTTGCGGCGCTCGCGGAGCCGGTGCAAAGACAGCGCGCGACCCCATCGGTGTATGAACAACTTGCTTTGATGGCAAGGAGCCCTGTAGAGAGCCCAGGACGGGAGCCGGTTTGAAGCAGGGAGCAAAGCAGGGGCTTGGGAGCGGTGTGACACGGCCCAGAGTTGCTCCTCCCTTCCCTCCACCTCCCTGGCATGCCGCAGGCTCAGTACTCGCGCTGTGAGACGAGAGCGGCGCTTGTGAAGGTGCTCGGGCGAGTGCGTCGCCTTCGACGTGAGGATGAGCTTCGCCCTCCTCCACTGGAATGGCGTTCTCCAGACGAGCGACCTTCACCATACGCGTCAGCAGCGGCTCACCCCCCTGATTGAGCAGCTCCAAGAACGGCTCACGAGTGGCACCGGCCGGCGCCTGCACTGGTACCAGGGTGGAAGGTGCATGGTGCTGCAATGAGCCTGCGTCGACGGTCCGGGCCGCGGCAGAAAAAGGACGTGCGCCTCTCCCTTTCGCCGGGCCCTTGAGGAGCTCCTCGATGCTTGAGAAGCTAAATCTCGGCGAGCTACAGTCTGCACAGACTCCGAGGTCCTTATTAGGTTCGGACGGCCGTGCATCGCGCCGGTGCGCCGGTGCGGTCGATGGCCGATGTGCCATTGACCGAGGTCGTTGGGAAATCATTCGCGGGTTGGATGGCATGAGCGAGATTTCAATTCTGGTGGTGGGCATGACTGGTGGCGAATGGGGCAGCGCGTGCATCATGTGTTGGGCATGGGCGGCCATCGGAGCGCTGGCTGCAGTAGACCTGCCCTCTTCTTGCTGCTGCTGCTGCTGCTGCTGCTGCCGAGTGCTCTGCACAGCGCGCTTGCTCGCTGATTCGGTGGCGGCAGCGCCTCTTGTCGCCCCAATACCGCGCGGCTGGAAGGGGGCAAGTATGGCCAAAGCGGGTTGATGGCCCGGACGGTTGTCCAAGTACAAGACTGCCCCGGCTGGCTTACCGATCCCGCCCGGACGTCGTGCCAAGAGGTGCGCAGCCTGTGGGGCCTGCCTGGCACGGTCGGCAATCATCTCGGGGTAGGAACGAAGTGGGATCCTGCTCTCAAAAGAGGGTGATGACGCCATACGATGCAGTCCATCCTTCCCCAGGGGTAGCGTTGTCAAGCCCGGGCGCTCAGCGGCGTGATCGTAGCGCTGTGGCACGCCATGCGGATTCACTTCGGCCACGAGGAGGGAAGGTGTGCTCACAGCGTAGCGTTGCCACGAAGGTACTCGGGGCACGTCATCGGGGCATGCTGGCAAGCTCGACACGCTCTTGACGTTGGAACCCGCTGCAATGCGTCCCATCAGCTGATAGGGCTCTGTGGCAGTGGCAGAGGCGGACGAGGCAGTGGCTGCACCAGTGGCCATGTGGTGTCTGAGCGCTTGCTCAATGGCCTGCTGCTGTGGCGACCACCCATCTCCCATGGACACCTCAGATGCCGATGCACCAGCTATGGCGCGCGCGGCCCCGTGCACAGCGCCCATCCCCCCCGCCTTCCCTAGAAGGTAGCCCGGGTACAAGACTGAGCTGGGTAGCCCTGCAAAGTACGAGCTCGAGCACGGCGGTGAGCTGGGTAGCCCTGAATAATTCGAGCTCGAGCACGGCGGGCGCAAGACGTGGGCGCCGCCGTGGGCGCGTTGGTAGCTCGGCCGGCGCAGAGGCGACATGCCAGTGTACTCTGGATGAGCCTCTGGAGCCATCGGCGTGCTGAACGTAGGGTACATTCCATTCTGAGCCATCGAGGTCCCACGCACGTGCAGGAGCACGTCCGTGGGCTGATTGCAAAGCTCATTGCAAAGCTCATGGCTCTTCGCGTGAGTCTCGCTGGCACCGTCCTCGCCCGATTCGACGCCGATGGGACCCTCATGAATGTCTTCGCGAGACGTGTAATACACCGTCTCGCAGAGGAAGCGCTTGGCGCTCGCATTGTGATGTTCGAGGCGTGCCTCCTCGGCCTGGCGCCGTGCGAGCTCCCCCCGTGCCCTCGCTTGGAGGATCACAGCCGCCCCCTCGGCGCCCGCTACGGCGCTCGCTTCTCTGAAGGCGTCCTCGTGAGCGTCCTCGCGGCGCCTGAAGGTGCCCGGTGAGTCGAAGCGCCGAGGTGTTCCGTGCGGCGGCGGCGGTGACGTTGCGCCCATCCGGGGGCGCCGTGCCTCGAGCCACATCAGAAACCGGCGTTGAATCAGCCGCACGGCCGCGAGCCTTAGGCTGGCCGCCTGCTTGGCGTGCCGGCGACGCATCCCCGCCTGCACCGACAGCACCGCCTGTTTACGAAGGGCCTCGGCTTGTATGTGGCGGCCCGCTCGCGTCAGCTCGGCTCCGCCTGCCAGCGCGGGGGGGGCGGGCGGCTTCCACAACGGCCGGGCGGCATTGGCCTCCACGACTGACGCGGCGATCACGCCGCCCTCAAGCCAGACGCGAGGAGACGAATCTGTGGCGATGCGATCGAGCAGATCCAGTAGGAAGTGGGCATACTCCGCGGCCGCGACGCCGACGCCGGCGGAGGCTTGAGCCGGACGGAGCGCGTGGCACCAGAGATCCGCAACCTCGAAGAGCCCGTCACCGAGCTGGACACGGCTCAGTGTCTCCGCGCCTTGCGCATCATATTCCCACTCGGCCTCAAGCGTCATCTTGGCCATGGCGATGTCCCAGTCATGGATGAGCACCATGTAGATCTTGCCGTAGCAACGTGCATGCTCAATGCGGTCCATGGTTGGGGGCACCGAGTCCCCAGCCTTGCCCGCTGCGAGTGGCCAGCTTGTAGGTACAGTGGTGGCGCCACTGTTCTGGGATGTCTCCCAAAAGGCGTGGAGCGCATCAACGACCTGTGGATTAAAACGCAGCACGCATCGACGCTGTATCATGAGTTGAGCCGCACGCGTGCCCTCCCATTTCACGGCGGTATTCGCACAGTGCCAAAAGTGCTCGGAGTCTTCCGCCTCCAACTCCAAATGAGGATTCTGCGAGGAGTCGGAGGACTGATGCCACCTGGCACGGCGAGCATCCTCAGCCTCACGTTGACTGCGCTTGCGGCACATTATGGCGAAGTCTGCGTCGAGCACTGCGGCTGCCTTACGCCAAGCAGGCTCAGGCAGGGCCGCAAGAAGACGTGCTGCCATTCTTGACTACGCAACTGATTCGATCGTTTTTTTGCATGCACAGGTGTGCCACATTTGGAGTGTGCACCTCTGCGGACTCTGAAATCTAATTTGGGCTGCAACATGCATTTGATTCGATTTTGAAGCAAATTGGGCCTGCAGCACTGCGCTCGCTCCGGTCTCGAACGACAGGCAGTGTCTGTTCTGGCGGAAGGCACAACCGGCTCGGCCGAAAGCTTCGTATCACATGGCGTCATCGGGGATCCAACTCGCGCAGGCCGACGCACCACCACTCTTTCGAGGGCAGCCAACCAAGCCAGCCCTGTGCAAGGTGACGGGTGCTTGCCTGAGCGAGGGAGCCATAGCGAGGGAGCTCGCCACCTTCACCATCGAGGCGTACGATGAGACGGGCAAGCGGCAGACTCATGGCGGCGACAACTTCTTGGTCGCCATCCGTGGCCGTGGCGCTGGCGAGAAGGTGCGTGCCAAAATCATCGACAACCAGGACGGACAGTATGCGGTGGGCTTCAAACCGATCACTTCGGGCAAGTACCTCATCAGCGTCTCTCTGTTGGGGGAGCCATTGGCGGACAGCCCGTTCCTATGCCTCGTGAGCACGCGCACCGCCTCGGCACCTCACTGCGTCCTTCGCGGGAAGTCGCTTCTGCATGCGACAGCACGCAAGGAGGAGATGTTCGAGCTCGAGTTCCGGGACGCTCAGGGGCGGTCGGCGCACGCCGAAGAGATCGACGTCTTCGTCGAGATCTGTGACTCGGAGACTGCCGCCGCGGTCGCCGCATACGAAGAGCAAGCGGCCATCGCCGCGAAAAGCAATCCCCGACTCCCCGAGACCTCCCCGAGCAAGCAAGCGTCGGTCGCCAAATCGATGACCAAATCGATGGCCAGCAGTCCGAAACCAGGGCCCGAGCGAGGAATGCAAGCAAGTCGGCCTAGGGGCATGAGCACTGATGTTCTGGGCGCACCCGGTGTCGGGACCGCCGGCACCACCGCCGCCACCACCATCGCCGCCACCACCATCGCCGCCACCACCATCGGCGCCACCGCCAAGCCAAGCACTGCAAGTGCCAAGACTGCCATCACGACCGCCATTGCGAGTGATAAGCCTGCCATCACGACCACCATTGCGAGTGCCAAGCCTGCCATCACGACCGCCACCGCAAATGCCAAGCCTGCCATCACGACCGCCATCGCGAGTGCGAAGCCTTCCAAGAAGGGTGCGGGCGCCGCCGCTGTGCAGGCCATCTCGCAGGAAATCAGCAGCGTCGTCGCGCCGCCGACCTCGCGCCCACCGGGACTGGCGGGCTTCGTGCCGCTGCTGCACACCTTTGAGTGCCTGGTGACCTCGCGCAAGCCGCTCGTGGTGCGCTCGGGCCTCGAGCTCGAGAGCGAAAAGCTTGGGCAGCTCTACCCGGGTCAACGGCTGACCTTATTGGAGTGCGTGCACACCGTCGAGGATGGTCAACCCGCGGTGCGAGCGTCGGTCGCGCTCGCGGATGAGAACGATGGGCCAGAGCTCGACCTCCCGGGACGCTATGACTGGCGGGACGCGCACGTCGTACGCCCGCAATGGCTTGAGAGCGTGCCCACCCCCCGCGCCAAATCTCCCGGACGATCTCCCGGACGCACTCCGCGCAGCCCGGGCGGTGGCACGCGTCCGGTGGAGCCGCCGCTGCCGCTGCCGAGCCACGAGAATGGGTCGCCGTTCCGGGCAGGCACGTTTGCCCCATTCGGGCACTACACGGCCACCGCCGGCCCCAGCTCGAGTGGCAGCAGCAGCGGCCGCCGCCGATCATCGGCAACCCCACGCACGCCCAGGACGCCAACCAAGCCCTCCTCAGCCCAGGCCATCGCCGCCGCCTCTGCGCCTCCCTCATCGTCCTTCCACGCTTCGACCACCTTCCACGCTTCGACCAGCCAACCCTCGACCACCTTCCACGCTTCGACGAGCCAAACTGCAACCGACATGCCTAAGCCCGTCCCCGCTGCCCCCGCCCCACGTTCGTCGCCCCGAGGGAGGGGGGCAGCGACTCCCCGGCAGGCCATCGGGTGGGTGACTGTGCACAAGGGTGGGCGAGAGCTGGTCACACCACGCGGCGTGTTGCCGGCGGGCGAGCGGCAGCAGCATCAGATCATGTGGGCGCGACGGATCGCCGTCGACCGCCGCTTTGGCGGCGAGGCTATGCTGGCGATGCAGATATCGAAGGCGGTCGGCGCTGCTCGCCTTGGCAAGCTCGCGACGGCCGTGGCGCTGCCCACGGTTGATACGCACAAGCGGATCAAGAGCACGATAGACGCGGCCTCGTACCAGTCCGTGTACGCCAACGAGCTCGCTTCCGACCCGAAGCGCATCGGCTTCGCGTTTGGCGGAGTCGACCCGGGTCGTTTGCATGCCCACGGCCAGATCGTCGAGGTGCACAACGTGCATTACTCGATCGCCATGTGCGGCACCTACCGTCTGCACGTGGCCCTCCGGCACGAAGGCGTCCAGCTGCCTGGGTCACCGTTCGTGCTCAAGGTGTCGGCTGGGCCCGCCTCTGCGCTCACTACGGCAGTGCTCGCGCACATGCTGCCTATGCGCGGTGTGGTGGGCAACTCGAGTGAGTCGGGCTGCCGCGTGGTGCTCAAGGCGTCTGATATGATGGGCAACGCGTGCGAGGCGGGCGGTGCGACTATCGTGTGCTCTGGCGGCGACAAGAGGATCGAGTCGCGTGTGGTCGACAACAACGATGGCACTTACCTGCTCGTATGGCGCTCGAAGGTGGCGGGCGTCTTCGACGCGCACGTGAGCGTGGACGGCGTTCCCATTCTCGGGTCCCCCATGCCACTCACGCTCACGAGCGAGCCGCCCGATCTGAAGCAGTCGGAGCTCATCGGAAGCGGGTTGACCAAGGCGGTGGCCGGGAAGCCCGCGGATTTCCGCATTAAGTGCAAGGACCGCTTCGGCAACGCGGCGCAGCCGTCGGCCAATCTCAAGTTCGAGATGGCCATGCTTCCTCCCGTCGAAGGCGTCGATAAGAAAGACCGTGCTGAGAAGACAATCATAGCCGATCGGTGGAAGAGTGCCGTCGCACATCCGATCGAGGGCACGTGGCACGGCGCGGAGTTTGAGGTGAAGTACGTGGCTGATGTGGCGGGTGACCTCGAGCTGCACGTGTGGTGCTGCGCCGACGACGACGACAAGCGCGTCGCGCTACCGCTCTCGCCCTTTGAGATGCACTGCGCGGCGGGCCGCGCTCACGCGCGCGGAAGCAGCGTCGAGGGTTTCACGCGGCTCGACCCGAACGCGGAGGGGCGCGGGAAGGGCGCCGGGCTCAAGCAGCAGGTAACAGCCCAGAAGCGGAGCCAGATGCGCGAGCTGAGGAGCACCTACGAGGACTCGAATGAGATCCTCGCAGGTGAGCCTATCGTGGTGCGCCCTCGAATCCGCGACAAGCTGGGCAACAACACCGCGGCGGCCGAAGGTGCGCTGAGCGTGACACTCACGACCCCCGAGGGCACCGAGCTCGAGCTGATGCCGAACATCTCCATCCGGTCGGGCCTCACCAACTACGACGTTCGCTACGAGCCGCAGCTCGCGGGGCGGTACGCAATGCACGTGCGGCTCGCGGGCGCGCCCATTGCGGGCTCACCAGTCGACTTTGAGTGCATCCCCAACCTGCCCGACATTGGACGCTCGAGCTACGAGCTGCCGACAGACCCAGAGTGTCCGGTGTCGAATGCCCTCTTCTCGCAGCGCAAGTATTCGATCCTGTTGACGGTCAAGGACCGGTGCGGCAACCGGGTTGATCACGGCGGCGCGGCCGTCGCAGGCCGGCTGCAGTCGGCCAACCTGCCGCCGCAGCAGGAGGCGCTCCTCGAGGTCGAGGACCACGAAGATGGCACGTATGACATCTCCCTGTTCCTCAAGGGTGCCTGCGACCCCAAGGTGATCATCTCCCTCGACAAGGACCGTCAGGGCGAGGGCGGTGGCGAGTTCGCTCCGATCGCCATGTCCTTCGTCTCAGAGGAGGCGCTCAAGACGCGCCAGGCGAAGGAGGCCCAGAAGCTATGGCAGCTGACCGGCGCGGGAGGAGCACTGGCGGCGGGGGACAAGCCGCGGCAGCACACGGCCGACGAGATCGTCGAGATGGCTTTGGACGAGTTCCAGACGAAGGGCACCGAGCGCGCCGCGCGTCGAGGCCAGCCCGGCGAACGGCGCATCACGGACGGCAGTTTCGCCACCCCGACCTTCTCGCTCACCTCGAGTCTCGAGGCGAGCGAGAAGGTCGGCAGTCCCAAGCCCGACACCAAGCCCAAGCGAGCCTCGCTCAAGGTAGTACTACTAGCCTAGTTCGGGTGGTCGTACTACAAGATAGCCAAGCGCCTAGTGTCGGTGCCAAACCAAAGTGAATTGCCGGTTTCACTTAGCGAGCACCGGCGTGCGGCGAGGCGGCTTGCTCGTCAATGTGGAATTGTCGCGTCAGAACGGCAAATAACTGAGGAGATTGGTGGAAAGGTGTCTGTTGGTGAAGCAAGGTTGAATGGTTGATTCCTTTTTCCTCGAGCTTGTTCACAGCCAATGTTTAGAATTCGACACCCAAGACACCGGACCGGCGTACATACGGAAAATCACAGGGAACGGTGCCGGGAACGTCAACGTGTCGAAGGGATATGCTCGAGGAACTCGGCTTCGCAACCGCGAGCCCGTTTGCGAGCCCGTCCCAGGGTGATCTGTGTGAACCCGTCTCCGCGTCCGCCGCCAGTGCGCTGGAAACCAAGCGGAGAGCCATCATCGCAGCCATCGTGGCCGCCCGGCTCGCGCACGCGGAAGCTGTGTTGTCATCGTGCGATGAACAGAGGCAGCAGCGCAAAGTCACGGCCGAGGATCTCTTCGGCTCCTGCATCGAGGGTGGTTCGCGCGAGGAGATCCGCCAAGATGTTAAGGTCAAGGAGTACCGCATGCAGGGCGAGTTCGGCGCGAAAAAGTTTATCAAGCCCTGACGCACGGGGGTCAAGAGCCAGCAGCAACCCCCGTCCCATGGTACCAAAGGTGGAGGTCGCCGCGGCGCTCCGCCGGGCTAAGTGACAGGCTCTCGCATCCCCTCTTTACCTTCTTCTAGTTAGGCACCGACTACCCACCCTCGCGAACGACACCGCTCATGAAGGTCTACGCTGAAACCCACGCCACTGGGACGCAAAGACTTGAGGCAAGCGCGGCGTTCACATTGCAGAGAAGCACCGGAAACAGGGACGAGGAAGCCCACTATCCGATTAACAGCGGCTGTATCAGTGTGACAATTTATCAGCTTCTTCAAATATCAGAACAAATCGACGCATACACCGCGATTACAAAAAATTAGGATGAGCGGCGAGCGCAGCATACGGTGGGCGGATCTCGGGAGACGCGACGACCCGGTTCGGTCGTGGGCGGCGTCGGGTCGTGGGTTCATCGTTACCCGCCGCCCGGATGCGACTCCCCGCTCTCCCCCCAGTCCCGGCCCTTCTCCGCCCGCCTTCAGCGGTCCTGCCGATCCGGTCCAGACACAGGCTTACCACGCCAAGCACATGACACGGCAGCCCCCCCAGCAGGCTTCAGTCTAGCACAGCTGCACGTCGCCATTGGCAAGCAGCGGGCGGAGTGGCGCATACGGTAGCATGGCTACCTCGCCTCTGGCGAGCTGATCGACTACTCTACCACTGCTCAGCACGATCGGGTCACACGCGCGCGTGGCGACGCAGAAGACGTGCGTCTGGATGTTGGGCGGCTTCGCAAGAAGCTCAGCCGCCGAGGCGATGTCCTTGACACGGGGCGGCAATGCCTGTGCGCTTGCGTGCCCCCATGCCTCCAGCATCACATGCTCTTTGTACAGCTCCACGTACTTATTGTGGAAGGTTTGCTCCTGCACACAGGGTGGCGCGGTGGTTAAGGCGTCGGCGGGGGCGTGGTCGGGTTCGAGCTCGGTGGCCACTCGCAGCACCGCCGGGGGGCTTGACAGCGTAGCAGCACACGCGCCTCGCACGTACCTTATCGGTCATGTGTGAGCGTGCATCGGCACCCTCGGGGGAGGCGAGGTACAGCGCGAGACGTTTGATCTTACAGATGCGCGCCTTCAAATACGAGGATAGTCGATACATGACGCGCTCCTTCTCCAGCTCATAGATCAGGCGCGACTGCGACTGGTCTGCTCTGAGCTCGGAAATCCGTTTCTCCTGTGCGAGCAGGATCGCCGGTGAGGCGCGAGCAATATCCACTTGCTGCAGGGTGACATGTGCGCACACTCACCTGCTCCTCGACCATGTCCTGCAAGCGCTTGATGAGCTCCGCCTCGTGTGGCAGCAGCTCGGGCGCAAAGCGCTCGTTGACGCACACAATACGCAGCCGCTCAATGTCGTCCGAGGTACTGCTCGAGGGTGCTGCGCGCACGGTACGAGGGTGCGATGATACGGGCATTCAGAGTTGGCGAGCGATATGGGCGTGGTGGGAGTTGAATCGAGCGTGAGCCACACCATCGTCGAAGTCGGCCATGGGCGCCAAAAGTCAGCGTCTTCGCGGCAATGGTTCTGTGAAGAAAACTTCGAAACAAAACTTTTGAAAAGGTCATCGAATCGCGGGGAGCGCCGGCCTGTGCCCCACCACTTCGCGAGGGTGGGCTCGCAGATCACTGGTCGCTCTAACTCTCACTGTGCTTAGCTCCCCACAGCTTTTCCGAGCGATTACAGATTATTTTGTGGTTGTTCGCGCCCCCTGTGTCGCTGTGTCTCGTTTCACTGTTAACAAGAAAGCTCAAAATGGTCACATATGGTCGCCGCCGGTCCACAGTATTCGCGTGTTCACAAAATCGTCGAGGAGCGGATTGAAGCCGTCGCGCGTCGCGGTCGTCTTGACGTCGTGGTGGCGGCGCATAAAGTCGGCGGTTGACACGTGGCTCACCTCGACCGGTTGCCCCCGCGAACCCCGCGAAGCCTTGGAGGCCGCTCCCACTAGCCGCGCCAGCAGCCCAAAGTGCGTCGGGAACAGGATGTCAGCCTCGCCTGGATGACGCAGGTAGTCGCCACGCATGTCGATCGTATGTCCTCCACGCTGCGTCTGCACCACCGGCGCGAGAATCGCGCCACTGGGCTGCGGCGGCAGCCAGCTGAAGTCGGCGATTGTGAACTGGTGCTCCGGGCACGCGTGACAAAGCGCACCGAGGAGCCTCTGGCTGCCCGTTGGAATGAAAGCTTCCAGAGGCGCCGCGGCCGACATGAGGCCGCTGAGCAACCCATGCATACCTAGCGCCAGTCCCGCGCCCGCGCCAGCGCCCTCGGTGGCGGCAATGTCGGCCTGCAGCTCGTGCAGCGCGTCCATGGAGGTGAGGCCGAGGCTTTCGAGGACCTCACGCACCGTGGCCTCCTGCAACGGTCGGAAGTCTTCGGTATACTGCAGCCTCGCAGACTTGGTCGTGCTGTCAAAGACCTCCTCCTCTATGACGAGCGCCTCCGCGGCCTCGAGGCTGCCATCGGCACGCTCGCGCACACGTACCTTGTCGTGCGGCATGTTGTCGAGCACCTCGAGCATCGCAATGTGCCATGGGCCCTCGAGCACGCTGCTGCTGCCGCCGCTGCGATCCTGGGCCCACTCAAACGCACATCGGTGGACCACCTCGACGTTGTCCTCGAAGCCCTCATTGCGCAAGCGCTCACGTTGGATGCCGGCGAGGCGCTCGGAGATCTCGAGCATCACGTAGCGGCACGAGCCGAACAAATCGGCTGCGTCTTGACGCACATGTCCGAGCACGTCTGTAGCAAAGGTTGCGTTGCCACCACCCACCTCAATGATTTGCAGCGGCTCACCCGGATATAGATGGCGATGCCGCTGGATGATGCTGCGTGCGACCGATCGCCCGTAATGCGGCGTGAACACTTCGGAGGGCGTGAGCCACGCGCTGCCGCGTGAGGCGGCGACCGCTGCAACATCCGCCACGCGGCGTCGGTACGCAGCCTCGTCCTTGAGAGCTGCAAAGTCGATGGCTTGAGTCAGGCCACCGACGACATGCTTACCAAAGTACCCGCCATCGCCGCGCACGTAGAGTGCGTGGCGGATGTACTCTCTCAAGAGCATAGGCCGCTGGCGCATCCCTCATTGCTTTGCTTCCACGAGGTGTGAACACGTGTGTTCTGGCTTATCTGGAACCTTCTGCTGATAGGCACTCAGTGTGGGGGTGGGTCCGGAGGGTGGGCGGTAAAATTGAAAAATATGCGGTCCCTCTGCGAGCCCCTCAAATGATGCACCTGGCACAAGACCTGGCACACCTCCCCATCATCCGACCAATAATAAAACACACTCACTCACTCACTCACTCTCATAAAACTGCAATCGGGTGCTCCTGCACGAGCTGCGTCACCCGCAACTGCCGCTCAGCCTCCTCCATGCTCGCGGGCAGGGTCGTGCGCAGCATCCCGCCATTCGCGCTCTTAGCGAGGTCGGCCCTGTCGACGGCGAACGTGAAGGTGAACGTGTTGGATACGGCCGACGAGCGCTCCTCGGGCCGCGCTACCACCGCCTCGACGTCCACAGTGACGAGCGGCTGTGGGGCTTCTGGCTGGACGAGGATGACGATCGCATTCAAGCGCAGCAGCGCGCCGATGGCCACGGGCGCCGTGAATGAGACGTGCTCTACCTGACGGAAGCGCGGGCGTGCACCCGCATGCAGGTAGGCTGACGCGAACGCGAGCTCGAATGCCCGACGCATCAGGAAGCCTCCAAAGATGCGTCCAGCCGTGTTGCGCTGCTGTGGTTGGCACAGGAGCGCATTGCTCGTACCGGTATCCCTGATGAGCATCGACGTGGCGGGCGATAGCGACGGCATCAGAATGTGCGGCTGCGCCTGCTTCAGAAGCGCCGCCGCACGCTCACGGTCGGAAGCGGCCGCGACCATTGCCGCCTCGGCCGAGATGGGCTTCCGGCCCGCCTTTCGTGCTTGCTCCGCGGCCTCGGCGGCGGCGAAGCGCGCCTGCTCCGCCTCAGTCTTGGGCACGAAGGGGTTGAGCGGCGTCGATTTGCCCGTGGCACGATCGCGCGCAACGTAGGTGAAGATGCTCTCGAGCATCGGCTTCGTGTCGTCCTCCTCCACGTGCAGGATGACGCGGATCTGCATCGAGGAGCGACCAACCCAGACGACGGCGGCCGAGAGGAGCAGGTCGTCGTCGAGCGGCACGGTTCGCAGCAAAGATATTTGGTCGACGGACGCCGTCACCAGCAGCGGTGGCCTCGTCAGAGGGTTTCCATCGTCCGTATGCTTAAACGCAACATTGCCAGCGATTGCATCCATATCTTCCATAAGGATCCCAAATCGCGGCCCGCCAAACGGGTTGATGTATGCATCTTTAAGTGATGTATCGCTGCCAAAGGCGTATCTGACGCTCACGGCCGAATCGGCCGCACACTTGGGTACCATCACCTGCTGTGCTTCGGTGCCGGTTGCATCTTTGGCGAGTGCCGCACGCTGCTTCCATAGCTCACTTGTGATCTTGGACTTGTGTGCGCCAGCAGACGGCCCAGAAGACAGCGAGCGCAGATGGCCGAGAGGGAGCCGTTCGAGGGCACGCAGGCCGTTATGGGAGATGGAATTGAGCCGAAGCAGGGAACGACAGCTGCTCGCTGAGCCCATTACGCATTGCTTCCGGCGTAGCATCAAAACAACTTACCAACATGCACGAAAGGACACTCTAAAAAAGTTCGCAAACAAATACATGTAGTCTCTACAGTGTAGAACACTCCCGACTTCCGACTCGGCTGATGACTTTCAGACCGTTTACACTTTCGCGCCCTATGCGCCGGTCGGTCTGACATGAAGCGCGCCTCGAACGAGCTCGAAGCGCTCCTGAAGAAGGCAGCCAAGCGCAAGGAGACTCTCCACGCTGCCGATGCCGCAATCGCCAAGGAGAAGGCGGCTCTGGAGGCGCCACCTGCACCAGCACCCGCACCCGAACCAGCTGCCGCCCCCGATGAGGCTGATACGACGACGAAGCCTGTGGAGGTGGCCGAACCGACAATGGTCCCAGCCATCTTCATCTTTGCGGCGGCCCCGAGTTCAATCGAACCACTGTCGGTCGCCGGGAAAGTCGTCGGAGATGAGGATACGCTTGTCGCCATGCTTGCCGGCCTTGACGCGGAGCAGCCAGCAGCAGCGCAGCTGCTCCAAGGTGGCTGGATCCGAGCGCACTACCACACGCGGCGGCCCTGCCCGCCGGAAGTGCTGCGCTGGCTCTTTGCTGTCACATGCCACCATCGGCGCCCGCACGTTTCCGCGGCGGCGGCGCAAACGCTCGGATCGCTGCTTTCCGCTGCGCCAGCCATGCCAGCATGGGTGCCTTCCCCGACCGACTTTCTCAAGGCGCTGCACCAGCACGGCGCGTCGCTCACCGAGCTCGACGAGCCTGCGGACGCGTCGAGTGTGCCCGCGCTGGCCGAGGAGTCAGACCTTCTCGACCCGCGGCACAACCTGCTGGCGCTGCTCGAGGTGCTGTCGCCCAGCGCTCGTTGGTGGGGCTCGCTCATCGACAAGTCCGAGCGCCTGGACGCGGCGCGCTGGATGATGCGCCTCATGCTCGAGCCGCACGCCGCGCCCGCCTTTGTGCACCTGCAGGATGCCGTGGCTGCTCTGCTGGACACAGCGCCCGTGTCTGAGTGGGACTCTGCATGGCTCCCGGGGCTCGTCGAGCGGCTCGAGCGGCTAGGCGAACGACTGCCACACTCTGCGCTCGTGCGGCTGTGCGGCTTCCTTCCACCCACGCTCCGCGCGCAGGCGGTGCAGCACCGCGTCGCCATCGGTGCCGTGCGCCTGCTCACGCGCCGTCGCCGTGAGCAGAAGCTGCACAAGGAGAGACTCAAGGCGGCTGAGCGGCGGAAGGAGCGCGCGAAGGCCAAAGAGGCACGTGCTGCACGGGCGGCACGGGCGGCACGGGCCGACGCCGACGCCGAGGAGGAGGAGGAGGAGGAGGAGGAGGACGATGACGACGACGAAGAGGAGGAGGAGGAGGAGGAGGAGGGCGACGAGAATGAGGAGAGTGCGGGAGCCCAGGCGCTGGTCACGTGCGTGCAAAAGCTCGACGTATCGCACTGGAGGGGCCAGCTGGAGGGAGTGCACTCGGTGCTCCTGCTCATCGACCTCGCGCTTTCGGCCGAGCCGCAGGCACTACGCCCGCAGCGCTCCGAGATGCAGGAGCTCAAGCGGCTCCTCAACATGACGAAGTCCAAGATCGTCAAAAACCGCGGGGTACTCGATTACCATGGGCTTGAGGCCGAGAGTCTCGCCGCATTCCTCGTCAACAAGATCGATCACTGCTTCATCGAGCATGACTGAACGGCCCAGCGTTGGACGCGCACGTGCTGACGTGTGGCTGGGCACGCAGCTGAGGGTTCGATCGAGAACCATTACCAGCGGGACCAGCTGTGAGCGCATGTGAGCGGAGCTGAGCATGGTTGCTTGGGCACGGGCGCCGGTTCGCCGGGTCGCGAGCCGCGGACAGGGTAAGTGCAGGCGTCATTACCGCACGAGCCTACAGTATCTTGTATCTGTGCAATCACTTTGCGGCACATAACGCCGAACCTGTTTCTGACCAAGACGAGCGCACACCCGTGTCACCTCTTCTACCGCGACCCCCCGCCGCGACAGCGCGGCCCCGTACGGAGGCGACAGGGGCTGGCGGCCGCCCGAGAGTCACCTTTGAGACCGTCTTGAATCCAGGGCTGAGGATGGTCCTTCGGTGGTGAGTGTTCGACTAATCGACTTCGAGTGAGTGTAGGGCATTAGAGTGTATAGGCTGCAGCACCGCAGGGTGTCGGTCGTGAAAGGTGATAATGGCCGGGCGGCCGGGCGCGCTCTGAACCTCTGAAGGCGCACTGAAGGCGCACTGTGTGTTTGGACGGCGCGCGCGGCCCGACGTGGCCCGCGACGCGATCGCGACCGGACCCGTTTGCGTTTCGCGTTTGCCGCAATCCGCCCGCGGTGTGTGCGTGTGAGCCGCTTCTTTGGCCTTTCCGCACATGGTGTTATACTCGTCCAAACACACATAGCTTGAAGGGCACACTGTACGGGAGCTCACGGCTTATTGGCTCACACGGGTATGCATCACACCCGGCCTCGGGAATTGTGGGCTGCGTGCCCCCCCGGCTCCCCTTTGGAACCAAGGCCCTTGTCCCCTTGTCCCACGTTTTCGATCGCACCTGTGAGGGGCGCGCGACGCTAGGCCCGCCCATCAGCGAGCGCGCATCGATGCCTGGAAGGTCTCAAACTTTTTGACATCCGCGGCAGTGACCGACTTGCGAGCTTTGCTGAAGGCCTCCTCGAAGTGGGCCGAGGTGATGATGGTGCAGCGCTGGTCCTCGGGCGCGCCTGCGCTGGCGTCGGCAATGTGCTGCCGGATGGCTAGCTTGCATGCGCGCTGGCACAGCTCGGTGATGTCGGCGCCCGAGTAGCCCTCTGTGCGTGCGGCGAAGTCGTCCAGCGAGATGTCGGCGGCGAGCGGTGACTTGCGAGTGGCGGCGCCGAAGATGGCGCGACGGCACTCGAGGTCGGGAAGCGGCAGGTACACGAGCTGGTCGAGCCGGCCGGGGCGCATGACCGCCGAGTCGAGCATATCGGGTCGATTGGTCGCCGCGATGATGAACACCTGCCGAGCGGGCGACGAAGGGCGCGGTCATGAGGGGGTCGGCGGGCGCGAGAGGGGCGAACGCCAAGGCAAGAGAGGAGGGCCTCGGCCTCGCGGCAGTTTCGGCCTCGCAACGGCCTCGCAGCGGCCTCGCGGCAGTTTCGGAAGCCTCGGCTCCTCTGCCTGAGGGTTAGGGTTAGGGCCTGCGTGGGACGCCTCGGCATTTGATGGTACAATAGCGGTCCTCACAGACGCGCTCGGTGTTGGACATGGATTGGGTTGCTCGTCCTCGACATCCCCGCGGCAGCT
>Ga0209550_10002945_pt1 | contig 16337 bp, 18 predicted proteins | sample LauGreSuBDMM15SN_2_FD_187567 | JGI IMG/M metagenome (GOLD analysis project Ga0209550, IMG submission 187567) | Freshwater lake microbial communities from Lake Michigan, USA - Su13.BD.MM15.SN (SPAdes) (version 5) | ecosystem: Environmental > Aquatic > Freshwater > Lake | place: Lake Michigan...
CGTTTTGGGAAATGCCCATGGGCACGAGATAGTCTTCGAGCAGAATTTCACCGGGCGTGATGGCGGGTTTCATTTGGAAAATTTTGCAGCGTCGAGACAGTTGCTGATTAATGTTGTCGTGATTTTACCGCTCAAGCAAATTTCACGACCAGACGCCGTCCGGTGGCGCGGGCGACTTTTTCCAATGTCGAGAGTGTGAGATTGGCCGGATGGCGCTCGTAGCGGCAGATGGCGCTGCGCGTGGAGCCTATTTTTCGGGCCAATGCCTCTTGCGTGAGTCCCGCGCTCTCGCGGGTCTTTGACAGAAGTTGGCCAATTTCCCACTCCGCTTGCTCACTGTCGTAGGCAGCAGCGAATTCCGCATCCTTCTCTTTTCGCTCTACAATGTAGCGATCCAGGTCATCAGGTTTCTTTGTTTTCATAAATTTTCTTTCGCGTTTCGGTTGTTCGGATTTCCTGCAACGGTGTCTTCTCCGTCTTCTTGGTGAAGCCGTGCGCCAGGATCAATTTGTCGGTGCCATCCATCCACCCCAGCAGGCGGAATATGTTTCCGGCGAAGATCACGCGTGCCTCCCAAAGATCGTCCGTAGCCACCATCTTTTTCAGGTAAAGTGAAGGCGCTGGGTGTGTCAGTTTCATCGCAGAGAGCGTCCAAAGTACCTTGGCCGCCTGCTTGGCATCGAGACCATCAAGATACTCCAGCACAGGAGAATTCCCGTCCGGAGACATAAAGAAAACAATGACAAGCACGATGTCTATGTTGCCTTATAATGAAACAATGTCAAGAAGCTAAAGCCCTAATGCCATCACCTAATCGCCTTGCGGGATTTTGTGGCCGGGCGTTAACTGCGCTGATTCTTCAACCAGAATGGGTATGTCTGTGGCGTTGGAGTCGTTTCTCCGTAGTAGCCCTGCTTCACGACTGTGGGCTTGGATATCTTTGGCATGGTGGGCGGCCTCGTGAACTCGCGCGTCTCGGGATACGGTCCACCGAAGGGTATGGAACCCATGTCAACCGGGCCGTCCTTGGCCGGATCAGGGTAGCCGCAAGCCGTAGGGGACAAGGTCGCAGCCGTCTCGCGGGCCCATTTCAGCCAAGTCAGCTGATCCGGATCGAGTTGCCCGTCCTGTGCAGACATCCACTGCCCCTCGCAATCGGCGATAAACTCCAACGCCCCCTGCTGCAAGCGCCACCACTCGGCCGCCTTGAGCAGGTCGTCCCTCCTCGTCCTCACGACCTTTCTCACCGCCTTGGCATGCCTTTCCCGGCGCTTGGCTTCTTCTTCGATGGCTCGCTTTTTCTCGTATTCCCTATGCCGCTCCTCCGCTTCGAGGCGCTGGCGTTCCTGATCGATGGCATCTTGGACGCGCTTCTTCCGGGCTTGGACAAAGTAGCTACGGATTCCACCCACCACTTTCACCAGCACATCTTCGAGGTCTCCATCTTTGCCCTCGCGCCATTGCTTCACTGTGTCCCGACCGTATCGGCTGCTGTTGATCGTGAATGTGAGGCTCCCGCACGGGACACGATTCTCGCCGTAAGCGGAGTAGGCCGGACGTCGCCCGCGTCCCGTTGTGCGCTCGGGGGCGGCGACCAACTCCTCCTCGATCACAAAAAACAGTTGGTCATGCCCGAGACGGAAAACCCCGCCTTCGTAAGAACTTCGCGACTTGCGGAAGGGCAGACCCACCCCGTCCGTTCGCTGCAGAATGACATGAAACGCTTGTGCGCACCGCTCGGCCAACGCTGGCGAGACGGTGACTTCTGGCCATGACGGCTCCTTCAAGTGAATCCGCGAGTCCCACTTGTTTTTGCATTTCTTCAGGGCGGCCAAAAATTCCGCAGCCAATGGCCCCAGCGAGGCTTCGTCCGCACGCGGCAGCTTTCTTCGCGCCGGTTCTTTCTCAGCTAACCGCGTGAAGGTTTCCTCTTGGGTCGGCGGCAAGGGAACCCGACGGGGCTTGCGACCCGCTTGAAGCTTTGCCCAGTAGCCGCGCGATGGACGCGGCACCTCGAGCTTCTTGCAACGCTTGGCGATGGCCACATCGGAGAGACCGAACTCCGCCGCCAGCGTAATGCCCGGCGTGGACCAGACCTTCTCATAAAGCTGCTCCCGCGTCAGGTTGGCCAGTTCTCTGGTCAGTTGCATAATGGTTATGCGGCCACATTGGCCGCAGGCGCGAAGGCTTCTTTGAGGACGGCTTGGAGAAGGTGGGCGGCGTGGGTGTGCGCGTGCTCGATCTCCGCTTCCAGTAAGCGGCAGGTCGTCATCAGCGCCTCGGCTGTCTTGGGCAATGCGGAAAACATCTTTACCATCCGTAAAGCAAATATCTTGGTTCGCGATACCAAATCTCCCTCATCCTTCATCATTCAAACTTCACCCTTTTTTTTAATAATGGCGGAGATGTTGGGCATGGAAATAAAGTATTGACGAAAATCAGGGCTAGATGAGTGTAATAACAAGTTGGACTGGAAATATCCGGTCGGCGTTGGGCTTCTGGGATTTCCCGGAGGCCCTTCGCATTTCAGGGGAGAAGTTTTACTCCCCAGTCTTCCATTTTGCCCGCTGGGCTGCGGCGGAACTTGGTTTCGATAATTTCATAAGCACGGTTGGGTTGGCTAGGACGCAGATGATGAATGCCAACGGGGCGAGCAATCAGGTCTGCAAGCTGCAATCCGGGAGAGTTTGCCGTTTTCGGAATCATGACGAGATCGAACGGCAGAGGTTGATGCAGCGCGTTTGTGCCATCGCAAACGCGGCGAAAGGCCAGTTCCAGCTCATTATCCTCACGGCGTCCTCGGCTCTCGACAATGACAGAGGTGACCCTCCCGTTCTGGCCTTCCTCTTCCATGTGCCGGAATACCAACTCCAGTCCAGTTTCCATGGCATAATCATACGGGCTGACGGGATGGTGATAACGGGAAACAAAGGCGGGTTTGTCGATGACCACGGCAACGATGGTGGCTGGCAGGTTCTGCATCTGAGTGGTGATTCCGGCGAGAAAACGCTCCCGAAGCGTCTTTTGGAGGAGAAACAGAAAATGGCCGTGCGGTTTTCGGATTTCATGCTCGTGAAGGACTGCCTCGTCGTGACCCCAAAACTCAAATTTGAAGCGCTGTAAAGCCGGGCACACTTGGTTCACATAGTCGTCTTTACGAATAAGGCAGAACAAAAGGATAAAGACTGGGTATTGCGGGTCAATTTTGGACAACTCATGGTCACCACTTTCGTCTACAAAGACGAGGTAATCTCCAAACCTGAGCGGTGAAGATTCAAAGGGCGGATGACATGGCGAAGTGTCAGGCGGCCTTGTAGAGTTCATGGGTCAAGAGATGGATTGCATCGTCATAGGCTTTGGGACCGCCTAAGGCATCGGTGATTTCCTTAGGCGTGCCGCGCGTGAATTTTTCTCCGCACATAAATTCGCCCATCGGTGAAACCGACCTCTTCACGAATCTGAGTGTCGAGATCCCATCCCGCCGCAACAAGGCTGGGCGTGATGAACTTCGTGCAGATGTCGCGTTCACTAAGGGATTTTTTGTTCATGCCGAATAAGAGTATTTTGAGCGATGTGACATTAAAGAGGCACTCGCTCCAATTTACTGAGATTTTTCTTTGCTCCAGACATAGTTATTTTTTCTCCGCCTCGTAATTCCCAAGCACCTCACCGAGGACAACGGTGTAGGTGAGGTTACCGTGATCGAGGTCCACATCAGGCAGAAAATCCTCGTCCAGCGAACCGAGAAGCGCTGGCACATCGGATTCTTTCCATCCCTCGTCCTTTAGTAAAACCACCGTTCCAGCGACGGTGCCATTGGCGAGGTAGTGGAGATCAACAGCGGCAACATCCTTGCCCTCGCGCTGTGCGAGGAAGCGTTCAGATGAAGTCGTACGAAGAGTGCGTTTCCAAGAGATCATTTTTTGATAAGATTTACAGAATTAACAGGACGGGGGCGTTGTGATGGAACTGAGGTGACTCATGTTGGGATAAGAAGTTTGGTGGCCACGATTCCAATGGGAACAGCCGCCAGAAGGACAAGGCATCCCGAGCCCGATTGACGGTAGCCTACACCTGTTCCTGGGATGCTGAAGCTGCTATACTTTTTCCCACGCGCACTGACACCCGTGCGAAAAAACCGACCACCGACAGAATATCCAATGCCAGACTTGCTGAAATTGACTCTGAACGGGCCGAGATTAACAGATTTGCGATAGGTGAAGCCCATGGGTGAAAGTTTTAAGCATTAAGTTTTAAGTTTTAAGTTGGGGCAGCCTTGATTGCATCGATTCTAGAGATAGTTAAAAAGCGGGTCGAGAGGCTTTTTGTATCCGCATAAAACATCAGTTAATCATAAATCACATTCGGGTTCCTTTCGCGGGGGCTGGAAGTGATCGTGTGATAGCCAACCGAAGAAAAAGCCCGGTTTGGCAAACGAACATCGCCTTGGGTTGAGATTGTTAGCTTCGACTTTTCTTGAATGAAAAGGAACTCGCTCTGCCAAGCGAAGTGGTTTGGGGATTCGTTCTGCGTGTGGATAGCGCAAGTTTTAAGCATTAAGTTTTTAAGTCTTAAGGCGAGCGGAGTGGATGCCGCTTTGGCGATTAGCCACTGTGTCGAGTTGCGCGTAACTGCTGGAAGACTTTCGATGAGGCGAAGGATTTTGGTGATCATTTCGCCAGCAACTCTAGCAACCCTGGTAGGACATCTACGGGGGGTAGGAGGAATTTATTTAAAAAACTTCAAGAGCAATTTCATGGCACGATTTCTTCGATATTCTTTCCACTGTAAGATGCATGACCAACAGCAACCCCATTCTCTTCGAGGCCAAGAATCGTCCGGTGGTTTCAGTCCATGGACAGGAGGGGTTCCCTTCGCCCGCTGATGAGTGCCTTGAACGATTTAACGCTCCGGTCATCACTACAAAAAGACAGACTTATTCGTAACGGACTTAATATTCGAAGTTGATCGGCAGTCGGATCCTATTTGAGACCTTCACGGGCTCAAGTAAGCGCCCGCTAAATAATCAAGCACGCTTGCGCGCCAGGTCCGTGAACGCCTTGAATCAAGATGCCCTCTACGTCGGCGGTTTTTGAGGGGCCTGTGACCCAGACGATATTGGGATCTTCGGGCATGGAGGCTATGGCGTCGCCAATCGTCCGATGGATGTCCGCCCGATCAAGGAGGGCGATATGATACCACGGGGCAAGGGCAGCGAGGCGGTCGGGGGTGGACTCATCTGTGATCACGATGGTGCCTGATTCAGCGATGCCGGCGGCGGCGGGGGTGATGCATACATCGATCTCATCCACTAGGTCCCGCTTGTAATCGGTCGTCACATTTGTGCGGGAGGAAAAATACTCCACGAGTGGCTTAAACTCAGCCGGAATGTAAAGGAGACGAGTATTTTCGGACTCCAGCCATTTGGCGAGGGATTCCAAGTCCGTGAAGCAAAGTGTTCCTGAGGCGGTCGCCTGCTTTTTAAAGAGGGCGATGGAGTCCGCTTCGTCAGGGAGCCACTTGGCATCGGCCACACCGCGCGGGACGGAGGGTCTTGCCGCACGTTCTTTGATCGGGCTCAAAGCATCATGGATGCTTTTAAAAATGGTTTCGCGGGAAGTATTCATTTTTGGTTACGGGATTTCATCCAGCTTCGGAATTGACCGCCGCGCCATCCGGGCAGCGTTCGGGTCTTCAGCCATGGTGATAAGTAAGGAAGAGGAAGTTTTTCCAATGGAACGAGGCTCGAGAGGCCGCCGGTTTTCATGGCGATCTTCCAGATGCTCGGACTGCTTGCGAGAATTCCAAATCCGGCCATCGGAGGCGTGCCAGGGGAGGGGAGATGCTCCTCGTGCGCTTTATTGCGGAGGCGCAGAAGAAGATCTGGAATTGGGATATCGACTGGGCAGACTTCGTTGCAGGCGCCGCAGAGGCTGGAAGCCTTGGGCAAATCCGCGAGTTCCTTGAAATTTTTTCCTGCTAGAAGAGGGGAGAGGACGGCGCCGATCGGGCCGGGATAGACGCTCCGATACGCGTGACCGCTCGCTTGGCGATAGATCGGGCACACGTTCAAGCAAGCGCCGCAGCGAATGCAGCGAAGGATCTCACGGCAGTTCGAAGCCAGGATTTCCGAGCGCTGGTTATCCACGAAAATGACATGCATTTCTTCTGGACCTGATGGTCGGTCTTTGCGAGCTGGGCCATTAATGAACTCGGTGTAAACGGTGAGTTGTTGGCCTGTAGCGGAACGGCCGAGCAGGTTCAAAAGCACGGTGAGTTCGGAATCGGAGGGGATCACCTTTTCGATGCCGACAAGAGCGATGTGAATCTTTGGTGCGGCAAGACAGAAGCGCGAGTTGCCCTCGTTGGTGACCAGCACTAATCGACCCGTATCTGCTACGACGAAATTGGCGCCTGTGATACCGGCATCTGCACCAAGATATTTGCCGCGCATGAACGATCGAGCTCGGCTGGTGATCGTCTGCGGATCGTCATTGTAGTCGCCGAGACCTTCCCGTTCAAAACTGCGCGCGATATCGCGGCGGTTTTTATGAATGATCGGCTTGACGATGTGGCTGGGGTGGTCGCCGTCGATCTGGATGATGTATTCGCCGAGATCGGTTTCGACGGATTCGATGCCCTGTGTGGCAAGGTGGTCGTTGAGATAGATCTCTTCCGAGATCATACTCTTGGATTTGACGATCTTTTTTGCCCCAGCTTTTTTCAAAATATCTGAAACGGCTCGGCAGGCGTCATCCGCTGTCACGGCATAGTGAACATGGGCACCGTTGCGAGTCAGGCTGGCTTCTGCTTGCTCGAGGTAGATATCCAGATTCTCGATGGAGTGCTGTCGGATCGCGCCGGCAAGACGGCGAAGCGAATCGGCGTCAGCGAAGTCCTTACCAAGGGATCCATAACGTTTCTCTGTTCCAGCCGCGCTGTTGTCATGAACGGCTTGTTGGACTGGACGGTCCAGTCGGCGGGCATAGCTATCAACTTTTTGTTCAGGCATGGTTTTGTAGGGCTGCTTGGAGGATTTGAACGAAGTGAAGAGTTTTTAAGGGTTTGCCTCCGCGTTCGGCAAGACCACCCAGATGCATGAGGCAACTCATATCCCCAGACACCACGAAATCGGGCTCCACAGAAGTGATGTGCTCGAGTTTGAGACAACCCATCGAGGAGGAAACGTGAGGGAAACTCACGGAAAAAGTACCACCAAAGCCACAACATTGTTCCTCTTCGCCGAAGGGGATGATTTCGATGCCTTCGATGGATTCCAGAAGTTGCAGGGCTGCCGCACCGCTTGGTGTGCCGCGCGTGTGGCAGGCTCGGTGAAAGGCAATGCGAGCTTGGAATCGACCAGGCCATTTTTGGATTCCCAGACCGTTCACAAGATAGTCAGCAATCTCCCATGTGCGAGCGCCCAGATCGTTGATCGTGCCAAGGTCGGATTCCTTCTCGAACTCAAGTGGAGCGCCATGAAAAAGCATCGCGGCACAGGAACCGGAGGGAACAATGACAGGTTTATCGCCTTGAAATACCTTGGCGGTGTGACGCATCACTTGGCGGGATGCGGCCCAGTCTCCACAATTGAATGCGGGTTGCCCGCAGCAGGTTTGGTTCTCGGGAAATTCGACATCGCAACCAGCATACTCCAGCACCTCGACAGTAGCCTTGGCTACATTGTCAAAAAAAGCGTCACAGAGACAGGTGGCCATGAGTTGGATCTTGCGACCATTCGGTTTTGATATGGTTGGAATCATGTCTTGAAATTCTATAAGTGTTACGAGTTAGCGTTGGGATATGGCGCAAATCTTTTCAAATTCGCCAGCTTTTTGCGCCCATGCCGCTGTGTTCTTTGGTTCATGAACGACGGGATTGAAAGATCGTTGCAAAATTTGTCGACCTTCCGCTAGGGATTTGATTTCACCGAAGGCGAGCATCTGCGCCAGAATGTTACCGGAGGCAGTCGCCTCGGTCGGGCCAGCGACAACACGAAGGCCGGTGGCATCAGCGGTCATTTGGTTGAGTAGCGCGTTTTGGCACCCGCCCCCAACAATGTGCAATGTGTCGGGAATATCGGGTTGGATTTTCCTCAAATTCTCAATGGTGGAGCGGTATTTCATCGCAAGGCTTTCGAATATGACGCGCAGCAACTCGGGTTTGCCTTCAGGAGATTTCTGTCCGGTGCGGGCGATGTAGGAAGTGATAGCTTCCGGCATGTCGCAGGACTTTTCAAAATCGGGAGCGTCGGCATCGATGAGCGCGCTGGACCGAGCATCGGAAGCGAGTTGCACCATGGTGGCGTAGTTGATTTCTTCGCCTTGGGCATCCCAAACTCTTTTGCACTCTTGCAGAAGCCACATGCCGGCGATGTTTTTCAGGCAACGTGTCGTTCCAGCCAAGCCCTGCTCGTTGGAGAAACGGGCAACTCTGGCGGCTTCGCTCAGTTCGGGAGATCCCAGTTCTCTGCCCAGCAGTGACCATGTGCCGGAGCTCAAAAAGAGCGGGTTGGCGTGATCTGCTGGCACTCCCGCTACGGCGCTGGCCGTATCGTGGCTTCCGCAGGTGGTGACGGCGATATTCCGGAGACCAGTTTTTGCCATCACGCTCTCCGTGAGTTTGCCGAGCTTCACGCCGGGATTAATAGTGGATTTAAGAAGATGCGTGGGAATTCCCAGTTTCGCCGCCAACTCCAAGTCCCATTCTCCCGATCCCGCGATGAGGAGTTGGGATGTGCTGGCGATGGTCCGCTCGATCGCCATTTCGCCACTCAACCAGTAGTTGATAAGATCAGGCATGAAAAGCAGATGCTTGGCCTTGGAAACAGCTGATCCTCGTGATTCCGCCATCAGTTGATAGACAGTATTGAAAAACAGCGACTGAATGCCGGGGCGATTCCACATATCGCCCGCGCCGACGAGTCGCTCGGCTTCGGCGATCATTCCATCGGTGCGACTGTCGCGATACATCCAAGGTTCGTTCACGATTTGCCCGTCACCATCAATGAGGCCGTAGTCGACTCCCCAGGTGTCAACGGCAACGCTCACAATGTGGTTGCCGTATCTCTTGCCAGCTTCAGCGAGGCCGCTCTGGATGTCTTGAAAAAGCCGTGTCGCTTCCCAATGCCAACCATCTGCATGCTGAACCCCATTATTCGGGAAGCGGTTGACCTCTTCTAATACGAGTGTGGATCCATCAAAGTGGCCAGCCATCACACGACCACTGGAAGCTCCAAGGTCAACAGCTAAGTAGGTGCGAGTATTCATAAATTTTTGTCAGCAATCTCCACTCGCATCCCCTGCGAAAGAAGAGAGGTGTAAATATGTGATTCGGGGAGTGAGTCGGTAATCCAAAGATTCACATCCGAATTATGAGCAAAAAAGTAACTCGATGCCAGCCCGGTTTTTGATTTGTCGGCAAGGAGGAAAACTTCTCCGGCGAGTTTGACGATGCGGCTTTTGGTTCGGCACTGTTCTTCCGTGGCTTCACTCAATCCTTTTTCTGGATCAATTCCTCGGCACGAAATGAAAGCGGCATCAATACGGTGCGTCTCTAATCCAATGTCTGTGCCCCACCCAGTACAGGAGAGAGACGTGGCACTCAAGTTTCCGCCCAGGACAACAACTTTCACAGAAGGCTTCTCCGAAAGGACAAGCGCTGTCTGAAGTGCGTTCGTGAGAACTGTCACCTGTTGATCCGGCATCCGAATAGCCAGTTCATGGACTGTCGTGCTTGCATCAAAATAAAGAGTCTTCCCCGGCTGAATATGAGCCAAGGCCGCTTTGGCAATCTTGGTTTTAGCATTCGCATTTTGTTCGGCGCGCACTCGTCGGGTAAAGTCCAATCGGCTGGAGTCGATGGCCATGGCCCCTCCGTGCGAGCGCTTCAATGCTCCCGCCTGCTCCAGTTTCTCAAAATCCCGGCGAATAGTCTCTTCCGTGACGCCGAGTTCCTTCGCGATTTCAGTCGTCCGTAAACTCCCGTTGGAGTTCAGATGCTGAAGTAAGGTGCGGTGGCGTTCGAGTGCAAGCATGTTTGAATATGTGGGAATATCTTTGTTTGTATGCGTTTTTTTCTTGCTATGCAATTTAAAAAGTCAAAGGATGCCATTTCCATGTCAACTAATAACCCAGCAGCAAACAGCAAATACAAGCATGTCACAGCGCATTGGGCCCCCACGGATCCCGTGGCTCCTAATTCGGTCGAAGAACTGATTCATCGTTCGAACTGCCTCGGCACTGATCAACGCATCACTAATACTGGTGGTGGAAATACGTCTTCAAAAATTAAAGACAAAGACCCAGTCACCGGTGAAGAACTCGAGGTTCTTTGGGTGAAGGGTTCGGGCGGCGATCTTCGTACGTCCAAGAAGGAAAACTTTTCCTCTCTTTATCAGTCCAAGCTACTTGGACTACAGAAACTCTATGCATCCCGCGCAGACAAAGGCATCAAATCTCAAGCCGAGGATGATATGGTGGCCATGTTTTCGCATTGCACATTCAACCTCAACCCACGTCCCTCTTCCATCGACACGCCGCTGCACAGCTTTATTCCTCACGCGCACGTCGATCATACCCACCCAAATGCCGCCATCTCGGTTGCCGCTTGTGCGAATAGCATTGAGGTAACTAAAGCGATCTATGGTGACGAAGTCGTTCACATCCCTTGGATGCGCCCCGGTTTTGAGCTCGGCTTGGCGATGCAAGAAGCCTGCAAGCAATACCCGCAGGCGAACGGATTCATCATGGGCCAGCACGGCCTGATTAACTGGGCGAATACGGGGCGCGAGTGCTATGAACTCACGCTGGAGTTGATCGACAAAGCCGCCGCCTACATTGAGAAAAAACAAGAAGAACGCGGTGGCGAAGCCGCCATCTTCGGTGGATCAGTGCAGTCCGCTCTTCCTGAAGAAAAGCGCCAGCAAGTGTTCGCAGAGCTTCTGCCATGGCTCCGCGGTCAAGTGAGCAAAAAGAAGCGCTTCATTGCAACGATCCAAGACGACGCAAAAATCTTGCGCTTCGTGAACTCCAAAGACGCACCTCGTCTTGCGGAGCTTGGGACCAGCTGCCCAGATCATTTTCTTCGCACAAAAATCAAGCCACTCTACATCGGCAAGGCACCGTCTGCGGATTCCTCGGTTGAAGATATCGTCAGCAGCCTCAAGGCCCAACTCACAGCAGGTCTGGAAAAATACCGCGCGGATTACGCCGCCTATTACAACGCTTGCAAGCGCCCGGCATCCCCAGCGATGCGCGATCCGAATCCCACTGTGATTCTTATCGCTGGTCTTGGGATGATCGCTTTTGGAAAAGACAAGTCCGAATCCCGCGTGACCGCTGAGTTTTATAACTGTGCCGTGGAAGTGATGCGTGGATCCGAAGCTATCGGTGGCTACATCTCGCTTCCGTCTCAAGAGGCATTTGATATCGAGTATTGGGCATTAGAAGAAGCCAAGCTCCAGCGTATGCCTGCCGATAAGGATTTGGCAGGTCGCGTGGCTATTGTGATCGGTGCCGGCAGTGGCATCGGCCGCGAAACGGCTCTGCGCCTCATTCCTGAAGGAGCTCACATCGTTTGTGTGGATCTCAATGCCGCGGCAGCCCAAAGCACAGCCGACGAAATCCTGAAAAAAACAGGTCTCGGCATCGGCGTTTCTGGAACTGGGATTTCCGCCAGTGGACCAGCCATCGGCATCGGAGCGGATATCACCAAACGCGACAGCATTCGTGCCATGTTGGACCAAGTGATCTTGGCTTATGGTGGATTCGATTCCATCATCGTCACAGCGGGTATCTTTGTTCCAAGTGATACAACCGGTCACATTCCTGATGACAAATGGGCGCTCACCTTTGGCATCAACGTTACCGGCAGTTACCTCGTCGCTGATGAAGCATCGAGAAACTTCCGCGATCAGGGATTGCGTGGCTCGATGGTTCTCACCACTAGCGCCAATGCCGCTGTGGCTAAGAAAGGCAGCATCGCTTACGATACTTCAAAGGCAGCCGCGAACCACCTCGTTCGCGAGTTGGCTATAGAGCTAGCCCCGTTGGTGCGTGTCAACGGCGTCGCGCCGGCGACAGTTGTTCAAGGCAGTGCCATGTTCCCAAGGGATCGCGTCATTGGATCGCTTGCGAAATATGGCATCGCTTACACCGATGATGAGCCTACGGACTCCCTTACGACGAAGCTCGCGCAGTTCTACGCGGATCGCACGCTCACGCGTTCACCGATCACGCCTGCGGATCAAGCTGAGGCGTATTGCCTCTTGGTTACGGAAAAGCTGTCCAAGACGACAGGTCAGATCATCACTGTTGATGGCGGTCTTCACGAAGCCTTCCTGCGATAAAATAAATCAAAACTTGAGCCTGCTCTCTCACTCTGAGGGAGCAGGCTTTTTTTGTATCGGAATTGTCCTTTGGGGGTGGATGAGTGGCAGTTCTTTACTTGCAGGCTTTGGTCATTGAATTCAACTGCAAGTCCAAGGGACTCGACTCCAAGGGGTCAAATTTTTGCCTCATGATATCCACCGTTCTGAGCGCCCTCGTTTTGCTTCCTTTTTTGATGAGCGCGTTGATGAATGGAACGCCGACTTGGTTCACGAAATTGCCGCCGCCGGCTTTGCCAATTGTCTGTAGTTGCTTGTGAAATTCCAAAACCCCTTTTTCGACGCCACCTGCCTCCAATGCGGATGTAACTCGCGCTGATGCCGCCTCGCAACTCAGGTCGGATCGGGTATTCAGGTTTTCTTTTAGTATGAGGTTTTCGGTCTTCGTGGCATCAAGCGCGTTTCCATTTTCACGTTGGAGCGCGGCTAGAGCTTGTTGGTGACGCACTTTGGAGTCCGGATTGCGGTTGAGAGCTTTTACCGCTTGCTCGTGGACTCGGATGCGGTCGGTGACGGGGGACTTCACCCTCGCCATAAAATCTCCCAACCGGTTCCATAGTGCCGGATTTTCAGGGCAGATTTGAGTCGCACTCTGTAGCGCTAATTGAGCTTCATTTAGTTGACCTGCATGTTCAAAAATCTCCCCCATGGCGAGAGCGCTCATCGAGGTTAGAAACGCAGGTTTTTCACGGAATTTTGCGGCGAGTTGCTGGATATCGTGATCGCTCACGGGTTGCCAAGTCTGTGGATCTAGGCCAGTTCCCGTTACGAGATTCTGGGAGGAATCACGTCCGCAATCGAGTTCCCACTTATTTGCGCTACTCATGTAGCCGAACCAAGCATGCCCCCCATTGGAACCTTGACCGCTGAACATAATAGTGGGAAGACCTAGCGACTTACCGCAAAGAGCGGCGTGATAGGCTTGGTCAACGCAGATTCCCCCGCTTTTCTGAATAGCGGCAAAGGTGTAGGGGCCATATTCCCAAACGTATTTTTTAGCTTTGATGCGTTCATCCCGATATCGAATCATTGAAAAGGCCTGATCAAAATTCCCTGGACGCAACTGGATTTTCTTTTGTGCCCAAGTCATCTCGGCGGGGGTGATAAAAGCATCGACGACGAATTTGAGTTCAGTGGGCGAAAATCGGCGTAGATCAAGGAGGAGCTTGCGAGATTCATTCGCCACCACCCAACGTCCAAATTGTACTTTAGGAGAGGCCACTTCCTTTGGCACCAAATCGGATGGGACTTGGTGATGGGGCCAAAATGAAGGCACGGCCGAGTCACTCACAAAAGCGATGGCAATGGCGAGACTGGCATATTCGCGCCATTTGTTGGGATGAGCTTCCCGAATTTCGCGGAGGTTTTGCAATACCGCAGGGAAAAAGTCTCGGTCGTCGCAGGTGGAAAAAAAGGCACGCAGGAAAGCGGGATCAGCCATCAATTCTCGAGCTAGCGTTTTTCCTGCAATTTCGCTTAGCAAACATCCCTGCAAGGTGATCCCGAAGGGCAGGGCCGTTTTTTCCAAGGCGACACGGATTTCCGGTGAGCTTGCCATTTCTGAAGCTTCCTGAAGAGGGATGGCAACGGCATCGGGCGGCGGTGTCTGGCCGGGCGCAACAAAAATCAGACCTGTATTTGGTGGGCGACGGTAAATGTGTCTTTGTATCAGGGCGGCATTTTCGGTCGATGCCTCACGCGACAGAAGCTCGCACCACCGCCAGAGATCGAGCCACTCCACAAATACAGCGGCACTCGCCGGGGGGACTTTTTTTTGATCCCCGGGATTATAAAAGCGGGCAAGCTCGGATTCCAACTCGGTTCGAGCACTTTCGAAGCCCCCATTTGCCAGAACCGCTATATCCGCAACCGTGGGATGGGCCTCCAAATTATATGCCTGCGCGGATGGGACTCCTAAGGCAAAGCAGACCAGCAGTATTTGAAAATAAGGGCAGAGTTTGATCAAAAAAATTCGAAAGTATTCGCCGTGCATAGTCACTAGGAGATGTTTTATATCATCACCCTGCTCCGTCTCTTGGAAAATCACAGCTGAAATATTCTCAACTCACTAATTGCCATCGATGCGACCGCTGCCTCTGTCCAAATCCCTTTTTTTAGGATAGAGATTGATACATGCCATTCGCTTGCCGCCTGTTGGAATTTGCAGCCAGTCCCGCCGCTTTGGAAATACAGGAAATCCCATCCACTCCACCGGGCTCGGGAGAAGTCGTTCTCCATATGTTGGCCGCGTCAGTGAATCCGGCTGATATCAATGTCATCGAAGGTACCTATGGTGAGTTGCCTGCTCTACCAGCAACGATCGGCAACGAGGGCTACGGAATCATTTCTCAAATTGGACCAAATGTGAATGGTCTCACGATTGGGACTCCAGTTATCGTTTTGAAATCGGGAGCATGGACGACGGAGATGCGCGTTTCTGCGGGCGAGGTTGTTCCTCTTCCCCAAGGCATTGATCCTTGGCAAGCGGCCATGCTTTCCGTGAACCCGGCAACAGCTTGGCGGATGCTGCACGATTTCACCGATCTTCAAAGTGGGGATTGGATTGTTCAAAATGCAGCCAATTCGGCGGTCGGTCGAGCGGTCATCCAGCTCGCCCATGCACTCGGTTTCCGCACACTTAACGTAGTTCGTCGTCCAGAATTGGGCGATGAGCTTAGGGCTATCGGCGCGGATATTGTCGTTCTGGAGGATGTCGATCTTCGTCTCGAAGCCGTGCGTCTTTGCGGAGGCTCGCTGCCGAGGTTGGCTCTGAACGCTGTGGGTGGTTCCAGTGCACTCAATATCGCCAACGCGCTCGCGCCGGGATCTCCTCATGTGACCTACGGCGCCATGGGACGGCAACCCCTCAAAATCCCTAACGGGTTGCTGATTTTTAAAAATATTTCCTTTTGCGGCTTCTGGCTCCGTCGCTGGCGGGAGGGAGCCTCGCTCCAGGAAATCCATGATACCTACCATGTCCTTTCCAAATTTATTTTAAGTGGAGTTCTTAAAACGCCAGTTCATCGCATTTTTCCGCTCACTCAAGTGCTCGAGGCCGTCAACGAGGCATCCCTCGCGGGTCGATCTGGAAAAGTCCTCCTCGATTTGGGGAGTTGTAAAACGCATTGAGCTTTCCACCAAGACGCCTCACATTGATGAAGTATGAGCGCTGATACTTGCGATTGGCAGAATTTTTCTCCCGGCGATTTGAGTTATGCCTTTCCAATTGTATCCAGCGGCGATGTGTCGGCTTCTCTCGATCGGTCTCGCAAGGCATTTCCAGATTGGGCTGGGTTGTCACTCGACGCCCGCCGCGCGATTCTCACTCAGTGTTGCGAAAACCTTCGCGCTAGAAGTGAAGAATTAGCAGTTCTGATCACACGGGAAACAGGGAAGCCCATTTGCGAAGCCCGCCTTGAAATCGCCGCCGTGATTGCGAAGTTCGATCTCACCTTTGCGGATGGCGAGCGTTTCCTGCGTGATACAATCGTGGCCGATGGCCCCCATCCCTCCTTGGTTCGCCATTCCCCACGCGGTCCGGCGGCTGTCATTGCCCCGTTCAACTTTCCCATTCATCTCGGTCACGGGCCCGCCCTCGCTTACCTTTTGGCTGGCAATACCGTTATTTTCAAACCCTCGCCGATGGCTGCGAATGTGGGTCTTGCTTATGCTCAGGTGATGCAGGCCGCGTTGCCAGAAGGTGTCTTTGAGCTGGTGCAGGGATGGGGACCGATCGGCCAAGAGCTATGTCTCAATCCCGCAGTGAGGGCGGTTTGTTTCACGGGATCTCTCCCAGTCGGGAAAGCCCTTTCCTCCGCCCTTGCCAGTGATTACTCGAAGTGTCTCGCTTTGGAGTTGGGTGGAAAAAATACAGCCATCATTTGTGAGGATGCTGACCTAGCTGTGGCGGCCGATGCCGTAGCTGACGGGATGTGCCTCACGGCTGGAC
>Ga0209550_10002949_pt1 | contig 16329 bp, 15 predicted proteins | sample LauGreSuBDMM15SN_2_FD_187567 | JGI IMG/M metagenome (GOLD analysis project Ga0209550, IMG submission 187567) | Freshwater lake microbial communities from Lake Michigan, USA - Su13.BD.MM15.SN (SPAdes) (version 5) | ecosystem: Environmental > Aquatic > Freshwater > Lake | place: Lake Michigan...
TTCTTACGGTGCTTTAATTATTAGTCTAAAACAGGGGGAAGCATGGCAAAGAACATTCGCTTCGGTGATTACGTGCAAGCTGTAACAGTCGATTCCGACTCAGTCAGCTACTCGAAATTAATACCGAAGCCTAAACTGGATAAAAACGGGAAAGAAATCCCGATTAAGCCAGAAAAACTTAAATTAGCGGGTGTAGACGTTTACAACCTGTTGCAGCCTTACCTCAGCGTCAGGATTATGGAGCAGATATCAGCGGTATTCCCGCTGGCTGCTTATTTAATACTTTTCCAGATTATCGTTTTGCAGCGTTCTATTATGGGCGCTAGTCAGATCACTATTGGTCTGGTCGCCGTGATTATCGGCCTGATGATTTTCATGGAGGGCCTGAAACTAGGCTTAATGCCCTTTGGTGACATTATCGGCAATACCTTGCCGAAAAAGCTACCGTTGGTAGGGGTGCTTGCTGTTGCAGGTCTCTTGGGTATTGGCGTTACTTACGCTGAACCAGCTATCGGCACGCTCAAACTTGCCGGATCACTGGTCGATCCGGAAAAAGCCCCAGCGCTGTATTACCTACTCATGGTGCAAACTGAACTAACCGTGTTGTTGGTCGGAATGGGTGTGGGTCTGGCGGCAATTATCGGTACCATGCGCTTCCTGTATGACTGGAGCTTAAAGCCCCTGATCTACATTTCTTTGATCCCCGGCGTTTTGTTGACAGCCTATTGCGCTATGGATCCCAACCTCGCCTCTATCGTAGGTTTGGCTTGGGACTGCGGTGGAGTAACCACCGGTCCAGTGACGGTACCTTTGGTTCTGGCGTTGGGTATTGGTGTAGCCAGCTCAGGCGGTAAAGGCGATAGCTCATTGTCCGGTTTCGGTATTGTGACCTTGGCCTCTATTTTCCCAGTAGTAGCTGTTCTCGCCCTTGGCGTTTACTTCGGATTGACCGTTTCAGTGGATGAAATGAAGGCGGCCAACTCCGTAGTCTTCCAAGCAGCGCAAACGGCTTCTGGTGGTAGCACTTCCATGTGGGACGAAATTTTAATGGGCCCCATTAAAGATGGTGTTCAGGCGATCGTGCCATTGGTGATCTTCTTGATGTTCATTTTGTTTGGCGTACTACGTTCACGTCTACCAAATGCCTTCATCATTATTTACGGTCTGGTGCTGTCAGTGATTGGTATGTGCGTATTCAACATCGGTTTGAAATACGGCTTGTCAGCACTGGGTGAGCAAGCAGGTAATGTGATTCCTGGCTCGTTTGCCAACATCACTCTCCCTGAGACGCTGCGTTTACCAGGTGAAGATGGTAAGTACGGCCCTCTGTATGGCAGTTTCTGGGGTATTGTTATTGCCTGTCTGTTCTCTTGGATCTTAGGTTTTGGTGCCACCTTGGCTGAACCTGCGCTGAATGCACTCGGTGCAACCGTGCAAAACATGACGAATGGTTCCTTCAAAAAATCCATGCTGATGTATTCAGTGGCCTTTGGTGTGGCTACCGGTATTTTGCTGGGCGTAACCAAACTAATCTTCAATTACAACCTGCTTTACATCTTGGCACCTGGCTATGTCATCGCTGTGATTCTAACGATGCTGTCTTCCGAAGAATTCGTGAATATTGGCTGGGACAGTGCGGGTGTAACTACGGGTCCTGTGACCGTACCCCTCGTTTTAGCTATGGGCTTGGGTTTTGGTGGCGCGGTTAACGCGGTTGAAGGCTTCGGCATTCTGGCTGCTGCTTCGATTGCACCTATCTGCGTAGTCTTGGCGCTAGGTGTGTACGTTCAGTACAAGGTCAAACAAGGCCTCGAACGCTCCGGCGACTAATTATCAGAGATCGAACTAAGAATTACTATTAAGGGGAAACGAATGGCCAAACGTAAAGTTACAAACATAAGCGAAGTCGCTTTGATTACCTGTGTGGTGCAAAAAGGCCTTGCAGATACGATTAACAATTCGCTGCTCGAAGTCGGCGTACAAGGTTCCACCGTCCACATGGGCGTGGGCACCGGCGTGCGTGAGCGTCTCGGCATTCTAGGCGTGGCAGTCGACGTTGAACGCGAAGTGATCAGCGTGATGGTCCCGCAAGATCAGACCGATCGCATTTTCGAGCGTATTTTTCTGGCCGGTAGGTTAGACACGCCGGGCATGGGCTACGTTTACGTAACCCCGCTCATACAGGCGGCTACTTACATACCGCCTAACCTCCTGAAAGACTAACCCGTTGATAGATGACAGGAGGACACTATGAGCCAACAAGATAAACCGGCTATTCCGTATATCGACTATACGCGTGAGATCACCTGCGTTTTATACGAAGGTGGTGCGCACGCGCTAATGGAGCTTTTGCACCATAAGGGCATCAACGAAACGTATTACTACAACGTTCGTGGAAATCCGATTGGCCGAGCTTCATTGGCTGGCAATTTGCCGGAAATTCCAAAAACCGAGATTCTGCATGCCACTGTGTCAGCCGACCAGGCCGACTATATCTATCGGATGCTTTACGAAGAAGCAAAGATGGATGAACAGGGCAAGGGCGTTATTTATGTGAACCGTCTCAGCCGTTCGAGCCAGATCACTGTGCCCCAAGAATCTCACGTAGGCGTCTAAGGCGAACACGCCAAGACCCGTAAAACAGCCACTCGATTTCAGGAGATATTTATGAGTGATGTCATTAAGAATATGATTGCAAAAAGTAAGCGCGCGATTTTCGATGTTGAAGCGATTGTTCAATTCAACGTCGGTCAGATTCAAGTATCGCGAAGCACCATTGAGGAAAATATCACCGATGCGCAACAGAGCTATCTGATTCACGCAGCGGGTAACCGTGAGTTGATCATGCGTACCACGGATGATGTATTCCGTAACCGCATCATGATGATTGAGCAGTTGAATCCAACCAATACTGACCAAGAAGCCTTCCAACTTTCTATGCTTAACCGCGTAAAAGTTGAGTATCTTGATCATCGCACTAAGATCAACCGTAAGATGTCAACCATTGCACTGAAAATGGCAGATGCTATTAAAGCACTCGGCGAAGTCAGTGACACCTTCTCTGAACTCAACGAAGAAATGGTTAACTACATCGACGAAATCGCTGATTCCAACGGTCAGTGGATGGATGGCGAGCTCAAGCAGCAAATGGAAGCGGCTAGCCACCACGGTAACGAGATGCGCGTACAAGAAATTGAAGAAGTAGCGAAATCTATTCGCAACAGCTCAGTTGAAACACGCAAAATCATCGAAGATACCTTCCGTACCGGTGTTGATCTGAAAGAAAAGCTCAACAACACCCAGGACTCAGGTAATGAAATGCGCGAGCAAGTCATTTCCTTGCGCGAGAAGGTCGATGCGAACCAAAAACGCGTATCGGATCAGATTGCTGGCTAATTGTTAAAAATGGAAGCGGCGTTTTAGCGAGCGCCGCCCATTCGCACTAGTAACTGTCAGATTATTGGTTTAGTATGCGATAGCAGGCCTGTAGTTTTAAGCCTGCTATTTCATATTTTGATATTGGCATTTTTAAGCGTAGAGATCACACCGCAATGGCTTCAATTCAGCAGCGCGTCATGGAGACCCTCGACGGATCAGAACATGACCTTCCTGGCAAAATTTTGGAATGGGTCATCACCTTTGTTGTCCTAACTAACTGCCTCGCAGTGATTCTGGATTCGGTCCCCGAAATACACGCCGATTACAAAGATTTTTTCCATGAGTTTGAATTCTGGAGTGTGATGTTCTTTACGGCGGAGTATGTTTTACGTACGTGGTCGTATGGCGTACGCTATGCCGCTGAGAACGGCGGCTCTTGGAAGGGCCGGCGCGAATACGTATTTAGCTTTTTCGGCTTAGTTGATTTTTTTGCGACCATGCCTTACTACCTGCATACGTTCTTCCCGTTTCTCGATTTACGTGTGCTGCGCGTACTTCGTTTACTGCGTATTCTTAAGCTATCGAAGTACAACACTGCACTACAAGATTTGTTCCATGCAATTTCATCAGAGCGTCAAGCCTTTGTCTCCGCCATGTTTTTACTGACGATAGCGACGATTGTTTCGGCTTCGCTGATGTATTTCTCCGAAGGCCATTCACAACCTGATCACTTTGGATCTATCCCCGCCTGCATTTACTGGGCCATTATTACGATTACGTCTGGCTATGGAAACGTTGAAGACTTAACCCCAATGGGTGAAATCATTGCGCTGACCACTGGCTTTTTAGGTGTGTGTATGTCGGCCATCATGACGGGTATCGTTGCCTCCGCATTCTCTAATCAAATGTCGCGCAAGAAAGCTGCCTTTGGTCAGCAATTGCGCGAGGCTTTGGCTGATGGTGTCGTCTCTGACGCTGAGTCTGAAACCCTAGAACGTCTGAAACGTCAGTACCGTTTGAGCGATGATGCAGTCAAGAGCATGATGGACGAAGTCCGAGCAGAGCTAGACGAAAAAAACAAGAAAACCTGAGCCTGATTGTCACTGACGACACCATTGGTGGTGGTGTCGTCAGTGACGTTTATTTATAAGCACATCACGCTCTCCGAGGTATCCCTGTGAGAGCGTGCAGCTGATCAGTGACTGAATAAATCGCGGTTATTCTTAACCGCGATAGAAGTGAAGAATGGTTTGAATTCTTCGTGCTGATAACCAAAGCTACTCATAAAGCGTTCGAACAAATCAACCTCCTGAGGAACTGGCTGGCCATTAGCCAGTATGGCGTCATAGAGATTGACCAATACCGAGAGCTTTTGTTCGCGATTTAGCAGTTCGCTAGCTTGAATTAAAAAATCGTCGGCGCTATGAAATTTCGTATAACGTGTCGCCACTTCCAATAGCTCTCTATCGTTTCTAACAGCAGTGACCAGTCGCCCTATTTCCTCGGGTTCGATCTTGCCATCCGCATTAATCATATAAATGATGGCCGATGCCATAGCAATGCGCGGCGTAAGATTGGGCGCCTCACCAAAATACTCAGTCAGCTTATCTCCACAATGAAGACAATGACGTGCTTCAGCACTGTGACCCTCAGTCATGCAGCTGTGGCAGGTTCGTGTCGTTGATTCGGACAGTGTTTTTTTCACCGCATGTTGGGCAATCATTTCAGCAGACACGATACCGGTGGGCACTGCCAGGATGCCCCAGCCAAACATCATCATTACCGAGGCAATAAATCGGCCGGCATCAGTCTTCGGAGTGATATCGCCAAAGCCCACGGTCGTTATTGTCGAAATAGCCCAATAGATCGACGTTGGCACACTGGTAAAGCCGTTAACTGGTCCCTCGACCACATAGAGCATCGTGCCCAGTATGACCACTAAGGTCAAAATAATGGAAATGAAAACACCAATTTTTCTGCGACTATCTGCCACGGCCAGCATCAGCCACTGGTATTCCTCGACATAACCTGTCAGCTTGAGTATGCGGAAAATTCGTAACAGCCGCAGAATTCGGACATCCAACAGGACGTAAGCCTCGGGAACAATAAGCGAAACAAAGCTGGGTAAGATTGAAAGTAAATCTATCACTCCCAGAAAACTTTTTGCATAACGTACAGGATTGGGGCTACAAACCAGACGGGCCACGTACTCCAGCGTAAAGAGGATGGTAAAGAACCATTCCACTATGCCCAAAACTTCTTTGAACTCGGCATGGATGTCCTGCATGCTGTCTATCATGATCACAATCAGACTGATCACTATGCTCCACAGGAGCACCACATCAAATCGCTGACCCATCACCGTGTCGGCTTCAAAAATGATGGTGTAGCACTTCAATCGCCACCCTGATAGCGATGAGGGAAAAACTGGATTGGACGTATCGTTCATAAGTCGTTGTTGCTTATTTTTATAGGAAATTACCGGCCATTTCTAAATTGATAGCGCGGCGAATTAAGCGGAATTATTTTCATTACTATTTTAGTGTCTATTACTCTCAGGTAACTAAAACCTGTTAAATTATTTCCCAGATAATTACGTATCCGCCGTATTCAGTCGTTGCGGCTAACGCATTGTTGTCCATGCAAATACAAGCCGTTGGCTGCTCCCTAGGCCAGCGAACTGCCTGATTCAGAGAATGAGCGATTTATGAAGAAATTTGACTTATGCGTCATAGGCGGCGGACCCTCGGGCTTTGCCGCGATGATGCGTGGCCTCGACTTTGGAAAAAAGGTCGCATTAATAGAAAAAAATAAGGTCGGTGGCGCAGGTATTTTTAATGGCGCACTGTCCTCCAAGACACTTTGGGAGCTATCTGAAAGCTATAAGAGCACCCGCCACACGGATTATGGCTATACGGTTAATGATTGTGATCTCAGCTATTCGGCGGTGATTCGTGAAATGCATCGTGCCGTGGGTGAAAAATATGCTCAGCTCCGTGAACAGATTAATTATTTCAAACAAAAAGAACTGCTATCGGAGTTTCATGGCCATGGGAAGCTGATTAGCAAAAATGAAATAGAAATTACTCTATCTGATGGAAGTTGCGAAATCATCTGGGCAGAAAATATTGTGCTGGCCATCGGCAGTCATCCGCGCTACCTACCAACGATTCCGATTGATGAAAAAATCATTCTCACCAGCGACGGGATTGCTTCTTTACCTGATTTTCCCGAGAGCATAGTGATCCTCGGTGCCGGTGTTATCGGCTGTGAATTTGCGACTATTTTTTCTAATTACGGTCGAACCAAGGTTTTTTTAATTGATAAAGAAGATCGCATCTTACCGTTTGAGGATGAGGACATTTCATCGGCACTCGCGGCGAATCTTGAAAATAATGGTGTGGTAATCCATCGCGGCTCATCGCTAGAATCCATGAAAATCGTCGATGGAAAAGTCGAGTATGTGCTGAACTATAAAGATGGGCGCCGCGAAACCCACCTCGTCGATAATGCGCTTATTTCTGTTGGTCGTGCCGCAACCACCGATAATTTAGGGCTAGAGGCCGCCGGGGTGAAACTGAATGAGCGCGGTTATTGCATCGATAATGCAACGCAAACTACTGTATCGAATATCTATGCTGTCGGCGATTTTACTGCCGATATCTCTCTGGTTAATGTTGGTGAACTGGAGGGTCGTTATGCGGTTGAACGCATCTTTGGCAAACCAGCGCGCGACCTGATTTATGAAAACATCTCTACCATCATGTTTTTGAATCCCGAGGTCGCCGCTGTGGGACTGAATGAAACACAGGCGCGTAAACGTAAACTACCCTACCGCATGGCGATGATGGATTACCGCTATATTAATCGCGCAATTGCTATGGGAAAAACCGGTGGCTTCTTTAAGATTTTGGTCACAGATGATGACGAGATGAAAATTCTTGGCATGCGCGTCATGGGTAATCATGCTTCGAGCACTAGCCAGGCAGTCGCCTTAATGATTGCGTTGGATGCGAGTATCGATCAACTCGCCGAGCTGATTTTTCCTCACCCTTCAGTTCCTGAGGGCTTGCAAGAATGCGCACGCATGTTGCGTGGCAAGTCCATTGTGAAGCCAGAAGTTTTTCAACTGGATTTGCGCTGCTATCGCGTTGATGCCGAAGGTCGAGTAGAAAATCTTTATCACTAACTCTCTTAACGCGCAGATAAACACCGCAAATAAAAAAAGGCCCCTGTCGGGGCCTTTTACTTAGAGCATGTTAAGGAGGTATTGATTAGTTTACTAACCCCAATTTCTTAGACCACCAAGGGGTTATTGCAGGTAAAAATGTCAATGTCCAAATAACGGTCCATGCTGTTAAGGGCATCAGAAGCTTTAGATCAGGAAATTGCGACACGGTTACAACAGCCAGCACAACGGGAATTACACCCGTTTCGCGCACGGCACACATAAATAATTTTTCGCGCATGGACACATTCGTTGGCAGCAGCGACACCATTACAGCGATAGGACGCGCAACAAACATAAATAGCACTGCCACAATCAATCCAAGTAAAGCCGTATCCGCAAGATCAGACAGAGCAACAAATGGCCCCACCATCATAAAAATAGTTGGCTTGGCGACTGACTCAATCTGCGTTTCAAGATTGTGTAATTGACCATGGAAATGGTCTGCTGAATGATTGAAATTAGCCAGCAGACCCGCAACAAAAGCAGCGAGGAAACCATTGCCATGAATACTCTGAGCGAGTAAAAAAGTTACTAATGGCACTGCTAAAATGATAGCAAAATCGTACTTGGCTTCATCATTGCCACTTGAATGGTGCTCAGATTTATACTTTTCATAAAAATACATTACGCCCCAGCCAATCACACCAGCGACCGTACCAAATAAAAATTGCTGTCCGAGGTGAACTAGATTTTCACCACTAAAAAGGCCAGTAGATAAATTACTGAGGGTATCAACATTACCGCCAGCCAGAATAATACCTGCGATCGATGCAGTAAAAATTGCACCAACCGCATCGTTAAGCGCGCTCTCGGCTACCGACAAACCAGTCAGTCGCTTGTACTCGTCTTTAAATACCAGCTGCTTTAGCGTTGGAATCAATGCTGCAGGATCCGTCGATCCGATGATGGCAGATAGCAGCGCGGATGTTTTTCCATCCAAGCCAAGAGCCATCAATATACCGAACATGATGAAAAACGTAATTAAAAAACCAGCTACCGCAATCATCACTGTCGGAAAAGCGATTTCTAAAAATTCTTTTCGTTCGATTTCGTCGCCACCGGATTTTAAAATAATTGCAGCCAACGAAGTACAAACGACAACCGCCAACACTACTTGAACCGAGAGCGGGGCTAGTGCATCGTGAAGCACGATACCGATAAGTAGCTGCAAAGTGAAACTTGGAAAAATAGTGCCTTCGGCTAGGCGACTGCAAGACCAACCAAATATAAAAAATAAGCCCAGACACCAAAGGCTGGATGCAATGGCGGCTTCAGCTCCTTCTAGGTGGCCTATGTGACCAAGCAGCGAAGGCGCAACGGCATTCACGATGAATGCCAGAACGAATAAACCGGCAATTTTTATATAGCTATTAATTTCTAACCCCCCAATGAAATTTACTGCCAACACAACAAAAACTACTATTTAATTATATTTATAGCTACTCTACTAAGTAACAAAATATTAAAATAATTGAACGACATTTATCCAATGCTCCTATTTTAATCGCGACATCACGATTCGGGTCGTGATTTTTCTACCCGCTCCCAGACCGAGCGCTCAAGCTCGGTAGACTGGCCCGAGACCTGTAATTGACGGGAGATGTATTCTGTATCAGCAATGGCCGCCAACTGGGAAAGATGGGCTACCAGCGTTCGGTACTGAGCTAACGCAAACTGTGGATTGTCCGCTGCCAGCACCAAGGATTGCAGATCTGTATTCGGTGGTTCAGATTGTTCTGCCTCATCATTAATCTGCTGGATTATTTGATTAATTTCCGGCATCGATAAATGATGGCTCTTAGCGTAATCAACAAACTCCTGATGCCCTTCACCATCGAAATCAATGTCGCGCGCCATGACTAACAATTCATGCCGGATTTGATCACGCCGTGAACGCATTTGATCGGTAAAGCCCGACGCCAAAATAGCAGCAGGTATAGCAAAAATACCGATGCCTACCAAAGCAAGCAATACCGTAATTAATCGGCCACCCGGTGTGACAGGCGAAATATCGCCATAGCCGACAGAGGCCAGGGTAATCACTGCCCAGTAGATAGACTGAGGAATGTTTTCAAACTTGTCTGGCTGAGCATCGCGCTCTAACAGATAACCAAAAGCTGCCATCATAAACACCAGGATTACGATCATGAACATGCCAGCGGTGAGTACTGGCATTTCTTTTTTGATGACGCTAAACATGGTGTCGCTAGCTGACGAATAACGACCTAACTTAAGCAGCCTGAGCATTCGAACGATACGAAGGAAACGCAAATCCAGCGTTCCACCTAATACAAGTTCCAACATAAATGGAAGTATCGCCATCAAATCCAACAGGCCTGAGGGCGAGCGCATAAAGTTAAAGCGCGACATGAACGACGACTGTTTTAAGTTTTCTTCTGGATAGGCATAAATACGCAGTGAATATTCAATGAAAAAAACCACAAATGATGCTACGTCCAGCACCGCAAAATGGTGCGAAAAGTGGGCATTAATGCCTTCAACGGATTCGAGCACGATAGACAGCACCGAAATCACAATCCAAAAAATCAGGAAAAACTCGATGGCTTGATTAAGCCGTCCGCCATAATCACTGGTGAACAACAGGGCATGTACTTTCTGTCGCAGCGTTCGGCCACGATTGAGCTGTATAAATTCGCGCGTTCCCTCAATAAATATCTGAGAAATTTTTAATATCCGCAACAACCGAATGACTCGCAAGACTCGCGTATCCATGGCAAACAATAGCCCGGCAAAAAACGGCGCAATTGCTAGCAGGTCAATCACACCCAGAACGCTGGTCATGTAGGCCAGGCGTGGCGAAGATTTATTCGCGAACTCTGGATCTTCGGGTGCCAAATATAATCGCAGCAAATATTCTATCGAAAAGACTCCGACCGAAAATACATCGAATGCAAAAAACAGGTCGTGGTAAGGCGCATAAATTGCAGGCGCTGATTCCAGCAACAGCACAAATAAATTGACCAGTATGAGAAGCAGCGTAAATCGATTAATGAACGATTTTTTGCCAGACTTATTTCGCTCATCAAGCAGCAACTCATAAAGAGATTGTCGAAATGGCGTTACTGCCGTAGTGGAATTAGCGTGTTCACTCATGAAAATCAGCGGGGGCTGCCCAGTTTGTAATTTTTATATCAAGCTGCCGACGACGGCTGAACCTGACGACTATGTGATCGACACCAAATTGATTAGAAATCGCCACAGTTTGTGCATTGGTGGAGAATCATCCCCCCTAACCCCTAGAGTGTAGCTGGCTAAAAACGAGATTGGCAATTAATGAAACTCAATTAACGCATTCCAAAATATTAACTAAGCAATTTTCAAATAATTATCTATGGTTAAAATAGCTGTTTTACTGTTTTTTGATGAATGTGCTCAGTGGAAATTTTAGGGTTAGCAGGTATATACTTCGGGTACCGGATTTTGCAGAAATTTAGTACTTATCCCTTGATAACGATAGTCTGTAATTAACACTGCAGTAATTTATTCACGTCAAAATAACAATAACGCTGATGTTGTCAGCTCGACAATGCTCATGAAATCACTTCAAACTCGCGTCTATGAATTGCTGGATGGATCAATCCACAACAAAGCAGCGCGTTTCTGCGAAATTTTTATTGCCACTGTAGTTGTATTAAATGTGCTGGCAATTATCTTGGAATCTGTGCACGATCTGCACGAAGCCTACGAATACTATTTTCATATTTTTGACGTCGTCAGCGTGATGATTTTTACGGCGGAGTACCTTCTGCGCGTATGGTCCTATGGCGTTAAATATGAAGCGTCGCATGGCGATACGTGGCGTGGCCGTAAGGAATATATCTTCAGTTTTTACGGATTCATCGATTTTTTTGGCACGGTTCCATTTTATTTGCAGTTGCTGATGCCAGGTATAGATTTGCGTTTCTTACGTCTGTTCAGACTGATGCGGATTTTCAAGTTATCGCGCTATAACAGCGCGCTGTCAGATTTGGCAGAAGCGATCAAAATTGAGCGTGAATCATTCACATCGGCCATGTTCTTGCTGCTGATTTCATGCCTGCTTTGTTCATCGTTGATTTATATCGCCGAAGGCCATCTGCAGCCGGATGTTTTTCCTTCGATTCCAGCAACCATGAAATGGTATTTGCTGACTATTATTTCGGGTTGGGGTAACGTCGATCCGGTATCCGTGGTCGGTATTGTGTTGGTGGTTTTAACGCAGATTCTGGGAATCGCGCTCGCAGCTATTTTGACTGGCGTGGTTGCTACCGCGTATACCACCCAGGTCGAGCGACGCGAAGTTATGTTCGAAAGCACCATACGTGAGGCTCTTGCTGACGGAATCGTGACCGAGGAAGAACGAGAAAATCTTGAACGATTGAAGAAACAATTTGGTATGAGCGATGAAAAAGTTCAAGCCATTGAACGCCAAGTTAGAGAAGAAAAAAACGCCCAAAAAGATCCGTCGCTATCTCAACGGTCATCCTAATAGAACAGATCAAGAAAGTAATTTATGGAATTTCTTCAGGAACTCAGCTGGGTCGTCATCGGCCAAATCATACTTATTGACATACTGCTTGGAGGCGACAACGCGATTGTCATCGCACTCGCTTGTAAAAATCTGCCCGTAGAAATGCGCTCCAAAGGCATTCTTTATGGAACCATGGGTGCGATTGTTATTCGTATTCTTTTGATTAGCTTTGCAGTCAGTTTGCTCACCCTACCCTACCTGAAACTCATAGGCGGTTTGCTACTACTCTGGATAGGAGCCAAACTATTGAGCGATGAAGGCGATGATGCGGGTGACATAGACGGCGGCGACCGACTCTCCACCGCCATCAAAACCATCATAATTGCTGACCTTGCCATGAGCATCGACAATGTGATTGCCGTTGCCAGTGCCGCAGAACAGGCACATGCCGATCACAAAATCCTGCTGGTGACCTTAGGAATCATGGTCAGCATACCCATCGTCATCTGGGGTAGCTCTATAGTCCTGAAAATGATGGATCGCATTCCAGGATTAGTCACGGGCGGTGCCGCTCTTTTAGGCTACCTCGGCGGGTCGATGATCTCCACCGACCTAGCAATTGCGGACACGGTAGCCAACTTACTGCCTACGAGCGCGCTGCATTTTCCTGAACTAGGTCTCAGATTAAGTCTGACCGGTGTGATGGGAGCTGCCTTGGTAGTCATAGCTGGCTGGTGGTTGGCCCAAAAGTCGAACAAGGAAGAAGCTCCTGCAGCAAGCAACGACGCATAATTACCCTATACCCGCTGTGACGAAGCGGGGATACTTATCCCCGCTCAGCCAAGTAGACGTAACGATTCAGGCTGAAAAAATACTGTCCTTTGTCACCCTGCTTTTTCAAGTCAGCCTGCCACTCTGCAATATCCTGAGCAGATAGACCATTCCGTCCTGCCGCAAAATTACCGATTACTTTCGACATACCCACGCTATAGGTGTGAAGATCGTAAGCCAGATTCACGAGTGGAATCACATCGACCTTTACATCATCAAACCCTGCTCGCTCCAAGCGTGACTTGAGAGTGCGCGGTAACTGTGGCTCGGGGATGTGCTGATTCCAGGTATCGATCACGCGACGCATACGTGCATCATCCGAACTACCCCAGACACACGACTCCCAATCCGTATCGACCAGTAAGACTCGGCCACCTGGTCGCATCACACGCGCTAATTCAACCAACGCATCGTCAATCGCTTCGACATACTCATACACTTGCGTCGCTAAGGCGATATCAAAGCTGGCATTTTCATACGGCATACTCAAAATATCGCAGTGAGAAAAACTCACCTGCGGTAAATTTTCACAGCGCTTTAAAGCAATCGCAAGCATAGGCGCAGCAATATCCACACCAATCACTTTGCCAGTCGCACCTATCTGCTGCGCCAGCGCCTGCGTTGTTAAGCCAGGCCCGCAACCTATGTCCAATGCATTTTCACCCGCGCGCGGCGCCAACATTGCTACTACTTTGTCGCGCTGATTGGCGACGTCAGGCGTCAGATAAACGGCTTCAATTTGACGTGAGGTCTCTTCATCAAACTGATCTTCTGCACTGGGAGCGACATTCTGATTCATTGTAATTTTTCCTCTTTGTAGTGATCTACCATCAACAGGACACCGATCGTCCCGACGACGGCGCCAAACATTACGTAAAACGCTGGTGCAAGTGGTGTGCCTGTCACACTAATTAACCACGTAACGATCAACTGCGCAAAACCACCAAACAACATGACCGCAAAATTGTAAGCTAACGCAAGACCGGTTGAGCGTGTATGCACCGGAAACTGCTCTGCTAATGCTGTTGATATGGGACCAAAGGCAATCGCCACCGTCGTACACAACACCATTTGCATTATGGCCAGACGTAGTACGGTTGGCTCGGCCTGCAACCAAGCGAGTAAAGGATAAGGCAGAACAAAATAACAAAGCATCGCGACAAAGAGAACGGGTTTGCGTCCTATACGATCACTCAACACACCAAAAAACGGTATCGCAACGGTAAGGCAAAGCAGTCCCGCTACTTGCGCCGCAAAGGCATCGCCCAAGGGGATCTTCAGCTGTGTTTTTGCATAGGTGGGCATATAAATCAGCACCACGTAGTACATGATGGTGCCGGCCACCACCAAACTAAAACAAGCCAATATGCTGCGCTTATGATCGCGCCACAGCTGTACCAAACCAATGCGCTCAATCTGTGCTGTACTCGCTTCTAAAAAGGCTTCGGTCTCATCGAGGTAACGACGAATATACAAACCCACTGGACCAATCAGCAAACCAAACAGAAAAGGCAAACGCCAACCCCAACTATCCACCTCCTCCGGCGTTAAACCTTGCGTAATCAGCATACCCACCACCGCACCTGCAAGTGCGGCCATACTTTGACCCACCATCTGCAAGGAGCCAAAAAAACCGCGCCGACCAGCTGGTGCGCTTTCCACTAGAAATGCCGTCGCACTCGCGAACTCTCCACCAGTGGCCATGCCTTGTAACAAACGCGCCAGCAAAATAATGATGGGGGCGGCGACACCAACAGCAGCGTAGGTCGGCGCAAAAGCGATCATGGCAATCGAGATCGTCATCAACGATATGATGAGTTGCAGAGCTGCTTTGCGCCCTTTTCTGTCGGCATACATACCAATCAATACACCACCGATCGGGCGCATGAAAAAGCCGACACCAAACGTCACCATCGTTAGCAGTAATGAGGCGTATTCGCTATCAGCAGGAAAAAACAAACGCGAAATGATGACGGTCAAAAAGCCGTACACCACAAAGTCATACCACTCGAGTGCATTGCCGATAACGGCGGCGACGATTTGGCGCAAAGGGACGGGTTTAGTTTGCATAAGCAGTCTTAAAAACAAATCGGAAGGAAAGGCTGGCAGCTGGCCCACTGCCAACATGGTAACCGAGGCTAGCATTGGAGAGGAGTTGGCGCAATTTATCGTGTCACCATCAGAATCCGCTACACTGCGCACCTTCACCTACAGCTCATTTTGGGAGCGTTATATGCTTTTGTTGATTCTAGGACTTATTCTCTTTATCGCCGCCCATTCAACCCGTATTTTTACCGATGACTGGCGCTCGCATATGCTAGAACGCCTGGGTGAAAAACGCTGGAAAGTTCTGATTACGCTCGTATCGATTGCTGGCTTTGTGCTGATGATGATCGGTTACGGGCAAGCACGACTAACCCCCTTACCCCTTTGGGAACCACCCATTGCCGCCCGCAGTATTGCGCTAGTGCTTAACCTATTAGCCTTTTTCTTATTAGCAGCCGCCTACGTTCCGCGCAATATCATCAAAGCAAAAATTGGTCACCCTATGGTGGCGGGAGTCAAAATCTGGGCGTTGGCGCATTTACTCTCGAATGGCAACCTGGCTGATGTGATTTTATTCGGCAGCTTGTTAGTGTGGGCGGTACTGGATTTTCGTGCTTCGCGCAAGCGCGACCGCATTAACGAAGTTGAGTATCCAGCTGCAACGGTATTAGGTACCAGGATCACTCTGGCTACTGGCGCTATTACGTGGTATGTTTTTCTAGTGTGGCTTCACGTGCGTTGGATAGGTGTAAGTCCTTTAGGCGATATCGCGCCGTAATCAGCGCGACTGAGTACGTTTTATAAACTCAGGAACATAACAGTCGTATCGATTCGGGCACAGGCAGTGCTCGAATCCCTCCACCCTCTTTATCGGCCGCAAATATTCTGACCTCCTTACAGGTCATGATCTCTTCGTCGTCGCGCAGGATTCGATAATTCTGCACAAAACTTTTATTGCGCCATTCGGTAATCGAGGTATGAATCGCCAGCACGTCACCATAGCTAGCAGTTCGAATAAAGCTAGCTTGCGTATCCACCAGAGGCGTGCCAATCAACCCCATAGTTTTAACTGTCTCATGCCAGGGAGGCACACCACATTGAATAAAAAAATGGCGGGATGCCGCATCGATCCAACGAAAAAAATTAGGAAACCAAACTATACGCGCAGGATCACAATCACCAAATTCTACGTGCACGGTGTATACCACTGTCTTACTCATACTATTCCTTGTTAGCTGTTTCGGGTTCGCGGCATCCAGCGTATGGTCTGAGCTTTGATAGGTCGTGGTGGCGCACCGAGTTCTTTTAATACGCGATCCAGTTGTGAGCCTGCTTCATCCGTGAGTGCCGCTTCACGTGCACGTCGTATTGC
>Ga0209550_10002951_pt1 | contig 16328 bp, 17 predicted proteins | sample LauGreSuBDMM15SN_2_FD_187567 | JGI IMG/M metagenome (GOLD analysis project Ga0209550, IMG submission 187567) | Freshwater lake microbial communities from Lake Michigan, USA - Su13.BD.MM15.SN (SPAdes) (version 5) | ecosystem: Environmental > Aquatic > Freshwater > Lake | place: Lake Michigan...
TCAGTACCTGGCTGGCTGATCCGGCAACCGCGACCACCTCGGTCACGGTGCCCCAGGGGAAGAGCCGGTTCCCACTCCGATGGTGGGTTCAAGTGCCCAGATTGGGTGGAGGTTTTCTATGAGTGACAAAACATTGCTCCGGTACATAACTCGCAACATGGAGCATTTACAACAAAGTATATACAATATTGGCGAGGGGAACGCCCTTCGATTTCAACACTCAAACGATAACCAGCGTCACCGTACACCATGCCATCTCGAGATATGTTACAGCGAAATCCTACAAGTAAAAGAAGCGCTAATCACGACCAGAAAATCTGTAAATACTGTCAGAACAAAGGTTTCGATTCAAGCCGAGATGAAGGTCGTTACAATTTTTGCGGCCCGTTCCAAGGCTCGCATGTCACCTCGAGACCTGACATCCGGTTTGGAGTGGTAGCATGACGCACACACAACAGCGTGAACTGCGCCCTCTTCGGCAAGTCCTCCGTCAGACCAATGACCCAGAGCTCATCGAGGCCCTAATGTCTGCCGCCTCGGACCTGAATTCCGAGCTGGGGGAGAAAATACGTTCCGAGTTAGCCTGGCGCCCATCAAAGAAGGATCTTCGTTACTTCATACCTTTGTTCGCCAGCTGGCCACCTGAAATTCAACAGCGGACCATTCAAGGTTCTACTGGCATACTCAAGTCGGTTCTTCAGTCACTTCTTGATGGTCCACTCACCGCAGACCAGTGGGCACAGGTCGCTGACGCGTTCCCAGACTCTGAGGCTAGCGCCTTGATGAGGCGATCACACATTGATGACGGCACTCTTCTACGCCTTGCTCGAAATGAAGGGCCTTACATTCGACTTAGAAGTCGAATAACTAGCGGTGGCCAGATTGCGCATGACATTCTAATGAAGACGAGTGACAGCTCACCAGCTCGCCTGCTCTATGCTGCAGCACATGCCAGCACAACCCAGATAGCGAATACTGCGCGTGACGTCTTCACAGATGAAGATCTCGCCCGACATGTTACACCTGAGAATGTCGAGGGCGCTTGGATCGTTGCTTACAGCAAAGCTGCAACAGACGAACGTGTTTTACGGTGGCTCCGCTGGCTCAGGCAAACCGATTCGTATTCAGATCTTCGTAGACGCGCCAGTTACGCATCCCCTCGTAGGATGAGTGAAGTCGATGACTCGATGACGATGACGGCTTATTCTCTCAGCGCTGTTGCGGCAGCCCGTGGGCTATCCGCACCTGATCTACCATCTCTTCTCTCCTTCTTCGATATACCTTTCGATTGGCATTCGAGTGAAGACGCAGAGCGTGACAACGAAACATGGAAGGCATCGGTTGCGCTTCGTACACAGATACGAGCCAGCGCCGATGACCTCCGCTTGTTAGCTGAAACGCTTCCCTGGGAGCCAGAGGTCTTGAGCAGGTCAGGTAGCCCGCGCGAGGACATTATGAGACACTGGGTCGATCAACACCCGGATGGCGACGCCATCACACTATGCGCCGGCCAAATGCTCACTATACCTGACTCTACGGACCGTGAAGTCGCTGTTTCCCTTGGATACGCACTCTCGTATCTTAGCCGCCAAGCCTTGGGCAGCGGTCACCTCTGGGCATTGGTGCGCACTGAATCGCTCAAGCTGCGCCCCAGTGCTGTTGACCTCCTGCGCGAGCTTGCCGACGACGACCATGCCTGCACACAACTGGAGTTTGATCAGAGAACGATTCGCCGGAGACTCAATCAGTTAGCTCTGAAGACCGAGCCGTACGTCGACGGCGATGGCGACAAAGAGGCACCCTTACATAATCCTGTCGATGCGCCGCCGATAGCTCTTCACAGCAACAGCGATCTCCGACGTTTGCTAGGAATCCAAAGGTGGCTTTCACTGAATGGTCATTATGGCCGTCCGACGATCAGCATGCGACATTATTACGCACTTACGGGACTCCTAACACCTGCAGGGCTGGAGACTTTCGGTGTCTTGCTCGAAAGCTGGCAAGGAACGTTCGACGAGCTAGTTGCGGTGAGCGTAAGCTTGAGTGAGGTGGTCAACCAATGAGTCTAGAGTTTTTGGTATTGTCTCTGTTTGTGCTTGGTCTCGTTCTCCTCTTTTATCGTGGAAATCACCTGCTAAGACTTATCTCACCGAACTATGCGGCTGTGAAAGTGGAAGGCGCGTTCAATTCACGACGCAGGATCGTTCTTCGTGTACGCACACCAATGATAGCATCTCAATGGGCCAGCGAGCCACCTAGACTCGACTTGAGAGGTCTTGAGGGGCTTGCTTGGCTAGCTGAGCAGGGTTGCTTTGAGGCACGTGATCACCTCTTCTCTCGAGCACTGCCAGCACGAGCCAACTTCCTAGAGATTCAAAGTGCTGTTGCCGATACGGAAGAGTTCTACTCGTCATTGGTTGATATGATTATTCGAATGGCGTCCAAATGCGAATGATTCTGAGCATACCGCAGCAGATTCAAAGGGCTCTGCTGTCAGGCAATCTTGATCAGTCTCTGGATCATCTTCGAGTGGCTGTCACTCGAGATGAACTCGGCGTTGTTTCTGAGGAACTCAAGATCGTCTGCTTATCAAACGTGCTCCGGAATGAGCAGCAAAAAGGTAGAATTACGGTCGAGGAGTGCATCTTGGTAGCGACTGGCGTTTTCGGAAGACCTTTTATTCCTCTTGCAGCTTTGCTTGTTTTGATTCGTATGAGATGTGTAGGCAACTTGGATGAATTGGTTTTTGTTGATGATCCTATTCTCGAAACTCTTGATGTACTCGCGCTGGAAACTCAAGCGTTGTCAGACGCTGAGCTCTTAGCTGCCGCATATGCAATTTCTCGTTGAACGCTCATGAGACCTACATTCAGGCGGCGAACCGTATCCTGTCCGGAATATAGGTCGGCCTCCTAAAGAATTGTCCTGTGCGATTGCATAATGGGCTGTCCATGTCTGGCTCAGCGATCATGCATGGTGTTTCTGCTAGCGTCGTTGTTTACCCCGTTTAGAAGGAACTACAGGATACTGTTGCAGCCATCGTTCCAAAGTTTTCATATCGTGGATGCCTATGTGCCGAAGAGAATCCACTATGTCTCTACCAGATATCAGTACAACTGGATGCTGATCCGAGCGCACCTCTTTGTATGTTTGAGATAAATAGAACGATGTCGTTACGAATACGCCAAACTGTCTGTGCTTCAAACGCGATATCAGTCTACTCATTTCCTTTACGCCAACTCCGTTGGTACTTTTGTATGCTTTTGCCTCTAAGGCGAAGTCTACGAGTAGGCGATCCGACAGAGGGCCAAACATATACGATCCTATTGCGTCTCTCCCGCCATCGCGCCAACGTCTAGTCAATTGCACCTCGCCGGTATTCGGAGCGATGATCCTCCAAATATCCACTGCGCAGGCTTCGAATGCAAAGGGATCTGAGGCGAAGTAATTGTGAATGGTCTCCAGCATATTGGTTGCAAGTGCTGAAGTCGGAAGCTGATCGCCCCGATTTCTAATGCCGACTCGTCGAGTAATCAACGGAATGCGCTTACCAGACTGAACCCACTGACGCCAAGCCTTAGGACAATCATTACTCAATACATTGCCCGCGCTAACATCCTTCAACCAATTGTTTGAGACGCGGCCTTCAGCTAAAATCGTGAATAGTGCCCGGTAATTCTGGAACCTTTGATCGCCCGATGAACGCCACACCGCCACGAGATCGTCCCCAGGAACTATTCCAAGCGCGCCTGGCACAGCCAGTCCCTTGAACCGAACATCTCGACCTATCCCGGTCTTTTCGAAAAGAAGTATCGGTGGAACATTTACTCGCGTTCCATCGCTGTACGCGTTATCGAAGGCGTAGCGTAGCATCGCGTTCCCCTTCCTCTCGTGGAGATCTACGCCGGGTTTCCTGTTATCGCCGTAATATGTAAAAAGTCCAGAGTAGTGATCCAGTGCATCAGGCCACTCTGGCTCTTCCCCTGAAGTATAAAGAACGATCAGCCTAAGAGCGTTTTTCCTTGTTGATTCGGAAGCTCTAAAACCACCCATGTTCCCAACACCCGGGACCAACTTGCTAATAGGATCGTCAGAGCTGTTACCCCTTTTCCCGCCTTTGTATACTCTGTCGATGACCAGGTCAGCACCGTGAAGGTCTTCAAACTGCACATCGGTTGACATGACAGCTACTATGCATAGAAACTCAAATATCGCACTGGTGTTCGTGGTCAAACGAGAGAGAGAGTCCGCTCGTTGTCACGCGATCTTCTAGTCGGCGTTGAGACTACAGATGGAGGCGTGCTGTGGTTGCCAGGGGAGAAGCCTCCGCACACGGCATGGCCGTTCAAGAACTGTCGTTGGGTGGACGTCGCTAGGTTCACCACATCATTTCCCGGCCCATCACTTCCGCCTCGAGCCGCTGCAATAAATAAGCAAGAACTCACAACTGCCTGCTCGACGATTCTCCCTTGAGGCTATCTGGTACTACGACTACCACTCTTACTTATAACATATTTTGGATTCTCGAGTTCGCACGATAGACCAATTCCTCAGCAACATCAAGAACTGAGAGTATTCATCTGAAGTAAATAGTCAGCTAGTTTCTGGTTGTTGACCAAACTGGCGTACTGTCGTTTGTCTTCACAAACAGATGGCCTTCAAGGCGGTATAGTTCACGATTTACCGCGGATCGCTGGCAATTTATGGCTTGAGCAATATCCCTGGCGGTTGCAGGTTCATGCTCACTGAGGTATCTGTGAATAACCGCAGAGAGTTCAGCGTCTCGTCCTGAGTCGTAGGAGATGTCGCCCGATGGTATCGAATTGCTATGGTCTATATTTGTTACAATTGACTGTAGTGCGCGCACAAAGGCCGCCTCATCGTGCTTGCTAAATTGTGCAAATAAGCGCCTGCCTGTGTCCGCTACCCTTCCTATGTCCGACTTGTCTAGAGATCCATTATGGGCAAGCCGATTCCGCCAATCGCGAAGTTCGAAGAGCAGGGCTCTTGATTGCGTGCCAAGCACAAGTGCAAAGTGTTCATGCCAATTGTCATTTGAAACAACGAACCTGATGAGAGTTCCTGTATCGCGTCTTAGCTCGGAAAGGTTGAAACTAAAAGAAGAATCCCATTCTTGGCCACGCTTTTGCGTAAGAATTGTGTTGACTACTTCAAACAGCTGATCGGTCAGCTGTCGCAGGATTCTATCTATCTGAGCACGGATTATGGACTCAGCGTCTTGTTCTGTCATAGATCAACCTTTCTTCGACTATCAGTCAAGTGGAATTCCGAGAGCCGAGATCTTAGAGAGACTATGACGGATCTGAATACATCCCTGATGCGCTGATATTGCCCCAAAGGGCAAGGGTATGTCAGTACCTACGATAGCCGTCGGGAACGCACTGAACTCTCTAGAACTTGCAATGATCGCATTCGTTCGGCATATTACATTTAGATCCGTCTCCTCGTTATAATACCAAATATGAGTAGCATGACCGCTTTTCGCTGTTCCTGAAACGAACCCGAGCTGGGCGATGAAGTGCATACCATTAGCAAGCCATTCCAACAAGCGCTCGACTTCATTATTCAAATACAACGTCTGTTCAAATATTCCGAGCCTAGCTCGCTTACCATCTTGCCTAAAACGCATGCCACCAAGTGTAATGTTATTGACTACACTGGCGTCCGTTGAGCCCACAAACGCCTCCAAGCTTCTCAAGATGAAGCTATTTGCTGGATACTCGTAAACTTCTTCTAGGACCCTAGAAAACGATTGAACGGTACGAAGGTCAAGTTGGCCTTCACGCGAACGTTTTACAGATATACCTATCTGCTTTTCCCCCGAAAGGGCAACAATATCCGCTTTCGGCGGCACAGGTCTTCCACCTAGTAGGGATTCGACACGCTTTCTCGAGTGGACTCTGATTGAACTTAGCGGGTCCGATACCCCAAGACGAGCTAGAATTTGCGGGTTCTCAGCGTGTTTCCTCAAGTAGCGAGCCAGCTGAACTTCTGACTCTTGACCGTGTTTCTGCGCAGACTGCCATCGTTGAATATAGTCATTCTCAGCTGTCATGACGAGCTGTCATCTTCCAAGAGGCGGTTTGTGATTGTCTCTGCTATCTCTCGAGCACTAGCTGGGTTAGCGACAGCGACTCGCGCAGATCGGGCCGCATTTATTCTCTTTGCTGCAACACGACCTACTTCTGTCGCTGTAGAACTTACCCTCTTCGCCTTTTTCAGTCTTACGCCGGCGCTAAGAATGGCATCCTGCCAAGCAGGTTGTCCGTCGAGGGAGGTTCCAGGAAAGACATGGGAAGTTTCGAACTCGTGCCATGATGCGACATTTTCCCATGTTGCTGCCCCATCAGGATTGTCGCTTGTTCTCAGCGCTAGAAGTCGCCCACGTAAGAACATACGCTTGGCTAGGATATCCCCAGAACGTCTTACAGTATCCCCATCGCTATCAAGATTGCTAGCTATGGCTCCAATGTGGGAATCAATAGCAGTAACTATTGAGTCGGATGATACCTTCTTTAGTCGCAAAGATATCTGAGGCTCCGCGCCCAATACGCATGTTGTAAGATAGCGCCAGAACCCATCATCCTCTTGTACTACAACAGGCACATTCATGAGTTGCTTATACCAAACAAGTGAAGAACTCACTTGACACTGAAGCCAGACATCGTCGCTGGGAGTTGTAGATTTCTCTGCAATCAGTGATGTATAAGTAGACGCAAGCTCGCTTGCTATAAGGCGAAGCCTTCTTTCAGTTTCGTCATTATATATATAAGCATTTTCGCCATTGATAAGAGAAGGAACCTTACGTTGGTTCTGTTGATATTTTTGACTCCTCCCTTCTTCGACAATCCTCTTAGCGTTCTGCGCCGTGATTGAAGGAAAGGTGTGCTCTTGCAAAGTCATAGGTCCAGCTCCTCATCATCATTTTCCGGTCTGTTGAATAGATCTTGTGTCCGCGTAAGTAGGAGCATCCTGGATTGCAGGCGGCCAAGTATTTCGTACGGTTGTTCTCGGTAATTATCGAGTAAGTCCTCTGCTGTGATGCTCGAATCTGATACGGTTCGTGCAATTCTGAGTGCTAGCGGAGAGTATTCCTCGTTCGAATCGAGTTTGGCTGTACTGATACTGAGATCTAATACTGTGCGTAGAACCTCATATGCAATTAGAGAATAGATGTGGAGTTGTGACGGGTCATTCAAATGGTCATCCAACTGATCGTAAACGCTTTCGTGAAGAAACACACACACATCTTCGAAGTCTTCAGCATTGGGGTCCAAGTCTTGCGCGTCAATATAGAATAGTGAATCTTTTGGGTGGTCTTCATTCATTTTCCGCAATTGGAAGCCGCCATGATTCGTCTGGGCATACAACCGCCACACATAACTTGCGACCCGTCTTACTGTCTGCGCGTTGTCGCTATTTAGTACCGTCCCGCATTCTAATGCAATCCTTACGTATTTCGCTGCGAGGGGGTTCATGCTGTGGGAAGGCGGTTCTTCAAAGACAAGATCGATACAGAATACGCCGGTCCTCCCTAGCTCGTAATCAAGAGTGCTGAAATCGACGTAGTTAGCCTTATATGCCAGCCCTAATGCGGCCTTAGGTGCACTTATCTCTAGGTAGAAAGATGCCTCAGGAACAGAAGGCAACGGCTCGGCGCCGATTTCCCGGCGAATCTCTATTTTACCATTACCATTTGCAAGTTCCTTTGCTTGATCGAGAGTCAGTGAGTTACCGCTACCCGTGAAAGGCATTGGTAAGAACTCGCATGACCCACCGGCTTCTGGCAATGTAATCTTTATTGACAATGTTTTTAGATAAGCCTCTATAGCAGAGAACTGAGCGGGTCGATTAGCGGGTAGTAGGGTCACGACAGAACAACCTCCCACACTGCGTCCAGCGCCAGCAATTCTGCTTCCTTCAGCGATTCCGAACTCGGGGCTGTTGCTGCGTAAGTTACACCAGATTTGAAAATGTACCCAGATGGACCGCTTGAAATGGCATGGCTATGCCCGTCGTCGTCTATACAGAATAGCCGAACGTCGACTATGTCTAGATTTGTTGCCTTGTCGTCAACTGCATACTTGAGGAACACATTTCCGACGCACGACTTCTTCACTCGAAACTCTAGCATCCAGCTGTCAGCCGATGCTTTCGTCGAAGGGTCCAGCAGAAGGGGGTGCCCTTCGCCGGTATTCTTTGGGCGCGGATTCTGGACTGGTGGCTTGCGCCCTTTGTTATCGCCAGATATATTCATAAAATCGCTTAGCAGGGAAGCGAGTAAGGAACTTGTCTTAGCGTCGCTTGACGATGCACCCCGCAGCGCCTTAGACCATTCTACAAACTGCTCTCTAACATACTTTTCCACGTCTCTTGCCTTTTTTGTGGGTTGATCTGTGCCTAATCGTTGCCAGGTTGTGTGGCCCTTATTCTCTGTCATACGTAGAAGTTCGCCCGCCTCAGCGTTCGCCATGAAGCATCCATAGAGCTCCTTGCCATTAGGCGCTGGTGCGTTTACTCTCTGATATTCTACAATCAATCCGATTTGACGCATTTTAGCAACATATGAGAATGTCTTCTTCACATTTTCTGCCTGAACAACACACGCAGCGCCTAGCTCTCCGAGCGAATTGTCCGTAGAATAGAGTTCTGCGTTTGCTGCCCGCATTGCATCATAGGCCGAACAGAAGCCCGCAAGTTCAGCTTTTAGTGGTCCGGTTCTCGGGTCAATGCGAACCGTTTGTTGTTTGTATGTGAGATTCACATTCAAACTTCCTGAAAGTAATGCTGGCCACCAGTTTGCAAGCACAGCCATCTCGAGCTGTTCGACTGTGAAATTTGGTTCGACAACCAAAATTGACGATCCTGAGGAGGTTCTCAAGGGGAACCCGATGTATTCGGCTAGATTATGGGCCTGCTCATCGAAGAATGGGCGAGGTGCGTTGACCCCCTCGTCAGGAACACCACCATCTGCTATGTAAGAGTAGCCTGAATATGTGGACTTTCCAACCCTATGTGTGGGCCAGCATGCTATTCCTAGTAAGGCAGCATTTGACTTCGAATCGCGATGCCATCTGTAGTCAGTGTACACGTAGTTTAGTCTTAGTGATGAAGCAGCAAACAGAGCGGTTTTGCCCTGCCCATAGGAACCGCCTGCAGTTGCGTGCTTATCACTCTCATTGATGTCAAGTGTCGCTGCGTAAAGACGCGAAGGCTCTAGGTATTCGTCGTCGTCAAACTTTGAATGGTACATTCCAGAGCCACTTTCTTCAACCGCATAGAGAAGTGTTAGGGGTTTGTCCCCTTTTTGAAGAGATTTCGCAGCTTTGCGAATATTACTGTCTGGATCGCTGGAGTCATCTAGCGATTCGGCGCGGGATGCTATATCTTGCCGGTCTATACCTAGACGGTCTAGCATCTCGAACTTTTCTCTCCCAAAATACTCTTTCCAGATGTAGGTAACAGTTGTTGTATTGTGCCCACTGTCTTTACTGATGCCCTGACTACTCAAGTACTTCGGATCCTGGGATGCGTCGAAATGGTTTTGTAAGCCTTCGCGCACATAGAATTGTACCTCAACTGGCAATTTATGTCTCGAGATAGAGGACGGGGAGTTCGTATCTGGTTTCTCGCGCCGGAAGAACTTTGCAGGGTCTTGAACTGATGGTTTAGATTTCGATTTAGGTGACCAGTTCAATTGTTTCGAGTTGACATTCTTCATACAGTAACCTCCCGTGCTATTCAATATGCGCTATCGACTATTGTCAGAGGTTCAGATCTTTGCGCCAATAGCCTCAAACAAACTATGAAAGAGGGCCTTTGCCATATATGGCGGGACGGCATTACCTACTTGTAGGCGCCTCTCCCCCCGGTTGCCGACGAACTCATACGAGTCGGGAAACGACTGACACCGGGCAGCCTCTCGTAAGGTCAGTCCTCGATTTGCTGTAGGATGGATGCAGTTCGCCGACGATGGTGTCGAAAAGTTTCTTGTTATAGTTGGAGCCGGCGCTGTAGATTGTATCCTCTGATAGCTGTTAGCGAACCCGCTGGTTGGGCGGACATCGATTGGGATCTTGTCGAAGATCGCGGGATCGTTAGCAGACCGGCCTTTTGGTATCTCTCTTAGAAGACCAAGGGTTTGAGGCCCATGAGCTGGACCCTCATGTTCTGTGAGGATCTGGACCCCCTGTCTCATAAGTTTTTGATACCTGTTACTTGCTGGCGTTTTGTATTTTGTTGCAGTTTTACCAGCCGCCACTCCGGGAAGATCACTCGTGGCTTCACCAAAGGAAATTGTCTTTCCAACGCCTAAGTGTTCCGGGCGCACATCGAGAACAAGTTTCTTGTTGACAGGAGGTACATATGATGCAATTCCCAATGGCGTCTCAAAAACTGCACCATCAGCGACGCCAACAATTACGCACCTTCGGCGATGTTGTGGCACTCCGTATGCGCTCGCTAATACGATAGATGGATACACCCTATACCCAAGATTGGCAAATGATTCAACGACCTCATCGAACAGCTCGCCCTTTTGCATTGTTGTGAACCCGCTGACGTTCTCCATTAGAAAGGCTTTAGGTTGAAGAATTCTTACTGCGTCTATAAATCGTCTAACTAGCTGATTACGAGGATCGTCCAGCGCTCTCTTTCCGACAGTGGAGAACCCTTGGCAAGGCGGTCCGCCTGCAAGTATATCTACGATCGGAAATGCTTCATGTAAACTTTCTAACAAGGGAACTTCGACTGACGCAACACGAGGTGCTATACCTAGGTTACGCTCGTATGTATTGGATGCTGCTTGCCAGACATCTACAGCCGCAAGTATTTCAAGTTCTACTTTTGATTCATTCGCTGCCAGGTGAGCGCCATAGGAGAGCCCCCCACAGCCGGAGAATAGTTCTATGAGTTTAGTTGACACATATTCTATTAGTCCAGGTCATACATAAAGTGCCCACCATCTGGGTAGCCTATTTGTGCATTCATATCCTGGTGGGTACCGCGCATCAATTTGGGACTCATGCGCGAGATAACCGGAACAGCAAGATTTAGAGTATGAGAAACGCAGTCATTCGCTATGTGACATCAGCTATTTTATGCTTTCTAATGTTAGGCTTCTCCTCGCCTGCAAACGCTACTACGGCGCCGAAGCTAATCAAGCCTAAAGCGCTTACAGGCTCTGACGTGCAATTCCTACGAAATATTGAGCCTATGGCGAACCCTGCAACAGGGGAGCCCACATTTCGTTCACAATTAGAACAAGCGCTGTCAAATGAACAAATCCGTACGGTCAAAGCGATCGCCATTCGTCAGTCAGCAGCGATGTGCACGAACCTGTCCGCCCTGCGAAAGGGTTATGTGAAGGCCTTCGACTCCGTGCGACTAGGTGGTAAGAACGCCCGCACCCTACTCCCGTCTCTATCGGCTATAAACCGCCAGCTCGATATGAACGTGAAAGCAGCAAAGATTCAGAAATGGCAAACTATGGGCGGCTCAACCGAACCGTTCTTCCCTAATGATGGTTACGATCTCTACTACGAAAACGGCGGTCTCGGGGTTTTCACAATGAGTCAGATCAGCGAAGTTCTTCTTATGCTAAACAATAACCCGGCAGCCATAAGAGATGTCGGCAGACTAGACATGAATCGCAGTCTTGACAATCTATTCGCCACGTATAGATGCAGGAAATGATTGGCGGTAATCGCTAAACGCCGTCGCCTGTCTTGCAATCGGCTATAACTGCAATCGCAGGCTTTTTGGAATTGTTGCCTTCTTTATGTCCCTGTACATCTAGAGTAGTCAACCTAGGCGTCAGTTCATTCCTTCTGTAAACCTGCGGGCCAAGGTCCCGGGTGTTTAGATTACGCCGAGCTGTCCGCAAGTGGGGACTACGCGGACTTTTACACTCGAGGTCTAACCTGTGAAATAAGCCCGCGTGGGCTGTGATATAGACGACGACCTTTCAATCCTATCAGCGCAGGAGATCTGGTGGTCAGAGAGGAACAGCGAACCGATGAAACAATCCCGTATTGGTGATCCGTCTTCATATATTGAATACCAAAGGATTGATGCTCTTGGTAGACGTTGTTATAATACGCTGTTTGATGAGCATGGGGATACTAGCTCAAACTATCCCCAATTTCTATTAGTGTTGGGCATGCAGATAGAACCTATGCTCAGGTTAGGTGGCTCAATAGTAACTACTGGGTCTGTGGTGGATTTCTTTGTAAATAGTTATCCAGGTTTTAGATTACTCCTCTCGTTAGAGCGGGCTGGTATACTTACACCTAAAACTACAATAACAACAGAAAGTTTGTCACAATGCCAAAAGCGCTTTCGTCACGGTAGACAAAATTGGACTCAAAAGTTAGAATCTTTTACGTCTAATGTTTATGGGCAAGATCTACCAATGCGAATCTTCGACCAAATATGGTTTTGGGAGAATTTGAGCGATAACAAAAAATCTGGACCTGTGCTCGATAGAAATCAAAGGGATGACCTCATAAGAAGAATGCGTATATTGTTGGACGACAGGGGGGTGAGACGCTGCCGGTGCACCAGTACAACGTGTACACGAAGATGCTCGCCGACTGGTTCAAGATCGAGCCGGACAAGGCCGTAGGGCAGTTGGAGACGTATGAGCACCAGGTGAAGAAGAAGTTCATCGACGAGCCAGGCCAGATGAAGCTGCTCATCGTCGTCGACAAGCTCTTGACTGGCTTCGACGCTCCTGCAGCGACGTACCTCTACATCGATATGCAGATGCGCGACCACGGGTTGTTCCAGGCGATCTGCCGGGTCAACCGCCTCGACGGTGAGGACAAGGAGTACGGGTACATCATCGATTACAAGGACCTGTTCAAGAGCCTCAAAGGTGCGGTGAAGGACTACACCTCCGGCGCGCTCGACGCGTACGACCGCGTTGACATGGATGGACTTCTTACGGACCGCGTGGCTCAGGCTAAAGAACACCTCGACAACGAGGTCGAGGCGGTGAGGACATTGGTCGAACCGGTCGAAAAGCCTAAGGACACCGCTGCGTACCTGCGTTACTTCTGCAGCGCCGTAGCCGGGAATGCCTCGCAGCTGAAGGCGAACGAACCGAACCGGGTAGCCTTCTACAAGCAGGTCAGCATGACGCTACGGGCCTTCTCGGCACTCGCTGGCGACGAGATCGCAGCCGGCTACACCGCATCCGAGTTCGAAGCTCTCCGCACGGAGGTTTCTCGCTACGAAGCCGCGCGCAGCGAAGTGAAGTTGGCCAGCGGCGACTACATCGACCTCAAGATGTACGAGCCCGCGATGCGACATCTGATCGACACCTACATCAAGGCAGACGAATCCAAGAAGCTGTATGCTTTCGATGACATCTCGTTCGTCCAGCTGCTCGTCGATAGAGGACCGGCTGCTGTTGATGCTCTCCCTGAAAACCTGAAGAAGAGCAAGATTGTTGTGGAGGTGATTGAGAACAACATTCGTAAGCTGATTGTCGATGAACAGCCAATAAATCCGAAGTACTATGACAAGATGTCAGCGATATTGGATGCGCTTGTCGAGAAGCTTCGCAGTGATAGCATCGACTATCAGACCTACCTTGCCGAAATGGCAGAGCTCGCAAAGCTCGTATCCGACCCTTCCGCGCACAACTCGTACCCTGCGACAATGAACACCCCTGGCGTACGTGCGATGTACCACCTCGTCGGTGAAGACGAGATCAAAGCACAGGAACTCCACCAGGCCATCCACAAAGCCGCACAGGACGGCTGGCGGGTGAATAGGTTCAAGATGAAAATGGTGAAGAGGGCTATCGAGTCGGTAGTGGGGTCAGACCTCGTTGACGACGTGGTCAGTGTCGCGAAGCATCACAGTGAGTACTGACATGAGCGGCCTCACTGATGGGGAGGCAAACTGTATAAGCTTTGCTCCTTTCTTGCAAGCGTTAGAGTTCAGAGCTGTAATATGTAGAACAATAACCTCAGACATCTAGAGAGCTTGTTGCCGACAAACGCAAGGTACCTTTTGTCAACAGCTCGGCAACATCTACAGGTATGCGGAAACCTGATTTGTCGTCTACCGCCAAGTATATTGCTTGATCAGTTATTCCGACTGCCACCGTACCAATGTACAACCAAGGTGCCTGGCGAACAAGGTCAAACTCGACGGTATTTTCGCCTTGTCTGACTGTAAGCCTAAGCATCTTCGGAGAGCTGCCCCTCGGGAACCGCTCCCCTCCAACCTTGATATATCGTCGTGTGAACATTTCTACAATGAGCAAAAAGGATAGATACCCGAGTAGCACAACTCCGCCCCGCCAGCTTTGGCGAATTGACACGATCGCTAAACCAGCAATCGCGCTAGCCGCACTAACTGTGACGAAACCTCGCTTTAGGCTTGCGTACCTAAGTCGCTTCAACAGGCGAGAGAGCATGTCACCTGAACTATAATCTTCACTGAGCGAGAGGGCATTGATGATCATCCTTGTCTGAGCTGGGTCGAAGTGAGCGTCTGATAGTGACATGGTATCAATTGTCATCCGTACTCGCGAAATCGCCCGGCTCTCCTACCACGCTGGCAAGCTGAGCGTACTTGAGTCAAACTCACATGACTCCTCGGCCTGTCGAGGAGAGTTGCTCTCTGGGTCTATCTCGCTCTACTCGCCGTACCTGACCCTTTGACACATACGACACCCCCGAATCGGGCAGACATCCTTGATACAAACGGCTCTGCGTCGCACTCTCTACTAGGAAAGCCACTACCTATAGGTTCTAAACCTGTGTCTAAAGGTAGTCGCCTAGCATGGTCGGAATGAGCCCTTCCTGCCGCAATCCCTTTCTCAGATAGCGCATCTGCCGCCCTAAATCAGCGGCTCCCATTACACCGGTGGGAGGAATTTCGTCGTATTCCGACAAGACCAGAATGGCGTCTAGGGCTTTCCCTCGCTTTGATGGTATGGCTGAGATATCCGCTTCTATAGGGGTTTTCAGACGTGCGTATGCCCATACATAGGTATTTATAAAAAGCGCGAGAGCGGGGTTCAGTTGCGAGACGACAGCCGTCCTAATGATCCTCGCCTCAATGTCTTGTCGAGCCATTTCTAGGCCGAATTCCTCTGGATTGCCCGTAGTATCAACCTCATCCGCCCAGGCGTAGAATGATGTTTCGAACAGGTCGTACGCCTGCCGCACTAAGTGCCCACGGGGTTTACCAACCACCCGTAGCAAGATCTTCTTGCCTAGAGCGGCCGCGTATCCTACCTCTACAATAGTTTCATTATGCATACCCCTGATTGTCTAGAACGTTGTTATTAGAGCACATATGTCGGGCCAAACTGCTACTTGCGATTATTTTGAGTCTCGTTCAGCTGTTTACCACCCTCCTCCGCGAGGGCTGTGAGTGAATGGCACGCCTTGCGTGGTCCTGTGCGGAGACAGACAAAGTCTCTGGGCCCATGTTTTCGCCCATGAAGGTCCGTGCAGACTGCGGTGATGTGGGCGGTTGACGCGAGAGACCTCTTTTTGCCGAACTTAGTACCGGAGGTGCGGCGCCCTACACGATCTGCATCTACCATGCTGTCACTGACGAGGCGTTCCGGCTCATCGGCGCGAACCGGGCGACGATGGCCTTAGATCTCCTACTCGAGGGTCTCACCCGATACGATGTGGTGGTTTCACTCAGCCGATACCTGACCTACCAGGAGCGCAGTGAATGCACCGTACGGGATCAAAAACAGATCATCTTTTGCTTCTAAGATCGTAGAATCTTAGGCCGGCAAGGAGCTAGTCCGATACGCAGCTTTCAGTCTCTCAAGCATAAACCACGCATCACCCGACGTCAGGGCAAGTTGATTATTGTTGCCCTTTTGTAAGCTGTTTGCTGCAACGTGTAGGCGGATGATCCCGCCCTAGATGGGAGTCAAAAGAGGTGTTCAAGGTTGTCTCGTCGATCGAATGAACAGCGCACTCGAACGTCTCAACGTTTCCCGTCGAACATGGTCTGGTAGGTAGTTCCCGGCAAACGCCGTAAGGGTAACCTGGTCAAGCCGGTGCCTGAGATATGACTCCGCAACACACGTTCGTGAACCCTAACCATGCGAAACTAGATATCAACATCTCTGATCATCTGAACGCGAACGATTCTTACGCTGCAAGCACTGAGTGGAAACCATGTTCGTTGAAGCTCACGCTGATGTTCATGTTCGTTTGTTTACCAAGCAACCAGTGCCGCAGATTCACCCTGATGGCGTTTCATGAAACGATTGAAGTCTCGAGGATGACAGAACGCATCTCTGACGTTCGTGTTCACAT